>SAMEA104315427__coassemble_385_pt1 | contig 54983 bp, 46 predicted proteins | sample SAMEA104315427__metabat2_low_PE_025 | metagenome-assembled genome bin SAMEA104315427 (sample SAMEA104315427) | gut metagenome | biome: Monkey gut; feature: monkey-associated habitat; material: faeces | place: China | collected 2013
GACGGATTGCCGCAGCCCTCTCTGTCGGAGCGATTTCCGCTACCACATCATGTTCAGCAAGATATACCTTATAATAGTAAGGTGCGGCTACCTCGGCTTTATGCGAGAACCAGCTCTCACGCTCATCCTCATCGAACACAGGACCAGTCGTCACAGGCATGATGGAGAATGCACCGTAGTCGTTTATCCACGGACTCGGCTGGTGAGTCTGCTTCAGTCCGCGAATCTTGGTCGCATCATATTGATAGGTCCAGCCGTCACCGTTCTTGCCGGTCTGAGGCGTCCAGAAGTTCATTCCCCATGGCATTGCCACTGCAGGGTAGGTATTTCCGGTTGAAAGTTCATAAGTGGATTCCGTTCCGACAAGCGTGCTTACCAGGTCCGCCGGAGATTCCACAAAGTCAATGTCATTTTTGCAGCAGGCTGAGAGTGCTGCCGCCAAGACCATGACGGTCAATGTCTTTTTCAATATTGATATGTTCATTAGTGTTACGTTTTGCGCTGTTATAGTGGACAAAGGTAATGAGCCCGCCGCCCACGGTGAATACTACAATATAATAATATAGACACATCGGTACGCCTGTCTGACCACCCTTTCGGTCAAAAACCGGTTCAATGGCCTGATTCCGGGCCAACCGGCTTGCCTGCCGATGCAATGCTGAACTCGCATCCGCAGTAGAGTTGGTTGTAGAAACCATGTTCACGGATGATTTCATTACGGCGTTCCTGCAGACCGCCCTTGCGCCAGTTCATCGCCCACCAGGTCACGGACGGAAACAGGCCGCAGGCATAGGACCCGGCAGCATTGACCTGATCGAGGTTCTTCCAGCGGGATGAGGCGAGCGTCGTAGCCAGGACATCGAAGTCATGTTCCTGTGCATAACGGGCTGCACGTTCGAGACGAAACTTGAAGCATTCAGTGCACCTGACACCCTTCTCCGGCTCATGTTCAAGACCTCGTGCAATGCAGCGCCACTCGTCATGGGCATACCTATCATTGACTATCTCCAGACCGGTCTCCGCGGCATATCTGATGCACTCGTTTTTTCGATGATCGTATTCGTCGAGTGGGAAAATATTGGAGTTACTATAAAAAATCACAGGTCTAATACCTTGATTTACAAGACATTCAATGATAGCGGACGAGCAAGGTGCACAGCACGCATGGAGAAGCAGACGCTTCCCCGGCATTGACAATTCCAGCGGTTTTCCGTGTTTATGACTATTCTTCAGCATTGTGCAAATTTAACCATATTTAGGGATTGTTGAAAACATTTGACAGCAGTACCTTTGCAATGTTGGATTGAGATAAAGTCCGAAAGGACTCGGATTGACAAGAGTCGCCACAGATGCCCCACACGGGGCTCAGGTGAAGATTCTAAGCCATATAGTTAAAGTGAATCCTTTTTGATTGTTGTTTAAAAGCGGTCTCCTGTGAAGGACAGCCGCTTTTTTGTGCAGTTGGTGAACAGAAATCCGTACATATAACTATCTTTGTGACAATGAAATGAAAAAATGGACGATATGAAAGATATACATACAGGCAAGTTATTCTCGACAGGGATGAAGATGGCAGAAGTACCTGATGCCGAGCCAAGGCTGCTGGGCGTGATGAGACGCCTGGGAATCAGATTCGGCTTCGGGGAGAAGACGGTCGAAGAAGTATGTGCCGAAAATGGTGTCAATCCGCATACGCTGCTGCTTATCAGCAAGATATATGTCAATGACAAATATGTTCCTTCGAAAGAAGAACTGTCAAGAAGCAGCATAAGGGACATTGTCATGTACCTCCACAATTCACATGATTTCTATGTGGGAGTAGCATTGGACACGCTGGAGAAGTTCATAAAGAAGATGGCAGGCACGCTGGACGAAAAGCACAGCAGAATCATCACGAAGTTCTACTCGGGGTACAAAGACGAAATCCTGAAGCATTTCGAATACGAGGAGTCTGTGGTGTTCCCTTACATCAAGATGCTGGACGGAGGCAAACTGCCTGACAACTATAGCATTGACCTGTATGAAGAAAGCCATTCGGATGTGGATGAGAAACTGAACGATCTGAAAAGCATTGTCATGAAATACATGCCTGAGACATGTGACGACAATCTGATCCAGAACGTTCTCACATGTCTTTACACCCTGGAAAACGACCTTTCAAAGCATACCTATATAGAAGACGAACTGCTTGTACCGATGGCTGAAAGCCGTGAGAAATATTTACGAAAACAAATGGACTCATCAGTAACCGATGAAACTGAAAATGCGTGAACCTATAAGGAAAATATTGATTCTGGAGCCGTCTGTCCTGATAGCTGAGGGAGTGAGACACGTCATTGACAATTTCGCGGGATATGACGTGTGCGGCATCATCCGGAATCAGGAAGGAGACATCGGGGCAAAGATTGATGATTTCAATGCCGATCTGGTGATTGCAGACCCGTCAGTTTTCGACAACAGGGACAAGGCCGGAGCACACGACATGATAAAAGGAATTGCCAATGCCCCTGTAATGGCATTGATATCGACCGCAGCAGACGCGGCCTACGCCTCTACCTACGACGGAACCATCTATTTGTCAGACACTTCCGATGACATTGAACAAAAAATCTCTACAGTCATGAACGCTGCGCCTGCGGAACAGAGAGGTGAGGGCGAGGAACTGTCATCCAGAGAGAAAGAGATTCTGGTATGCGTGGCGAAGGGTATGCTGAACAAGGAAATCGCGGACCATTTCAACATTTCGATATACACGGTCATTACGCACAGAAAGAACATCACACGAAAAACAGGCATAAAGACAGTTGCCGGCCTCACGGTATATGCTTTGCTTAACAACTTGATAGACATGAACGCCATGGAATAAGTTTCCGCAGGCAGAACAACGAATGAAACACAATCAAAATGGACTTTAACGGAATCATAACTGGTGCGGCGACATTTCTCATAATCGGGATGTGCCATCCGCTTGTAATAAAATCAGAATACTATTTGGGGAAGAAATCCTGGTGGGCATTCTTCGTCATCGGAATCATTCTCAGTGCCGTATCCATAGCATTGACAAACAGAACATTGTCAACGATATTCGGAGCCGGCGCATTCTCTTTTTTCTGGGGAATCGGCGAGGTCATCGAACAGGAGAAGAGGGTTCTGAAGGGCTGGTTCCCCGAGAATCCGAAAAGACATGAATATTACGAAAACCTGCGCAAGAAACAGGGAATAAAATCAAGTGAACGATAAATTTTGGCAGTATGAAATTATCTGATTTGAATACCGGTGAGCAGGGCGTAATTGTCAAGGTCAACGGACATGGAAGTTTCAGGAAGAGGCTGATAGAAATGGGATTCATAGCCGGCAAGAAAGTAACCGTCGTACTGAATGCCCCATTGAAGGATCCTATTGAATATGAGATACTTGGATATAAACTTTCGCTACGCAGAAGTGAGGCGGAGCAGATAGAGGTCATCAGTGAGAGCGAGGCCAAGGAGGTCATGAAGAAAGACAGCAGTTTCGACACGATTTATGCTGACGACTGTGATGAGGAATGGTCTCTGAACAATCTGATGAAGAAGCTCGCGGAAGAGAGGAAGCATGTGATCCGTGTAGCCTTGGTAGGAAATCCTAACTGCGGAAAGACTTCTCTCTTCAACGTTGCCTCAGGCTCGCATGAGCACGTAGGAAACTACAGCGGAGTTACAGTGGACGCCAAGGAAGGCCGTTTCGAATACAAGGGATACAAGTTCGTGTTGGTGGACCTGCCGGGGACCTACTCACTTTCGGCTTACAGCCCGGAGGAACTGTACGTCCGCAAGAACCTGATTGACAATGTCCCTGATGTTGTCATCAATGTCGTGGATGCGTCCAATATTGAGAGAAACCTGTACCTGACCGCCCAAGTCATTGACATGAACCTCAGGGTCGTTATGGCGCTGAACATGTACGATGAACTCAAGGACAAGGGCGACGAACTGGATATAAAACAGCTCGGTTATCTTCTCGGTATGCCGGTCTGCCCTACCGTGAGCCGCGACGGCACAGGTATTCCAGAGTTGTTCGACACTGTCATAAAGATTTATACGCAGAGCGACCCTAAACTCGCAAGGCATATCCATATCAACCACGGGGCCGAGCTGGAAAAAAGCATTGACAGAATCAAGCTTCTGCTCCAGAAGAACCAGTCACTGAGAGACAAGTATTCGACCAGATATCTGGCTATCAAATACTTGGAAGACGACAAGGACATTGAAAAAATCATTGACACACTCCCGAACAGGGACGAAATCATTTCCGCGCGTGTCATCGAAGAGCAGAGAATCATTGACCTGCTCCACACGAATACCGAGTCCGCAATCGTAGATGCGAAATACGCGTTCATCCAGGGTGCGCTGGCCGAGACTTACAAGCCTCATCAGGACGCAACGCCGAGAAAGACCGTCACGGACAAGATTGACGCCATCGTAACGAACAAGTGGATGGCGTTCCCGATTTTCATCGCGGTTCTCTATCTGATTTTCCAGACGACGTTTGCCGTGGGCGACTACCCTATGCAGTGGATTGACTGGTTCGTCGGAAAATTCGGCGATTTCGTGGCCACATTCATGGCGGACGGCTGGCTGAAAGACCTGGTAGTGGACGGCATCATCTCAGGTGTCGGAAGCGTGCTCGTCTTCCTGCCTAACATATTGATACTCTACTTCTTCATCTCCCTGATGGAGGACTCAGGCTACATGTCCAGGGCCGCATTCATCGTGGACAAGCTCATGCATAAGATCGGCTTGCACGGCAAATCATTCATACCTATGGTCATGGGATTCGGCTGCAATGTCCCTGCAATCATGGCGACACGTGCCATCGAAAGCCGCAAGAGCAGAATGATAACCATCGCCATCATCCCGTTCATGTCATGCGCCGGACGACTGCCGATATTCGTTCTCCTCGCAGGAGCTTTCTTCCCTCACAACGCCGCACTGGTTCTGCTCGGCATCTACCTGCTGGGAATCGTACTGGCAATCCTCTCCGCCATCGTCCTGAGCAAATTCGTGAAGGATGACGACCTGCCTTTCGTAATGGAACTGCCGCCATACAGGATTCCGACCGCGAAAGCCATCTGGCGCCACACCTGGGAGAAGGGCCAGCAGTATCTCCAGAAGATGGCGACCACGATTCTCATCTGCTCAGTCATCATCTGGTTCCTCGGCTATTTCCCTAAGAACAAGGAACTTATGGCTGCGCAAGAGGAGTACGCAACACTCGCCCAGACGCCTGCCGGAAGGCTTTCGGCCAATGCCGATGAGGTCGATGTCAATGCTGCCACCGCGACAAAGAAGGAGCTTATGACACGCATCGATTCCCTGTATGCCTATCAGCAGGAAAATTCATATATCGGACAGCTGGGACGAATGGTTTCACCAGCGCTGGATCCTCTTGGATTCAACTGGAAGATGGACGTTGGCCTGCTTACCGGAATCGCCGCAAAGGAACTGGTTGTCAGCACATTGGGCGTAATGTATTCCGAAGGCGCCAAGGTATCGGAAGGTCATGACATGAGCGAGGACACCCAGCTCCAGAGCGCTCTTGTCAATGACGTGACACCTGCTGCCGCATTGTCGTTCATGGTCTTCATCCTGCTATATTTCCCATGCGTGGCTACTTTCGTTGCCATAAAGAATGAAACTGGAAAATGGCGTTGGGCAGTGGCCTGCTGCGCATATACGATGGCCGTGGCCTGGATAATGTCGTTCATAGTTTATAGGCTGGCATTGATATTCCTGTAGAGCGGGCCTCAACGGGCGCACAAAATTTCGAAATAAACTCTTTTATATATAATTTTGCAGTCGCAAATGCCCAGATCAATGTTTTTGGGCAGGAATGCTGTAACGGATGAGTCTATACTCCTATTTCAGAATAAGCAAGCCTTCAGCGGCAAAGGTGCCTGCGGAGCAGATTGAAAGTACATATAAATCACTTAGGAACAGAACGTTCTGGGGTGCCACCGTAGCATATAGCCTGTACTACGTGTGCCGAATGACATTGAGCGTAGTAAAACAGCCGTTGATAGACGGAGGTGTCCTCACCGCAGGCCAATTGGGTCTTATCGGTTCGGCACTGCTTTTCGTCTATGCCCTGGGCAAGTTCACAAACGGTTTCATAGCAGATTATTGCAACATCCGCAAATTCATGGCCATAGGACTTTTCGTGTCCGCTGCCGTGAATCTGGTGATGGGATTTCTGGGAGCCATAGGAACATTGACAGGACTGACTACTACATTGATATTCATATCCTTCTTCGTCCTGTGGGGTGTGAACGGATGGGTGCAGTCGATGGGTGCGCCTCCGGGCATCATCAATCTTTCCAGGTGGTTTCCGATGTCCAAACGAGGGACTTACTACAGTATTTTCAGCGCGAGCCCGTACTTCGGCAAGTTCCTGACATTCATATTGACAGGTGTCGTTGTGGGCGCTCTCGGCTGGGAATGGGGCTTCATTTTTGCGGCTGCGGCCGGGGTCGCCGGCGGTATCATCGTCCTGTATTTCGTGTCGGATACGCCTGAAAGCAAGGGACTTCCGTCCGTTCAGGAGCTGTCAGGAGAGCAGCCTAAAAAGGTGGATTCAATGCCGACCAAGGAGCTGCAGAAGATCGTCTTCAAGCATCCCGGCATCTGGATTATTGCTTTGTCCAGCGCCTTTGTCTATATAACTCAGTATGCGATAAGCGGTTGGGGTGTACTGTTCCTGCAGAAGGCCAGAGGTTTTTCTCTTCCTGCCGCCACACAGATTATCGCGTTTTCCGAGGCATTCGGAGTGGCCGGTACCGTGTTCGCGGGATGGCTTTCCGACACGGTGTTCAAGGGGAACAGAGTGAAACCTGTCGTCCTGTCCGGAATCCTTTGTCTCATATCTCTGGCATTGTTCCTGTTCACCCGCGGCGGCTACATGCTGAACATTGTATATGTTTCATTCTTCAGCCTGTTCATCGGGGTGCTGTACTGTGTCGTGGCCGGTCTCATGGCTGTGGATATCGTTCCGCGAAAGGCTACCGGTGCCGCACTGGGTATCGTGGGCATTTCGAGCTATGTGGCTGCTGCAGTGCAAGATATCGTGAGCGGCTATCTAATCCAGGGCGCTTCGGCGATTTCCGCTTCAGCACCGTCTTCGGATGTCTATAATTTCAATCCAGCCGCCATTTTCTGGCTGTCCGCATGTCTGCTTTCGTTCATCCTGCCTGTGCTGGGATGGAAAAGAATGAAAATTCAGGTTGGAGAATAAATGGTTTTGATTATTTTTGTCGTATGAAATCAATGGCCTTTCCGAGGCCTTAAATTATCATACTAAGATGAAAAACCAAATTGTCGCAGCTGCATTGACAGCAGCTCTTCTAAGCCTTGCAGCATTGGCTCAGGCACAGACACCGAAGGATGTAAAGTACTCATTCACAGAAGCGTCAGACTTAACATTGGCAGGAAAACTTTTCCCTAACACGCCGAATCCTTATCACAGGGTGGATACCGTGAAGTACAAGGGTTTTACGAAAAGCGAGAATCTTCAGGTCCGGGAGTCTTCCGGAATCTATGTTTCTTTCAAGACCAATTCCACCACTGTTTCCGTGATGACGGAATATGCTTTCAAGAATTATGGCGTCAATACCAACTCGTTCTCTACCAGGGGCTTTGACCTTTATATAAAGAAGGACGGAAAGTGGCTGTGGGCCGGTGCAGGATGTCCTCCGATGAATAAGGAAGACGGATACAATCTCGTACTTGTCAAGAACATGGACAGTTCCGAGAAGGAGTGTCTGCTGTATCTGCCTCTGTTCAGCGAGGAGAATTCTGTGAAAATCGGTGTGCAGGAGGGTGCGACTCTTGTGAAGGGCGAGGTGCCGTTCCGTCATCGCGTAGGTATCTTCGGTTCAAGTTTCACCCATGGTACCAGCACATCACGTCCTGGTATGACATACCCGGCACAGTTCTCGAGAAGCACTGGCATCCAGTTGCTTAGTCTCGGATGCAGCGGTAATTGCAAGATGCAGACCTACTTTGCTGACGCATTGGCGGATGCGGATGTGGATGCCTTCATTTTCGATTCATTCTCGAATCCTAATGCAGATATGATCAATGACAGGCTGTTCCCGTTCATCGAGAAACTTCAGGCTGCACATCCGGGCATTCCTCTGATTTTCCAGCACAGCATCTACAGGGAGAGACGAAATTTTGACCACAGTACGGACAAGAGCGAGCAGGCCAAAGCAGATATGGCCGACAGCCTCATGCGCATCGCGGTGAAGAAATATAAGGATGTCTATTACATTGACTGCACCAATGCTACCGACTGTCAGCATGAAAGCAGTGTGGACGGCACCCATCCGGGCGACCACGGCTACACGCTCTGGGCAGAGTCCATCCGCAAGCCGATTCTGAAGATTCTTAAGAAGTACGGTATCAGATAGTTCCGTCGAGTTCTATTCCGTCAGCGTCCCAGTCGATCATGTCCGAGTCAGGCTCGTTGAATGGCTGAAGGAACGGATTGTGGGTGCGCTCGTCGGAAATTGTGGTATTCGGGCCGTGACCGGGGAAGACTGTGACATCTCCAGGCAATCCCATAAGTTTGTCCATGACTGACACAATCAGTTTGTCATAGTCTCCCTTAGGATGGTCCGTACGTCCGATGGCTCCGGCAAAGAGGGTATCGCCGGAGAACAGGGCCTTGTCTTTTTCGTCATAGAAGCAGACGCCTCCCGGGGTATGTCCCGGTGTAGTAATGACTTTGAATTCCGTGTTTCCGAAACGGATAATCTGCTCATCTTCAAGCGGTTCGGTAGTGAATGAGGAATCCGGTTCCTTCAGGCCGAAGCGGCTGCTGAAGTTGTGCTGAATAACATAGTTATCCTCCTGATTCATATATACCTGGATGCCGTATTTGTCTGCGCATTCTTTTACGCCGAAGATATGGTCGAAGTGTCCGTGGGTAAGGAGTATCATCTTGGGCTTCAGTCCTTTTTCCGCAATTTTGCTGTAAAGGGCTGAAGCTTCTTTTTCGTTGTAGAAGCCAGGGTCAATGATGACTGCGTCACCTGTTTCGTCATATACGAGGGAGCAGTTTTCACTGAAAGGATTGAACTGGAATGTCAATATTTTAAGCATAGTCTGTCGTATATTTATCTTTTCCGGGAGTGATTCCATGATGTTCATCTGGCGGAAGTTTTCGTTCCCTCAGGCTGTCTTAAAAGTCCTCGCGAGACTAAACTACTCCGCACCGCTATACAGGCCAGAAGCGGATTCTCGATTCTCACCGAGGAATGTTTGACTTTTAAGACAGCCTCCTCCGGAGGTGTTTCCATTCCGCAAAAATAAACAGATTTGACGAAATTTATGTCTTCTGACATTGACATTTTGCGAAAACAGTGAAACTGTCGTATTTTTGTAGAAAGTTCAAGAGAAATGCACATCGGAATAGCAGGAAATATCGGCAGCGGCAAGACGACATTGACTCGTATGCTGTCTGAGCATTATGGCTGGACGCCTAAATATGAGGCAGTCACTTATAACCCATATCTGGAGGATTACTACAAGGATATCAAGAGGTGGTCTTTCAATCTGGAGGTCTATTTCCTGACCCAGCGTTTCAAGGATGTTCTGGAAATTGCTCATTCTGAGGATGTTATCATTCAGGACAGGACTATTTTCGAGGGTGTCAATATCTTTGTCGCCAATAACAAGGCGATGGGCAATCTGACTGATCGTGATTATGATACCTACATGGAGCTTTTCCAGCTTATGATGTCTCTTGTCAAGGCTCCAGACCTTCTCATCTATCTCCGCTGTTCTGTTCCTCATCTTGTGTCCCAGATTCAGAAGCGTGGCCGCGAGTACGAGAAAGGCATTGAAATAGAGTATCTTGAGGGTCTCAATGCTCGTTACGAGAAGTGGATTACCGAATATCCCGGCAAGGTTCTGGCCATCGATGCCGATGGTCTTGATTTCCAGAATTGTCCAGAGGATTTCGCCTCGATTACCAATAAGATCGATTCTGAGCTCTACGGACTGTTCTGAGGCGCGGCTGGTGACGGATGCTCCGCGCGCCGGGAGGCCTAAGCGACTCCGGATTACGCATTGGCGCGCCGGAAGGGTCGGCGGATTGCTGATTTTGGAGACGTTGATTATCAATGATTTATGTCAATGCCATCCGCCGAGCCCCACCTGGGAGGACGGAGAATAGTCACGGGTAAACAGCGTGGCCAGACAGGCAAATCTGACGAGAGGATACCATAGGCCTGACGGGACGGCGCCACACCTACTTACATAACACATTGACATACAAATAGTTATAAAACACAGCGTGGATTCTCGGGCTTTTTTTAGCCGGAAATCCACGCTATAATTAAATAGCATCTGATTATCAACACATTACATGGCACCCCGTGGCGCCGTCCCGCACGCCGCATCGAAACTTCGCGGATTGCCGATGTCGAAAATGCGGGGGCGCCACTTGAAGCAGCACTCCCGCAAATGTTTATAGAGACACAGTAATATTATTCTTTGACGACTTTCCAGACGTCAGTACCGGAAGCAACAGACTTGTAGCCGGCGATAACGAAGTTGGTACCTTCACCTTCAGCTACACAGTCAGCAGGGTTGAATTTCACGAACTCGCCACCTGACACCAAAATCTTGGCAGTGCCATTTTTGCGATTTTCATCAAAGCAATTCAGGACAAATCCATAAGCTTTGGCAGCCTCAGGATATGTCTGCTGGATAGAATATTTACCTCCCCTAATCTCCGCTGTACCTTTCTGAACATATACAGCATGGATATTACCGACATAGGTTCCGTCCTCAATGACAACTGTTCCACCATCCTGAACATCGACGGCATAGCAGTCATTTTCCTTAGCCTGAAGAGTTCCGGCACCCTTTATTGTAAGAGTACCACCCTTAACAGAGAGAAGAGACCAGTTTTTCGCATGAACATCAGGAACATCCCACAAATCCGCAGTATTGCGGATAGTCTTACCGTTAAGGTCAATGACAACCTCCTTTCCGGCAGGAACTGACAATGTACGATCGAGAACGAGGTCATTGGCAAGAGCAACAACTCCACCTTCATTGAAAACAGACTTGAGAGCAGCAGCATCCTTCACTCCAGGAAGCACCGTCCAGACATTTCCATTCTTGACTGAAACATAACCGTCAGCAACGAAGTTCGTATGAGGACCTTCAGACACACAATCAGCAGGATCAAAATCTACAAACTGACCACCGGTTATGTTAATTTTTGCCGTCGCCCGACTTGCATCCTGCATATTCAGCAAGAGGCTGGTACCCTGAGCGTTAAGCATCGCGGTTTCAAACTTTCCGCCGGAGACATTGACAACAGCCCTATCCATTACATAGATAAGGTTCGAAGTTTCCGGATTAAGCTGCTTGTTATAGAAGTAACCGCCATTAATATCAACTACAGCATCGTCATAAGCCCACACAGCCATGCGATAACCATCGACATCCGAAGTTTCCTCAAGAGCCTTAACCTCACCTTCACCATTGATTGTAAGATGAGAATTCCCGGTCACATTGAAAACAACGGTATAATTTCCATTAACTTGTGTCTTATTGACAATGCTATGTCCGTTAAGGTCAATGACAACATCCGTATTGCCGCTGAGAACCAGAGGATAATTGATTTCAATGTCATCAACGAGTTTCGCAGAACCACCGGTGGCGACCAATGCTTTCAACGACTCCGCATTTTTGATATTGACAAGGTCAATGTCATTGTCCGGTTCATTGAAGATAGGGACGATTTCAACATTGAAAATCACCTGTGAGGTGAGAAGGTTGCCGAGGATGTTGGTGCGGTAGTTGTTCTGGACCGGAGCCTGAGGTGCTGACGCTGAAACTGATCCGCCGTTTTCAGGAATAAACTCAGCAGTAACATTGGAAATGTGTTTCTCGCCTTGCTTACCCACTGGGAGGATATAATTCATTGTCATCCAAAGATATTTGGTTCCATCTTTGGTAACAAGAGTCTCCCCACCTCCAGGAATCTCAGCCTTGGCAAATGTGACTTTATCAGTAGCAAGGCCTTCGACTTTACCTTCAGCATTGAAAGTATCAAATACATTGGCAACGTCGGTAGCCGTGAAAGCGCTCTGTGCCGGAATAAAGCCGGCTGCAGCAGCATCAAAAAGATCAGCAGTACCGAAGTTCACCTGTGCAAAAGGACGGTAAAGCTTGATAGTTTCCGTCAAAGCGCCATTGACCTTCAGTTCTTTACGCGTTGCGTAGAATGCGTCGCGAGTCTCATCGTTGGCGACTGCACCCTCATAGGAAATCTTGATGTTCTTCAGGTCTTCAATGTCGTAGCAGGTAGCACCTTCGGCCTGTGCCCAGAAAACGAAATTGTAGGTCTTGCCCTTTACGAGGCTGAATGTGACCTGTGTTTTCAGGTCCGTGAATGTGGCAGTTTTGTCGAGGTCTCCAAGATGAGTTTTCTCAGCATCGTTCTCGTAAACTGACACATAGAGGGTCTTGGCCGTCTGTCCGTCACCAAATGCCTTGGTAGCCATTTCGCCCGGCAATGCCGCCGTAAACGTAACGTCAACCATCTGTCCGTCAGGAACTTCCGTTACCTGTTCCTTGTTGCAACTGACTGCAAGCATTGTCAATGCAGCCGCTGCCAAATACTTAAATGTTTTCATATCTGTTTAGTTTTGGATTTGTCAATGTAATATTCCATGGCTTACTTATGTCAAAGAGTGAATTATAAAGTCTGCGGGACACCATCTACAAAGACCTTAAGATTAGTACTGTCTCCCTTCTTGTTATTCCACAAAGAGTTACCGGACTTAGATCCATTGTCAAAGCCTGCTGAAGTACAATTATTGATATATACTTCGTATGGATTCAATGAACTGTCAATCTCAATTGCAGCTTTACCTGCCACCGGCGCAGATGCGATGAACTTACAACCATTAAATGTTGCTTTATACCAATCAGTACCACCTTCTTTATATACCAGGGCACCTTTTCCAGCACAATTAAACACACAATTATTGAATGTTATTTCTTTTGAGCCGTATGTCCAAATGTTGTATGCGTTAGAACTTGTCTGATTAAAAGTACACTTCTCAAATACAGCATTATTTGCATAGGAGAATGGCTGTCCTTCAATAACACACCCGATATATTTAATTGACTCCGCATGCTGAATACCGATATAATTAGCATTAGTATATTTAACAGTAATATTCTTAAATGTAGCATTAACACCATGCCATGCTACTGCGGAATTAAGTGTAAGCACAGAAGTTGACGCATCCGTTCCAATAATGGATACTCCATCGCCTACAGTGGACGGCATATCATACGTACCCGCCGCCAAAACTACTGTCGCATTTGCAGTTGCAATCGCAGAATTAAAAGCCTCCTGAGTAGTTACAGGCGGAATCGCCTCCACTTTCCAAGCCTGTTTGCCTTCGTACGTCGTCTCTACTGCTTTATATCCGTCTGCCACAAATGACTTAACTTTGCCATGACATTCGTTTACCTCTGCAGGATTAAATCCGACAAAAATTCCACCTTTCACGATAAAGCAGCTTTCGTTTTCAATATAATCGTTCTGGTTCAAAACAAACTTACTTGCTTCAGCTTCAAATACACCTCCATTAATTTCAACAATACCTCCACCATAATAGAGAGGCTTTACTTCTCCACCAATGGTAATTGTATGACCTGTCACTTTTCCACCCTGCACATAAATACATGAGTTTCCATTCTTACTATAATAGTAACCATCATTAATTACAACCTTACCACCATCCTGAACGAATACTGCAGCATTTGCTTCTCCAACAGGACCTTCGCATAGTACCTTGCCGCTGCCATTGATTGTAAGACTTCCTCTGACGTCTAAAGCGGTACCTTTTTCATTCTTGAATGTATAACCATTCAAATCAAGACTGCTAACCACATTCATTGGTATGACAACGCCTGACGACTTAAAAGCAGAATAGTCTTCCGTAAGAGTTACAGCTGCACCTTTCTTTAGCTCCGAACCGACTGGATCATAAATCCAATCACCGCCTTTAAACTCTTCATCAATACTTATATTCCACACGCCATCGAAGTTAAGTAGATCACCTAAAATATTTGTTCTATAATTCACTTGTATTGGGGCATTTGGCACTGCAACTTCAGTTGTTTTTCCATTGCTCAAAGTGATTGTCGCTGAAGCATCTATAAGAATAGATTTTTCCTTGTTTGCAAAAACATACGCTGTTGCCAAATAGTCATACTCTGCATTACCAGTTTTATCAGCTATAACCAGTTTTTCATCCGAAATAACTATATTGTTAGCGTATGTTATGCTTCCTTCCCCTTCAGAGGTTTTCCAAAAAGGATGGAAAGTATCTGGCACTTTTGATAATGTGACAGAGGACTCTCTAGCCTGAAGAGCATCTGAACGGTCCAAAGTTTTCGCTCCAAAATTAACTTGCGCCAAAGCACGAAGCAACGTTACATGCTCTGAATAAGAAGCCTTTACAGACTTATAATCATTATATCCATAAAACGCATCCATTTTAGGATCATTCGCTTTAACTATGTCCGTATTCATTTTCACGGCCCTCAAATCAGACGTATCATAGTATCCTGTACCCTTTGTCTGCGCCCAGAATGCAAAAGAATATGTTTGTCCCTTAACTAAGCTAACTTTAACTGTAGCCTTCTTGTCTACCACAGGTACTGTCTGTGTCAATTCTGGAACTGGAGTGTATATATAATGTCTATTTTGGTCTTTAGCTCCTCTTAAAAAGGCCTGAAAGACAAGCTCATCTACTTGAGCAGCATCCGAAAGCCCCTTTGTAGTAATCGTAGCTTCCGGCACATCCACATTGAATGTCATTTCGACAGTTTCTCCGTCACCAGAAGTAATCTGCTCTTTCGCACAAGCTCCAGCAATCACAGCCACTGCTGCAAGAGCCAAAGATTTGAATAAATTCTTGTTCATAGTTTTGTGATTATTAATTGTTAATATTACTTTCAGGAAAGACCTCGGGCAAGTCACAGCCTTTCGAGGGCCGCGGCTTTTACACCTTAATCCGTTATTTATCAATGAATTATAATATTATATTCTCCATCGAAGTCCGGGACTATCGCCACCCCTCCTCCGGTATCCTGCATGAGGAAACTGCCCTTGACCGTGGTCAGCATACTGCGTTTGATCGGGACCTCTATCGGATTGGTCATCGAGAGCCTTGTTCCCTCCTCATCGAACAGTCCTACGGCAACCATCACACTGGATTCCTTGCCGTTGACCAACACATAATCGAATCCCAATCTGGCATTGTGCTCGTCTATCAATGTTATGTCGGAAGTGAACGTGACTCCGGTACTGGAATCGCACGGCTTGTCATCCATCATATTGAACATCGACGGCATGAAACCGGTATAGTAGAAAACGACATTGTACTTCTTCAAATCCACATACTCGGACTTGCTGTCGCCATCACCCTTAGTCGCCTCAGGGTCCGCATCATCGGAATCCGAATCATCCTTCGACGCCTTGGCATTGGCCCCGGCCTCCTTCTTCTTCATATCAGCGATAACCTTGGTTATAAACTGCTGAAGGTCAGTCGTTATGAACTCGAACTTGGCAAGCGGGCGCTCCATGTTCACAGTCCCGCTCACAGGAGTAACCGAATTTCCGAAACGCTCCACTGTCAGCTCCTTATGGCCGACAAACGCATCCCGGAAATCATTGTTTCCCTCATGCTCGCCAAGAAGCTTAATCTGCCGGAAATTCCTGGTATCGTAGAAGAAATCATCGGTCGATTTCTTGTCCACGAAATCTGTCCAGACATAGAAATCATAGGTTCCCTCGTCGATACGGAGCGTCACCTCATTGTTCAGGTCAGAAATGTCGTCCTTCGTGAATACAAAACGCCCGTAAGGAGACTCAGAATATGCCCCGTTACCCAGTTTCCTGTACGCCTCCACGACATAGCGGATCTGATAATTCCTGCTGTCCTTCGACGCCCTGGTGTCATTCACATCCAGAACAATGAACTGCGGCAGAGCCGTATTGAAATCGAGTTTCAACGTCGCGTCAGCCGGAAGTGTCTCCGGCCATTCATGAACAGCGCAAGATGCTGACAATGTCAATGTTACAAGAACCGCTGACATCATTTTCAATGTACGTCTCATCTTCCCCTCCTTTTCTTAAGGTCGAAACTATATGAGAACGTCACAGTGGCATTGTCAATGCCAATAAACGTGGTATGGTAGGTTCCCTCTTTCGGGCCGTTCTTTTCATTGTAGAACCTGTCGTACCAGACATCATAGACTCCTCCGCCAAGCGAGAACTCCATCTCCCAGCGAGGGTTTCGCCTGGAAATCGGCATCCTGTAGCCGACAGCCAGACCGCCGCCCCACAACGGACGGTCACCGTATCCGGTCTGGATACGCCAGTCACCCTTGGTCGCATAATTGAAATATGCCGTTCCGAAATGTGCTCCCAGGAAGAGTCCGTCAGGTTTCGTGAACCACCAGCGGAATTCAGGCTGCACAGCGAAAGTCCTGAATTTCAGTTCCCTGCTGAAATAGTTCACAGCCGAATAATAAATCGGCAACGAGAATGATATATGACGGGAAAGGTCGATTTCTACGGCAACATTGGAAATGAACATGGCCCATCCGATGGCATTGGTCTTTATACGGAGTTTGCGCGTCCACTCGGGAGCGGGCTCCGGCATTGGCATCGGAGAAATTGTCAATGAATCCTCGAGCACTACGTAATCATCTTCTACTGAAACACTTGCATCCGGAATTTCAGGGACGTCCAGCTCAGGGTTACGCACACCGACCTCTATATAGACATTGAAAGCACGCAGTTCCGGGAACAGATTCTGATTCATGTAGCGCCAAACATATCCTGAATGCATACGCTGCAATTCCTTCTTGAGAGATTCAGGTTCCTGTCCGGAGTGAAGAAGCGCCAGAACCTCATTCCTATAGTTCATCTGAGAATTCCCGACCAGGTCACTCAGACCTTTCCAGTCCTCGACAACATCCTCAACATGAAGGATATCCTCATTGAACATCATGTATTTCTGAAGATATGCAGTGAGATTGTCACCACGCTTTCCTGAGAGCCTGCGGTTTATGGCAAGTGTCCCCTCCGGAGACGCGCCTGCCTTATATGTAACGCTGAGAATCTCGAACGCATCGGATTCCTGCTGGAAAGCCTTTACCTTGGAAATGAATTCTTCGACTGACTTCTGATTGTTATGGTAGCCGGGAGCAAAAGCGGAATAGCCTTGACGAAAGTACACTCGCAGTGAATCCGTCATCTGCTGAGCAGTGACAGCCACGCTGAAAAGCGTAAAAACGAATAGTGTTATCAATCGTCTCATGGGAGTGAATATCTTTACCCCCCCCCTAAAAAGCCGTAAGCCTCCGGAAACAACCGCGTCTCCAGATTCTTACTCAAGGAACATTTCCAACAATATTCCGCCTCAATCTAAATTTTCACCAGTAGAAGTACTTTGTCCTAGTCCTGTATCACCTACAATCTAACAACCTAAACATCTGCTAGGATAAGTTTTCATACTTTAAGTCAGTTTAAAAATATCCGCCAAACAACGGCAAATATTTTAATAACTCCGCTCTATTAATGTCCCTCTTTAGGAGGTAAAACGTTGCAAATATAAAATATTTTCCAATACGCTATATATCCCAATACAAAATTTTTTGCAATTTTTAAACCTTACTCGACCAAAATATGAATTTATCCGTCTTTTTTATCAAATTTTATCATGAAATGGCAATTATATAGGTACTATCTACGCATATAAAATTTTAATAACGCTGGTTTTCCACGTGTACCAGCAGACGGGACCTAATCGAAACTACCTGATCGCCCCGAGAATACTACGCCTGTAAAGAACGGTCTCATACGCCATCCTGATGAAGAGATGGAACAGGAAAGCAGCCATAAGGACATGGACGACAATAGAAGGATTCTCTGACATTGACCCGCCAAAGAACCAATAGGCCACACCCCAGATGACGAAGAAACCAATTACCGCCCAGATACTGGAATTGCGGATAGGCTTGGAAGCGGTGGCACCGACATAGATGCCGTCCCAGGTAAACGCAGCGCAGCCCACGACAGGCATCGGCACGAGCCACAGGATGAACTCCATGGAAGCCGCCACCACATCATGATCAGATGTCAGCACATACAGCATCTGACGCCCGAACAGACCATAAAGCACCATGAAAACTGCAGCCACACCCATGCTCCACATGAACACGCTCTTTACAGTACTGCGGACAGCATCCACATCCCTCCTTCCGACGAATTTACCCGTCAGGGCCTCTCCGGCGTAGGCGAAACCATCCGTAAAATAGGAGAAAATCATCATGAGCTGCACAAGTATCGAGCTGACAGCCAGCATCATATCGCCATAACGGGCCGAGATGACAGTGATGCCCGCATAAATCGCCATGATGCACATTGACCTGAGAAACAAATCAGCATTGAGAGAAAAGAACTTCTTCATCTGGCTTCCCGCGAACGCCTCGCGCATATCGGCACGCGAGAATCCGGCAAACACTTTCTTGCGATACTTGAAAAATATCACAGCCGACGAAAAAACAAGTCCGGAATACTGGGCCGTAACGGTCGCAATCGCAATACCGTTGAACCCGATTCCGCCAAAGCCCAGCACAGCGATACCCATCGACAAGACGATACTTCCGGCAATGTTCACGACATTGACAATAAGGTCAGCAATCATCGGACTGATGCTGTCCTGCATACCGATGAACCACCCTTTCAGAGCCATCAATGTCAATGTTGCCGGAGCCGCCCAGATTCGGATATGGAAATAACTCTCCGCCAGCACCCGCACCTGCGGCGAGCACTTCACGAAAAGAAAAACAAAATCCACGAACAGCCACTGGATGAGGATACAGGTCAATGCTATTGACATTGAAGTACATACGGCTCTGACAAGCGTATCTGCAGCAGCCTTCATGTCGCCACGTCCGTATGCCTGCGCGGTCATTCCGCCGGTTCCGATACGCAGAAAGCTGAAGTTCCAGTAAAGGAGGTCGAAAAGCAGCGAACCGATCGACATTCCGCCTATCAATACGGCCGCATCCCCGTCCAAATGACCGGCCACGGCAATTCCGACGATTCCGACGAGCGGAACAGTCATATTGGCCAGAATACTCGGGACAGCAAGCCTGAGAATTTCCTTGTTAAGTATATTCATCTGAATTTCTTGTCGTCTTCTATCATGCCGAGATACGAAGTGTAGCGCTCCGGACTGATTTCTCCATTTTCCACTGCCTCCTTGACGGCACAGCCCGGCTCATGAGTGTGAGTACACGGGGTGAAACGGCAGTTTTCCGCCGCCTTCAGCATCTCGGGAAAATATCTCGCAATCTCCTCTTTCTCCAGATTGACAAGACCGAATCCGCGCAGCCCAGGAGTGTCGATTACAGTTCCGCCCGACGCGAGACGATACATTTCATAGAGCGAAGTCGTGTGCTTTCCCTGCAAGTGGGCCACCGAAATCTTTCCTACCTTCGGGTCCAGCGACGGGTCCAAAGCCTTTATCAATGAGGACTTTCCGACACCGGACTCGCCGGAAAAGAGACAAACCTTGTCACGACAAATCTCACGGAGTTCATCAATGCCTTCCCCTGTCTTCACCGACGTCTGGACCACCTTGTAGCCCGCTTTCGTATAAATGTCAATGAAGTTCCTCGTAAACTCAGGCGCTTCTTCCCGATACAGGTCCACCTTGTTCATGACGATAGTCACAGGAACGCCATAGACCTCGCAGGTAACGAGCATCCTGTCCAGGAAAGGCAGTTTCACCTCAGGAAAATAAAGAGTAACCACAGCAAAAGCCATGTCAATGTTAGCGGCTATCACATGCGACTGCCTGGAAAGATTCGTCGATTTGCGGACCACATAATTCTTCCTGTCCAAGATTGCAGTGATGAGAGCGGGATTTGTCAATGTCACGCCATCAGCACTTTCGGCATCCGCCTCGAAACGCACCTTGTCACCGACCGCCACCGGATTGGTGGAATCATTGGCCTTCAATCTGATACGGCCCTTGAGTACAGCCGGAAAGGGATTCCATTCCGGTAACATTGACAGCATATAATGGCTGCCCGCATTCTTTACAACTGTTGCTTCTCCTGTCATTTCATCTGGATTTACCGCTGGATGCAGTGTTCGTCCTGCAAATATAACTCATGTTTGGAAAGTCTCCAACGTCGCCATATGCCGTATTTCACGAAAATTTCGTAAATTGGTGAAAATTTTGATTTTATGATCAGTGAAATCCAGATAGACGAGAGCATAAAACAGCTCTTCTCAGAAATCAGTTTCTCCAGAAAACCGGAGGGACTGTATGACCCGCTCAGGTACATGATTGACGGCGGAGGCAAAAGACTGCGTCCAAGACTCTGCCTTACGGCCTACGCCCTCTTCAATGATGAATTGACAGATGAAATCCTCCAGCCTGCAGCAGGACTCGAGGTATTCCACACATTTACATTGATCCACGACGATATCATGGACAAATCCCCTCTCAGACGCGGAAACCCGACAGTCTGGACAAAATGGGGCGAGGACGGAGCCATCCTGTCAGGCGACGTGATGTGCATCGACAGCTACAGGAGAATCGCACAGGCTCCGGAAGACGTGCTCGGCAAAGTGCTCAAGCTGTTTAACCACACCGCAGCCCAAGTATGTGAAGGTCAGCAATATGACATGGACTTCGAGAAGATCGAGAAGGTTCCGATGAACCAGTACATGATGATGATCGGACTGAAGACTGCCGTGCTGATCGCTTGCGCCGCGAAAATGGGAGCATTGATAGGAGGCGCTTCTGACGAAGATGCAGGCAACCTCTACAGATATGGTTATGCTCTCGGTCTCGCATTCCAGATTGCGGACGACTGGCTGGACGCATTCGGCAACGAAAAGATATTCGGCAAGCCTATCGGAGGCGACATCATAAACAATAAGAAGTGCTGGCTGACAATCAAGGCTACCGAACTCGACGAGGAGGCAATGGATATCGCTATGGCCATGCCTGTGGAAACAGAGGAGCAGAAAGCCGCCAAGATCAAGGCTGTCAAGGACATATATGTAAGACTCGGTGTCGATAAGATGGCTGAGGAGGAAATCGTAAGGCTGACTGATGAGGCCTTGCAATATGCCGAGAGCCTCGACCTCGGTAATGTCCGTTTCGAGATGCTCAAGCGCTTCGCAGACAAGCTCATAGGACGTAAGAACTAAAGTCACAAAACACGAACATGGATAAGAAAGAATTGGAGATAATGGCGCCTGCCGGCAATTTCGAATGCCTGATGGCCGCCATTGAAGGAGGGGCGGATTCAGTATATTTCGGAGTCGGCAACCTCAACATGAGGTCCCATTCCGCAAACAATTTCCAGCCGGAAGATCTCGCTGAGATAGTCAGAATCTGCCGCCAGTATGGGGTAAAGACATATCTCACACTGAATATCGTTCTGTATCAGGAAGATATAGAGCCTGCACATAGGGCGTTGGATGCTGCCAAAGCTGCAGGTGTAGATGCAGTCATCGCGTCTGACATGGCCGCAATCATGTATTGCCGCCAGATTGGGATGGAGGTGCATATTTCCACCCAGCTCAGCATCTCTAACGCGGAGGCATTGCGTTTCTACGCGCAGTTTGCAGACGTAGTGGTCCTGGCCCGCGAGCTGAACCTGCATCAGGTGAAAGACATCTATGAGACCATCCGGCGCGACCAGATAAAAGGCCCGGCAGGAGAACTTGTCAGGATAGAGATGTTCGCTCACGGAGCTCTCTGCATGGCGATTTCCGGCAAATGCTACCTGAGTCTCCAGACTTACGGTGCCTCTGCGAACAGAGGCGCATGTTACCAGCTGTGCCGCAGGGGCTACGAGGTGACAGACCTGGAAACCGGCAACCAGCTGAATATCGACAACAAGTACATCATGTCTCCTAAGGACTTGTGTACCATCGAGTTCATGGACAAGATCATCGATGCCGGCGTAAAGGTATTCAAAATCGAAGGCCGTGCAAGGTCTGCGGAATATGTGAAGAGATGCGCACAATGCTACAGACAGGCAGCTGACGCCGTCTGCGACGGAACTTATAGCCCGGAATTTGCAAAGACGCTCAAGGACGAACTCTCCGAGGTATTCAACAGGGGCTTCTGGGACGGCTATTATCAGGGCGCCAAGCTCGGCGAATGGAGCGATGTCTATGGCAGCCACGCCACCAGAAAAAAGGTTTATTGCGGAAAAGTCACAAACTGGTTTGACCGCATAGGCGTCGCTGAAATCGCAGTTGAATCAGAAGCGCTGACCATGGGTGCAAAATGCATGGCAACCGGAGCCACTACCGGAGTCATCGAGTTTACTGTCAATGACTTGCGCGTAGCATTGAAACCGGCCGAAAAAGCAGAAAAAGGCGTGAGATGTTCAGTCGCCATCGTGCCTGAAAACCAGGGCGTGCGTGACGGGGAGGTCGAAAAGGGCGACGGCTCCGACAGCAAATCCAGAGCTGATGCGGATGCCGTTCTTGTCAATGCTGACGGGAAGATTCCTGTAAGGCTCCGCCGTGGCGACAAAATTTATATTTGGGAACCGAATGATTGAACTCAGGTTTCACAATCGTGAAACATCGGATATTTAAAATGGAGGTATCATGAGAAACGATTCGCTTATAACATTTATCGCAGGAGCTGCGATAGGTGCCGCTTTAGGAGTCCTCTTTGCTCCGGAAAAAGGTGAAGTTACAAGAAAGAAGATAAGGGAAGCCGCCAAAGAAGGCTATGACACTGCACGTGAAAAGGCAGAGGATGCCTATGCTTATGCAAAGGAAAAGGCTTCCAGGGCCCGTGAAGAACTGGACGAACTGAAGGAAATCCTGAAAGAGGACGGCAGGGAGATGAAGGAAGAGGCCCGCGCCAAGGTACTCGACCAGCTCAACAGGCTCGAAAGGGCATTGGAGAAGGACGAGGCCAGCATTGACGAAATGTACGACGCGTAATGGGCAGCATGTTTTCCAGGCCGGCAGAACGGCTCGCTGAAGACGCTGCGGCCTACATTGACCTTAAAGTTGATGAGTTGAAACTCAGGACCGCGAAGGGACTCTCGGTGACATTGAACAGGCTGATCATTTCGATTCTGTTCCTGACTCTCGGGAGCATCGTTCTCATGGCATTGGCCTTCGGCGGTGTACTCCTGCTCGGGGACATCATCGGCAGCTATGCGGCCGGGGCGTTTATCGTGGCTGGCTTTTTCCTGCTGCTGATGGTGCTCTTGTACTTTGTCCGCAACAAGCTGTTCCTCAATGGGTTTGTAAAATTGTTCGTAGGACTTTTCTTCGAAAACGATGGTCCGGAAGAAGGAGGTCAGGCATGAAGTACTCAGAAATCAAAGATATTGAAAGTCTCGATGCCGCACGTAAGGCATTGACTTCCAAAATTGACAGAAAGGGCCGCAGAGTCGTTTCCAGCTGGGAGGATTTCTGCGATTCATACTCGCCTTCAGGTTTGATTGCTACCGGGCTGAAATGCATTTCCGGAAGCGTCCCGTTCGACAGACTGGCATTGATAGGACTGCGGTTCCTCAAGCGCAAACTTTTCTAGAAGACAATGCCCGGCAAGGTTTCACGACCCGCCGGGCATAATTGGATATCAGAGAGTTGCTATGCTCTGGTTTTGCGCTCAAGCCACTCGGCGACCTCGCCCGGGAGATGAGGGGCAAGGGTCTCGTAAACCTTGGCGTTGTAGGCATTAAGCCATATCATCTCATCCTCGGTCATGAGGCTTGGCACTATTACTGACGTGTCTATATGGCAGAGTGTCAATGTCTCAAACGAGAGCCATGAGCCGAATTCATTGACGCGGTCACGGACGCACAGGAGAAGGCTCTCGTGACGGATTCCGTATTCGCCTTCTATGTAAATGCCCGGTTCGTCGGAGTTTATCATTCCCGGAAGAATCGGCTGACGGTTGAAGTTCTGACGGATTTCCTGAGGACCTTCATGGACATTAAGGAAGAAACCTACACCATGCCCCGTGCCGTGTCCGAAATTCCTGCGGAACTGCCAGAGCGGACAACGGGCCGCATAATCGATCTGGCAGCCTGCCGTACCCTGAGGGAATACAGCCTTTGCCAAGGCGATATGTCCTTTCAATGCCAGTGTGTAATCTGTCTTTTCCTGTTCCGTACAAGGTCCCAGAGGAACTGTACGTGTTATGTCTGTCGTACCATAGAGATACTGTCCGCCGGAATCACAGAGATAAAGGCCGTGAGGTTCCAGACGACGGGAACCCTCAGATGGCGTAACAAAGTGAGGCAGAGCGGCATCCGGGCCATAAGCAGAGATGGTCTCGAAACTGTTTCCGCGATAGCCGACGATTTCGGCACGCAGGGAATTCAGTTTGCAGGCGGCATCCCATTCATTGATTTCCTTGCCCTCGGCCATGCTGGTCTCGAGCCAATAAAGGAATTTCTCCATGGCGAGACCATCCTCGAAATGGGCCTCCTTCATGCCCTCGATTTCCACATTGTTTTTCAATGCCTTGCGGAGCGGTATAGGAGATGTTCCCCTTACGAGGGTGATATGGTCGGAAACCGAATCCAACACCTTGAAAATATGATAGTTGAGAGATGACGGATCCACAAGCAGTCGGACATGGTCTTCCGTCTCCTCGAATGCAAGTGAGACATCGTCGTAATTCAGAATATTGATTCCGTCTTCCTGAAGTTCAGCGAAACTGTCCCTGGTCTCCGTGTCGCAGCCCCCGAACGGTTTCTTCACGAACCAGTCCACTTTCTCTGGAGTGACGAGCAGATAAGACATCACCACCGGATTATATTCTATATCGGAGCCCCTGACATTGAGCAGCCAGGCTATTTCGTCGAGTGCGGTTATCAGTATCGCGTCGCACTTTCTCTCTTCGAGCAAATGTCTGAGCCATACGATCTTGGCCATACGTGACTCCCCTGTCGTATCTTCTCCCAATGTGATGATAGGAGATGAAGGGACGGCAGGTCTGTCCTGCCACAGCTGATCCATGAAATCAGGCAGGTCCACAATCTTGAACATGTCAGACTGGTCATCAGTTTCAGCATTGGCACGTCCGCTTCCGATGAAAGCGTCCTTTATGTCCTCAACGGAGGAAACCGGCTGGGAAAGGCCATCCACTGCGACTACCACGGTTCCGCGTTTCTCGGCGAACTTTACATTTGCAAGCCATTCAGGGATAAGCACTTGCTCAGGGACTCTGGTCTTGTGGAGTTCAACTCCGGTACCTGCCAGCTGCTGTACTGCCTGGATGAAATAACGGGTGTCGGTCCATAGTCCCGCGTGGTCTGCGGTAATCACCAGATCGCCGGCTTCACCTGTAAAGCCGCTCACCCACTCGACCTGTTTCCATCTGGAAGCAGGATACTCGCTGTTGTGAGGGTCCGAGCCTGTAATTACCATTGCATCGATGCCTTTGCTTTTCATGATGCTACGGATAGCATCTATCCTCTGTGCATAGATATTTCCCATATTCCCTATATTAATTCTGTGATTATTTCATCTGATACAAAAAAATGATCCTCCGGAATCCTTATTTTTCCCCACACATTCTTTGCCAAAGCGCCCTCTTTCATCAGCCTGGCCACTACTTTCTCCGGCAACAGGGCCGGGTCCACGCCGTCATCAGTACGAAGTCCCAGCATGATTTCCTCAACCTTCATGTCTTCTTCGCTAAGAGTCTCCATTTCAGACACATATCCGGACTCCGTCTCGGTATTCCATCTGCGGACATTGACCCTTCCCTCGGCATCTGCCAGCGCAGAGTGCGCTCCGGGGCCAAGGCCGACGTAAGGCACGCGCCTCCAGTAGGCGGAATTGTGCCGCGCCTCCATTCCCGGGAAGGCAAAATTCGAGACCTCGTAATGATGGTATCCCGCCTCGTAAAGCATTGAACACAACATGTCGTACTGGCGTCGGCAGACATCTTCTCCCGCCTCATGGTATTTCCCGTCTGCGACAAGCCGCGAAAGCGCGCTGCCGTCCTCGACAGAGAGCTGGTATGCTGAAATATGCGACGGACTGAGGCCGATCGCCTTATGCAAAGTAGCCTCCCAGGTCGCGTCCGACAATCCGTCGACTCCGAAGATAAGGTCAATGCTGATGTTCCTGACATTCAGGCCCCTCATCATCCAATATGCGTCCTCGGCATGTTCCGCATTGTGCCTGCGGTTCATCCAGCGGAGAATCCTATCGTCGAAAGACTGGATTCCCATACTGAACCTGTTGACGCCCAGAGCCATAAGTCCCTTCAGATATTCCTCCCCCTTCTCCACGACATCTTCCGGATTCACCTCGAATGTAAACTCCAGATAATCATGGTATTGTTCTCCGAAAACAGTATTGTTCAGAGTATGGACCATCCTGCTAACAACAGAAAGAGGAAGCACCGATGGGGTACCTCCTCCGATATATAAAGTGTCGATTTTTCCTGAAAGCGCACCGGTAGGAAGGGTGGAACGGATTTCATCCGCCCGACTGACTATCTCCGCACAGACCGAGTCCGCATACCTGTCGAACCTTGCCATGTCACCATTCCCGGGACAAGCCGGCACGGCTTCCGAATAGAACCCGCAATAAGTGCAGAAACTCCTGCAGAACGGCACGTGCAGATAAATCATATTTCCTTCCGATGAGTCCCGGACCAGACCGGATTACCTGAGCATCAGTTCGGCCCTTCCGAGCATTGCCTGCTCCGTATAGGCCTCAACTGTATAAACACCCTTCCTATATCCAGGAATATCATTCAGATAGATGCTGAGATCGACCTCCCTTCCCTCATAGTCAACCTTTCTGGAAGCGGAAGCGACCATCGTTTCTCCATTGAAAGTGAATGATGTACGGTTGGCATTGGTAAGGATGATTCCGTCAGGGTCTTTCACGCGGATGTAAACTCTTACCGGGCCCTTAGGTGCGAGGTCATTCTCCACAAGGCTAAGTGACGTGAGAAGTCTTACGACGCGGCTGCTCCTGTCGGTAATCTTGTCATTGGACATGTAAGCCTCCATTCTGAGTCCGCGGGCCTTGATAACTGCACCTGCAGCCACCTGACCTGTAAGGTTCTCGACCTGCTGGGACAGTTCCTGATTTTCGGCCTTGCTTGCGGCAGCCTCTCTGCGGGCAGCGGCAGCATCGGCAGTAAGCTTATGGTTCAATGTGTTGAGCGAGTCGATCTGGACTATATAGTTACGCATGATGCTTCTGAGCGTACCGAGCTCTTTCTCATACTGACGCATCTTGGCACGGTTTGTAGCATCCGTTTTCTTGATTCTTTCGATAAGGTTCGCAACTTCGGCACGTGAGGTGTCGAGCTGGGAGTTGATGGAATCATAATCTGATGAAAGTGACGCATAGTCGTTCTGGAGATTTTCCATCTGGACGGTAAGGTCCTGCTTTTCATCTTCGAGTTCACTGATCAATGCCGATTTCTGACTCCAGACATAAGCGAGAACCGCAACCAGAGCGACAGCAACGCCGACAAGGACATACATTGTGGTCTTCAGGCTCTTGACTTTCGAGAGCTTTTCTTCCGCCTCCCGGCGCATGATAGGATCTGTTTCCATAATGATTAAATTATATCAATGTTATACTAGCTTTTTCCATGTAAGTTCCGCAACCGCAAAACTTGAGTTATTCTATTGCAAACTTACATAAAAAAAATGAATTTTGTATCTTTGCAATAATAGGGCCAGCGGTGACGCGCGGCCACGATTAAAGATATACAGACACAATATGATGAGACGTTTAATCACTATAATCGCCACACTTGCCATTTCCGCAAGCGCATTCGGACAGGCTCAGATCACCACACGCAAAGAGAAACTGAGCGACTTCACATCACGGACAATGAAAGTAGTCCTCCCGGGGAACCATTTCATCGACCCGGTTTTGAGAGACGCACTGAACAACACATGGAGCATCTCCCCTTTCGAGTTCTGCACCATGGAGGAGTTCAAGTCCCTGAAAAACAACGAGGAATACTATTTCATGCTGCCGGTGAAAGTCAAATACAAGAAAGAGACGGAACCCGGAATCACCATGATGACACTCGTGAAGGGAAAGGCCAATGCCAAGACTGTCAATGACTTGACAGAGGTCGTGTCAATGCCGGTGTGTGCGGCTGACCTGCCTTCAGGCCGCGAGGCTGCCATGCTGCCGGGACTCATTGACGTCATCCAGGGCTATGTTTCACAGTCTCTCGGGACCAATTTCCCGGGACTGAAGACGTATGTGAGACCCCTCGGAAAGACAAACTGCGACAGGGCCGTAGTTTCAGAGGACGACATCGCGGAATGCGTGTCTCAGGAATTCCGTGAGAAGATGAAGAAAAAAGGCATTGACATAACCTCTGATGCCGAGGCGGACAGCCTCTTCCTCGATGGCGGAAAGACATTGGTAAGTTACGTCGTCACTCCGGGTGAATTCCATCCCGGGGCCGTGTGCTGGAAGATTGTCATTGACGCGAGGACTCATGAACTTTATTATTACAAGAAGCAGAATCTCAAGTCTGCCGAATATGCGGGTTTCCTGAAAGCCGACCTGAAGAAGATTGCAAAAACAAGGTAGGAGATGATTACAGGAAAAACGGAATGCGGGATCCGCTATGCGGTCAAACGGAGCGGATCTGCCGTAGCGTATTGTTCTCTGGGCATTACATGCGGAACGAGGTCCGAGACAGGCTTCCACAGCGGAATCGCCCACTTCACGGAGCACACTCTCTTCAAGGGTACCGCTCACAAAAAGTCCTCAGTGATAAATGGTTATCTCGACAAACTCGGAGGAGAGCTGAATGCATACACGACCAAGGAGGAGATTGTTCTTCACGCGACAGTATTGAAGGAAGACCTGATGAAGGCCAGTTCCCTGCTCATGGAAATCGCCACTTCGGCGACTTTTCCTGAGAATGAGGTCAATACTGAAAGGGGCGTGGTGATAGATGAGATAAAGTCATATAAGGATAATCCGGCAGAGGACATTTATGACCGCTTCGAGGAGAAACTGTTTGCGGGTCATCCACTTACAAATCCCATTCTGGGAAGCGTAAAATCCGTCAAAGAGATTACTTCAGAGGAATTGCGCAGGTTTGTGAAGGAGAAGTTCGTTCCCGAGGCCATGGCATTCACGATAGTGGCTGACATTGATGAGAAAAAGATGGAGGCGGGGCTGCTGAAACTTGTCGGGAAGTTCTTCGCCGATTTCCGGACTTCAGGAAACGGGCTTGTGCGCCCTGCCCGTGTCGAGCTTTGCAATGTGTTCGACGAGATGATTTCGCGCAAGACGCATGAGGCCAATGCTGTCGTAGGCGGCTATGCTCCATCACTTTATGAAGAAAAGGAGAGGCTTGCGACTGTGCTGCTGAGCAACATTCTGGCTGGCCCTGCAATGAACTCAATTTTGAACAGTATCCTAAGGGAAAAGCACGGATGGGTTTACGGAGTGGAAAGTTCATATACCCAATATGCTGATACCGGGATACTTGCGATTTCACTGGGCTGCGAAAAAGAGAACCTGGACAGATGCCTGGCTGCCATTGACAAGGAAATATTGAAGTTGCAGACGCAGGAACTGACCGAAAGGAAGCTGAATGCGGCAAAGAAGCAGCTGCTCGGACAGCTTGCCATCAGTTCCGACAACGGGGAGGCCCAATGTCTCAGCATGGGCAAGAGTCTTCTTGCCTATGACAAGGTCTGGACCGGCGCGGAGACACGCAGTCAGATAGAGGGCATAACCTCCGGACAGATTATGGAGATGGCCTGCAGGATTTTCGCACCGGACAGAACCAGCTCGCTGATAATGTTGTAACGCGCGTTAGAGATTATGAGTCTTGCTTGTCCAACACCTTTCCGTCCGGATATGAAATATGATATAGTATTTTGCCCTGCAGGACATCCTCGTAGTCAGTAATCGTCTCTATCCACTCTCCTGTTATCGGATCCTGTTTCTTCTCAATAACAGGAGTATGGCAATATTTATTGTAGGTTACGGTAAGAGTATTTCCTGAGAGGGCTGCAGAATCTAATTTGTAAATAACACCAGTACCGTCTTTATCATCACGTAATGATAAGAGGGTATAAGACACAGCCATCTCCTCTGTAGCTGATTTAATGTCCATTATATGCAATGTGTGCCTATCGTAATCTAAAACGTCATACACCAATTTTCCATTGACAACAATATAGTTATTAGAATAGTTAATAAATCCTATGTTTATGCCGCCTTGGATAAAGTCGTACGAACGTTCTTCGCTTGTCATTCTTCTAACCCACTTGTCATCTCCATATCTATTCACATGAAATAGGTAGCCATTATCCGCGGCGTTCTGAATGAAAGTATAAGAATCTTCAGCGGTATAATAAGCTTTATAGGCGAGTCTCCATTTGGAGAAAATTTTAGGAGTAATATCTAAAGGTTTTCCAGTGTTTCCTTTTATTGTATATGCAACGAACTCTGCAGTGTCCCTCCTTTCAGATTGATCTGATCTATACACAGCAAAAGAAAACATTGTATTACTGCAGGAAAACGATTTGCCCAAAACGCGCCATCTACCTTCAGATAGATTGCCTATTACTGAGGTATAAACATCCTTTCCATTTATGTCAGTCCTTTTTATTGTAAGCTCTGAGTGCAACCCAATCTGCCCACTACGATAAGCATAAAGAACAGAAATAGTATCTTTATCAACTTCACCAAGTTTATACCAATATTCAACATCCGGAATGGTGGGTGGTCCGAGTACTGGATATGGATTTTGTACAGTGTTTTCCTGTTTCGAGCACCTGCAGTTCAAGCCTATCATCACGACTGCAAGTGACAGCAATAATATCTTTTTCATAATCTTTACAAATGCTTTATTCATATCATGTTATGCCGTTGTTACCCATCTTGTCTTTTACTGGCGAGACAGGGTAGTAAATCCAACCCGTTTGTTCTATCAACATTGATTTTCAATGTATCTGATTGTCTTTCAGCATCTGTGCTTGCGCATGACACTAAACTAACTGCAGCCACTGTAGCAAGCACGAGACAGAAATATCGCTTCGTCAATGGAATTCTTCTATACATAATCAGTTTTCATACTCAAGTCCCGGTGCCTTAACATCGGACATCTCTATATCTAAATCCTTGTCCTCATCATGATTGTCGTTCTCGACATGCACGAAACATGACGCAGATGCACTATTATCAGCTACTTTAGCCACAATCAACGTTTCTCCAGGGGACACTGCCGTAACAAGTCCAGTCTCAGAAACAGAACATATATCAGCATTGACTGACGACCAGACTATGGTTTGTGCATTATCTGGTCTAACAGTGGCATTTAACTGATATGTTTCCCCGACCGATAGCTTTATTGAATTAATGTTCAATACAATGCTTACATTTTCCGATGAGACTTCTGTTTGACTGCAAGACATCACGAAAGACATCGCAACCAACAGTGGTATTGTCTTTAACATCATTGTTCAAATGCGCGTGTAATAGTCGTCTTAAATGTCTTGTTATCAGGATTGTATGATTCAACTTTGAATTCGCCTTCACAATGTCCGCTGTATGACATTTCGCCATTGCCATTCACATCTGGCTCTTTGATACGACATTGAGCGGAAAATGAGCCTGTTTTGCAGTCTTCAAGGTTAGACCCATCTACAAGATTGTCATTCGCATCATAGAAATTCTCCACGTCAATCCTCTGAACATCTTCAACCTCTTTTCTGCCATTTTCCAGAGAATAACCTTTAAGTACAGCTTTAACAGAATCTCTCAGGTTATCGAGTTTGCTTGCAGGTATCATAAACACCTCCATTGTTAATTCGTCCAGTCAGCTCCAGGGGACGGCATCGGTTGGTATAAAAAGAAAGTGTGGAGCCGGTTCCGTTTATTGATTAGAAGGCTGTGGTAGAGCCTTGTGAGAATAAACGACACCCAATACCCCACACTCGGATAGATATGACGATATGAAAGCAAATACTGCTTCCATCGCGACATCGGTCTATACAAGAATGAGTGTTGTCCGTTAGTCCTCCCACTTTGAAAACTACCACATTTTCTAATCAGGACAATGCGAAAACACTTTCAATATGTAATGCTGAATTGCTTCAGCGTCACAAAGATAGAAATTCTTTTCGTATAACGGGCAACACTCAGGGTATTGAATTGCAAAATTCGGTAAAATTTACCGAAGTATTGCAATATAAATATGTCAATGAAGTCCACTTTTGCATGAATTTTCTTACTGAAAAGTTTGTATTATCAATGATTATTTGTATATTCGCAGTGTCAGTTCCCACCAAGCCTCTCAACGATGCTCAAATGCGTGGGGCTTTTTTTTATATATATACGTTCAACTACTCTCAAAACGCGTTAATGGAAAGATTACCGCACTTCACTAAACATTATAAGACAGAGACGGACTTGGTGGCTCTGTTGGAAAGTCGTGGACTTGTCATTTCTGATGAAGCCAAAGCGGTGCGGTACTTGGAGAGCATCGGGTACTATCGTCTTTCCGCTTATATGTATCCGTTCTTAAAAGTACCAAAGGAATCCCATCAATATAAAGAAGGAACAACTTTTCTGCAGGTACTGAATCTATATCGTTTTGACAAGAAGTTGCGTATGCTTCTTCTCAATGAGATTGAGAAGGTAGAGATAGCTATTCGTCGTGCCATTATGAATATTCCAGTGCTGATGACAGGAGATATTTATTGGCTGACAAACCCTGTTCACTTTGCCAACCAAAGAACTTTTCAAGACACGAAGATCACCATCGACAGGGAATATGAAAAGTCAACAGAAGAATTTATCAAGCATTTCAAAAATAGCTATTGCGAGCCATATCCTCCTTCCTGGATTTTAGGAGAGTTGCTGACAATGGGCAATGTGAATATGGTTTACCGTAATCTGAAAGCGGACAAGATACGTAAGCGCATCTCACATTATTTTGGTTTGCAGCCAATCGTTCTAGAATCTTGGATAACATCTTTGACCTTGTTGAGGAATGCCTGTTGTCACCATTCAAGAGTGTGGAACAAGGTAAGCTCTATCATGCCTGTTTCTCCGAGAAGGATTGCCCATTCTTGGATTACCCTGCCGACAAACCCTCAAAGAGTGTATTTCACTATCTGCATTATCAAGTACTTCCTTGACATCATATCACCAAACAATGATATGTTGGGAAAGATGCACACACTATTTTCCAATTATCCGGAGATAGATCTGGCAGCTCTTGGATTTCCGAACGGATGGGAGAGCGAACCTCTATGGACATAAGATTGAAAAACTCAGATATAGATGGAAAGTCCACTTGAGAAATATATTGAAATTCACAGTTCGTTCAGCAACGAGGCTCTGGACTGGCTGGAGAGGCAGACCAATATACGCACCAACTACCCCCGGATGCTTACAGGAAAGGTGCAGGGAGAGTTCCTGTACATGATGACCCGTATGATTTCTCCGCGCAATGTCCTGGAAATCGGCACTTTTACGGGATACTCCGCCATCTGCATGGCACTGGGTCTTCCAGAAGGAGGACATATAGATACTCTGGAAATCAATGATGAACTGGAGGACCTGATTCTGGAGGGCTTCGAAAGGGCTGGCGTCCAGGACAAGGTGTCCCTGCATATCGGCGATGCGATAGACTTTCTGAAGTCAATGTCGGGAAAGAAGACCTACGACCTCACTTTCATTGACGCGAACAAGAGGGAATATCCTGATTACTACGAACTTGCATTGACATTGACCCGCCCCGGCGGCTTTATCCTGGCCGACGACGTTCTGTGGGATGGCAAGGTCTATGCGGAGCAGGTTCCGACGGACAAGCAGACGAGCGGAATAGTCCGGTTCAATGATTTGGCGGCTTCGGACCCGCGTGTGGAGACGGTGATTCTCCCTGTACGGCACGGACTGAGCATCATAAGGAAGAAATAATGGCAAGCGCAGTTATCATTTGCAAGGGAGAGTTTCCCAAGAGAGAATATCCTCTATATCTCATCCAATCAGCGGATTACATCATCTGTTGTGATGGCGCGGCTGCGACATATGACAGGCGTCAGGGAAAGATTTTCGGACATGAGAGGAAGCCTGATGCAGTAATCGGCGACTTGGATTCGATTTCTCCTGCAATGAAGAGAAAATACGCGGATGTCCTGGTAAAGGTGGATGAGCAGGATTACAATGACTTGAACAAGGCGGTGAGATATGCTCTGACACGTTACGATGACATCGACTCAATCCATATTTTGGGCGCAGGCGGTATGCGCGAGGACCACACCGTCGGGAATCTTTCCTATCTCATGGAATACGCGAAAGAGCTGGACGGACTCAAGGAGAGGGTCATTCTGGACGGCATCAATGTCAGACCGGAGCTCTATATCGACATGGTTTCCGACTGGACGACTGCGTTTGCGATTACGGACTCGTGTTCATTCCATGTCGGGGAAGGGAGGGAGATTTCCATCTTTTCAGCCGACAACACATTGAAAATCAAGTCAGAAGGTCTCACTTGGAAGACTGACGATGTAGTGTTCGACAACTGGTGGAAAGCGACATTGAACAAGGCCTGCGCTGATGAGGTCAGACTGACTCTGAGCCATCCTTCCGCCGTTCTGATAATATTGAATTAGACAACAATCATGGAGGCCGCGACACGTACCTCACAATAACATTGGCTTATGCTGAAAAAAATCCGCACTGCTCTCGCAGGCATCGTTTTCATCCTGTTCATGCTCATGTTCATGGACTTTTCAGGATTGGCGACCAAATGGTTCGGCTGGCTGGCTAAGATCCAGTTCCTTCCGGCCGTGTTGGCGTTGAATGCCGGCATTGTCATTTTGCTTATTCTGGTGACTGTTCTGTTCGGAAGAGTCTATTGCTCAGTGATTTGTCCTCTGGGCATCTTCCAGGATGTCATCGCCCGCTTCTTCAAGGGCTGGCGTAAGAAGCACAAGAAAAACTATACCTGGTCGCCTGAGAAGAAATGGCTCCGTTACGGGATGCTGGCTGTTTTCATAATGGCCATGGTCCTGGGAGTCAATGCATTGGCAGCACTCCTGGCCCCGTACAGTTCTTTCGGACGTATAGCACAGAATCTTTTCTCGCCGGTATGGATATGGGGAAACAATCTCTGCGCATGGATTGCGGAGAAGTGCGGCGGGTATGCGTTCGCCCATAAGGAGGTATGGATCAAAAGTCTGCCTACCTTCATCATTGCGTCTGTCACTTTCGTTGTCATCTTTATTCTCGCGGCGCGAAACGGCAGGACATACTGCAATACGATCTGCCCTGTCGGAACAGTCCTGAGTTTCTTCTCGAGATTCGCAATTTTCCGTCCGGTCATCAATGCATCCACGTGCAAGTCTTGTCATCTCTGCGAAAGGAACTGCAAGGCATCCTGCATCGACGTGGCAAACAAGAAAATCGACTATAGCCGCTGCGTATCATGTTTCGACTGCCTCGACAACTGCAAGTTCGGCGGGATAAAGTACAGGCCGTTCTGGAAGGCCCTTCCGGCAAAAGCCGAAAAGGTCAAGGTCAATGCCAATGAGGCAAAGGTCAATGCTGCCTCTCAGAACCCCTCGGACAACGGCAGACGTGCTTTCATCGGCACTTCAGCATTGGCCCTGGGAGCATTGACAGTAAAGGCTCAGGAAAAGAAGGTGGACGGCGGTCTCGCTGCCGTCATCGGCAAACAGGCTCCTGAGCGTTCGGTTCCTGTAGTTCCTTTCGGAGCATTGAGTGTCAAGGAGTTCTACCAGCATTGTACCGCATGTCAGCTTTGCGTGTCACAATGCCCGAACGATGTGCTCCGTCCGTCGATGTCACTGGAGCATCTGATGCAGCCGGAGATGTCTTTCGAGCGAGGATGGTGTCGCGTCGAGTGCAACAAATGCTCTGAAGTCTGCCCGTCCGGCCCGATAAAGCATTACAGCATAGAGGAAAAGACTACGATGCATATCGGAACAGCCCATGTCGATCTGGATCTCTGTATAGTGAACCGTGACGGGGTTTCATGCGGAAACTGCGCAAGACATTGTCCTGCAGGGGCTATCCTGATGGTCAGGAAAGACCCCTCTGACAAGGATTCTCTGAGGATTCCTACGGTCAATGAGAACAAGTGTCTCGGATGCGGCGCATGCGAATTCCTTTGCCCGTCAAGGCCTTTCAGCGCTATCAGGGTCAATGGTCTAAATGTTCATAGGAGGGATTAATCATGAGTGAAAATATAGACAGAAGAGATTTTCTAAAGCGGGCCGGGGCCGGGGCCTTGGCTATCGGAACAGCCTCATTGACAGGATGTTCATCCCGCCCTTCCGGTTCAGCTGAAGGATCTGCCGGAATGGAGACCCGTGAGGCTCCGAAAAACGGCGGCAAGGTGTCGCTGCTGGGCTACGGCTGTATGCGCTGGCCTATGAAGAAGGGTGATGACGGCAAAGATTACATCGACCAGGAGGCTGTCAATGAGATGGTGGATTACGCCTACAGGAACGGTATCAATTATTATGATACGTCTCCGGCTTATCTGCAGGGCCAGTCAGAGGCTGCCGTAGGTCTGGCACTGAGTCGCTATCCCCGTGATACTTATTATGTTGCGACGAAGCTCTCGAATTTCAACAATTCTTCCCGCGAGGCCGGTCTGAAGATGTATCACGATTCCATGGAGGCTCTCCGCACCGATTATTTCGACTACTATCTTCTCCATGCCATAGGCGGGTCCTATGAAGTATTCGAGGACAGATATATAAATAACGGACTGCTGGATTTCCTTCTGGCGGAGCGTGAGGCAGGACGAATCCGCAATCTGGGTTTCTCTTTCCACGGCAGGAAGGAGGTCTTCGACAAATTCATGGAACTGCATGAGAAGTATCATTGGGATTTCGTGCAGATAGAGATGAATTATGTGGACTGGAAACATGCCAAGGTTCCAAGAAATGTCAATGCCGACTATCTTTATGAGGAACTGGTCAAGAGGAACATTCCTGCGACTATCATGGAGCCGCTTCTGGGCGGACGTCTTGCGAAACTGCCTGAGGCTGTAGCTGCCAGACTGAAGGAAAGGGAGCCGGAGAAGTCGGTCGCTTCATGGGCCTTCCGCTTCTGCGGTTCATACCCAGGTGTGCTTACGGTCCTGAGCGGCATGTCGTCTATGGATCCGCTCATCGAGAATGTGGAGACCTTCAGTCATTTCAAGCCGCTTACCGAGGAGGAGATTTCTTTTCTTCAGGAAATGGCGGACCTGATGGAGGACTACCCTACTGTCCCTTGCACCGGATGTACGTATTGCATGCCTTGCCCTTATGGCATTGACATTCCTACCATTTTCCGTCATTACAATGACGCGGTGAATTCCGGAGATATCGCCCAAAGTTGCGAGCAGGAGCATTTCCAGAGGCTCAAGAGGCGCTACCTGGTAAGTTACGATCGCGCGGTGGAGACAGTCCGTCAGGCCGACCATTGTGTCGGTTGCGGTCAATGCAAGCCGCATTGCCCTCAGAGCATTGACATTCCCCATGAGCTCAGGCGCATTGACAGGTATATCGAAAATCTTAAGCGTGAGACTTTGTAGGCAAATGATTTTTTGCCGATTTACTTAAATTTAGTATATTTGCGGTCCGGTTCTCCGATTCGTTCATGATGAAGGGACCAGGATTATGGAGAGATGCTCGAGTGGCTGAAGAGGCACGCCTGGAAAGCGTGTATACTCCTAAAGGGTATCACGAGTTCGAATCTCGTTCTCTCCGCTGGAATCGTGCAAGTCGCAGAGTGTTGGTGGCTTGCACGATTTTTACGTTATGTTCACTTAGGTTTGGCATTCAGTAATGTTATGATGGAGAAATCTGAAATAAACAAAATTCTGGGCAATCTGGCCTGCTTTCTTGCATATACGATTTTCGGAATAAATATCGTCACATGTAAAGACTTGGCCAGCAGTCATTTGCTCTCACCATTGGCTCTTTTCGGGCTGAGGGCTCTCGGGGCCGGTGCCCTGTTCTGGATATTGTCTTTGTTCCGTCCGAAGGAAAAGGTGGAACTGAAGGATTATCCCAAGCTGTTCGCGGCTTCGTTTATCGGATTCTTCATGGTACAGGCTTCATTCCTGATGGCGATTCCTGAGGCCACGCCTATGACATGTTCCATCCTGAGCGCATTGACTCCCATCTATACGATGTTCATAGCGGCATTGACAATACGGGAGCCTGTCACGTGGAAGAAAGCGGGAGGTGTGGTCCTGAGTTTCTGCGGCATCGTCTGGCTAATCCTGAGCAGCAGTACGGGCGATGGGGGCACACAGACGACCAGCATGAAGGGAGTACTGTTCATGCTTATCAACGGGCTTAGTTTCGCGGTCTATCTGGGAGTGTTCAAGCCATTGATTTCCAAGTATTCAGTGGTGACATACATGAAGTGGATCTTCCTTTTCTCTTTCCTGATTTCCATGCCGTTCGCCGGAAAGGAACTGGCCACTTTCGATTACAGTTCATTGACAGGAATTCTTGTCATTGACCTTCTCATTCTCGTGGTCTGTGCGACTTTCATGTCTTATTTCCTGATTTCTTTCGGACAGAAGTTCGTGAGGCCGACGATGGTGAGCCTCTATTCCTATATGCAGCCTATCATGGCGATCGCCATCAGCATTGCAGTCGGCATGGACACATTGACTTTGCCTAAAGTGGTCGCGGTGATGATTGTTTTCTGCGGCGTACTTCTTGTAAGTTTCAGCAAGAGCCTGGCACAGCAGGACAAGGATTAGAGGGGGCCGTTAGGGACAGGCTGAGGGCCGGACGCCAATAGTTTTTGCTCATAACGCGGAGTTTCGCTATATTTGTGGGCTGTATATAAGATTGTAATTATTAAATCATTATAACCATGAACAGAAAAGTTCTTCTTATGATTCTCGACGGATGGGGAGAGGGAAAACATGACCACTCCAATGCCATCTATACTGCGGGAACACCTTTCATCGACTCTCTCAGAGCCAAATATCCGATGAGCCATCTTCTTACATGCGGCGAGGCTGTTGGTCTCCCTGACGGACAGATGGGCAATTCTGAGGTAGGACATATGAACCTCGGCGCAGGTCGTGTCGTATATCAGGATCTCATGAAAATCAACAAGACTTGCCGTGACCACAAGCTTCTGAGCAGGGCTGAGGTCAAGGGCGTATATGATTATGTAAAACAGAGCGGCAAGAAGCTTCACCTTATGGGCCTCTGCTCTACTGGTGGTGTGCACAGTTCACTTGACCACTATTATGAGTTCCTCAATGTCGCCAAGGAATATGGTCTGGAGAATGTCTATGTACACTGCTTCATGGACGGACGTGATACTGACCCGCACAGCGGAAAGGGTTTCGTTGCCGACCTCGAGAAGCACATGGCAGAGAGCACCGGCAAGGTTGCTTCCGTATGCGGCCGTTTCTATGCAATGGACCGTGACAAGAGATGGAATCGTGTCAAGGAGGCTTATGATCTTCTCGTAAGCGGAAAGGGCGCTGCTTTCACTTCTGCTACTGAGGGCATCCAGGCTTCTTATGATGCGGATGTGACTGACGAGTTCATCAAGCCTATCGTAATCACTGACGCTGCAGGCGCTCCTCTTGCCAAGATCGAGGAGGGAGATGCCGTCATCTTCATGAACTTCCGTAATGACCGCGCACGTGAGATCACTTCAGTTCTCACCCAGCAGGACATGCCTGAGGAGGGAATGTGTGTCATCCCTAATCTCTACTACTGCTGCATGACTCCGTATGATGCAGCCTTCAAGGGTCTCCACATCCTCTTCGACAAGGAAATCGTGAAGGATACCCTCGGTGAGATAGTTTCAAATGCAGGTCTCCGTCAGTTGCGTATCGCAGAGACTGAGAAATATGCTCATGTAACTTTCTTCTTCAATGGAGGCCGCGAGACTCCTTTCGAGAATGAGGACAGAATCCTGGTTCCTTCTCCTAAGGTTCCTACATATGACCTTCAGCCCGAGATGAGTGCTCCTATCGTAACCGAGAAGCTTATCGAGGCTATCGACAGCGACAAGGAGGATCTCATCATCCTCAACTACGCAAACGGCGACATGATCGGCCACACCGGTGTCTATGACGCTATCGTAAAGGCTGTAAGATGCATTGACGGCTGCGTAGAGAAAGTTGTGACTGAGGCTATCAAACATGATTACGTTGTTCTCATCACAGCTGACCACGGCAATGCCGACCATGCTGTAAATGAGGATGGTACACCTAACACGGCCCATTCACTGAATCCTGTACAGTTCATTGTTGTCAATGCCGGCGACGAGGTCAAGAGTGTCAAGGATGGCGCCCTCTGCAACGTTGCTCCGACAATTCTCAAGCTGATGGGTCTTCCTCAGCCTGCCGACATGGATGCTGAACCATTGATCTAAACTGGTCTGAGTTTCGTAAGTGCGAAACCTGGGCAAATTGATACAAAAGACCCGGATGAAACCTCTTGCGGTAACATCCGGGCCTTTTGTCATATTGTAGATTTACTATTGTAACCTGTAGAATCCGTCGGCAGGTTCTGTCACGGCAGCATTGACCTTACCCATTGAGACCGGCAGGCAGCGGCCCGTGTCCATCAGCGCCTTGTTGCGCGCGACTGTGCGGCTTGCGGCGGATGATGTGGTTGCGGCAGCCTTGCGGGTAAAGGTGTATGGAGCAAGGATATACGGTGCATACTTCACACCGCCGTCATCATAAAGATACTGTTCCTTGGTAACCTCAGGCGCGATGAAAATCTTGGACCATCCAGGGCCTCCCATAGAGAGACAGAAGTCGAAGCCGTAGCACATGACATCTTCTCCCATTTCTTCATAAACCTTGGATTTCACGCCCTTCATCTCGAAACTGCCCTCGGCATACTCGGCCTCACCGACTTTCTCGCCTACAGTCATGAAGACGCCATAATTGCCGTCAGCAAAGAGAGTAAAGGAGTTCAGAGCGACATTGTATGAGATGCCATCTTTGTAAGGATATCCCTCATAGATTACGGAGCCATGATGGGCACCCGTCCATGCGCAAAGCTTACCGTCTTCGAAGTACATCTTCATAGGATACTGGTCAGTGAACTTGGTGACGCCCCAGCCGTAAACATTGTAAATGCTGTTCACTCTGTACGGCTCTACCTTGATGTCGAAAGTGATAGGCTTATGCTCATAACCAACTACCGTAGAAGTAGATGAGGCAGATGTGACTGTCCATTCCCCGAGATAGCGCTCATACTCGTCAGAGCCCTTAGGAACTGCAGTTGTAGCCTGCACTTTGTATGCATAACTCTGTCCGAACATGTTCTTTCCTGAGACGATGAGGATGTACTCGACGTTAGGCACGCCCTGATCAAAGCCAAGTGTAAGGCCCTTGTCGGAATTTATGGCATTGAGATAGTCACTCTCGATTTCAATGCCCTTCTTTTCGCAAAGCTCCGTATAAGAGTTGTTATACTTCGGAAGCGCCTGATCCACAAGTGTCTTGGCAGACAGATAGTAGTACGCCGACTGGACACTCTTTCCCTTCACGATAAAGTCAATGCTATAGTAGCCCTGGCCTTCAGGGTACTCGGCAGTGACGGTGATTACAGGAGGTTCGGTAGTTCCGTCCCAGCCGCCTCCCCAAGTCTGAGGAATCTTGTCATAATAACCTTCAAGATTGACACAATCCTTGAAGCAGAAGTTGGTGCTGGAATAAGAACGGTTTGCAAAGTACACATTATATTCTGTCGCATCTCTCTTATAGATAGGAACGCTGACTGTCTGTCCTTCAATCTCCACCTCGCACTCCGGAAGAGTGGTCAATGAAGTACATCCGTAGAAGGTGTTCTGCCATTTATAGACTTTCTTGGCATCATTGACAAACTTGATGGACTCTGAGGTCAATGACGAGCAGCCCTGGAAAGTATTGTTGAGTTCAACGAATCTGTCCACCGGAAGATTCTCCCAGAAGCTGGCAGGGATTGTCTTGAGGGACTTGCAGTTCCTGAACAGGCTGACAACTTTTGTAGCCCTTATGGCGGCCTTGGCAGTTTCATTGAACATATGCTCAGGTATGTCCACGAGTGATTCGCAGTTAGTGAAAACCTGGTTGAGCATATTCGCGTCATTCGACATCTTGAAATAGTGGAATGTCGGCACATTCTTGAGGCTGGTACAGCCTGAGAACATCTGCCATATCACGACACCGGACTTGCCAGTGAAATTCCTGAGGAGGTCATTGTCAAGATGTTCAAGTGAAGAACAGCCATAGAAAGCATAGTTGAAATTGGTTGCCTGAGGGCTGAGACCGTCCATGAATCCGATCGGGACTTCCTTGAGGCTTGAACAGTTCTTGAACAGGCCGTTGCAATTTTTCACATTCCTGAGTTCTTCTCCCTTGGCAGGAGCCACACGGACGAGATTCTTCTGTCCCTCGAAAGATATACCGGCAAGATGACAGTTTCCCCATTGGATAACCTCATAAAGGTCCGCACCATGGCTGTAGTTGCTTCCCTTTCCGATAGTATTGATGGTTCCGCTAATCTGGACAGGATACATCCTCGAGATATCATTGTACTTGTGCTTAGGGAAACTTGCTGAAAGCGTATCAATCTTGGATCCGTCGCCCCAATCCACGTAATAATCGGCACCTTTAACACATGTTACAGGAAGAAATGCACAACTGTCCTTCGCCAGAGGCTTCATCATCAGCACCATGACGTTCTCATCGAAAGTAGCAGGATTCTGATAGATGATGATGGACTCGATGACATTGCCCTGATTCTTCAATGTCATCCTTGTCTGTCTCGCGTAAGGCATTTCATTCTTGTCGACACGCACGCTGACGGTCTTGGTATAGACCTCATATGCCTTTGTCTCTACAAGATGAGCCCAAGTCTGGTCAGCCTCAAGTTCAGCCGTAAATTCCAGATTGGTAGTAACATCGACATCGAAAACGCCTCCGGCTTCCGGACTCTCGACTGATGATGTACTGATATGCATATTGCCTGCGACGAATGTCAATGTCCTCATCAATGTCTTGTCGGCGCCATCACCGAGAAGGAGGATAACCTTACCTACTTCAGGAGAATCAGGAGCGGTTACCGAAATGAATCCGTTGGCTTCATCAGTCTGTTCCAGTTCCGCCTTCCAGAGACCTTTCGGAATCACTTCCAGAATAGTGTTCTTGTCTCCTCCGGTTATGGTATATGCAAATTTCTTGGTCTGTCCTGAATAAATGAGAGTAGAGGTGACATCCACAGAAATTCCGAATTCCTTATATATTGCAAATGTGAGAACGGTTCCGTCCGCAAGTGTAAGATAGGCTGTCTTCCCATCTTCACTCAACTTGGCATCCTTGAAAAACGCATCTCCGTCATCGCCTGTAGCCTTACCGCACTCAACGTATGTAACACCGTGGTCATAAGACACATACCATTTACCGTCTTCGATTTTCATGGAAGGTGTCACGCCCTGTTCTCCGGTAACGGGAACCTTGTTGCCGTTGGAATCGAGCAGCCATTCGCCATTGACAGTCCAATACCACTTGCCGTCAGGTGTCTGCTTTACAGAAATGTCCGGAGCCTGTCCGTCAGTCAGTGTCATAGTGCTCATGCCTCCGTAAACATCCACGAATGTAATGACATGAGTTCCGTCCTCCTTGTCTTCAATATTGCTGATAAACAGCTTTCCGTCCATTAGTCCTTGCAGCTTGGTAAGCTGAGTGTTGAGAGAAGCGACCTGGGACTCTACCGATGTGAGCCGCTGGTCCATTTTGTCCAGCCGAGATTTCATCTCGCTGTCGTCATAGCATGCTGTCAGAAGCAATGCGGACATGACATAAGCTAAAAATTTTTTCATGTGCTATAAGTTGATAATAGTCTTCATCTGTAACTTCCTTATCCCCACACTCTCAGAACATTAGCAGTTCGTATAATTGAAAAAAAGTTCTATGTCTATTTGCTATTGGTTGTGTTAATGATCTCGATTCTCTAAGTTCGTTCGGAGCGAAAATTATGAAATTAATTTTAAAATTCCAACGTATTTTTTTGTTTTTTGTTTCACCAACCCATTGATATTTAAGCACTTTAGATTATGTATGCAATGTTTGTTCTTCAGAATTGAAATATACAAGAAAAGAATCGGTTAAAACATGTAAGTTTTGACCGATTCCTAATTTAATTTATTAAGTATTTTATAAAAAACGTTTTTTTCGTAGCCAGGATATTCAGAATAAGCAGACAAACGAGTTTCTGTCAGAAAATCAGAAACGCCAGATAGCCGAAACCCATCAGCATTGACAATATGAATGTTGAAATCACAAGTACAGGAAGCATCGGGTCGAGGTCTTTGTCGGAACGGGTCCAGACGCCGCGGAGATGAAAGGCAAACAGGGGCAATGTAATGAAGAAAAGCCAATGCCAAGGATCGGGGAAGCGGCACAAGTTGAAGATTGTCAGGCAGATCCAGCCCGTGACAATAAGAGCCGTATGGTAAATCTTGGCACCCTTTACACCGATACGCATCGGGGTGGTCATTCTGATTCCGGCATCAGACTTTACATCGCGCATATTATTGACATTGAGCACACCCACACTGAAGCAGCCCATTGCGACAGCTGGAAGCAGCATCAGCAGTGACGGAATCGTGTGGGCGGCAACGAAATACGCCCCGAGGACAGAGACAATGCCGAAGAATGTGAATACCGAGATGTCTCCAAGTCCGCGGTAGCCGTAAGGGTTGCGGCCGAGAGTATATTTTATGGCCCCTCCCATCGCTGCCGCGCCTAAGATGATGAGGCACAACGGTTCGAGGGCAAACAGGGTGCCGAAAGATGTTTTCAGCATCAGCAGTCCGGACAGGGCACAGACTACAGCGACAATTGCAATCAGTCTCTTCATGTCCTTTACCGTCAAGATTCCTTCTGAAAGAGAATAATGCGGCCCGCTGCGGCGGTCGCTGTCCACTCCGCTCAGGCTGTCACCCAGTTCATTGGAGATATTGGAAAGTATCTGGAGACAGACTGTCGTCAGCATTATGAGCAATGCCACTTTCAGACTTACATGATAGTCTGCTGCGGCAAGCATGATTCCAAGACAAACACCGGCAAGAGACAGAGGCAAAGTCCTCAGTCTCATTGACTTGATATAATAAGAAAACTTTTTCATCCAATAGAGTCTAAGAAATACTAGCGGTCCGCACGTGGGACTCGTCTAGGGAAAAACACTTTCATCGCAATGGAAATACCATGCACTATGGCAAACAGGAAACCCTGACAACGGCAGTCATAAAGGAACTGTTCACGTGGAGGCCGGCCTTTCGGACTGTGCAGATAGGCGATTCTTGCCTTCAGAGGGTATGCTCTGTTCCGCCATTTCGGTATTCCGGGATTCCTGTCGCACTCACAAAGCACGCCAGGCGCTATAACTCTCACAATATCAGCCTTATAAGCACGGGCACCATAATCGAAGTCACCGAAACTATGGCTGTAATGAGGGTCCAGGTTACCCAAGATCTTATAGACGTGGGCCGGAATCAGGACAAGATTTCCGTTGAAGGTATAGCATGGGACAGGAATGGCAGGGTCCGGCTCTATAAGCTTGCCGGATTTCGTCCGGCCGCCATAACTGAGTTCCTTGTCAGCGTTCTCGGCAGTACCCACTACAATCGCCTTATGCCTCAGGAAAGAAGACGTTTCCATGAGACAGGCAAGCGCGCCTTCCTTCATCATGGTATCGTCATTCAGCCAAAGATAGAAGTCCTGTCCGTCCGCTGCTGCCGCCTCCCATGCAGTAATCATTCCGTGGTTCCAGAAAAGATTTCCGTCCCCGCGGATTATCACAGCCTGAGGGAACTCTTCGGACACAGCTTCGGAAGTCCCGTCCGTACTGCCGTCATCCACCAGATAGACAGAGAAAGACCACGAGTCGTCCCCCTTCATGGAATCTATCTGCTGGTAGCAATTACGCAGGCAGGCGAGAGTTTTCTCCCGCCTGTTATGAACTGTAAGAAGTATTGCAACTTTCTGCATTATGAATCAAGTTTTAAGACAGCCATGAACGCGCTCTGAGGCACCTGCACGGTACCTATCTGACGCATACGCTTCTTTCCCTCTTTCTGCTTCTCCAGAAGTTTGCGCTTTCTGGTCACGTCACCTCCATAACACTTGGCAGTCACGTCTTTACGTACCTGACGGACAGTCTCACGGGCGATAATCTTGGCTCCGATGGCAGCCTGGATAGCGATATCGAACTGCTGGCGCGGAATAAGGTCCTTGAGCTTGAGACAAATCTTCCTGCCGAAGTCATAAGCCCTGTCCTCATGTATCAATGTCGATAATGCATCGGCAGGGTCGCCATTCAGCAGAATATCCAGCTTCACAAGACGGGCAGGCCTGTAACCCTTTATGTGATAGTCAAATGACGCATAGCCCTTGGAGATGGTCTTGAGTTTGTCGTAGAAGTCGAACACAATCTCCGAAAGGGGCATCTCGTAAGTGAGTTCCACTCTGTCTGCAGTAATATAATGCTGGCCGATGAGAGTACCGCGCTTTTCAATGCAAAGTTTCATGATAGGCCCGTAGAACTCCGTATTCGAGATTATCTGCGCACTGATATAAGGTTCCTCGATATGGTCAATGATAGTAGGCGCAGGAAGTCCGGAAGGATTATGGACATCAATGATATCCCCCTTGGTCGTATAAACCTTGTACGACACGTTAGGAACTGTCGTGATGACATCCATATTGAACTCCCTGAACAGCCTCTCCTGGACAATCTCCAGATGCAGAAGACCGAGGAAGCCGCAACGGAAACCGAATCCCAGAGCCATGGATGACTCCGGCTCATAAACGAATGAAGCGTCATTGAGCTGGAACTTTTCCAATGTCGAGCGCAACTCCTCGTATTTGTCGGCCTGAACCGGATACATTCCGGCGAACAGCATTGGCTTGACCTCCTCAAATCCTGCGATAGCCTGTTTGCACGGTCTCTCGACATGGGTGATGGTATCACCAACCTTGACCTCCGCAGCCGTCTTGATTCCGGAAATGATGTAGCCCACGTTACCGCACCCTATCTCCTGGGTAGGAGACAACTTCATTTTAAGCACACCGATTTCGTCTGCAACATACTCCTGACCGGTATTGAAGAACTTGACCTTGTCTCCGGAATGGATGGTGCCGTTCTTAACCTTGAAATAAGCAATGATTCCACGGAAAGAGTTGAACACAGAGTCGAAGATCAATGCCTGGAGAGGTGCGTCCGGGTCTCCCTTCGGAGCCGGAATCTTCTCCACGATGGCATCCAGAAGCGGAGCCACGCCAAGTCCTGTTCTGGCGGACACTTTATACACGTCCTCCGGCTTGCAGCCGAGAAGTTCGCAGACCTCATCGGTCACGACTTCAGGACGGGCAGCGTCCATGTCAATCTTATTCAGGACAGGGATAATCTCCAATCCATGTTCGATAGCTTGGTAAAGATTGGAAATGGTCTGAGCCTGAACGCCTTGTGAAGCATCCACCACAAGAAGCGCACCTTCGCAGGAAGCGATGGAACGGGACACCTCGTATGAAAAATCGACGTGGCCCGGAGTATCGATAAGGTTGAGCACATAAGGCTCACCCTTATAGTTATACTCCATCTGAATCGCATGGCTCTTGATGGTAATACCCTTTTCCCTCTCCAAATCCATATCATCAAGCACCTGGTTTTCCATCTCTCTGGCACCCAATGTCTGGGTAAGTTCGATGAGACGGTCAGCCAATGTACTTTTACCGTGATCGATATGGGCTATGATACAAAAATTTCTTATGTTCTTCATCTGGTCCCCTTATTTTGCTGAAGTGTCTTCGGCTACAGTAGAATCAGCCTCATTTCCATAATCCTGGTCATAAGCCTCCGCCCCTGCCCTGAGAAGTGTTACAAGACTGTGCTTGAGTTCCGCAGAGACTTTCTTGTCTCCACCCTTTTCGAGTTCATCCACAAGGAAATAGAGGAACTGGCATGATTTCTCGAACTCATCCTGTGCATATTCATAATATTCCATATAGAAATGCGCAGAAGCAAGCAGTTCTTTTCCAAGTTTGGCTCCGAGTTCGGCAGCCTTGTCCGGTGCTCCGGCAGCGAAATACGCACTGACCATATTGACTACCATATAATCATTGGTAGAGAATCCGAGAGGAATCGCATCCAACGGCCAGACATTCTCCGGCATTGACTCCTGACATCTGTCGAGAACCTTGAGAGCCCTCTCCTTGTCGCCGACCTTGAGCAAGGCATTGGCGGTAGAGACGAACAGCTCACGCTGCGGCAGCACTCCGAGGAATGTGTAATAGTTCTGATAGTCAACGTCATAGTCATCTCTGCGGATATCATTCCATGTATAGACGTTCATCATCTTGTCATACAGTTCGTCCACATCCACGAGGCCAGGGTCACCTGTAGTCATCCTGTTCTTGATAGGAACGAGCTTGCTGGAGTATCCTTCATACATGAGGTAATCACGCAGACCGATATTGAGGTCACCACCTTGGCTCAACATGTTTATTGGCCTGTCCCACTGATAGTTGGACAGAAGGTCGAGCATGAAGAGTTCAGGCTTGGAAATGAACTTCTTGTTCTTAGGTATTTCGATTACAATCTGGTCAGGTATCATGTCAGCAAACTTAGGACTGACTATGCCGGACTTGAGAGCATTCTCCTTATTGACCGGAATGCTGATTTTCCTCGATACGATATAATCGACACGCTGGCCGTTCTCGAGAGGAAGTTTAGCATCAGGATGTCTGAACACAGCCATCACATCCGCAATAGGAACCACCTCTCCAACAGGATCAGCTATATAGATATAATCATTGGTGCCATACAGATACTGCTCCACTCCTACTGTCAGAGGAAGAGGCTTGGATTCGTTGCAAGCCCATTTCATCTGGCCGATATGCCAGTCAGTACCGAGAAGCGAGGTGTTGCAGATTCTCACGTCTGGACGGACATTTTCCACCTCCTGGGCATACCAGAGAGGGAAAGTATCATTATCGCCATGAGTGATGAGAATGCCCTGCTCCCCTACCGAATTCAGATAGTTTCTCGCCATCTCGACAGAGGTACGGCGATTGCTTCTGTCGTGGTCATCCCAGTTCTGCTGCGCCATCAATGCCGGCACGAAGAGGCAGGCCAATGTCAATGCTGATGCAAGTGCCACAGGGTATTTCTTTTTCAGAGCCCCTCCTATCCAATGGAACAAAGCCATCGCGCCGAAGCCAATCCAGATACAGAAAGCATAGAACGAACCTGCATAGGCATAATCTCGTTCACGGACCTGGAGAGGCGGCTGGTTCAGGTAAAGCACGATAGCGATACCTGTCATGAAGAACAGCAGGAATGTCAGCCAGCAGCCCCTCTTGTCGCGCTCGAACTGGAAGAACAGTCCGAAAATTCCCAGCAGCAGAGGGAGAAGGTAATAGTGGTTCTTGCCCTTATTGTTCTTCAGGATATCAGGAGCATCGCTCTGGTCTCCAAGACGGATTTCATCGATAGGCTTGATACCGCATTCCCAGTTTCCATAGAATATATATCCCGGACTAGGGCTGTGGATATCATTCTGCCTTCCGGCGAAGTTCCACATGAAATACCTCCAGTACATCCAGTTCAGCTGGAAGTCGAAGAAGAAATTCAGGTTCGCCCAGAAAGAAGGCTTCTTGTAGTCGGCCCCAGGTATCACCCTGCCCTTTCCGCCGGTATAAGTCTCATAGAATCTGACATATTTCTGGTCACCGTTCCACATCCTCGGGAAGAGCATCTTTCCTGACGACTCATAGACAGGCTCTGAAGGAGCGTCCACATGCTTGTACTTGCCATTGACAGGAGCCCAGTATTTCTTGGTCTCGAGATGGTAAGGAGCTCCGTAATACTGCCCATAGAGAAGAGGAGTAGTACCATACTGCTCACGGGACAGGTAGCGGACGAGAGTGAAGGCATTGTCAGGCTGATACTCATTGGTAGGAGGCATGACATTGGACCTGATTATCACCACGGCGAATACCGAAAATCCTATCACGATGGTCGTGAAGCACAAAACTACAGTATTCCACAGAGCCTTTCCTTTCTTGTATGTCCAGAAAGCGCCCCAGAAACAAAGTGCCAGAAGGGCAATCATGAAGAATGACGCACCACTGTTGTATGGGAGGCCGAACACATTGACAAACAGGAGGTCAGCATAAGCGGCCCACTTCGGAAGATAAGGAATGATCAAGAAGAGAAGAAGGGCCAGAATCACTACCGACTCCAGGAATATCAATACACACTGCTTGAAAGTCAGATGCTTGTCCTCACTGCGTCTGTAATGGAACAGGAATACAAGCACCGGAATCGTCAGCAGGTTAAGCAGATGGACACCGATGGAAAGTCCCATCAGGAATGAAATCAGGACTATCCAGCGATTCGCATACGGTGTATCTGCCTGCTCATACCACTTGGTCATCGCCCACACTACAAGTGCAGTAAACAGCGATGACATCGCATACACCTCACCCTCGACAGCCGAGAACCAGAAAGTATCGGAGAAGCAGTATGCCAATGAACCGATAGCGCCGCTGCCGAAGATCAATATCGCCTGACTGAGGCTGTATTCGCCATCGCCGTGCTCAGGCTTCCCGGCAATTCGCTTCGCGAAGAAGACAATCGTCAGGTACAGCAGGAAGATTGTCAATGCTGAACACAGAGCACTCATCACGTTCACGGCAACAGCAGCATGCATGTTGTCGGCAAACATGGTGAAGAATCTCGCAATCAGCTGAAACATAGGGTTTCCTGGAGGATGCCCCACTTCCAGTTTGTATGATGAGGCAATAAATTCACCGCAGTCCCAGAAAGAGGCTGTCGGCTCGATAGTGGAAAGGTATGTGAACGAAGCTATGACCAAAACCACAGCCGATGTGATACCGTTCCAGAGTCTGAACTTTCTTTTATCCATCTTTATAAATTCATTGTTCTTATCCGAACTAGCAAAGATAAAACAGATTCGCTATCTTTGCAAAAAAGAAGACAATTATGGCAGATAATGATTGGAAACAGAGATTGGGAGTCGTCTATTCCACCAATCCCGATTTCAGCTACGAGCAGGAAACAAAGGAGGAAATGGAGACACTTCCACCTGAAAAACAGAAACTCACTGTTACAATCGACAGGCGGTGCCGTGCAGGAAAACAGGTAACGCTTGTGTGCGGCTTTATCGGCACAGAAGACGACTTGAAGGCACTCGGAAAGACATTGAAAGTGAAGTGCGGAGTCGGAGGTACTGCAAAGGATGGCGAAATCACCATTCAGGGAGACCTTCGCGACAAAGTGACCGCCCTGCTGTGCTCGATGGGATATAAAGCGAAACGCGGAAACTAATTCTACCCAGATGCCTACAATCTCATCAGAACTTTATTCAGTCGATACCTTGCAGATTCTTCCGGCAGAGGATGCTTTCGTGCAGGGACATTTTCTGATGCCTGAAGAAAACGGGCAGCTCCAGACATATTCTGAAATTCCCGGACAGGAATATGGCGACCAGTGGAATGCATCCAGAGTAAACTGGTGGATAACCGCCCTTGCCATCCTGCTTGTCATCTTGTATCTCAGAAGATTCACCTCCATCCTTCCACACATCTCAAGGGGTGTGCTGAGATGGAGAGAAATCATATCGATGGAAGGAAACATGAGATTGTGCAGGGAGCGCGATTCGGTCGCCGCCGCCGCATTGTTAATTTCATTCGTCTGCGCTTCCAGACTTGATCTGCTTCCGGCAGAATTTCTGGCAGCATTGACACCGGGCTGGAAGACACTGGCCTCCGCCGGCGTCATCATAGGATTCCTCATTTTGCGGCAAATCTGCACCCTGTGCGCGCCATCCGGGAAAATCCGGCAGGACACCAAGCGAATTTCAGAAGGATGCGCGGCCAACTTTTTCATTTTGTGCGTGTCATTACTTCTTTTCCTCCTCATATTATATTCATTATCAGACACTTTAGCCGTATTCGCTCATGATGCCGCATACTGGGTAATACTGGCTGTATGGCTGGTTTTTCTGATGAGAAAATATCAGATTATTGCCACAGATGATGGTCGTTTCACAGCAATTTTGTATCTTTGCACGATTGAATTGATACCAGCCGTGATTTTGGCTGCAACAATGATGTATTTGTAAAGATATGGCAATTAAGAAGATTTTGATCTCGCAGGAGACTCCGGTGAACATGGCTTCTTACGAGATTCTGAAAGAAAAATTCGGCGTACAGATAGATTTCAAGCCGTTCTTTCTCATCGAACCTCTCTCTTCAAGAGAGTTCAGAGCCCAGAGAATCAATGTTTTGGATTATACAGCGATAGTTTTTTCCGCAAGACATATGATAGATGCGTTCTTCCAGCTTTGTGAAGAATTGCGCGTGAAAGTACCTGAAACAATGAAGTATTTCTGCACCACAGAGGCTGTGGCAATGTATCTTCAGAAACACATCGTCTTCAGAAAAAGGAAAATTTTCTACGGAACGGGAACACCGGCATCTGTCATTGACCTGATCGGAACAAAGCACAAGGGAGAGAAGTTTCTCATCACCACCTCCGACTCCAGCAGCAATGAGGCATTGACAAGCCTTTTCCAGGCTCAGAAACTCGACTTCAACACTGCCGTGTTCGTAAAATCCGTACCTCAGGACCTCAAGGACATTGACATAGCATCATACGACATGATCGTGGTATATAACCCTTCAGACCTGAAGTCCCTTTCTGAAAACTACCCTGAGTATCAGCCGGGAAACACCAAGTTCGTGACCTTCGGGAAGCAGATCGTAAAGGCTATGGAAGAGGCCGGACTGCCTGTCGAGATAAAGGCTCCGACTCCGGAAGCACCTTCTGTCGCCAGAGCGCTCGAACTCTATCTTGACGCTCACAAGAACGACTGAGCACAAGTTCATCCTGTTTATGAGTGATGTCCGCAATACGTTAAAAAAGAAGGAGAGACTATCTTCCGGGATCGGTCTTTCCAGGCTTTTCGCGGACGGTAAATACGGCAATGCCGGTGTGATACGGTATTGCTACAGAACAGGTAATGGATTATCTTTCAATAGGATAGTGGTCTCTGTCCCTAAGAAATATTTCCGCAGGGCCGTAAAAAGAAATCTTCTCAAGAGACGTATCCGCGAGGCCTACAGACTTAACAAATCCCTGCTTCACGTCCTCCCGGACGGCGGCATTGACATCATCTTCATATATACTTCTCGCGAAGTCATGGACTCGGCTGCGATTTCGACGGATATCTGCGCGGCACTTGCAACCGTGAACAACCGGTGCGCGGCAAGGGCGGCAAAAGCCGCACAGGAAGAGCCTGCGGAGGATGCCGGAAATGAGTAAGAAAGTCAATGACAATGACCCCGGAAAGAAGCGGATTCGGGTCAATGCTACTCTGCGAAAAGTCCTGATTTTCCCTTTCGTAGCGCTTATCAGATTTTATCAGGTATGCATATCTCCATACAAGCCACCGACTTGCAGGTTCACACCCACATGCTCGGAATATGCGCTTCAGGCCTTCCGCAAATGGGGGCCCTTCAAGGGATTGTACCTTACAGTACGCAGACTTCTGAGATGCCACCCGTGGGGAGGCTCAGGCTACGACCCGGTTCCTTAGAACAGGATCTAGCCTACAACCCAAACGAGGACATGACGGTCGAAGGTAATATACTCGAGTTCGAATTCGTCCTCATAACCATCCTTATGGATGAATGTAGCCTCAAGTTCGCCTTCTCCCCTAGGATGGAAACGCTCGATTTCGATCTGCTCTGCAAAATCCACGTTGTAAAGTGACAGTCTCTTGAAGATTGCCTCTTTAGCACACCAGTAGATTGCGAGCTGCTCATTTCTCTTGTCGTCATCCAAATCCTCTATCTCATCTTCTGACAATGCTTTAAGTTCGACTGCAGAGAAATCACGGTCAAGAGATTCCACATCAATGCCGACGTCTTCTGTCTCATGAAGGATGACCGCTACATATTTGTCCGTATGGGTAATGCTGATGTTGGTTACTCGGTTCTCAAGAAAAGGCTTGCCGTTATCGTGGTGACTGAGATATACTTTCTCGTCGAAAAGTTCATTGAGCAAGGCCCTTACGGCAAGTCTTTGCTTCCTCAGAGACTCACTCTTTATCCACGAAATTTCCTCCATCTCGTCTGACGGGGTGGAGCTCAATGCTTTTAATTCTTCTTCTGTTTCAGTTATCTGCCAAACGGCGATTTCTGCTTTGTTGTCAAGTACTTTTTTAAGATATAGTGCCATAATGATTTTTGCTTTAAGATTCCCATGAAGTTCCGGCAGTTCCGAAATACGACAATCCCATGCGCGGTGAATAACCGCACACAAAATAGCGGCTCTCCAGGTCCGACCCTGGACAGCTCGTCACTACAAGGTATGATTCATTTGTAAAAAAATCCGACAGGGGGTCGTCAACCGGCGCCCCTGAAATCGTCTGAGCATTATTTACAGAACTGGGAGGTTCCATATAAAATCCTAAGCGTAATTTGTTATCTGTGCAAAGATAATGGTTTTTTTTCATTCGCGAACAAACTGCAGTTTTTTTTGGCTAAAGATTTGCACGGCTTAGTCCAATCTTGTTATCACTAGCCATACATATATCAATTGTATATTTTTACTTTAGCTATTCGTGTTACAAATTAAGCATACTTCTCTGCCAGCGGCAACTCATCGATGAGCAGGTTCTTGGCTTGTTTTCTCTCCTTTGGCATATTCTTCCAGTGCGCCCAGCAGGGTGAGCTTGTGCCCCCCATATCACCCCAAACTTCGACTTAATTCGGCATATTGTTTGCAAATTACAATACAACGTATTATATT
>SAMEA104315427__coassemble_446_pt1 | contig 44979 bp, 51 predicted proteins | sample SAMEA104315427__metabat2_low_PE_025 | metagenome-assembled genome bin SAMEA104315427 (sample SAMEA104315427) | gut metagenome | biome: Monkey gut; feature: monkey-associated habitat; material: faeces | place: China | collected 2013
CAGGTTTCCAATCTGACCGGTTCGGAAAAGACCGCGTATGAGAACTTTGTCAATGCCAAAGCTGACGGCTCCGCTTATCGTCCTGCAAGATTCGAGCTTGGTGCCCAGATCAAGATAGATGGAAAACTCCAGATCAATGACAATTTCAAATATACTTCACAGCTGGTACTCTTCTCTGACTATCTGGACAATCCGCAGAACATCCGTGTGAACTGGGATAACAGATTCGACTGGAAGATAGCTAAGTATTTCTCATTGACAGTGACGACAAACCTCATATATGATGACAAGGTGCTGGTCAAGACAGACAAGACTCTGAAGAAATATCCTAATGGACGCAAGATGTTGCAGTTCAAGGAGTCCCTGGCTTTCGGCTTCTCATATACGATTGCTTCAAGGAAAAGATAGATATGCAGAAAGCATTTGACAAGATTTTGAAGGGGCTGCTTCCTGAAGGGGAAACAGCCCTTCTTGCTGTGAGCGGAGGAGTGGACTCGATGTGCATGGCGGAATTGTTCCGTACCAGCACGTTGCATCCGCGCTTTGCAGTTGCCCATTGTAATTTCCATTTGCGTGGCGAGGATAGCGATTCAGACGCTTCATTGGTAAGGCAATGGGCCGAGGATGCCGGAGTGCCGTTCCATCAGGCGGATTTCGATACGGAAGAGTACGCGGCCTTGCATTCCATTAGCATCGAGATGGCTGCCAGAGAGTTGCGTTATGACTGGTTCGCCCGTCTCTGCAAGGACAAAGGATATTATGGCGTTTCTGTCGCCCATAATGCCAATGACAATGCGGAGACATTGATACTGAATCTTTTACGCGGAACGGGCCTTCGCGGTATTTCAGGTATGAAGGAGATGTCCGAGGTGGCAGTAAGCAATGATGGACTCGCAGGCGTAAGGCTGTTCCGTCCGCTGCTCGGCTTTACCCGTGAACAGATTACCGGCTTTGCACGTCAGGCGTCATTGACCTGGCACGAGGACTTCACCAACGCTGAAACCATCTATAAAAGGAACAAGATCCGCAACCTGGTTTTTCCGCTTTTCGAGAGCATTAACCCGTCGTTTCTGCGTACCTTCTCCCGCGAAATGGGCACCTTCGCCCAGGAAAATGCTATCGCCGACGACTATTTCAATGCTGCCGCGGCCAAGGTCAATGCCAGTCCGCTGCCAGGAGAGTTTTTACGTGTCAATGTCAGCCTGCTCAGGCAGGATGCTCATTGGGAATATGTCCTGTACCGGCTTCTGGAGCCGTTCGGATTCCGGGACCGCCAGCTTGATCCGATAATCCGTCTTGTCCGTGACGGGGAAATCTTCTCTGGCCGTGAGTTTGTGAGCCAGGACTACAGGATTGTAACTACTGATAATCATATAGTTGTGAAGAAGAAAACTACATCTTTCGAGCTGCCTTTCCAGACATTGGGCAAGATTCGGGAGAATGACGTGTGTGCTGTCGTTCCCGGTCCGGGAGCGTATGAATTTGCTTCGGTCAAGGTCAATGTCAGAGTGGAAAACATTGACCTTGGTGGTGTGGGGCGTGTCAAGGAACTGGCTGCAGCAGGCGCCTTCTCGGCTGACAGTGCAGCATTGACCTTTCCCTTCCTTTTGCGGAATTGGCGCAACGGCGATTGGATGAGGCCGATAGGTACGAAGGGGCGTAAGAAATTGAGCGACTTGTTTAAGGATATGAAACTCAGCATTGACGAGAAGGCTGAGGCTCTGGTCATTGTCGCTCCGCATCTGAACAAGGGGTATGATGAAACGAAAGATGCCGGAGAACATGTCGCTGGTGTTTGCGGCTATGCTTCCGGCAGGTTTTATTGCAGGACCGATGAGGCTGTGAAGGCTTCACCGACCACCGATTCTGTTGTCGTTATTGAACGGTAACTACGTAAGGCATTCTGGCATAAATCTTTTCGGATGAATTCCAGTTCCAGTTTCTGTAGGCTTTCTCGATGGACTCGAAAGGAGTGTTTGCGAGGACGCTTGTGGAGCCTGTCAATGTCTCCATCAGCATTTCGACGAGTGTCTGAGGCTTAGGGTAGCATGTGATGCCCCAGTTGCCGAGTTCTGCGTCTCCTGCTGCGATGGCAGTGTATCTTACTGCATCTGAGAGAGTTCCGATTTCATCGACAAGGCCGATCTTGATGGCGTCTGAACCGGTCCATACGCGGCCCTGGGCGATGTTATCGACTGCTTCCGTGGTCATGTCCCTGCCTTCGGATACGTTTTTCAGGAATGCGTCATAGATGTTGTTGACGGATTTCTGCATGTATGCGGTTTCCTGTGCGTCGAGCGGTCTCATCATGGAGAACATGTCGCTGTGGCAGCTTGAACCGACCGGGGTAACATTGACATTGAGCACGTTCTTTACGGTCTTGCTGACGTCAGGAATCATGCTGAAGACGCCGATGGAACCTGTCAATGTCGATGCGTCTGAGAAAATCTTGTCGCAACTGTTTGATATCCAGTATCCTCCTGATGCTGCGTAGTCACCGTAAGATGCGATGACCGGCTTCACTTTGCGGAGAAGGTCGATTTCATTCTTGATTTTTTCTGAGGCGAGGACGCTTCCGCCTGGGGAGGCGACTCTGAGTACAACGGCCTTGATGTTGTCGTCGTTTCTGACGTCTGCCAGGATGGATGCGAAGCGGTCGCCTGCGACATTCTGCTTGCCGTTGCCGTCGATGATTTCACCTTCCGCAAAGACGATGGCGATGTTTTTCTTGCCCGGTGTCGTTGGCTGGGCGGTCTGTACTGTGAAGTAATCTGTAAACGGTATCATATTGACATCCTTGTAGTTATCTTCTACTGCCAGTGCTGTGAGCCTGTCGCGGAGATCTTCTTTTGTGAGGAGTTCATCTACCAGGGATGCGTTCAGGAAATCTTCCGGTGAGCAAAGTTCGAGGTTGTCGATGAGGGCGTTGAGTCTGTCCTTTGTGATGCCTCTGCTTTCGCAGATCTTGTCTGCGATGTTGTTCCAGATGGAGTTTATCATTACCTGGTTCTGCTCGAGGTTCTCGTCGCTTGGCTTGTTCTTTATATACATCTCGCCGGCTGACTTGTATTTTCCGTGGCGGATGAGCTGGACGTTGACTCCGAACTTGTCGAGAAGGTCTTTCAGGAATATGAGCTGGGTGCCGACTCCTGTCATCATGCTGCTGCCGCCTGAGTATTTGCCCATGTATATTTTGTCTGCCGCTGAAGCGAGGTAGTATGCTCCAGTGGTCGGATTTTCAATGTATGCGACTACTGCTTTTCCGCTTTTCCTGAAGTCTGAGATGGCCTGGCGGAGTTCTTCTATCTGCGCGAGGCCGCCCTGGAGTCCTTCCGGACGGAGGAATATGTATTGGACTGAAGGGTCTGCAGCTGCTGCTTCAATGCTTCTGACTGCGTCCCAGAGTCCTGTAGGTGTTGTCTCGTCTCCCTGCAGGCGTGACATCGGGTTTGCTTCCTGTGTCTGTTCTGTCAATGAAATCTTGCTGAGGTTCATGTCGAGTACTCCTGAGCGTGGAAGAACCGGGGTGCTGCTTCCCAATGAAGCCAGGGCTCCGACGAAGCCGAAGAATAGGAATGAACCGATGATTCCCATTATGAAAAGGCCGCAGATTACGGCCAATGTCATTTTGATAAAGTCTTTCATGCTATCAAAATATTTTGTTTGTAAATGTTCTGTTTCGTGGCGCAGGATGCATGGTCTGCATTGGCCTCCGCCTCTATACAAAGGTAAAAAATAGTATTGATTATCACTATATTTATTCCTAATTTTGTAGATTATTAGTAACATGAAAGAAATAAGTTGCCTCAGATTAGGAGAAGATTTTCGAGGATAGATCTGTTTTCGAAGAAGGAGTGTACTGGACGTACACGACTGATGAGAAAAAAGATATAGACCGAAAAGATTCCTTAAGATGATGCAGGTTATTTCTTGAAGGTTACTTAACAAAGATGTAACTATCGCAAGATTGCAATTTTAAGATATGGCACAAAAACCGTCTATACCTAAGGGGACTTGCTAAAATTTTTGCTTTTTGTTTTTATAATTCGCTATCTATTAAGTATTTATAGAATATATATAAATTATAGGCTTAGCGGGGTTTAAGCTAAAAACGGCAAAAATAGCGGGAAATATGGTAGATTTGGGATTATTAGGGCGCATAAATCAGCAAATTTTCAGCAAATATGGCTAAAACTTCTTTGCGGCTCGATACCCGCAGGCAATTAAAAGACGGCACCTACCCGGTGCAAATTAAAGTAGGCTACGGAACTAATCTATACCTGCCTACTGGCATATACTTAGCCGCCGAAGATTGGGACGCTAAACTACAAATCTGTACTGGTAGGCGGGCACGTACCATAAACAATATACTAAGCGGGTCGCTGCTCCGTGTAACTAACCGCCTGCTGGAACTCCGGGCCACGGGCCAGTATGATACCTACACTGCTGCGCAGCTTCGGCAAATGCTTACCGACATAACGCTAACCGCCCCTACTATCGGTGTGCCTACATTTGCGGAATACATTGACAAAGTAGCCAGCCTAAAAACGGCTAATACGGCTGTATCGTATGCCACTACTAAAAACCGCTTGGCGACCTACTGCGACATTACTAAGTTACGGTTTAGTGATTTGTCCTACGCTTGGTTTGAGGCATTTATAAACAAATTGCAGGCGGACGGGCTGAAACGTAATACCGTAGCAAAATATATCAAAGTAATAAAGACGGTAATAAAATACGCCGAAGATGATAATATAGCCGTAAATCCTGCGTATAAGAAAATAAACAGCCGTGCCGAAAGCGATACGCCTATGCGTAATTTGCCCGTGGAGACTTTGCGCAGAGTCCGCGATACAAAGTTAGACGGAAAGGTAAACAGATATATAGACGCGTTTATGCTCTCATTTTACCTTATAGGCATAAATTTAGCCGATTTGCTGGCGCTTCCGAAAGACTGTATAGTAAATGGTCGTCTGCAATATAAACGCGCCAAAACGGGCAAAAATTACAGTATTAAGGTAGAACCGGAAGCGCAGGCCATAATAGATAAATACCCAGGCAAAACTCATCTGCTAAACTTTAGTGAAAAGTTCGGCCGCTGGTTTCGCTGCGGATGTAACGAACAATTAGGCCGCATAGAAAAGGGGCTTACGTGGTATTGGGCGCGGTATTCGTGGGCTAATTACGCAGTAGAGTTAGACATACCAAAGGACATAATTAGCGAAGCCCTCGGGCATAAGCACGGCAGTAACGTAACTGGTATATACATTAAATACAGCTTGGATAAAATCGACAAAGCAAATAGGCAGGTAATAGACTACCTTAACGCTCGGTGATAAATAGCGTAGCACTTATACAGTGCAACGCTATTCGTACTTCGCCGCGTCTATTTCGTCGGCGTGGGCCTGTAGACGTATTGCTATATCTCGGAAAGCCTCCGCCAGTTGGTGGTATTCTTCTTGCTTGAAAGCCATAGATTTTTTAAGTACGGTACAGCCGTGTATACGTTGAGAAAACCAGCTTTGCGATTTGTTGAAATACTGCTTTGCCAGTTGCGTTTTATTTATTATATCCTCCAACTCGCTAAACGCTGTAATCGTCGCGTCCGCTTTATATTCGATACACTTTTTGCGGCGTTCTTCATATTCCGCCAAATTAAAAATCTCTCTTTTTCCTCGATACATAATTTTTTTGTAATTTTGCCCCCGGCGAACCGGGGGTTTGGTTAATAATTTTTAGTCCCTTAGGGCATTTAATAAGCCCTCGATTTGTCTAACGATTGATTGGTTAGCCGGTGTCTCGATAAATGCAAGTAGTCGGAAAATCTGGCTAATCAATCTTTCTTTATAACTCATCTCATTTTCACACCTCCTTTGTATTTGGTACTGCAAAGGTATATAATAAATTCATTATATGCAAATTTTGGGCGTATTTATTGCTTAAAATTTTCGTTTGAGGTACAGAAATAAAGCCCAAAATATAGCGGCTATACAGCACAGCCGGCCTATATGTAAAAATCCGTTGTCGTACCATTTCAGCTGCTTTTCTACCGGGTACGGCTTTTCCACATACACGCTGTCGGTGTGGCTAATATACACCGTGTCCGTGCTTCGCTTTACCTCGCTGTCGGTGTAGTCGCGTTCCTTATACTTGTAGACTATCTTTTCTTTGTAGATAGTTACCGTATCGTTCTTTTCCCTCACATAGACGCTATCGTGGATATATATACTATCCCGGTGTGTTATTGCCTTATATAGACTATCCAAATAGCCCCTATTTACATAGTGGTAGTCTTTACTTTCGCTGTAGGTCGTGGCGTGGCGTGTACTGGCACATCCCGCCAGCACCACGCACGCTAAAACTAAGTATCTTTTCATATCGCTAAAGTTCCGTTTGTACGTCAAAACTCGGGCACGCTTTCCGGGCAAATTCCCGGTGCCCGTGTACTGTAGCCTCCGGATATTTCGCCCTCAGTTCCTCAACCAGTTTGCGCAGTGCTATACGCTGCGCAGGTGTTCTGGTGTCCTTTGGGGTCTTTCCGTCGGCAGCCACGCCGCCAATATAGCAAACTCCGATACTATTAGCGTTGTGTCCGGTGCAGTGTGCGCCTATCTGCTCAACGGGTCGCCCGTCGTGCCTGCTTCCGTCCCGGTAGATTACATAGTGGTAGCCTATGCCTTTCCACCCGTTCTGCTTGTGCCAGCGGTCTATATCCGCTACTGTAACGTCGCGGCCCTCCGGTGTCGCGCTACAGTGTATAATAATCTCGTTAATGTGCCGCATAATACTAATATCCGCTTTGTGGTTCTCTTTGTGCGCAGTTCCTGCGCTCGCATAATTTTAGGCTTCTTTCCGTTTTTAGTTTTACATTTTCGCTGGTCAGCTGTAAATTCTCGGTTGTTAGCTTTCTCACCACCTCTATTTCCTCAGCAAACCTTTTTTCTTTATTCTGTAGCTGGACTTGCAGGAACTCTACAGACTGCCGCAGTACTGTAAACTCCACGCTGTCCGCCTCGGCTTCAGCCTTGCGCTTGTTGGTCTTTCTGTTCAAAAAATACTTTAGGGTCTCCCAGCCTCCCAGTGTGGCTATAATAGTCGCTATGGTCGTTAATATCTGTACTATATCATTCATTTCTACTTAGGGTATAACTCGTATATAATTTCGCCTCCGTCCTGCTCTACAGTTACCAGCCAGTAGGTAGCTAATCTCTGTATTAAATCCACGTCCAGCACGGAAAGCCGCAGTATAGCTTCCGGCTTGTTTTCGTTAATACGTCCCATCCCTAATCCTTTGTAGTGTTAATGTTCTTTGCTTGTACTTTTTCTTAATAGCCACTACCTCGTAGTGCCCTTTTATGTAAATCCACTGGTAGCACTTCGGCTCTATCATTTGCAGGATTTTACGCCTATTGTTGTACTCGTTAGCGTGCCTCAGACATCCTAAATAACTGTTAATGCTGTCTACCGCGTGCTGGACTTCCGGTAGTGTATCTGCGCGGTTGAGCCTGCGCACTGCCATAACGAAATTTTTAATAGTCCGGTTACAAGTATATACGCGGTCTTTCTTTACCACGCAGCCGGTAAATGTTACGCCCTTTGTGTAGTGCTGTAAATAAAACTTCTTGGGATGCAGGGTTAAACCGTACTTGGCTAAAAGTTCGCGTATCTTCGGAACTGCGGCCAGTAGCTTAGAACTGCTGCGGTGGACTATATAGAAGTCATCCACGTATCTACCGACATACTTAAAGCCTAATACCTTGATTAAATACCAGTCCAATATATTAAGCAGAAAGTTTGCGAAAAGTTGTGAAAATAAATTACCGATAGCCACGCCTAAGCCGGCGCCGTTGGTAAATAGCGATTTATTAGCGGGCAAATAATCCCACATAGCTAACGGGCTGTGCCTTTCACAAAATAACTCCGGGCAATGCAGTACGACTACCTTACACAAATAGCGTAAGTCCTCTATATCATCGCCTTTGTATTGCTCCAGTATAAAAGCGTCTATCATATCGGCTAACATAGATTTGCGGATGCTCATAAAAAAGCCCTGCAAATCCAGCTTCATAATATAGCAGTCTTTCGTATAGTTTTCGCTACACTCCCGGACGTCATTATATAGCATTCCTATTCCATACAGCTGTCCTTTACCCTTTCGGCAGTTAAATGTACGCGGGCTGAAAATCTTTTCAAATAACGGCTCTAATCGTATCGCTATATAGTGGTGTACTATTCTATCTTCAAAAGCAGCCGCAAATACTTCTCGATACCTCGGACGTGTAACTACAAAGCAGATAGATTTACCCGGCTGGTATGTACGCGCGTTGATGCGGGCGCGCAGGGCTACTAATTTACTTTCGTAGTCCACCTCGTACATAGTTGCGCTGGCTGTTCTCCGTTTCCTAATACGGCAGTCGTAGTACGCTTCCAAAAGCCCCGCTGTAGTAATCATACCCTTTAATCTCCGTTATGTTTTTGAAATCTGCAAAAGTGCTGAAACGGCCCTAACTCTGTTCTTATTCGTCGCCTTAGTGTTGTTGTTCGCGTTGCCGTTGTTGAGGTTCAAAATCCACGCGTTGTTCGCGCTGTACTCGCAACTTCGTGCCGCTCTTGCCTTGGACTGAACGCCCGCAGCCATAACTATAAATGATAGTGCGCGGCCCATTTTTAACAGATAACTTTAGCACGCTTGGTTAGTCGTAACCCCCCTAAATCCGGCGTTAATCGTTATCGTTTCTGCTGTCTAACTTCAATAACGAATTTTTCCACGCGGTAGATTGTTTGCCGATTGCGTCCATAAGTTCGATAATATCTGCGTGTCTGCTTAAACCCAAAATCCATTTTCTTTCACCCGCTATACGCACTAAGGTTTTGAGTACTTCAAAGTCGGTTTGGAAATCTACCAAATGCTGTACACGTACTGTGCGCTCTCTGTTTAGATATGCCGCGGAAATCTCGGATAATAGATTTACCGCAATATCCTGCATTTTGTTGCCTATGGTAAATTTGTAGCCTCTCGGAAAGTTCGGTACTATATCCAGTATCTCGTCTATCAGTTTCCGGCAATCTAAGTATATCTGCGTGTTAGATACCAGCTTTGCTTTACTCATTTCCTTTACTGCGTTTAGGGGCAAATTAGTACGGCTTTCGCCGTACTTTTAAGATTAAAATATAAACTACTAAGAACTAATATAAAAATGCTGAAACGGCCCTAACTCTGACCTTATTCGTCGCCTTAGTGAGGCCGCTCGCGTAGCCGTAGTCGAGGTTCAAAATCCACGCGCTGCCCGCGCTGTACTCGGTAGAACTCCAGTACCACGTTTCGGCCAGCGGTGTAGCTCCGTTAATAAACGATAGCGCGTAATTGATTTTACGCATATTCGCGTAAATCATCATTAACTCGCCCTCGGACGGTAGCCACCACTTGCCAGCAGTTAGTCCTTTGCCATTTGCATTTACGCGGCTGTATGCTGCGCAAAAGCCGGGTGCGTATGCAGGGTCGTTACATTCGTCGTGCGTAATTTGCGCTGCGGTATTTGCCTTACCGCTCCAGTCGTCAAATGCTACTAGTCGGTCGGTAGTAGTCTTTCCGCCTGCGCTTACCGCTGCGCTGCTCCACAGCAAACCCGCGCTGTCGGCTTCGGTCGGTGCGACTACTAAGATTTTGCCGCCCTCGACAACTACCACGCCCTCGGCTATTTCGCCGCTGTTTTGGTAGCTCGTCCACTTGTCCGGCTTTACCATTCGCGGGTAATCGTCGCTGTTAAGGTGGAACATAATAAATACTCCGTCGTTAATGCTGTTAAGGTTGATGCTGCCCAGCAAAGCGGCTTTGAGGTTTTCCAAACTAATTTTTGTAATGTTGCCGTCAGCGTCGGTTAGTGGTATAGTCTGCGACGTTTTTACGGTCGTTACGGTCGTTACCGCCGAAAAAGTTTTTGTTTTCTTCGTTGCCATAATCTTTTAACTTTATGCTATGTTAAATATTCTACCAATCATTATCGCGGAAAGCTCCTATGATAAGACCCCTACCTAATATATCCGTGTCGGGCGTAGGTGTCATAAATTTGGATAAATTAACCACTTCCGCCACTTCGCCGCCGTTCCAGCTATGCAGTACCCCGTTAGCGAAGATTTTAACGTTATTATAGTTGTTATTTCCGTTTACAACTAATGCGCGCTGCGTAACATCCATTACAAGCTCGTAGTTATATACTGTGTTGTCGCCAATGCTGAATACGACAATATCCACCGGGAAGCCCGCGTAGTCGTTATCATTACCAACTAATGGCAGTTGGTAATACCCCACGCCCTGCGCACTGGTTTTACGTGTAAACGTCACGTAAGCGCCGTTTTTGTCCGTTCCTTTGGTATAGTAATATCCGTAACTGCCTTTTACCTCCAGTACGTTACGTTGGGATGCCCCAAAAATACCCCTACACCATAAATCGGAAGTATAAAAACGGTAGCTTCTATCGTCCGTATAATTGTAGCCTTGGTGGTACATATCGCCGGAAAACCATAGCCTGCCGTCTGAGCCAAACCTAATACTGCCTACTACCTTGCCGCTGCTATCTACGCAGTTCAAAGTCCTAAAGCTGCCAGATACGCCTTTCAGCTCGCCGGATATTGTTACGTTCTCAAATGTGCCGGTATTGCACATTACGTTACCGTCCTTAATCTTTACCACGGTATTACCGCTGCTGTCTGTCATTTCCAAAGCTTCTACGCCCAAATTCTTAATAAGCGCGTAGGTAGCCAGCAGAATATTTGCGGCTACTATTTCGATTTTGTCCGATAACTGCCAGTAGTGGTTATTTACATCGTCTGTACTTCCGGGGTAATTGCTTTCCGTCTTGGTGTGCGCCTTAACGCAGCTGTAGTAGTTGTCGTTATAAATAACTACGTCTTTCCACTGCTGCGCTGTCGCTCCTGCTTGGAAAGCGTAACCCGTTGCACAGTCTTTCCACATCTGTGGCCCCCGCAAAGCGGCCCCCTGCTCTCCTTTGTCGCCGTGGTCGCCTTTACGTATAAACTTTACTACCTGCGTTCTTGTCGTACTCATAATTACTTAATGCTTGTAATTGTTACCGATACATCGCCGCCAGCCTGCATACAGTGAGCACGGGTAACCGTTTGACTTGCTTTCGGGGTGTCTCTGTCGCTATTGAGGTAAACGCCCGCCGCGTCTTTCAGCACGAAATAAAATTGCGTATCTATCGCTTTTGTACCCGTTCCCCTCGTTACTACCTGCGGCGTGTAGGTAACTTCGCCGTTACCGCTGGTATCTTCGGTTATCGCCTCATCTTCCGGGTTTGGGTGCGGGTCTATATCGTAAGGGTCGGAAGCGTCCATAACGCTTTGTATATCCGTGCCTATTTCCGCACTTGCACGCAGAACGTGTACGCGGTACTCGCCATAGGTGTTAATATCCGCTCCGTTTACCGTCAGCGTCTGCGAAGCCGCGCCGGCAATAGCCGCCCAGCCGGTGGACTCCATTTTCTCCCATACGTAGGTCAAATCTTTGCTAAGGGCCCGGCCGCTTTGGTATGCCATAGCCTTTAATACACAGCTGCCGCCCTTTGCGGTGATAACAAAGTTTTTGGTATCGCCCGCCACAATAGTAATACGGTAGCTGCTGCCCGTTGCCTGCTGGATAGGTATAGTATAGCTGGCTTGTATCTGGTCGCTCTGTGTGCCGTAACTTATAGCGGCTACCATTTTGATAACAGCAGGGGCGTAGCCTGCCAAATCCGCTATGTTTTTGAGGATTTGCAGCCCGTAGTACAACTGGTCGCCGCTTGGCGTTACCGTCTTGAAATAACCAGCAAAAGTTCCGGTAGATACTCCGCCGCTAAAGTTGATTTTTTCCCCGTTAAAATAGTACTCCATACTGTCAGGGTCAGCCACACCCTCAGCCACTCGGCTACTGATGCAGACGAAATACAAAATAGGTTTCAGTACGGAAAAGTCCGGGTACACGTTGGTAACATCGTTTACCGTACCCTCGTACTCTTGGTACAAATCACCCGTAGGCGACATAATAACTGCTGTATATGTGCCGGCCTTGCTAATAAATTTAATAGTCCGGCTGGTGCTTGCTACGCTCATACTGTTTCTGTGTTTTCAGTTGTTATACTTTCTGCCGGTGTTTTCTCCACTGGTACTTCTTCGCCCTCGGTAGTCGTTTCGTCTGTAGCTTCGGTTTTCTCTGCGCCCTCTGCCGGTGTCTCCGGTACTTCGGCGCTTTTCTCAGTGTTCGCCGGCTTTTCTACGACAAAGCGGCTATCTGTGGCTGTCGGCAGTTCACGGCATACCGTACCGTCCTGCTCCTGCCTTGCCTCGTGCGCCTGCAATGCGATACCGCCTATTTGCTCCAGTATCTGCGGCAATTCTGTAAGCCTACCGAAAGGCAGTATATCCGCCTGCCATAGCAGGTAATTACCGTCTTTCACTTTGTTTCTGTCTTTCTCCAAACGTAGATACTCTGCTACTTTTGGGTTTGCTTTAATATACCTTGCCATAATATCGTAATATGTTTTTTAGTGTATAACCATAACCGCCCCGTCTGCGTCACACATAACCGCGCCGTCTGCGTCGATAAGCGCACCCACGTAGCCCCTATCTTTCACGTCCAAACCGATAACCGCGCCGTAGTTGTTATCCATTTTTGCGGTGGGTATCGTAGGCTCTTTGCCGTGTTCCACCAGTGAATAGCTAAGGCTTCCGCTGGCTTTGTTCGTGGCTATATACCAAAGTGGTAGTAGCTCTTTTTCAAAGTCCGGCACGTCTCCGTTAGTGGTACGTACGAAAGCCGCAGGACATACCGACAATATGCCGGCGGGCACGTTATACGGCACACCCGTAAAATCAAATTCGTAAGCCGGTATTCTACGGATAAATACCGCTTCAGCCTGCGGGCTTGCGTCCGTTAAAGCCACACTATCGGGCGCACCGTCAGAGCTGTACTTGCAGCGGCAGCGCAGGTGCATTTCGCTACCCATTAAACGACGGTTAATTACTACCTTATCGCCGTTTACGGTAATATCATAATCCATTACCGGGTCTGTTTCGGCTTCGTGCCATACGTTACCCTCGTCCATTATCTCCCATACAAGCACATAGCGGTTAGCCGGGCAAACCTTGTCACCCAGCCACACAGTAGCCGTAACGGTCTGCGTGTCGGTGTCCGAAAGCGGGTTAAATATCGTTTGCTCGCCCGCGTCAAGTTCTATGCGCACGGTGTCTGCGCTGCTGTCGCAGGTTATTTGGTACGTGCCTTGTATTATTAGTACTTGCCCGTTCCTGCTATCTATGTACTCGGCGTAGAACTCCAGCGTAATAGGTACTTTCGGCTCTGCGTTGCGCTTTACTTTGATACGCCCGTTATCGCCGCCGCTTGTTGTAATCTCGTAATTTGTGTTGTGTACGTCTATCAAAGTGCGTACGCCGTTTATATTCTCGTACCAGCGCACGTTCGTAAGCAAATGATTAACGCTACCGGCAGTTAATATATCGTCCTTATCCAGTATGGATATGACTGGCTGGATAATAAACGGCGTAATAGTGTAGTCCGGCGTATATTCCTGCGTGTCCGCGTTATAATCCTGCTTATCCGGTACGCTACCCCCAACTGCAAAGGATATTTGCAGCTGTAGGGGCTTCCAGTTAAAATCAAATCTTCTTGTTTTCATATAACAAAGTCTATCTACTAATACTGAAAAATAGCGGTTTCGGTACCAGCTGTGTTACCCATACCGTCACGCAGTGTTACTGTGGCTATGAATTTTAGCGTACGCGGCACGTATCCGTTAAAATCGCAGTCTGCCGTCGTTAGGTCTATGGACTTGCCCTCACCGCCTCTTTTTAAGGCCCACGCATTATCGGACGCTACGCGCTCGTTTCCGTCCGCGTCCTCGCTGTACCTCGTCCACTGTACGTCCGCGTCCAGTATATCGTCCGTAACGTCCATATTATAGATTTTGGCTATTATGCGCAGCGTCAATTTGAAACGGTCGGGGTCAAATAAATAGTCGGTGTCCTCAAAGGTTACGGAAAAATCGGGGTTTCCCTCAACCATAGCCCAGTCGGTATTATTCCACGCGGGGGCCGTGGTAGTTCCGGTCTTTGCGCACCTCCACTTACAGCCCATATACCATACGTCCGATATTTCGTAATTTCCGGTGTCCTGGTTGAGGGCTTCACAATAATAGGCGGCGTTTGCGTCCCACGCTCCACGGTCTATAATCTCGCTAATCGGTTTTCCCTTGTAGTCTATACGTATAATATCCTGCACGATTAAACCACGGGCGTATACATAATCCTGCCCGTCGATAATAGGCAGACCCATATTTTTAAGGAAGTCCGGCAGCGTGCCGAAAGTCGCCCCGTAGTTGGTGTCGTCCAGTATCGGTTTAGTTACCCCGGTTAGCCGCACTATCCGGCCCTCGGTGCTGGATAGGTAAATACAACCCTGCCGGGTGGTGTCGATTTGGTTGCCCCAGCGGGCTATCTTCATAGCCTCGCACGGCGGGTAATTCTTGCCCGCCGGGGTCTCGTTATCCGGGTACAGCGTTACTTCTATGTAGTTGTTAGCGGTATTCACGCTGTTTACCCTCATCCAGCAGGTATAATAAATGCCGCTTCCGGCAGCCAGCGTGTTAATAATGCCCTTTATTACGTTGTTCGGGGCCTGTGCAGTAAAATACCCGTCCCACTTGCTGCGCAGGTGCAGGCCGTAGCAGTCGTTACCCAAATCGTCGATACTGTCTATGGTGTCGCTTTCGGTTAGCAGCTGGTCACCCTCGATAGCGGAAAGCCGGTTAATAATAAGCTCCAAACACTCAAAATAACTTCTTATCCGCACGCTCTCAAATTCCGCGTTGCCGTCCTTATCTATGCCTGCACCTTTGCCGGCATAAAGCGATTTTATAAACTCGCCATACTCCGCACCGCCGCTAAACACAGCCAGTCCCAGCACTTTTATAGCCTGCTCGAAAGTTATATTACCTTTGGCTACATCATCCACCAGGCGCGATAAAAACTGCTCCCTAACCGGGCTATCCTCGGCTAAATCTTTGGCTACATCTGCGTAGCCAGCTTTAACCTTTTCCGTTACCTGCGCTATCTCGGTTTCGCCCGTTTCGGGGTTCTCAATTTCGCGCAGCTGCGTTAAGTACTGGTAGCCGTTATTGCCCGTGGAAATCTCGTTAAGTGCCGATAAGTTAGCGTGCGTGTGCCCGTCTCCGCCTATAGGCGTTCCGCCTCCTGCACCGCTCATTACTACCGTAGCACTTGCGCCGCTTCCTATTCCCTGCTCGCGCAGTCTTTTGCTACGCGGGCGTGGTGTCCTTTGGTTTATAGCCGCTATATATTTTTTATCCATAGCGTTTTATTTTTCTTCTATGCTCTCGTATTCATCCGGTCTAAATTCGCAGTACTCCGCGTCCGTGCAGTCGGTTATTACGTCCTGCGTGTCGGACATCAGCATAAAGCGTTTGCCTGCCTGGTTCTGCTCCGTATAGTAGTGTAGCCCTCCGTTTATCACGGCTTCGCCGGTTAGCGTGGTTTTACGGTCTGCATACTGGCTATACATCGTACCTATCAGAAGTTTTTCGGGGTGGTCGGTTACGCCTGCGCGTTTGAGCTGCTGCAACTGCTCGCCGGTGCTCGTCCGGTGGTAGATACCCTTTGCCGTAGGACATACCAGCGCGGCCGTGCCGCAAATAGTGTCTATGCTTATTTCCTCTTTGGCCGCCTTATTGATATATCCGCTATACTCCACGTCCTCCAGTTCCGCGTCGTCGAAAATCAAGTTATTATTTACCACGTCCACGGTAGGGGCCTTGTACAAGCACCAGCGCAAAAGTTTATAAATACCTTTTTTGTCCCACTGGCTTTCACTACTGCCGAAGTCGCAGTTATCCGCTTTTCGTCCGTAGTCATAGCCTAAAATGCCCGTCTGTATCTGCACCTCCAAATATCCGGCTGTCGGTGGGTACGGCATATACTCGCCGTCCTCCATTTTCTTGAAACTGTCGTATATCTCCGTGCCGATACGTCCGCCTTTGCCGTCCGGTCTACCTATACAGTGCCGGTTTGCTTTCCAGCCTCTAATCCCCGCGTCCTCTTTCAAGTCATCCGGGTTGTAATACTCCAGCCAGCAATCGCCGCCAGGGTCTGCACCCGCTACCCACTTACCCTTACTATAGCCTAAATGCCCCTTTGTTGCGCCCGCTGCGGCCTCTTTGTTGCAGTAGTGGTACAATGCCTTACCCGTAGCGTCATAAAGCGTTATACGAGCTGGAATAAAGACAAACGCGCTACAGACTTTTACCGTATTGTCGTTGCCGTCGTCGTTGTAACTCGTGCTGCCGGATAACGGGTTATACCTTGCGTCTATCAGTATTTCTTCCGCCACTCGTACTTTGTACTTCTCCGCGTTTGCCTCGTCCAGTTTCGGTAAGAAAACGCGATTAGTAGTTAGTATCTCACTGCCTCCGGTTAAGGCCCCGTGCGGTACGCTGCTATGTACTTTCCATTTAGGCCAGCCGGTATTTATACCGCCGTGCCCGCCAGTGCGGAAAGCGTAAGCCACGCCGGACGTTTCGGACGCACCACCCAGCAGCGGCAAAATATGGAAATACTGGCAACCACTGCCTATGCTCTTTAACCCGCTGCCGCTTCCCTTGTTGTTTATGAAAATCGTAAAGTCTATTAACCTGGAGTCCCAGTTATGATTTTGTTTGTGGTCGGGGTTATAATCCGGGTAATAACTGTAATAGTCGCCGTATTCGGGGTCGTACTTGCTGTCGCTTGTTAGGTTTACGTGTTCTACATCGTATTTGCCGCCGTACTCTATTTCCCCATTAAACACATCGGCAGAACTGTACGGGCTAAACGATACTACCACGTTATTAGCCACTTTATCCGTACCCATAGTCTGGCTATCGCCGTCCCACTCTATAGCGCGGCTGCTGCCTTTCGTGTATAAGCCGTTTAGGTCGTACAGCCATGCTTTGCCCTCTCTCTGTACTATCCTAATCGCCAAAGGCTGTAAAATACCCTCCAATACTTCGTATAGTGTTGAGGCTTCGCCGTCCTCATCTACAAAATTTTCGCTGCGGATTGACAAACCGCCGCCGGCTATGTTCACGCCGTCGGCAAACTCCGTAGTAATGTGGCTTGTATCTATACCCCCGTACAAAATGCCGCCTTTATCTAAGGCGTACTGTACGATACCGCGCAGCGTCTGTATGCCGGACAAATCGTATTTCATTCGGTCTAAAATACCGAAGTCGGAAAAAGTTAGGCTAACTTCGTAGCCGTTGAGCCTTTCGTACGGCTCTTCGTAAAATTCCGGGTCTATCGTGCCGCTCCAGTACAGCGCGCCATTACGGTAGACATCCAAACGAATACGACCCGCTTCGATAGTGTATAAATCTTCGTAGGTTCTGTCGCCGGGGCTAATTATCTTCAGCGTGGCTGTGCTTCCACAAATAACGGTTTCTTTGTCCTCGCGTCCGTACTCGATAACCAGCGGGCTATCTGCCGGAAAGTCCAGCACGCCTACTGTGGTAAATGCGCTGTCTGCCTCCTGCATTATATCCACGTGCCACGTTACCCCAGCGCGGCTTAAAAATTCGCCCCTATATCTTACGTACTTCATACTAACTGCGTTTACTTAGGTTGTTTTCTTTGTTCAGTATGCCTACCAGTGTGCGGCCCTTAATCTCAAACTGCACCTTACTAAAATCAATACTGCCGGCTGGCTCTGCCAGCATACCGCGTAGCTTATCCAAAGGTGCTATTACTTCCGGATTACCGCTGGCCCCGGCGTATTCTCCTACCATAGCCAAAGTAGGCCCGGAAACTACGCCCCCATCAGCAAATTTTGGTAAAGACTTCATAGTGGCAATGATAGCAGCCACGGCAGCTAATCCCAAAGCAATACCGACAAATGGTATACTTGAGTGTGCGGCCATAGCCCCCGACGCAGCGGCGGTTACGTTCGCTGTGGTTTCTGCGCTTTTAGTCGCTGCTAAAGACGCAGACGCGGCCATTTCCTGCGCGGCTCCTGTAACGGCGGCAGTCGTTGCCACCGCTGTTGCCGTTGCCTCTCCCTGCTTAGCCGCTGTTAGCATATTAGTTACTCCAGTTAAGCGGCTAATAATGGATATTACCGTTTGAAAACCGTCGTATAAACCTAAAAAGCCGTCCACGATACCTACTACTAACTGCCAGGCGTTGCCGTTGCCTTTCAGCGCGTCCGTTATGCCCTCTATGCTGCTGCCGATATTCTTAATACCGCCCCAGCCGTCCTTTAGCGCCTTGCCAGTTGAAACGCTCGTTTTTTCCGCTTCCTTTCCGGCGTTCTTGATTGCGTCGGCTTTCTTATTCCACGCGTCTATCTGCTGGTTAATCGCAGCCGCTTCCTCTACGGTAGCCGTCTGTAACTGGCTTGTAAGTATTTCGATATTATCGCCTATTTCCTGCAAATTAGCGGCGTCCTCTTTCCACAGCGGCCCGTTATCAGTGGCTTTTCCAGCGTTCTTTATTGCGCCGGCTTTCTTATTCCACGCGTCTATCTGCTGGTTAATCGTAGCCGCTTCCTGCTTACTCGCATTTTGCAGTTTTTCGTTTAGTATCTCTATATTATCGCTTATCTCTTTAAGCGTGTTTGCGTCCTCTTTCCACAGCGGCGTATTATCCTTAACCGCTATGCCCGCCTGCTCTATAGCGTCCGCCTTTGCCTGCCAGTCTGCTATCTGCTGGTTAATCATCGCGGCTTCCTCGATACTTGCAGTTTGCAATTTGCCGCGCAGGACTTCTATATTATCGCCAATCGCTTTTAGGGTGGTGGCCCCGTCGTCATATACCGGGGCGGTAATCTTCGGCGCGGCGGTTTTGGCAGTCGTGCTGTCTGACGGCTTGTAGTTCTCGTACTTCTTTTTTGTCTCGTCAAGATTTACAGACGTGGTAGTATTCGTGGTCTGTACCTCCACGTCTACTTTAGCTTTCTTGCCACCTAATCCCAGTATCTTTATAAGCCATTCATACGCAGATTTTGCCTTGTCTATCAGCCACTTGAAAGCCTTAACCAAACTGTCTTTTATGGCTATAGCCAATTTGGTAATGACACCCAAAACCTTATCTACAATATCCCGGAAGCCCTCGCAGTTCTTGTATGCCGCTACCAATGCGCCCACCAGTGCGCCTATGGCTGCGACTATTAGCCCTATCGGGTTAGCGGTAAGGACTAAATTAAGTACCTTTTGTACCGCAGTCCACGCCACGGTAGCGGCTTTAACCACCCTTTGCGCAGCTGCCGCCGCTAACGTGGCTACCTTGTTTTTGATTACAGCGGCGGTAGATACTACAAAGGCTTTGGCACTTGCATACAAAGTCGTGGTAAGTGTTTTTAATCCGGTTACTAAAGTCGTTACGGCCCCTAACGCCTTAGTGGTTTCCGCTGCTATAGTGACAAAAGGCAGCGCGCCGTTTACCATTGCGCCTAATTCCTCTTTCATATCGCCCAGCGTATTAACTAACTGCTGCTGCTTTCCGCTCTCGGTCTGCGCTAATTGGGCATTCATTTCGCCGACGTTGTTAGTAATAACCTGCGCCAACATCGCCGCGCGTTCCTGTTCTGTACCGTATTTCAGTACCGCTTCCTCAGCCTCGGTAAAAGTAATACCCACGCGCGTAAGGGCCGACGTTTGCCCCTGCATCACTTTACCCATTAAGTTACCTACCGTTACCGCGTCCTGCGTGGTAGCGTTAAGTCCTTTTTGCTGCGCTAACAAATTATTCATCGCAGGTAACAGCGTTTCCAAACTTGCCTTTTCGTTCAGAAACGTGGCTATCTGCTGCGCTCCGCTTAGCTGCACCTCGTCGCCGATAACGCCTATTTCCTGCTGCGCGCTGGCCAGCTCCTTAATGCTCTGTATCTCCTTATCAGTCGCGCCCATACGCTGACGCATAATGGTAGATAGCTTTGTTTCGGCCATTTCCTGCACGGCGTACGCGTCGGCTAAATCCTTCATACCTGCTTGCAGTTGTCCGAAACTGCGCTGCGCCGCGTCTATGCCGGTAGCCAAAGCCGCAAAATTTATTACATTACCTTTCAGTTGCTGCGCCTCCGAAAGTGTGGACGTGATAACCTGCTTTAGCCCGTCCGCGTCCCGCGCTAAATCCTTGAAACTTTTGCTGTCGCCGTCCAGCTTAAAAGTTATGCTAATTGTGCTTTTGCCCGCCATAATTATATCTCGTCGCCTAATTTCTTTACTAATTCCTCCATACGCTTACGCTGCTGTGCAGCCGTAAGTTTAGGGGCCTTTCTTTCTTCTTGCTTCCTTTTCTTATCCCACGGAAGCGGTAGCAATTTTTCCGGGGTTATTTTCTTGTTCTTTGCTAAATGTGGCTGTATGGTTATTGTCGCCAGTAAACGCATACGCTCCCACTTGTCCTTAAAATCAGTATCGCGCTGCTCCACATACGCTTTGTAGACGGCTGTAAAATCTTCAAAATCCATTTTACAAAAATCGTCGTAACTCAGCCGTATGCAGCCCAGCGCGATACCCAGTAAATCGTAAATGCCTTTAGGCTTTAACTTTTTTTTTCTTCCGTGCTTTCGTTGCCCGCCTTGTTGCCGTCCTGCATTGCCTCAGCCCACGCCGTCATATCGTCCGGGGATAGTGCGTCCGCGAACTCCATAAGCGACATATTAAAAGGCTTTTTGTCAGCCGCCGAAGCGGAAGCCACGCAGCAGTACAAGTACGTGCAAAGGTCGCTAAAATCGTTATTGCTAAGCTCTGTTACCTCCTTGCCCGTTTCCTTTTTGAAACGCAGCATAGCCCCCATAGTAGGCCGGCACGGATAAGCTATGCCGTTAATGGTTACTTCTATCTTCTTCATGCTGCGTTACTGAGTTGGTATATTTTCGGTAATTGCGGTTTCGTCCAGTACGTCCGGCTCTCCGTCGTTTTCAAGTGAAATACTGTACGTGCTGTCGTCCTGCGCAGGGTCGGTACGCTCCAAAGAAGCGATAACGCATTTGCCGGCCAAATACGGTTTGTCGCTGTTCTCGCGCTCCATACATTTAACCTCTACGGACTTGCCCTCTTTCCACAGTTTGAAAAGCGCCTTAAATCCGCTTTCGGTCTCGTCGTAGAATACCAAACCCTCTGCGCTAATAGAGTAAGACAAACCCGTTACGCCTTTACCTTTCCATAGCCCGCTACTCATTTTCGCACTGGCTACCGGCTTAACGGCTCTTTCCTTTGTCTCGCTGTTAAATGTGCTGGTATGGCTGGTACAACTTCCTACCGCCTTACCGCCTACATATAACAACATATCGCTACCATTACAGTAGCCCTGCTTTGCTGCTGTCATAATCTTATATCTTTACGTTAAATACTAATTGTTGTACGTACGCGTCGTCCTGCCACGCTTCTTCGCTATCTGTCAAAAAGCAGCTGCGCATTACTAAACCGTCCCGCGCGTCCTGCTTTCCGTCCAGTGCATCGCGCACGGCTTCGGCCAGTTCCACGCCCTCGGTATAGCCTGCTGTATAGCAAAGTATTTCAATACCCACTGTATCTGCGCCTCGCAGTCCCTTTGTAGGGGTCTGCTCCAGCTGCGTACGCCGATACACGATATACGGCAGTTCTGCGTTATCCTCGACTACCGGGAATACCTTATTAGCTCGCGCCATAACCTCGCTATCCTCGATTAAAATAGCGCGGATAATTTCGCCTGCGCTAAGACTTGATTTACTTACAGCCATACTTTTTCGCTACTTTTTGTACATTATCTATAACCATTTCGTGCAGTTCCTGCGTTACGGTGCCCCTTACGTCGCTAAGCGTCTGCGCCATAAATCCGTATCGTCTCATACGTCCGGTACTGTGCCCGCTACGTTTACGACGGGTCCACATTCTGGTATGGCGGCCTCCGTTAGACTTTGTTTTACGGTCAGCCGTTCCGGTCTCAGCCCAAATTAGTATAGGCTTTTTCAAGCCTTGCCGGTTAGTGTGATAACCCGCTTCGCCCTTACCGCTTTTGCCCGCCTTTTTTGTACCGATTGTAACCCTAAAACCAGCGGCCCGCTTAAAGACTACGGCGCGCACGCCTTTCTCAAAATCTTTACTGGAGTTAATGCCGCCGCTACGTAGGTTGTTTACTGCGGTCTTGCGTACTTGGTTAGCCTCCCTGCGGAAAGCTCCTTTTAACGCCTGCGTCCTACGTTTAGGCTCTAATTCGGCAAATAACTGCCGCAAATTACTATCGTCGTACTCGATTGGCATATATGGTTATTCATTAACTCGGTCGCATAACAGTATTTTATAGCCCCTATCTGAATTTGGTATAATGGCCACTACGGTATAAAGATAGCCGCCCAGCTGCCGCACTCTCCAGTTTTCAGCTATAGGGTGCGCGTCGCGTATATTAAACTCGGCACTGTACGCCGGGAAATGTTCGCCCACTTCCTCGCTGCGGTTTCCGCTCGCTTTTACTCGCTCGGCCCATACGGTACGGGTTTTCTCGTACTCCACGGTCTCTGCGCCCATCCGGTCGGTTACTCGCTTCGGCTTCAGTAAGTCAAGTTTATATTTAAGCGCGCCTGCTCTCATTCTGTAGGGTCGTTTACCAGTTTTCTATAGGGCTTAATTAGGGCTTGCAGTGTATATGGTACTTCCGCCATTTGCACGCCACTAACGGCTTCGCGCTGATTGTACCAGTGTCCGGCGATAAGTAATACCGCCTGCTGCAATTCAGCGGGCAAAGCCTCACCACCGCCCATTTGCAGCAGTTCTTCCGTGCTTCTGTTGGTCGCTCGGCATACGTGCTGCTCTGCGGCGGTAAGCAGGTGTGTTAAATACTCGTCGTCGTCGCTAAAGTCGTCCGCGCGGACGTGCTTTTTAAGTAGTGCCAAATCCACTGTAGCCATAATTAAACGCTATAAAATTCTACGTGTTAGTGTATTGTTTTAGACCTTTTTGATTTTTCCCAAAACAAATGCGTCCTCGCGCAGTGTAACTGTACCGAAGCGTGTGTTAAGCACGAAATCTACGGCGTTATTACGCGCCAGTGTGTACGGGTCAGCTATTACGCTGGTCTGTCCGAAAAAGCCGGCGGCCTGGTAGCTCCAGTCTCCGAAGCCTATGTAATCTTCGCCTATTGCGTCTGTGGTAAATACCGGATAGCCCAGTACTCTATCATTTTCGCAAAGGAAACGCCCGCTGCCTGCGTCTACTTTCACGTCCTCCAGTTCGGCTTTCATCGCCTCGGTCATTACCCAGCACGGCGCGATAATCTTAACCTTGCTTGCTACACTCGCTTTGATTTTCAGCAGCTCTTTACGTGTAGGAACTGCTCCGGCGAACTCTACTGGTTTTTCGGCAGCTTTGACAAACGGGCCGTAAACCTTGCGCTGCTTGGTTGTACTGTCCGCGGCTACGTAGTCTTTGGTAGTAGTGAAAAGCGCGGCGTTAATCTCGTCGATAATTGCAGCCGGCATTTCCTCTTTGATTACGTTTTCTACGATACCCTCGCTATCCTCCAGTTCCTCACGTGTTACCGGAATAGCAATACCCAAACGGTGGCCGTTGGTCTCCAACTTGCCCCAGTCTATCTTACTATCGGTAAGTCTTTCGGCTTCGTCGGCAAAATGTGCCTTAGCCTTTCCGTGGGTAGGCCAGCGCAAAGTACCGATAAGGCCGCTACGGATTGTTAAACCTACCTTATCGTAGATAAGTCCCAAACGGATAGGGCCTAACATCTCCTGCTCCTGCGAAGGGATAATACCGGTATCGGCCAAAGCTGCGGTGGTCTGCGGTGTAACTTCACGCATAAGCGAAATAGTTACCTTTTGGTTTTTGTTCAAAAGCATTTCGCGCAGTACCTCATCGGTATTTACTTTCGCGGTGCTTCCGCTTTCTACTGCAATTGCGTGCATACGCATTTGCAGCAACTGGTTTTCGCGCGAAAGTGTTTTATACTCCGCGTCCTCCGCGTCGTTACGCTCGCGCTGCTCGTTTTCGCACGTATCAGCAATTTCGTTGATACGGTCGCAGTTGGCCTGGTATTTATTAACCAACTCGCGCACAGTCATTGTTTTTTTGTCCATAACTAAAAAAACTTTTTTTGGTTAAACATATACTTACAAGATTTGCGAAGCAGCGCGGCGCATTTCGCGCACTTGCTCACGCACTTTGTTTTCTTCCTCTTTCGGTTTCTCCGGCTCTCTTAACTCCTTGATAAGTTCGCGGGCCTCAGCCTCGCAACTTGTTTCGGGGTATGCCGGGTCGGCGGCCAGCGTAAAATCATATACGTCCGTTACCACCTTAACGGTGTAAGTAATTACCGTTTTACCGTCCACTCTCTTTACGTCTCTCTCCACGTACGCACTGTCGTAATAGTGGGTGCTAAACATAAAGCTACAGCCGGATATATCGCCCCTGCGTACCAGCTCTAACGCCTTATCGCCGTCCACTGTGTTAGGCGCATCGAACTCAAACGCTACGCCCTTTTCGTCCACAGTATAGGACAAAGTACCGCTGCCATTCTTGCTGCGGGCTAAGATTAGCTGCCGGTCGTGGAACATTGTAAACTTTATATCGCAACCGTCCAGTAATTCTTTGGTAATCGCTTCCGGTGCTATTACTTCTATGGCTTTTTCATCGTCATAGTCGTAGAGCGGCGCGGACGGCGTATTAAACAGTATGGCATAGCCGGTAATAGTACGGCTTTCCTTCTCGCCCTCCTTTGCCTCTCTTACCCTCAACTGTGAAACGGTGTGCAGCATACGGGTAATAGTTTGTTCTTTATTCTTCGCCATTTTCTTCGTTGTTTGTCTGGTTGTTATCTATTGCCGCAGGCTCTGCCGGTTTGCCTGCTTCCGCTATTCCTTTGAGGTTCGCAGATACCAGTACAGTATCGCCGCCCTCTACCGGCGGTTTGTTTTCCTCTCTGCGCCACTCGTTCACCGTGTAGATACCTGCGGCTATTGTCGCCGTTTGATATTTAACCTTACTATCCAAATCGCAGGCGTAAAGCCCGCGGCGGTCGAACTGGAATTTACGTTTACAGCAAAGCGACGGGGACACTAACTTACGGTGCAGCTCTACTTCGATTTTACGCAGCAAAGGGTTTAACGTGTTGCTAAGGAAAGCCACGTTAGCCATTTCTGCCGACTTATAATTATTGCTCGTATCGTCAAAAACAAAGGACGGGTGTACGCCGAAAAAACGGCATATTTCACGTACCGAAAATTTGCGCGTGTCTAAAAACTGCATATCGGTACTGCTCAAAGACAATGGCGTAAACTGCACTTGCCCAGGAAGCGATACTATACGCTCGCCATTCCTAAATCGGTCGTCCAAATTCGTAGCGGTTTTTTCCAGCTGGCTATCTTGATACTCTCCAAATCCTCTAACGCTGGTATCATTCCCGACAATACCGCGTACGTTGCCGCCGTTCTCAAAGCGGTTTAACGTCTCGCGGTCTCCGCTGCCCGCTATAGAGGTGGTCAGCCGGGCGAAAGTCAAAGTAGAAACGCCCGTTTTTCCGTCGAAGCTGTAATTTTTTATGTGGATAATATCGGCTTCGTCGTACACGCCGCAAATACCCGCGTTTACATCGCAGATAGTGTATTTGTCGTTAATTACATCGTGCGAAACGCTGGTAGGATTTACCGGTACTAAGCGGTCTACCTCCATAGTGAAAGCATCGTAAACCGGCACTATATAGGCATTACCGCGAAGTAATATATACTGGATAGCCTGCCGCCAAAAGTCCACAGCGGACATATAAACGCACGGCTGCACGTTTAATAGGTAGTGCAGGCGGTTACTTTTGTCCTCGGCGAAAATATCCCCTTTCAAACGCATATACTGGATAGGCAGATTAGCCACGCTATCCGATAGCAGGTTCACGCAGCGGTAAACCGTCGCTATGTTTAGGGCGGTCGTGTTCGTAAGCAGCGATACTGCGCCGCTTCTCGGTGCGTATGTGTCGTCTGTCTGCTGCTTTTCTGCCCCAGTGCTACGCTTAAATATATTTCGTATGTTACTTAAAAATCCCATTAAATTACTTTTAGGCCTCTACTAATACCGGAAATATGGTAAATTGGTACCAGCCCACACAAAATTTTTGTAATTATTGGGCTTTATCTCTCATAATCAATAAATAAGCGTAAGCACATCAGTTTAGTAATAACGCCGTCTATCTTTTGGTTATGTTTCCTCTTTATCGGCTTGCAGTTCTCCAAATTGTCAGTGTCCAGCACTGCGTTACCAAAGCAGTAGTAGTTTATCGGGTTGTCGTTTATAAAGATATGCCCCGTTTTCGCCCCGTGTTCAAAACTTTCTACCGGGGCGGTAAAGTTGCCGTAAGTCTGTTTTACCCCTTTCAGTACGTTATCCGCACCGGACGCAGCCAGCATATTTATAACCTCCTGCGACTTCCACGGGTCGTAACCGATACCCAAAACGCGGACGTGCTGGTTTATGTATAGCACGTACTCCACGATACGGCGATAGTCTATTACGGCCCCGTCGGTAAGTGCTAAATATCCCTTGTCTATCCAAACGCGGTACAGCTTTTCGTTAGGGTGTCCGGGCAAAGCTTCCGCAGGAAAAAAATACGCCGTGTGGAAGTAGTAATTTTTAGCTGCCGCGTCGTAAATTCCCACGGTTACTGCGCTAAAGTCGTCGCTTTCTGACAAATCTATAGCTACCATACCGTCCGGGTGGCCCTTGATGCCGTCGATAGCGATAGGGCGGCTAATATGCCGCGCCAGCGTGCTGCTAATCCAGCTGCGCTGCTCGTTTTCGGCGTACACGTTCAGCAGTTTAGTACGAAAAGCCAGCATAGCCTCGCTGCCGTTACGTACCGCGTTCTTGTACTCCTGCCGGTAGAACTCCAGCGAAACGGTAATACCCAAATGCGGATGCACTTTTAGCCACGTGCTTTCTGCGTCCTCCTCATCGTCCAAATCCGGCTCAAAGATATGCGCAAAAACGCTGTCGTCCTCATACTCTCCCAGTAATATGGACTTATAGCCTTGCAGCATCGAATAAAACGGCCCGTCGAATACATCCGAAGCGGTGGTAATAATAGCCGTTAGCGGATTGTCCCGCACGCCCATAGACGTAGTTAGGACGGTTAGCAGTTCACTGTCTGTCGCTTGGCTGAACTCGTCCATAATAACCGTACTTGCGTTCAAACCGTCTTTCGTGCGGGCGTTTGCCGTAAGGCACTGCGCAAAAGCCGTGCGGTCGCTCCGACGGCTCTTTACTGTTTCCTCGTTAATAACATACCTGCGCTGCTTCGGGTCTAACTTGCGCATACATCCGCGTATAACGTCGAAACACTTTTTAGCCTGGTCGTTACTGTTAGCCGCCGTGTAACTCTCGGCGTTTGCGTCTCCGTAAAGCAGGTCGTAGAGTGCCAGCGAAGCTGTGCCGGTGGTCTTTGAAAACTTGCGCGGCACATACAGCAGCACTTCACGTACTACGCGCCTGCCGTCTTTCCAAAACGCAAATATACTCGCAAACTGGAAGTACTGCACCGGTGTAAGTTCGTACCGCTGTAGCCCACGTTTGCCCGGAAAATATAGGCTTTCGTAGAACTCGGCGAACTGCCATACCTCCGTTACGTTAATGCCATATCGGTCGCACATAGCAAAGAAACGCGCTGCCGCTAACTGCTCATATAGGTTATGCGCGTCCGGATGCGCTGCCACTTCCCGTACATACCTGTCTAACCGGCTATCCACTTCGGCTAACCGGTAACGGCCTATATCCGTGCGCGCCAGCAGGTCGGTAACGCCCGCTTTCGCCTGCTGTAGTTTGTCCCTCTCTTCCTCTGTCATTTATTCGGGTTTTATTATTGTCGGCTGGTTTCGCTTCTTGGTAAGTTTCTTTGTGAGGTCTGCCAACGGGTCATCCTCCGCGCCGCCTGCCAAATCCTCAACGGTAAGCCCTAATACTTTCATCTGCCGGGTAATAAGTTCCTGCGCCTCTTTCGCTATCTTAAATACCGGGTGCGGGGCCAGCTTCTTGCCGTAGCGCGTCTGCTCCCATACTGTAGTCTCCGTAAGCCCGTCTATCTGCGTGTTAGCCAGTTCCAAATTACGCATAGCCGAAGCCAGCGACAAAATTTGCGCGTCTAACCCGTGGCTGTAAACCTTATTAGCTTTCAGTACCTTGTTAATCTCTTTAACGTAGTCTTTAACCGATTTTGCCATATTTTGTACTGTTTTCGTTACTTTTTGTACTATTCTTAATTAAAATTGTTCCAAATTGGGATTTTTTGGTTTTTTCCGCATTAACGGCCAAAAGTTCCGCAAACCCGAATTTTTACATAGGGACGTACGAAAGTGGGGGCGAGGTTTAACGGGGCCTACCCCCTCTTAAAAAATAGCCCCCCCCGTCTGCTTATCCGTCGCCGAATAATTTTTCTATAGCCTGCCGCAGCTGCTCGGCGTTACGCTTCTTGGTCGCTTCCTTGCCGCACCTGCCTAACTCGGTGTGTGTCCTTACGTGGCAGTCGTGGCACAGTGCGCGTAGGTTGGTAGGGTCGTACATCCTCCGTAGCTTCTCCGCCTTTGTTATCGCTTCCTCCACCGGTCTAACGTGGTGTACCTCCGTGGCTGCCGTGATGCGTCCCTCTGCCTTGCACCTTTGGCAAAGCGGGTGTTTAGTCAGTGTGTCGCGTCTCAGCCTTAGCCACTCTGCCGTATGTATTAGTCTTTGGTAGTCCTTGTCCTTAGCCATAATCCTATCTTTGCTTCTTAACGTGCCTGCCTACTGGCATTTCTCCGTTAGGCGTTCTTTCAACGTGTCCCAACTCATCAAACATTTCATCTATGTAGGCCCCGTCATCTTCGGGTAAATCGTATTTGCGTTCCCCTGCCTTTCCCAGTCTGTCTAACAATACATTTACAAACGCTACTACCAGCTCGCAAACATTGCTGAACCCGTGTTCCTGCTTTATCCTTAGCAGCTTTTCGTATGTATTCGGGTCTATGGATATATTAACCCTTTTTCTGTTGCTCACTGTCTCGTATGTTTTCGTATTAAGTAATTCAGACTGTCTAATAAGCCCTGCTGCACTCCCTTTTTTTCCTCCAGTGCTGCGCTTGCCCTTTCGTCCACAGTGCCAGCGCATATAAGTTTATATACTGTAACCGGGTGCTGCTGTCCCTGCCTATGCAGTCGGGCGTTAGCCTGCTGGTAGTGTTCCAAATTCCACCCGGTGCCGAACCATACGATATAATGCCCTCCTTGCTGCATATTGAGGCCGTAAGCAGTACTTGCAGGGTGCGCCAGCAGCACGTCTATTTTACCTGCGTTCCAGTCCTGCAAATCGGCTTCGCCTTGATAGGTGCGTACTCTGTAGCCTTTTAGTTTCTCGGTAATTCTCGGTACGTCGTGTTTATACTGGTAGAATACCAAAACACTATTACCGTTTGCCGCCTCCACTATCTCGGCTAACCGCTCTATCTTTTCGTCGTGCAGGTTATGTACGTTCTTTTCTTCATCGTATATCGCACCATTAGCAAACTGGCTTAATTTGTTCATCAGCCCGGCGGCGGAATTTGCCAGTATGTTTGCTGGCTCGTCTCCGTGTTCGGCTTCAAATTCTAAAACCTTGTCTTTTTCAAACTTGGTGTAGGCTGCCATAACCTTTGCCGACAAATGCACCGTAACCGTGTGTGTTATCATATCCGGAAGCTGCAAATAGTCTTTGGCTTGCATACTTAGGCAAATATCCGCTATCTTGTTACGTATCAAATCCTCACAACCTTTTTTAATGTCGCAGCGTACTATTATGTTATTCCACTTGTGTGTCTCAAAATAGGTTTCGCGGTATCGGCTTACCGACTTGCCCAGCCTCTCGCCCTGGTCTATGCAGTACATTTGTGCCCAAAGGTCTATTAGGCCGTTAGGCGCGGGCGTTCCGGTAAGTCCTATAACCCGTTTGACGGTTGGAACTGCGATACGCATAGCCTTAAATCTTTGGCTTTTTGCGCTTTTGAAACTCGTAAGCTCATCTATTACCAAAGCGTCGAAAGGTAGATTTCCGCCGTATTTTCCTACAAGCCATACGAAATTATCCCTGCCGGTTACGTACACATCCGCTTTTTGCGAAAGGGCTAAACATCTTTGCTTTTCGGTTCCCAGCACCTTTACCACTCTGAGGGCGTGCAGATGCTCCCATTTTTCCGCCTCCGTGCTCCACGTGGTTTCCGCTACTTTCTTGGGTGCTACAACCAGTACCCGGTCTATTTCGCAGTCGTCTATCATCTGCTGTACTGCGGTAAGCGTGCTAACTGTCTTGCCCAGTCCCATATCGAGAAACAAACCGCAGCGGGGTTTTTCCAATATCCAGCGCATAGCCGTTTTTTGATAATCGTATGGTTTGTATATCATAAGTCCTTAAATTTTCTGTATTCGTCTAAAACTTCGTCCACTTTTTCTTTGCTGTCGCAGACATATACACAGTGCCCTATTTTCGTCATTTGGCTAAAGCGCGCCTGCTGTATGGCTTTCGGGCTTTCGCCCTTACTTTTCAGTTCAACCCAAATAGTAACGCCGCCAGGCAGCAGGCAAAGGCGGTCGGGAAATCCTACCATACCTGCGTTACTGTACTTTAGGCATATTCCGCCCAGCGTTTTTACGCTATCCGTCAAATAGCGTTCTATCGCTTTTTCCGATACGTCAGCGTGCCTTACTATTTTGTCGGTCTTATTGCTCATTTTTCCATTTTGTAACTGTAAACGCAACCTTTGCAAACTTTCTATATACGCGTGTATATGCGTTTTTACGTGTATTTATATCCCTTTTTTAAGCATATTACATTACTATACTACTATATATAATTTTATAGTTTACACAGTTTACATATATAGTTATATAGTGATTATCAGCACTTTAGCGGTAAACGATAGCGGTAAACGATAATGTAAACGGAAATTTTGTGTTTACCTGTCCGTGTTCGTCGCCGGCTTTTATCGCTTATCCTGCGTTTACCTTTTTAGCCCGTTGCGTTTACCTCCATTTTTATATATCGTTGTCCTCGTCGGGCTGCTCCACGCGCCTAAATCCGCGCTGCGTTCCGTATAGCTTTGCTGCGTGCTTCGTAGTGCTAACGCGTTCCCATCCGGGCCGGTCGCCTATCATCTTACTAACACGTCGGCATAGGTACTTATAGTCCTTATCGGCCATATCCTTACCCAGCTGCTCGCAAATAAACTCGGCCGCGCAAACTTTATCACGTAGGATAACGCCGTTAGCGTCCAGCGGGTCGGGGTTATGCAGATAAGCACGCCTGCGCTGTAGGTCGTATGTGTCCCAGTCTACCGGCAGTTTGGTTTCTAAGAATTTTTGCAGCAGGCTAATAGTGGGGTCGTCGCTGTCGTCGTTGTAATCTTCCTGCCTTTTTCTTGCTTCGGACTCCAGCGTATCAGATAGGTACAGTTTTTCGCCCAGTTTGTAATAGTGGACTGCCTCGGCCCACAGCTGGTCTCGGTCGCGTCTTAACGCCTCGTGCCAGTTTGGGTAACGCCTTAGCTTCGCGTCCACCGGGATAACCCAAAAACGGCGGTTTCCGTTGTCTCCTTTCAAAAACAAACTTTCGTTAGTCGTACCGCAGAAAACGCACTGCCTCGGATATTCCGATACTCGGCGGCCAAATGCCGCCCTATATACGTCTACCTGCTTTGATAGGTACGCTTTTACCTGCTCCACGTCGCTACGCTTGATACTGGAAAGTTCGCCTAACTCGATAATCCAGGCTCTGCGCAGTTGCTCCATACCCTCTTTGCCCTCTGTGGTTACTATGCTGTCGTTAAACCACGCGCCGCCCATTATGGATAATAGCGTACTTTTTCCTATGCCCTCCGCGCCCGTCATAATCAAGCAGTAATCATATTTGCATCCGGGGTTAAATACCCTTGCCACGGCTGCCGTAAAGTGTTTGCGGCTCATAGCCCGATTTAGTTCGTTATCCTCGGCCCCCATATAGTCTATTACTATATGCTCCAGCCTCGGCACGCCGTCCCACGTCAAGCCGTTGAGGTAGTCGCGGATAGGGTGGTAACTGTGCTTTGTAAGCACTGCCGTAAGCGCATCACTAATTTTTTCCTTGCCGGTTATATCGTAGTGCTTTTCAAGCCATACGCGTAAATTAGCGTCGTCCGCGTCTGTCCATTGCCCCGCGTCTTTGTTCCACGGCAAACCGCCTATCGCGGCATCCATACCGCTAAATAGGTCGTGGACTATATGCCCTTTCAGCGCGGGGTCGTTTTCCAGTATCAGTATTATATTTGCTATACTGCAAACCAGTTTTCCGGACTTTGTAAACTCTAAATCCGCTTTCCACTCGTCGTTAGCCTCTGTGTCGGCTTCCTCCGGCGTTATGCCGCCGAAATCATCAGCCGCGGATGCCGCGCGCTCCCTACCTATCAGCAGTTTCGTTTCGCGGTCGTTTATGGCCATTTCCTGCATAGCCGCATAGGACGGCATACGGGTAATATCCTGCGTCCTGCTGCCCTCATCCCTTGCGCCGAATAAGTGAATACGGCAAAGGTCGAAAGCGTTACACAGCTGCCGGCTTGCGGGGTCTGTCTCGTGGTGACTGTAGGCAAATTTGTTTTCATAGCAAACCAAACCGCCCGCCACGCTTCCCAGCTTGTAGGTGTACCGCCCCGGTGTCGCCGTAGGTTCGTACTGGTCGCTTAGGAACTTTTCTATAGCGTCCTCTATGGTATAGGCACGGCAAAACGCGCCTATTATGCCCTGCTTCTCGGTAGGGTCTCCGGCCTTTTTAATCTCGTGCGCTATTACGTCGCCCTCCCTGCTGGATAGGGGCCAGGCGCTTACGTCGTGGTAGTCCACGTACTGCGCCAGTATCGCGTCCACGTCGCAGGCGGGGCCGTCCTGGTATTCAAATACGTAGTCTGCATCTTTGGAAGTACTCGGCCAATAGAAAAGGCGCGGCAGTTCGTAGGTGGTGTCGTCGAAAAGGTCTATACCTATTTCGGCTGCAATCTTACGGCAAAGCGGTTCGTACTCGGCCGGCGTTACCTGTCGGCTCAGAGGAAATACAAGCCTATAGCGTGGGGTCTTGCTGCTGTGCTTGTGCGTACTGTACAGCATTGCAGCGAAGTTATACGCCATAGTGAAATCCTCCCATACGTTCAGCGTGCCGTAATCTATATCCAGCGTAGCCACGCTGCGGTACATTACGTTAGTATTCTTACGTATTCCGCCGCTTAGGTAGCCGCCGACAAATCCGCCCACGTCCTTTACGTTGCTTTGCTCCTCCCTCGACATTCGGGCGTACTCTGCCGCCGTCTCGTTTGTCCGGCTGGTGGTGCTGCACTTGTTCACAAGCTCGGCCCAGTGCCAGTGCCTATTACGCCACTGTTTAGATAAGCGACTGTGCGCGGTCGCTAAATCTATCTCGAAATCATATTTTAATTTTATTGCCATAATACGTTAGTCCTCCGGTATATAGTCTATGCAGGCAGGTTGGCAGTCGCTAACCGCGTTGTCGGTTAGTCCACATTCGCTGCCTAAATAGGTATGTACGCATAGCGTACAGTTACCGCAGCATTCCATTTTTTTGTCCTCGTTGTTCATAACGTCAGTGCCTCGATATTTTTAACTATGTTTGAACTATCACCGCCAAGCGTGGTTATACATCACTTCCGTAAATACTACTTCGTCCAGTGGCTCGTTATGCTCTAATGCTAATAATACGGTAGCTACGCTGTCTTTGCCAAAACTACACGACACTGTATACTTCATAGCAAAAGGGATTTTTATAGCCCGGCTTGCGCCGGGCAAAAGATTAAATACTAAAGATTAACGGTTAAGGGGTAAAAATGCTGAAACGGCCCTAACTCTGAGCTTAATCGACGCCTTAGCGCTGTAGTTCGCGTAGCCGTTGTAGAGGTTCAAATACCACGCGTAGGTCGCGCTGCACTCAGTAGAACTCCAGTACCACAAATCGCCTAATATCTGCCCGCCTACAAACTCTAAAGCTTCGTTAAGTTTTTTACGATTAAGGCAAATTAGGTATAGTTCCGCCAGCGACGGTATGTACTCTCCGTGGCGTAATTCTATTTGGCTGTTTAATCCTTGCTTTTTGAGGTTTTCAGTATTCCGCCTGCCGTTCCAGTCTGCCACAGCATCTATATACTTAGTGTGGTAAATACTTTCGGCGCATTTGTTTGCGTCTTTTTTGGTTAGCGTTATATCGTCCATTTGTGCTTGGTCGATAAGCGATACGGCTACGCTGTGGCTGCCCATTACGATACCCACGTACGCAGTGTCGTTTATGGTCTCTGTTTTATCGCCTACGAAACGTACGGCGTTTCCTTTCGTGTCGATAAGGTATATACCGTCTGCCAGTTCCCCGGCTTTGCCCGGTGCTGGTGCTTCCTCTATGCCGCCGTGGATAAAATCTAAGCATTTCTGCGCCCTCTCGACTTCGTAGCCGTTTTCACGCAAAAGCATAAAGCGCAGTTTCATACTTTCGTTAATCTCTGTGGTTTTCATTTTTGCAGTTATTTAATTTGTTGATATTCTTTTTAGTCGCGGCGTAGGCTTTTTCATCGTCTACGAAGCTGTTAGCCACTTCGCCTTTTTCCGTTAGTACCTCATCCTCCGCGCCGCTTCCGTAGTTGTGCAGGAAGCAAAGGAACTTTGTACCGTTGGATAGTTCCACTATGTACGGGCTATCCATACCCGTATTAAATTCGCCCTTTTCGCAGCTGCTTACGCCCACTGTGTAGTTAGGGTTAAATTCCATTACCCCGGCAGCCACGGTGTACCGGCTTTCGCCGTACCGTCGTATGGCTGTGTACTTTAGTCTTAAAAATCGTTTTTCTGTCATAATCTCTTAGTCTTTTAGATAATAAGGCGTGGTATAGCCGGCCCCGCTCAGTGGTAGGTCTTTGCACCAGTATATAGGATTGCTAAATAAGGCTTCGACATCCGAAAGGCTTTGCCCCTCGCTTGCCTCTACTATTATTTCGTCGTGGACGTGGAATACGATAGGCAGCCCGTTTTCCTCGGCGCGGATAATAACAGTACCCAGTATATCGCGGGCGGTTGCTTGTACTATATTCTCGGTAAGTTTTCCGCCGTAGGTGCGGATTTTGCCCCACTTCTTCGTAAGCTGGTTTAAGCCCTCATACTCTATTATCTCGTGGTCGCCCCTCCAGCCGTCGTTATGCTCTATGCCGATACTTGCACGCGGGTAACAGATAGTACGCCCGGACGATAGGGTAATAAGCAGCATACCCCAGCGGTACGAAACTTCTATACCTCGGTTTATCGTGGTGCTTTCGCCGGTCTTGATTGCACGGATAGCCGCAGCCTCAACGGTAGCCCAAAAGCGCACTATATTCGGGTTTGCGCCCCTCCAGCGTAGTACTATATCCTTTTCCTCCTTTTCGGTAAGTCCCATACGGCTACCGCCCATATTTTCCAGGGCGTTTACTCCGCCGCCGTAGCCCAGGGCTAACACGGCTATTTTGCCTTTTGGTCGCAGTTCCGCGTTTTCTCCGTGCTTCTCTACCTTGCAGTGGAACATTTGCCCGGCGGTAGCGCAATAAACATCGCCGCCGCTTCGGAATACATCCAGTACCCAATTTTCGCCAGCCAGCCACGCAATTACGCGGGCTTCGATTGCGCTAAAGTCGCAGACGTGGAAAGTACAGCCGGGTTTTGCTATTAGGGCCGTGCGTATCAATTCCGAAAGGGCATACGTAGGGTTTATATAGTTCAGCTCGAAATCGTCCAAATCTCCGGCTTTTACAAGTCGTCGGGCGTAGTCTAAATCGGGTAAGTGGTTCTGCGGCAGGTTCTGCAACTGCACAAGCCTACCGGCCCAGCGTCCGGTACGCATTGCGCCGTAGAACTGTAATAGCCCGTGCATACGTCCGTCGTTGCAAACGCAGTCAAGCATAGCAGGGTATTTGCTGTTTGAGGTCTTACCCATTTCGCGGCGCAGTTCCAGTACTCGGCGGGCTTTCGGATAGGCCTCTACCAGTCCCTCGACATCCTCCAAACTCTTTTTGTTGAGGCTATCCACAGATACGCCGCACGTCTCGTGCAGGTATTTTTTAATCTGTGCGGGGCTGTTAGGGTTGTCCATTCCAGTAAGCCTCTTTGCTTCTTCCAGCAGCTGCGCTTTGTACTCGGTGTCGAAGCGTGTGGCGTTTTCCGCCAGTTCACGGTCTAACAGTACGCCGCGGTCGTTAATCCGCTGGTCGATAGCGTATAATTTTTCGTCAAATTCGGGGGCTTCCAGTCTACGTACTTTGGCTAATACCGCCTGCTCTACCTCAACGTCTCGTATATTGTATTTTTTGAATACTTCCCAGCGTTCCGGCGCGTCTGCCGGCAGGTGTCGTTTGCCGCGGTTAGGAATTGAGAAATAACGTATGAGAGCCGCGCCCTCTTTCATCTTGCCGTCTTCCAGCCTCAGCACCTCGCCGCACTGCCCCAGCGAAAGCGGCAGGCCCATACGGGCGGCTCTTACCATAGTACATCGCCACTGCTCCGGCGGTAGGGTTTCCCAGTTAAAATAACGACTTATACAAATGCGCTCGAAAGCTGCGTTAAAAGCAGTTTTGATTACCGCAGGGTCTCGCAGTGCGTCTGTAATCTCGCCCGGCAGGGTTTCGCCCTGCGCAAAATCACAGCACGTTACCGGGCCGCCGTCTACGCTATACGCAAAAAGCAGTATAGTAAAGTCGGGGGCCTCCGTATAGCGGTAAACACCACAGCTTTTAAGGTCGTAACTGCTATATGTTTCTATATCTATACCTAATTCGTGCATTTGCTCTTAGTCTTACGTAATTGCTTTTAGTTAATCCCGGCGCAGGCGCGTACCCACGCCGGGCAAATGGTTGGTACTTGTTTACAAATCGTCGTCGTCCTCGCAGTCGATACCGCCAAAGTCACTTTCAGCGGATGCCCTGCCGCCCAATCGCTCGCCGTCCTTGAACTTCATAATGTTGTTAAGTCCGCAGGCTACGCCACGGTTTCCGCTCACGTCGTAGGCAAAGAAAGTAACCGATACATAGGCCCAAACGCCGCTGTAAATCTCATCTTCATCTACGATAGCTACTTTGTTCTTGTCGCAGATACCGGGGCGCGTGGTGCTCTTGGCGTTGAGGAAATAATGATTTTCGTAAACCTCATCGTCCTCTTTGTCGGTGTCGCCATCGCGCAGCGGCATATCCAGTTTCTTAGGTTCCTTGCCGCCCCACTTGGAAACTATGCCCGCTTTCTTTGCGGCCTCGATAGCCTTTTTAATGGCTTCTACGGTTTCCTTTTCGTCCTTTGGGATTAGGACGCTAGTCATATACTTGGCTTTACCGTTGTCACCCTCCGGGCTGTACTTGGTAAATACGTGGGTGTAGCTCAGTCGGCACGGGCCGAAAACTACCTTAGTCTCTTTTACTTGAGGTGTAATCATAACTGTAGATTTTAGGGGCTATTCTTCTTCTGTTGTCTCGTTGATAACTTCTGCGTCGGCTTCTGCCTCGGCCACTTTCGCGGTTATTTCCAGCAGCGCGTTTGCCGCCTCCAAAATACCGCGTACTGGCTCGCCCTCCTTGCGGTGTGCGATACGTGCCAAATCCATAGCCAGCGCACGGCCACGGCCCTGCACTTGACAAATAAGTGTTTGAAACTCGGTGTCCTTGACATCGCCGATAATAATTACGTTACCTTTCTTGGCTGCTACTGCCTCGCAAAGCTCTGCCATCTTCTGTTTTACGTTTTCCATTTCGTTAAAACTTTTATCGTCTCCCGGAAATCGCCGGGCCGTTCTATTTGTTATTGTTGTTACTTCTGAAACCGTGTACCGCTATACCCAGCAGGATAGCCAAATACAAAGCCCAAAACGGGTGGTACATCACGAAATCAAATAAATCCTGCATAGCCTAATTTGTTAGATAAATACTGCCGTACAGCTTTTCGTAGGATGCCCGTATTTCCGTCAGTCCTGCACGCTCCGAAATCGGTTTACTCTCTATCGTCTCTCTGTCTTTCCACTCTTTTAGAAAGCGGAAATAGTCGGGCTTCTTGATACGCCCTTTTTCCTTTCCCGTGTCAGTCAGCGACGGGCGAAACTTGTAGCTTTTGCAGGGCTGGTTAAACTTCGGCTTTGATTTACCGCTACCGCAGTAGCTGCCATCTACTTCTAAAACCCGGTTCTCACAGCTCGCGCAGCATACCTTATAGCGGATGCCGTAGTTATTGGTTATCGTCTCCATCATTCTACACATTTGAAATCGTCTAACATCGGGTTAAATGCTGGCCGCTTGTCGCTTTCGGGTGCCAGTGTAGGTTTGCCCTGCGGCTTCTCGATATACTCGCCACAGATAGCGTTAAACTGCTTCTTTCCGGCCAGCTTCTCCAGCTCGGTAATGGTTTTCAGCTTGTATATCTCCGTGGGCTTGTAAACGGCTTTGTTAAGCGCAGCTGCGGCTCCGTCTTGGTCGGTAATCTTCCGCACGCTGCGGCCCTCTACCAGTTTCCAGCCCGGCAGCTCCACGCCTGCTAACGCCTGCTGTAGCGCGTAGTCCTCGATACCTGCCAGCCACGTTTTAACGGTTGCCAGCTTCGGCAGTACCTCGGTGGCCAGTTCCTCGGCAGTCAGTATCTTGTCGGCGTAGTCTGCTGCCATCTGTGTACATTGGTTCGCCAAAGCGCGGCAGCTGCTCTTTACCTTGCAGAACTGGCACCACTCGCCGGGGTTCTGCTTGCCCTTGCCATCGTAGGCGGCTTTTGCGGCTGGCCTCAGCGTTTCGTCAGTCCACGCCATCAGCTCGCTAACCGATAACTCAAACTCGCTTAGGTTGTCGATACGCGGCTGTACGATAGTCATACGCACGCGCTCTATACGATAGTCGAAACTAAACTTATCGTAGGCTCCCAGCGCGTATATCATCATCTGCGGGTTATGTTCGGCAGATACGCGCACGCCCTTGCCGTACTTGAAATCTATAACCTCCATACAGCCGTCTGCGATAATAATAGCGTCTGCCGTTCCGAAAGCCTCCGGCACATATTCGCTGAAGTCTAATCGCGTTTCTATCAGCAGCTGCGCGTCTGCGGTTTTTGCCCTTGCGTCGTTGAACTTCTCCAGTACGATAACCTTATAAGTGTCGGTGTATTCGTCCATTTCGCCGCTGTGGTATTCGTCGTGCAGGCTCTTAATTTCGGCTGCCTCGTCCACGGCAGGCAGGCCCAAAAACTCTTTCAGTTTCTTAGCGCAGTAGGCGTGCGCTAATGTACCCTCCGCAGCGTAGGGGCTTCCGCTGTCCTCTACTCCGGCTTCCAGTCTTGGGGCGGCAGCGCAGTTAATCCACCTATGCGCTGCGGACGGGCTTAATAGTGCGTGTTGTCCCATAGCCTAAAACGGTAAATCCTCCTTAAACTCGTCGCCCTCCACGTTCAGCGCGTCGCAGTAGGCTATAAACTTGTGGCGGCTTTCGCTATCTGTTAGCGCGCTTGGTTTCTCAGCCCCAAAGATTGCCGACGTTTGCTTAAACCAACCGGTCAAACGTCTGTGCCACTTCTTGTATAGCTCGCTGTCGGTGTTCTCCTTGTAGTCCTCGCCCTCGATACGCTTACGTGTCCTATCCATAGCGGCGCGTACGTCTACCTCGGTGTACTCCTTGCCGGCGGGGGCTGCGTCGGTAGGTGCCGGCTGCTCTACTGGCTGTTCGGCGGTCTCAGCTTTCGGCTTTGGCTGTTCCTGCTCTGCCGGTTTCGGCTGTTCTACTGTCTGCGGTTTTGCCGCCGGCTTTCTCGGTGCTGCTTCCGTTGCGGGTGCAGTACCTTTGTTAAGCAGTGCTGAAAGCAGCGTTACTACGTTGTCGTTCAGTCCTACATTTACTTGTACGTTAATTTGAATTGGTTGCATAACTTGGTATTTTAATAGTTATTGATTGCGTCTATAAATTCCGGTATAGTGCCGCGCTTCTCCCAGCGGCTAACCAGCCGGTCAAAAGCATACATAGCGGTAAAGCCGATAACCTTTGAGGAAATAAGGGTATATACCCAGTAGCGCGTAGGCAGTTCCTCGGCAGGTACTGCCATAATTCCGATAAGTGCCAAACATCCCAAAAGCAGCAGGACGTAGTAGCGGTAGTTTCGTAAAATCTTCTTCATACTCATTTTTAATATGTGTTTGTAATTCGGTCGCTGAACTCTGTTTCAAGCGTGTAGGCTATATCGCCCCACATACCTACGGTAGCGTCTTTCCAGTGTCCTACTACCCGGTTATCTACGCGGGCTTCGCACTCTCCGGTTTTCTTATTGAGGATAAAACATACGTTATTACCCGGCCACGTCTGCCGCATTATAGCGGTAGTTTCTTCGTGGATTGTCTCGCAGTTCGGCACGAAATCGCGCGGGGCCTGCTTTAGTTCTATGTTACCAGTCATATTTTGAATTATTAAAAATTGCATTATAGATATGTGGCTTCCCAGCATTTGAGGATTTGCCGCCCGGTGGTAAACTTGGCGCGTCCCGCTTTCCTTACGGCGAAACGTATAACGCCGTCCAGTTCCCAGCGTCGTATAGTGTGCCGCTCTACTCCCAGTATTTCGGCCGCCTCTCTTTGGCTGTAGCGTCTTTCGGGGTCGCACGCCGGTTTAATTGATACCATAGCGCGTAACGGTTAGTACCAGCCCGTCGCTTTTGCAGGAAAAGCGGCAGTTTTCCATTTTAGACATAGCGTACGCAGTATTTTTTTGGCTATCCATATCGTAGCCGTCAGCGCACGTTACCGTTATTTGCTCACCGTCCTGCATTGCTCTTAGACGTTCACGGGTAATCTTTTCGACTTTTGCCGACATTTCGGTAGTTTTCTGCTCCATCTCTTAAACTCTTTTAGTAAAAACTTCGTTTGTTCGTTGGTGCAATGGAAAAAACTGCCTACCTTTACCGTTGGATTTATGCGATTACCGGCCTTAGGGTCGGCAGTCCTTTCCTTGTACCTTTGTTTGTTCGTTGGTTTGTGCAAAAGTAAGTAAGATTTTACTAACTGCAAAGGATTTTGAGTAAAAAATTACTTTTAAGACGAAAATATGGATGAAAAAGATGTAAAAAGCCGTTTACAAACGATTTTAGCGGCGTTTGATACGAACTGTACCAAACTACATACCCAGTTTGGTGTCAATCAAAAAACCCTAAATAATCAGATAAATAGCAATACAGCGGTCTCGTTAAGTACAATACTACTTATTTCAAAGGCTTTTCCTGGTGTGTCGCTTGAATGGCTTTTGCGCGGTAAAGGTGAAATGCTCGATAGTCCGGAAAGTAGTACCACGATAACCAGTAATTCACATAATGTCGGTAGTCCAATAAATGATAGCGTCGTTATAAATAAGTTATTGGCGCAATTAGAAGAAAAGGATAAACAGATACAAACTTTATTAATGTTGTTGGGAAAATGAAATATGTATTTTATACGTCTGTAGTTTTATTCGCTATATTTTTATTCGTTGATAAAGTAGAGTTAGGCGGAATTTCACTACTGTTATTTATGATAAGTGGTGCATATTTATTCTGTAAAAAAGTGTGGAAAGTATCTAAAAGGTCAGTAGAAACGAAAACACCGGAAAAAGAAGTAACCGTTAAAGTATCTGCCAGCCCGGATTATTTTTGCGAAATTGCAGGCGTGCAATACAGAAACGGCGCGCAGGATGTAGGCGGCTTTTTAGGGTATGTGCGTTCTGAACCTACCAACCCACACGACAAAAACGCCATTGCGATTTATCGCAACGACGGTAAGCACATAGGGTATATCCCAAAGGATGAAATAAAAGACTTTCGGGGATGGTCGGCAAAAGAAAATTTGCCGTGTGTCGGATTTATTAAGGACGGCGACGAAGTAGCACTTTACGGTAAAGTCAAAATTATAGATACTGACACAGACGAAACAGAGTTAGAGATAGTAAAGTTTGTAAAATGGTTGGTATCTAATTTCGGCGTTAAGTTTATACCCGTCGGCTTTAATACCGATACCGGCAAAACACTGCGAACCAAAAAAGACTGGTTAGCGTTCCTTACTGATTATATAGACGAAAAAGAAAACGAATTATACGAAGAAGTATAACAGCAATTTTTCAGCAAATGAATTTAACAACTATATAAATAATTGATTGATAATGGCTTACAATAAACCATCCATACCTAAGGGAACAAGGGACTTCGGCCAGGAAGAGATGGCCGCAAGGAATTATATTTTCGACACAATCCGTTCTGTTTACAGGACCTACGGTTATGTTCAGATAGAGACTCCTGCGATGGAGAATCTTTCTACTCTTCTTGGAAAATATGGTGATGAGGGGGATAAATTGCTCTTCAAGGTCTTGAACAGCGGTGATGCGTTCAAGGGCATTGACATTGACAATTACAGGAACGAGGACGGCAGCATTGACAGTAACAAGCTTGCCATGTCTGTGTGTGAGAAGGGGTTGCGCTACGATTTGACCGTGCCTTTCGCGAGGTACGTGGTCCAGCATCAGAATGAAATTGCGTTCCCGTTCAGGCGTTTCCAGATTCAGCCGGTCTGGCGTGCGGACAGGCCGCAGAAGGGTCGCTATCGCGAGTTCTATCAATGTGATGCTGACGTTATCGGCAGCAAGTCCCAGCTCAATGAACTTGAGCTTGTCCAGATTGTGGATACTGTTTTCACCAAGTTCGGAATCAATGTTGCCATAAAGATCAATAACCGTAAGGTGCTTACCGGTCTCGCTGAGATTTGCGGTTATCCTGACAAGGTTACTGATATTACTGTTGCCATTGACAAACTGGATAAGATTGGTCTTGAGGCGGTTGAGGCTGAGATGCGTGAGAAGGGTCTGGATGACAGGGCGGTAGCCGTTATCGAGCCTGTTCTCTTGCTTCAGGGTGAGACTGCGGAGAAGATTGAAGTCATGAGGCGTCTGATGAAAGGGGAGTCTGCTTCCGGTATTGTTTCGGAGGAGGGTCTCAGGGGTCTTGACGAGCTTGCCGAGTTGTTCGGTTTCATTGACAATGCCGGTGTTTCCCAGAAGGTGGAGATGGATCTTTCGCTTGCCCGCGGTCTGAATTATTATACGGGTGCGATTTTCGAGGTGAAGGCTCTGGATTTTGCTATCGGAAGTATCTGTGGCGGTGGCCGTTATGATAATCTTACCGGTATTTTCGGTCTGCCTGGCATGTCCGGTGTCGGCATTTCTTTCGGTGCTGACCGTATTTATGATGTCCTCAAGGGTCTGGACAAGTTCCCTAAGGGTCTTGCCGGTTCTGCTTCAGTGCTTTTTGCCAATATGGATGCTTCAGTGCTTCCGTATATCGTGCCTGTCGTGAAGAGTTTGCGTGAGGCTGGTGTCTCTTGCGAGATTTATCCTGACCAGAGCAAGCTGAAGAAGCAGTTTGACTATGCTGACAAGAAGGGTATTCCTTTCGTTTCGATCAATGGCAGTGATGAGGCTGCCGCGGGAATGGTCAATGTCAAGAATCTTTCTACGGGTGACCAGCGTTCGTTCTCCAGGGAGGATATTACCGGTCTGGTCAATTTCGTGTCTTTGTGATGAATATTACTAATTAATTCTTATAAAAGGTTGCCGTCATCGTTTTTGCGATGGCGGCTTATTCGTGATTTATGGCAAACAAGTTAAAGGTTTCCGGTAATATGGTATGGGGATTTGCTGCAGGAATCATTACCGGTGTCACTTATGGTCTCAATCCTCTTTTTGCGAAACCTCTTCTGCAGATGGGTGTTTCGGTAGATTCAATGCTTTCCTTCCGTTATCTTGTAGCGTGTCTGATTCTCGGTGTCTGGCTGCTTCTGAGGAAGGAAACTTTCAAGGTCAACAGGCCTCAGTTTTTCCGTTTGTGTATTCTGGGTGTCCTTTTTGCGCTGAGCAGTATGTTGCTGTTCCTTTCCTATAAGTATATCCCTGCCGGTCTTGCCACGACCATAGTCTTCCTTTATCCGGTTCTTGTGGCTTTCATCATGGTTTTCCTCAAGGTTTATCCTACGTGGCAGGTCTGGGTGTCTATTTTTCTGACTTTCGTCGGAGTGGTGATTCTCAGCCGCCCTTCCGGCAATGTTTCTCTCAATGCCGTGGGTCTTCTTCTTGCCGGCGGTTCGGCATTGGCTTATGCCCTTTATCTTGTAGTGGTGAACCGGAGCCGTCGTCTCCGTACCGTTTCCAATCATCTCTTGACTTTCTATGCGCTTCTTATCGGTTCCTTGGTGTTCCTTCTGCATAATCTCATTGGCGGAGGCGGTCTTATGACCGGTATTCACGGCTGGTATTGCTGGTTCAATATCATTGGCCTTGCCATTTTTCCGACTCTTGTTTCGCTGCTGACTCTTGCCATCGCGACTCGTATCATCGGTGCGACCCGCACCTCTGTTCTCGGTGTCTTCGAGCCGGTGACAGCAATTGCCGTCGGCACAATCTTCTTCGGAGAGTCACTTACTGTCAATGTCATTGTGGGCGTTGTCATTACTCTGGTTGCCGTGACGTTCATGGTCCTGACCGGCAAGAAGTAGTAGGTTCTGCGTTCTATGGACTACATGTTTTATGGGTTTTAGGGGGATTATTCAAACTTTTTTGTAAAAAATGTTAAAAAAGTTTGCAGATTAGAAAATAATGTGTACCTTTGTAATCCAATCAAATCGCGGGGTAGAGCAGTTGGTAGCTCGTCGGGCTCATAACCCGGAGGCCGGAGGTTCGAGTCCTTCCCCCGCTACCAAGAAAACGGATGTTGAGAAATCAGCATCCGTTTGTCGTCGTATGTGCGCGGAGATGGGGGAATAATCTGTTTGTGATTCTTGAAAATAATTGTATATTCGCATACATTACTTAGGTAGTGTATGACAAATAAAAGCAGGCATCCTTTCCCTAAAAGGGGTGCCTGCTTCTACTTGTTGCCT
>SAMEA104315427__coassemble_462_pt1 | contig 42913 bp, 38 predicted proteins | sample SAMEA104315427__metabat2_low_PE_025 | metagenome-assembled genome bin SAMEA104315427 (sample SAMEA104315427) | gut metagenome | biome: Monkey gut; feature: monkey-associated habitat; material: faeces | place: China | collected 2013
AACACATTAGCAATCAATTTGTTAGGAATAGGTTAACATTTCCCGACAGTCCCTAAATTATACTTTTCGATTGTAAATGACTAAAATCCAACATTATGCCATCACAAAAGGGCACTTCGCCACGATAGTGAGAACTACTTGCTCAAAGTAAAAAACAGTATCCGCCAACTCCTCATGGAAACTGCTAAGATGGCGAAAAGAATGTACCATCTGGTTTCTGAATGAATAGAATAGATTGCCTTCATCTTTCTTTTGCGGAGTAATACCGGCCAAATCATAAAGGTGCTGACAATACTTGTTAAAGTTCTTAATGCAATCTGTACTTTGTGTGACACCGCAGCTTTCAAGAATCTCGCTAATAACTCCGCGCTCTTTCCTTATGTGATTAATGTTTTCCAAGAAGTCATTCTCGGAACATGACGAGGTTTTTTGATACTCTTTTATCGCATCATAGATAGAGGCACTCACTCGCTTTGATATCAAAAACTCGACTATTTGATAGAGCAAAATAAAACGGTATACAAGATTATCCGCTTTCGGAAGTGAACGAAGAAGGCCATCTATGATGGGATCGGAATAGATAGATGGTATCAAAAAGTCCACATGCATTCTTGAGCCAGGTAAAAGGGCTTTATAATTTTCAAGTGTGTAGCCTTCTATCTCTTTGTACTGGTTATGCTCAACAAAATAAGCATAGCCGAATTTTCGCAAGGAGTGTATACAATTCCATACTCCTCTATCCTTACCAATTGTCTGAAGATTCAGCACGCAAACGCAGACATTATCCTCAAAACTAGGGCTAAGAGCATCTATATCTTTTACTGACGAAAGGCGCGTCAACAAGACTTGATATGCCGCAAACAGGTAATTGTTATCCGATGAACGTTTTGCTTCAAAACTATCTGAATCTAACACAGAAATCGGAAAAACAAACCCTACAGTTTCTTCTCTTGTCTTTAGATTGGACTGCAATGAAAAAACATTGCTCTCCTTGTTCAAGAAAGGATGAATCAGCAGTTGGACATCAAAGTCTGCAAGATCAATATCTTTCCATACTCCTTCTATGGACGGGCGGTACTCGAAACAATAATCTGCTCCTGTATCGTCCTTGAACGTAAACTGTTTGCGGTCATCGGTTTGTTCGAATACAATATCTCTCATCGAGTTTCTCTCAAATAGTCATTATATGCCTTTTCAGCTGCAGCATCAACATTACCGAATTCTGCTCCTTCTTTATCAAGAAGACGCCTAAAGAACCTATAGAAATAGAGACGCTGGTCATTTCCTATCTTTTTGGCCATTTCTCGCAGAGAATCAAGGCACCCAATAATTCGATACAGACCATCTTCCACTGAACTATCGTTAATTTTCTCAATCGCGGTATCCACATCATTAAAAGACTCTATAACCCCTAACGATTTAAGTGAACTAACGGCATTGCCAAATCCGGTCATACTTTGGGATTTATTGAAGACACCTATGGCCGTCACTGCATATGGATTGCTACTGATATTCATCTCATCAACACTCAATTCCCCGCCAAAACAATCGTTCATCTTACATACAAAATGATGATATGCCGCCAAGAAATCATCAAAAGGATTATCCTCCTTTGTTACCTTAGCCAAGCGTTCCAAGTCCTTAACATTATCAAGAATATCCATACGATCCATCGTGAGATAATCTTCCTGAATATATGAAGTAAAGCCCTCTATGACATCTCGAAAATGATAATCACCCAGCTTTCGCGGGGTGTTTCCATCCACCTCGGAAATAAGATTTACGCCCGAAACTTGGCAATTAGTTTTATAATCAGAATAAATAATCTCAATCTGATGACGAGTTGTCATACGGGTCTGTCCAGTATTCAAAGTAAGCATCCTATAAAGAATGCCTAGTTTATTGATGCCTGTATATAGCTCAATCCTAACCAAGTTATTAAGTGGATTGTCATCCTCAGCTGGGACCTTCCCGGATTCATAGTCTAAAACAACATCCCTAATTGTATATGAACGTTGGAGACCATCCAAAATCTTAAGGCCGCCAGGATTCCTTTTAATTACGTCAACGATCTCCTCTCCATCAGGGATTGCCTCACAATACGCCAAAACGATGGGTGGCATAACGCACCCTTTGATGAGGTCCTGTTTTAACAAATCATAAATCGAGCCAGCATTCCGGACTCTCTTCCTTTGATATTCATTATCGTTGAGTCTATCTATAATCAAATTATAGTATTCTCCTATCGATAATTGAATCACATAGTTTCGTGCATTTATTCGTTTGTCGTCAATACAAAGAGTCTTCATATCCCCATATGGTTTTATTCTTTTTTACAACAATAAAATATCATATACAATGTATCTCAACCCTCCACCTTCTCCTCCAACTTCCTCTCATATTCTTCCTGAGCGCGACGGCGCTTGCTGCCCCACTGGGGCCAGAAGAGGTAGCAGCAGAATTGCCAGATTGCATTCAAAACACCTTTTACTGTCATAAGCTCAAAATATCTTCTGGCCCTAACGGCTCATACTTTCCGTCCTTCATCTCCAGCAACACCGAGCCACTCTCCAGCGCCCGCACAGTGTGCCACTGGCCGGCCGGGACATTAACCAGGGAATTGGGGCCACCAGGCATCAGCTCGATGGCATCTGTACAAACCCGAGCCAACTCATCGTAGAACTCCTCCACAAACCTTCCACGCAAACACACCACCGTCTCCGACGTATATTTATGCCGATGAATGGGCAACGGACTCCCAGGCTCTATGGCATTCAGCATCCGCTGGCTTCCATCCTCCGGTCCGTTCCTTAGATCCATATTCATCCGTAACTGTGACGAGTCCTTAGCCTGTGCGGTTAATTCATCTAATACCGCTTGTGATACTACCATAACAATGAATTGTTATATTTCTTCACCCGCATATTTCATCTTCTTCCCAAGCACAGTGCAGAAGATCATCTGGATGTCCTTGATGAAAGAATAATGCCGATAATAATAGCAATTCAGCCGCACCTTATCCGGATAAATCACCGTATCATTGTATTCCACGGCAATCTCCTGCATTGAACGTGTGTCACCACCCGCCTGCCGCGAAGCCACATAGCCCGCAATTATTTCATCTTCAAGCCGATACTTCAACGTCGCCGGCCCCGTAATCCCTGGCCGCAACTTCAGCACATCACGATCATCACCTACCAGTTTGTCCGCATATCCTGGAACATCCGGCCTAGGCCCAACAAAACTCATATTGCCAATAAGCACATCCCACAGCCCCGGCAACTCATCCAACTTCCAATGCCTGAGTTTCGCCCCTAACGGGGTAATCCTACTATCCCCTGCCACAGATACAGTACTACCATTGTGCTTCACTGTCATCGTACGGAACTTATGACAGTTAAACAACTTGCCGCCGAGTCCAACCCTCTTCTGTACAAAGAAAGCAGGGCCTCCAGGCATCTTGACCTTTACCAAAATAGCAACAATCAGTAGTACAGGCCACAAAAAGAGTAGTCCTACTAACGAGACTACTCTGTCAAAAATCCATTTTAGAATAAATCCCATTACTTCACAATGGCGTTCTTGATTGTTTCAACAATATACCTCACATCATCATCGCTCACATACGGTCCCGCAGGCAGGCACATTCCCACCTTGAACAGAGCCTCGCTCACGCCATTAACATAAGCAGGAGCATTCTTATACACTGGCTGCTTGTGCATCGGTTTCCACAGCGGACGGGCCTCAATCTGAGCCTGATCCATCAGCACTCGCAAAGCCTCCACATTGGCGTTGGGCTCACAATCCGTATGTGCACTCGTTGCAGCATGAATCACACCGGCTGCACCACCCACGGCACCCGTCACAATAGTCTTGTATGCATTCTCCTGCCCCTTAATATTCAGATTCTCATCCAGCGTGATGGTACACAGCCAGAAGTTGGAGTCATAGCGACTGTCAGGATTGCCGTGCACCTTGATGCCCTTCACATACTTCAGTAGTTCCTCATACAGAGCCTGCACGTGCTTATGGTGCGCAATATGGTCATTCACCACCGTCATCTGTCCACGGCCAATACCCGCACAGATATTACTCATACGGTAGTTATAACCTATCTTCTCGTGCTGGTAGTACGGATAGCTCTCGCGATACTGGGTAGCGTACATCATAATCTCGCGCCATTCATCCTCGTTGGCTGTAATCAAAGCTCCACCACCAGAAGTGGTAATCATCTTATTGCCATTGAACGACAGCACACCATACTTACCAAACGTACCCAACACCTGACCATTCCAGCAACTACCGAAACCCTCAGCAGCATCCTCCACTACAGGGATACTATACTTGTTGGCAATCTCCATAATGCGGTCAATCTGGTACGGCATACCATACAGAGCCACCGGCACAATAGCAGCAGGCTTCTTGCCCGTCTTGGCAATCCGGTCTTTGATAGCCTCCTCCATCAGTTCCGGATCCATATTCCACGAATCCTTTTCCGAATCCACAAACACCGGTGTTGCACCAAGATACGTTATCGGATGACTTGACGCACAGAATGTGAAGCTCTGCACAATCACCTCATCACCAGGTTTCACGCCAGCGGCCAACAGTCCCAGATGTACTGCAGCAGTACCTGCACTCAAAGCCACCACACGTTTGTTTTCACCAACAAACGCTTCCAAATCCTTTTCAAAACCGTTTACGTTGGGGCCCAGAGGAACCACCCAGTTGGTATCAAACGCCTCCTTGATGTATTTCTGTTCTAAACCTTCATCAGACATGTGCGCAAGGCACAGATAGATTCTTTTTCTTTCAGACATAATATATTAGTTTATTTGTTTCTCGTTAATATTTTCTCCGTTACAAAACCAGTCGAGGTCAAGGTTAACGTTATCGTTGAAAGCGCAAAACGCCTTCTTCCTCGTGCGGCACAAATGGTCCTTCCTTGCATTCAAAGAATACACTTCCAGACTCCAAGCATTCCACATTATGCCAGACATTCTTGGAAATATCCACCCCATAAAGTCCTTCCTCTGGGCAAAGAATTACACTCTCTATCACTGTTCCATCATCATTATAGGTATTCACTCGAACCCTACCACGAAGTAGCACAAACGACTCGTCTTTCGTGGGATGGCGATGTATCTCAACCTTCGTTCCTGGCTCCACAGCATTGAGCATCCGATGGCACTTCTCATCCAACGACTGATGAAAGTTATAGTTCATCCGCAAACGAGGTGAAACCTTCGCCCTTGATGAAACCTCATCCAGTAATTTTTCGTCAATAATCATTTTAGTTAACCTTTGTGATGTATGGCGCTATTAGCAGATCAGGGACTTTTGCTGTTCTATTCAAATAAAGGCTCATATAGATTTTAGTCTTTTCTTTAAGTATGAACGCACCAACCCCATGCCTTGTCGTAGCAATTGTGTTGTTAGTAAACCGCCCCTTAGAAATTACGCATGATATTTTCTCATCAATATCATTATCTGAAATAATAAAACCATCAAACAGGTATTCTCCTGGCTCCAATGTAATCTCACTAAGTTCATAAATAAGTTTTGTTCGACTTCCCTTCGATGAAGCAAAACTCTCTATAAAATAAGAGCCATTACCTATCTCATACAAATGTTTGTTGCCAATACGATTGATATTCTCAGTATTCTCATTGAAAGGAACAAAGCTTATTGACTTTAACAAATTCTTTTCATTCTCGACGATACTATAGTTTCCGCTACCCTTGCAAAGAAATTTGTTTACTGAGTTGTCAATATGAACTATACAATGTCTAGAACTTTCTGGATTGCCTGTTATATATAACAGACTCTCAATCTTTGAAAGAATCAACAATTTTACATCCTTTATCGAAAACTCGCCATAAAACGAAGAATCTGTAAAAAACATCTTTGCTCCATTCTCCAAGGCGCCACCATAAACCCCATTAAACTCCAATGCATCACAATAATCAGACAACGTATAAACGTTCTTAACAATTTCAAATCCATTGGAAATGAAATTGCAGCACCGCACTCTCTTTAAAATAACCCCATTCTCACATCTGTCACAGGCATTATTAAGCATATTAGAATATATAAGCCCAACCAAATGATATCCTGTTTTACAGTTTTTGGAAAAGTTTCTAGTAAAAGAAAGAGAAGTCATCGTTGCACCTGTGCCGCTTTCATTATGAAAGCCCACCTCACATTGATGGCAAGTGGTATTTGATATTTCTGACAAATATAAAGCGGTTGAAATACCATATTTGCAGTTGTATATGTAGCAATTGTCTATTAGAATCCTACTCTTGTAGTTTTTCCTATCTTGGCCAATTCCACTATATGCCAATTTATTGTTTCCATCAATGGCAATATTTTTAATGGCAACACTTATCCCATCTATCAGAAATACGCTATTAATAGAGGCTAGAGCTTTTACGCAACCGCTGGGGGCTTTATAGTTTTGCGTGGATTTCGAAACAGACCCCGGATTTACGTTTGATTCTGAAGAACAACCAGTAATTGTAGTCGCTTCTACCAAACGGATGCTTTTTTTAACACCATAAATCTTATTCTGAAGATATACAGGACAATTAAGACTAAAAGCTTTTTGTATTGCACCCGCATCATCAGTTATGCCGTCACCTTTCGCACCGAACCATTCGGGGTAAGATGTGGGGACATTCCATGCACCTTCAATATTAACGTCTTCTCCAAATATCCTCACCAAAGAGGCATCAACACTTGTATTCGTCCCAGTTAAAGTGTATTTACCAAATATTGATCCTCCATCAAATTGAAGAATACATCCTTGAGGTATCACAACGTTTCTAGTTAACTTGAAGTCCGACCTTATCACATATACCGTATTTTCATCACGAAAATCATCTTGGCCAAGAAACACTTGATTAGTACTATTCGTATTTTGTTTTTGAAGAACAATATGCTTCATTCCGTTGAAAGAAGCACTCTCAGCAGAAAATGTCGCATTCCCATTATTAGAAACAGTCTGTGAGTTCGCAACGAAAATAATCGCAAACAACGCTATGATTCCTGACATTTTAAGATAATTCTTTCCCATTATCTTCGCAATCTACAAATACCCTTTTCTTTTTCTCCATGCCCAATGCCATAGCTTCCAAAACGGAGACCAGAGCACTTCTGTAGGATAATAACTAACAAAACGAAAATTTCTGCCCAATTGAGTAAATCCGCGTGTAAATCGCTTATTTACATCAACTCTAACAGTCCTATTATCAAACTTCCCAAAATTACCGGCAGTCATTATCTCTGATAGAAGGAACTCCCCGTGACGTTTGTTTATTGGACACAATAAAAACTCTTCTTTCATACCGAAACACTCACAGAGAATCTTCATAACGCCCCCAGTGAAAGAAGACATCCGCATTCTACTTAGATTATCAAACGCCTCTTTTCTTTGCTCTTCAGAAGAATGCTGTAAAATATAGTAATAATCTACCAACTGCCTCAACCCTATACCTTCCGAGAAAATATGACGGTAGATATGAACCATTGAATACACCAAATCGAAATCAATCGTAGTATGAACAAAACCATGTTCCACATCTATATTGGTAAACTCACGTTCTTTGGCACACTCAAAGAATTTTTGCAACCTATTATTTGTGGTTGGAAAATACATCCATGATGGCAAAAAATGAACTTCCACAGGCACATCTTTAAAAATCTCAATATCCGAATGTTTTATGTCAATATGACCGATCTTCCACCCATTATTTCGTGCAAAGTCAAGAATAACGTCTCTGTCACCATCTACCCAAATATCAATATCCCCGCATTGTCTTATGCTAGGATTATTATAATATAAAGCGGTTCCTTGACCTTTCAAAACACAGCTCCTGAATCCTCCTTTCTTATACAATTCGTACAACTCCTTTGCCCTCTCATTATGGAGACTGTTTGCATGTATCGTCACCTGCTGCTGTCCTATCCACTCCAGCAACAGTTTTTGCTCAATACATAGTTTTTCGTTAGAGTTTAAGTTTTTATATCTATTTACTCCGTCAAGTAACCAGCTACCTAATGATTGTTTCTGAGCGAGCAAGTACAATTGTCCCCACTCGGTTTCACTGGGCGACCAGGAAAAAACATCCCTATTGCCAAGAGTTATTTGTATCAGTTCAAAGAAGAGCTGTTTTATCCTTGATTCAACCATTATATTTATAGCCTAAACCAGCATAATAACCTGCACCATAAGAGCAATGCAGCAAGAAGAAAAGATAAGGCATTTTCAACTTGTCGGCAATACTGTCAACTTTTTTTGCGCCAGCCATGAATCCGAGTAAAAGATAAAGCAGCATAACACCCCCACACAAAGCCCATATAGGCCACCAGAAGAAGCCGCCAATAATAGACAACGACAAGTAAGTAACAAAAAAGAAGGGCACCATGTGGCGCAACGACAAGGCTGAAGAACCTTTCTTTACCAAAACCATATTCCACTTACCATTACCATATGCCTGTTTAACCATCTTTTTTACCGATGATCGAGTATGATAGACAGACTTAATTTCAGGATTAAAGTAAAATTTATAACCCGCTTTTCTGATACGCGAATGAAGATCAATGTCCTGGTTTCTCACCAATTTTTCATCAAAGAACCCCACTTCATTAAACACATTTCTTCTATACAGGCCATATACTGCTGTATCTGTATATCCTGGAGTATCAGAAACTCTGAAGGAAGAATTACCCACTCCAAATGAGGATGATAACACCTTGGAAACGAGGAGGTCATCACCTTCGATAGGTATAGAATCCAACTTGCCGCCAACGCAGGCAGCATCAACTTCTAACATTGTCCTCACGCTTTTTTCAATAAAGTCTGGTGCAGCTTCTGCGTGGGCATCTATTCTGGTTACATATTCTCCTTTCGCAGCCTGAACTCCCAAATTCCAACCACTCGCAAGAATGTGCTTTGGATTACTGATTACCCTAATATGAAAAGTCTCCGTTGCATACTCTTTTATAATTTGGTTCACAATGTCAAGTGTATCATCGCTTGACTCTCCATCGACCACTATTATCTCATACCTATCCTTTGGATATGTTTGATTAATAAATGACATTAATGAAGGCTCTATATAGGCATGCTCATTTCGCATAACAATCAGAGCAGAAACATAAGGCAGCATTTCCATAGTCGTTCTTTCACTTTACATTTTTACAACATACAACCCACGATGTCCCTCAAATACGCTATCAAAACATACCGCAGATCCATCACGTTTCCAACGAGGGTGCAAGTCACAACGTGTATCATTATCATACTTGAAAGGAGCAAAAACGCGTGCAATAATCCGAACATTCCTTCCTTCTGGGTCGTCATCACATAAAAGCTTAATATCAGCTACCCTTGCTCTATTAGGATATGAGTCTGTCACAACCATATGGTTATCAGTAGGGCAATAGCTTGGGTGTCCGTCATTACTGTACTGAGGCCACAAGTGATAATATTCTTGAGACTTATCTTTCATCAAGTAATAACCAGCACCACCATTGTGTTTATTCTCAAATGCAATGATGTGTTCATCATCCTTCCAGAAGCAATGGCTAGTCATATCGTCATCGTTCAATACATACATATCGGTTCCGTCCACATTACATGTAATGAGGCGCGTATATTTCCTACTCCCTACAAACCAACGATATAAAACCATAAAGCGCTTTCCATTGGGCGAAAGCATAATATGGTTAACCTTATGAATACTTCCTTCCACCGTCATCTCAGGCCTTGGTTGGAATCTGGCAAAATCCGTATATTTCAGCAGTTCAGTAACTTCACCTGTTTCAATATCCATCTTCCAGATACATGTCTCATCAGGCAAAGCTATGCCTTTCGCCTTTTCAGGTAAAGCAGCATAACCATAACCCAAGCGAAGGCTATGCAAACGGGAAAAATCAAGTGAAAGAGCCGTCCTACCATCTGCAGATACTGTATATACTGGCACAGGTAAAACCCTTTCTTTTCCTGTGGTCACATCTAATACGACAGAGCAGTAATTACCTTCACGCAAATCATTGTAAATAATCCGAGAAGAGTAGTCTGGACCAAGCCACTGGGCCATGCATCCCTGCTGTACATTCCAGGTGTTTGTCTTTGCCAATACACGACAATAATTGTCATCGTTAACGTCAAGGTTAAGATTAAACAACAGTATTTCAGCTTCACTTTTGGGGTCAGGCTCAGTCCAAGTATCTTTTGCTTTCATGCACAGCATATACTTGCCTGAAGCATCCCAAGGGGACTTGTCATAATAGCCAAAAAAATATTCACCACCATCGTTAGGAGAGACTCTTACAATATTCCCCTCAGACTTTATCTTAGGAGAAATTGCATACATCGCCAATTGATATCCTCTTTTTATATACTTCTTTATACCAGGATACTTGTTCAGCTGATAGTTAATTTTCTGTTCTAAACTCATTTTGCAGCTATTTCTTTATACAACTTCTGATAGTTTTCGCTCATGCCCTTGGCACTGAAATTCTGGTGGGCAGAAGCAAAAGCTTTCTCACCCATAATAATGGAATTATCTTTTACCTCTTGCAACTTATGTTGGAGATCACTCGCGTCACCCTGACGGTAGATAGCACCAATGCCATTGTCAGCTTCAAAAATCTCTAAATGCTGTACTATATCTGACAGCACCACTGGCAGCCCTGTAGCCATAGCCTCAAGTACACCATTAGGAAGTCCTTCAGACATACTGGTAGAAACGTATGCATCACAGGCTTTAAGGTAATGGTTTACATTTTCCACATTACCCCGGAAGTCAATGCCATTCAATTCACCATATTGTGCCTTGTATCCGTCGAGCAAGGCTCCTCCACCAAGCAGAAGCAAATAGGGTCTATCTTTCTCGCTCCAATTCTTGAAAACCTCCAAAAGGAACCCCACATTCTTGCGCTCTATCATCTGTCCTGTATAGGCATAGATAAAATCATCCTGTGGAAGTCCAAGTTCTTTTCTTATGGATTTTTTTTCTTCAGCAGTGGCTTTAGAGTATTGCTCTACGTCAACGCCATTACGAATAAAACCGTATTCACGCCCGAGTCTCTCTTTGTATATCTTAGAAAGACTCTCCGAACAAGCTACCGTTTTCGAAGTATGCTTCATCGCATACAGATGTAACCTTGCCAGAATACCGCCTTGCAACTTACCAAACTTTGCAGGATAATCCTCATAAATATAATTACGTAGTGTAATTATGTGATTCCACTTTTTCATCCGACTGACTGCAAAATCAGGGAAAACGCCAAGAGAATGAATCACATCTGGTTGAATCTCATTCAAAACCTGACGTAAATTCTTATCCTTACTCAGCACCATATCAATTTTACTAGTAGGAGCAAAGTGATGCTTGACGTATGGTTCATACAGTGCCAATTGACTTCCTATCGAATCCTCAGGATATAGTGTTATGAGATGGGGTTCAAACTCATCTCTATTCAGGTTTTTGATAATGTTTAACATCTGTTGCACCGGGCCGCTTTTCTTGCAGTGGGTCATCAGAAATACCACCTTTTTCATACTTTTTCTTTGCGTATAATATTCTTAATATAATTCTCCCATTTAGAATAAACAACATCCGGACTAAACTTCTCACAGACCGCACGAGCATTCTTGCTGCATTTAACAGCCAAATCCGTATCAGTTAACAATCTTCTCATCGCATTCCCTAAAGCAATTTCATCTCCTTTAGGCACCAATAGACCATTGACCTCATTTTCAATAAGAAAACGTGCCCCCCCTCCATCACAATCTGTACTTACACAAGGAAGCCCTAGGGCCATTGCTTCCATTAGTGCATTAGGCATACCTTCATAGTCTGACGAGAGTACATACAGCGCAGAATCCATAATATCCCTCGTGATATGTATAGAATAACCCAGTAATTCTACTTGTTTCTCCATACCTAACTCTTTCACCAAATTCTGAAGAATTTCACGTTTACTCCCTTCTCCATAAATAACTAATTTATAATCTGGGATTTCCTTTGCTATCTTTGCAAAAGCAGAAATCAGCAACTCATGATTTTTAGGTTTCGTAAGGCTACCAACAGTAACTATTCTTTTAGTTCTATCACCAGTAAACTGAGGCCTTATAAATGTAGGGTTTATAGCATTAGGAATAATTACTTCTTTTTGTATTCCACAGCCACAGTACCATTCTTGTTGGCCGGGAGTCTGAAAAACCCATCCATCAGCATTATGTGCTAGTTTCTTAAGTAAATATTGAATTTTAGTGGAATAAATTGCAGGGAAAGAACGCTCTGCCGCTACTATCTTCGAATTTGTGAAACGTTTCATCCAAAGAAGCATTATTGTTGTAACAGGAAGCATTACAACATATACTTCTGTATTAGAACCGCGGAGATACTTATGAAATCTACTTAACCTCCGTATACTGTTAATCATAAAGGATTTCCTTTCTGTTAATTTCAGTAGCGAAATGCGCTTTATGCCGTCTTCTAAGCTATATGTAGGTTCATCATCAGCCATTGTAACTATTGTTACATCATGACCTGCCCTCAGCATATAGTTAGCAAGATTGCACGTTACACGTTCTGCTCCTCCATTTGAAAGACCTCCGATAAAAAAAGTTATTTTCATTTATCTATAGGTAAATGTATCCAACTTCCAAATTTATAGTCCCACTCCTCAGGCTCGAAAGGTGTCATACCACCCCAATGGCTATAAGTCATTTCTCCGAAGTATACATGACCGCACACTTCATAAAAGTCAACGCGAACATGAGGTATACCTTCTGATAGAACTGATGCAAGCCTTTTCATCTCTTCAAACTTTTCGGGTTTTTGAGGTAACAAATTAGCATTTGGATGTCCATTTGTAAATGGCAAATGATTATAATCCATATCAAAAAAATCAAATTTTGTTTCTTCACCTTCTACTTGCCTATCAGAAGCAATAAACAAAGCCTTTGGAACACCATCAAAACAAAAAAATTTATAATCTCTCAGTTCCCCCGTAATGGGATCCTCACGATACTCTTCTGCAATTATTCGTCGAGGGATATTTTTATATGCTTTCTCCCTACTAAAGACGTAGAAATCATTTGCAAGACCCTTATTTAGAATTTTTTTTGCCGCGATATAGTTAAAATCTTTTTTGTTCTTACAAATCACTATTCCCCCAGAATCATGAGTACATTTGAGTACAAACTGTTCCGGGAGTATATTGAAATCAATATCTTCAAATCTATCCCAAACACCAATCAAGGGTATTACATATTGTGCTCCTATCTTTTGAGTAATGTACTCTTTAACTGCATACTTGTCGGACAACATGGTATCAATCGGTCTACGACCATATAATTTCAACCATTGTAGTTTTTCATTAAATGTAACAGGTGCATTCAGATGCAGCTGTTTTCCCATCCTTATATAATACTTTATCCGTAGATATAATTTATCCGGTATAGGAAAATAAGGAGCTATAATACGATCCAATAATATTAGTGAAAACTTTTGGAACAAACTATTTTTCATATTTAATTATGCCGTCTCTTTTAATAAAACATCAATCAATTTATCACTACTTAAATATTCTACAGTAGGGAATCTTTTATTAATTTCTGATAATAATTCATCTAATTTTCGCAATGTTTCATTTCTATTATTTTTGCTAATCCCACTCACGTAATTAATACGATGTGTAGAGACAACAGCAATATTACTATTGTTAAATGCTTTTGTTATCTGAGAAAGACAAGTATCAACAGCATTTCCTTTATATGTTGCCGGTTCAAACTCACAATTACGTATTGAATAAACTTGCGAATATTTATTTTTTTGCCCTGAGTACATAAAAGCCTCGGGGGAATTATATGTAGCTTTTTTTCTTCTAGCAGTTTGGATTAATTTGACACCATTATCAGATAAAATTTTTTCTATATTATCATTCCAAACATAGCATGGTGCTACAAACGTTTTAGAGTGAAATCCCCAAAAATGCTTAAACATTTTGAGACCTTCTTCGACAATATCATTTATTACACACTGATCTACTTCATTTGATGCAAAAAATGCTTTCATCATAGTATTCCCAAGCTCGGGATGCTCTTTCGGAGCAATTCCACACATATGGTAGTTAAATGCAGTAATAATGTCTTTATCGTACCTTTTCAACGATCTTTCCCAATCCTTCACATTAAAATGCTCCCTTCCATGACTTTGAGGCATAATAATACCATGTTCAAAACCTTCCTTCATAAGCTCAAGAACCCTCGTATTACCCCAATAATGTCTATATGTTTCACTTATTGTTTCATAAGAATAATTATAATTATCCTTATCCATACTCATAAAATCGGGATTTGCCATCAACATATTCATTGTCAAAACTGGGTGGCTCCCGTTACTGTCTTTGTGCTTATATAAAACGTTTAATAAATATTCTATATCTTCAGCAGATTCTAAAGTATCAAAACGTTCATATGGACGTTTGTCAACAGCATAGCCAAGTTTCAATAATTCGCCCCAGTCGTTTTTATTTGACATACGAATACTAGCCCAGTCATCTGATTCAAAAACAACAATTCTACGCTTTGTTTTAAAGTCTTTCGACTGCATTACTAATGAATGGAATTTATCTTCTATCCTTTTTATTATTTCCATATATCAGCTATTTATTGAACTTAGTAAGAATTTTATTCCACAACATACTCCAGAACGGCTTAGGATCTTTCTTGTCATATTCCATAAACCTGTCCGTTTTCTTTAAATCACGATAAAAATTCCAAAAAGAAATCTGTCGCGTATGCAATAGCTCAAATTCTGCCCAATCCGGCATAACATAACAATTCTTGACTTTTTTGCTAGATTCTTGAATATACTCTAAATCCAAACTTGACAGACACCAAATATATGGCAGATTTACACCTGCTTCAGTCACACATATGGCATTACCGTCATTACGGAAATTTATTTCCATAAAAAAATCTACTCCTTTCTTGTCTCGTAAAAATTCAACGCTAAAAAGCCCTTTATATCCGGTTCTTTCAACAAATTCTTTGCATTTATTAATGTTATATAGCCCATTATCTACAGGTTCGTAATGCAGGAAACTTGTATTTGAACCTTTACATGGTCTTAATATTTTCGAGATTCCAGGAATTATCACTTCTTTGAAAGTAGAGCAGCCAATCAATTGATATTCAAATTCTTTATCGATAAATTCTTGGAGCTGAACTTTTTCCTGGCCTATTTCATTTACATATTTGTTAACTTCTTCCTTACTATAACATATATGTATTTCTTGTTTCGTACCATCTTTGCTAATAATAGGTTTGATAATACAAGGAAGAGGCAGATTTTTATTATCAATTTCTTTACCTAAAAATGTAAGAGGAACTTGAAGTCCCACACTTGTAGCCAAGTCAGACATAACTTGTTTATTCATCAAGTAAGTTATACGTCCTTGTTCTTTGGCTCCTGGTAAACAAAAAAAAGGCAATAACTTATCTCTATTAAGATCTATTATACTTGAAGATGAATCCGAGCAACATATTACTACTGACTTGCCTTCTTTGGGCTTGCATTTACTAAGCAAAGTCTCAATAATCTTTTCATCACTTTCAAGTACTATGACCCTCTTGAGGTACTTGCTATAGCTAACAAAAGGTTTTTTTTCTTTTGTGGTTAAAATCAATATCGGTGAAAAACCGACTTCTCCTAAAGCCCTTACAACACCTAATGCATTATGATGATTACCTCCTATAATAACAACTTCGTTCATTGTTCTATAATCTTAACAATTTATGAAACCAATAAGAATAAAAGGGTCTTTTATCTTTCTTATTATAAAAGTAAAGGCATTCGCAGTCTCGTAATTCTTTTACCCATTTTAAAACACCAACTTTCTTTTCTTTTATCACATTTACGATGAAGTCTGCTGGCTCTACCATTGCTGTAAATTCTGCTAACGGTTCAGTTTGAGATAAATCCAACCGGCCTTCTATAGTAGCTTTAGCCCAAAGATATGGCATATTATAGCCTCCACAAGTATATGCATAGCTCCATGTAGAATTACGGAAATTTACTTCAAGAAAATATAACTTATCGTCTTGATCTACCAAGAACTCAACGGAGAAGATTCCGGTAAAGCCAACTTTCTTCAAGATGGATTTCACCTGTCCCATGACCTTTTCATTAATAAATGGCCTCATTACCATGTAAGGACCATAGCTAATATTTGAGAATCTTAAATAATTGCTGTAATAAGGGATATAAACTTCTTCCCCTCCATTGAAGCAAAAACCGTCTAAACAAAGCTCATTCTTCTTTGTAATATACTCCTGAAGTAATATACGTTCACTTCTTATATGCTTATATGCCTCCTTTAATTCTTCTTCTGTGTGGCAAATAAAAGAATCCCCTTTCCATCCGCCTAGAGTGGAAATAATTGCTTTAGTGATTAAGGGATACCTTACTTTCAATGGAAGCGTTCCTGGTGTGACCATTTCTGTTTGAGCTAAAGCACAACCACATTCTATTGCTAGGTTGCAAATATTCTCTTTATCCATATATCTGGTGACAACACCCTTTCCACTACCATGAAAGAAATAGAACTTGTCTATTAATTCATCATAGTGTAAATCTAACAGAGAAGTTATACCATCATCAGATGTATAAAGGAAAGGTTTCTCTGATTCATTACCATATTTATTTAGCAATACTCCATACCCTTCTTCTTTGGTTTTTACCAAATGAAGTTTTCCCACATAGCGACTATGGTTAATCATTACAGGATGTTCCGCAACCAATATAACTATAGGTTGAATGCCAGCTTCCCCTAAACTTCTAACAATGCCCAAGGGGTTGTAATGATCACCACTAAAAACAATATACTTATGCTTTAATAATGCTTTTTCTATCATTTTTCTTATTATTATTTTATTATAATGCAAAATCAACTCCTACTACAATCCGTGGATTCTTCTTAAAGAAGTCATTCCCCCATAGGTATAAATTCCATTTTTTAATTGAATAATAAAATCCTGCTGCCATATCCACATCTTGGTCAAACCTCCAAGAATGGATAGCGCCTAGCATAGGTGTAATGCTATGACCATTTTTAAAAGAGAATGTATAGCCCAGATATTCCCAGTTGGTATATGTATTTTTAGCATTATCCGAGAAACTGTTTATACCAAACCATGTATTCGAACACCAGAACAATTTACCGTCAGGAGTCAATTGACCATTCATATAGATAGCACCAGTGGTATAACTATACTTGAAGCTGTCATTTAAATCAAAAGATGGAGTGACCTGCCCTCCTATTCCAAACCAAGGGCTTATCTTTGCTCCATAGCGTACCAGGAATCCCCAATAGGCAGAACCAACACCTGTATAGATATCAGTACCTGCGGCAAAATGATCGCCTATTCCATACTGAAAACAAGTATAGGTTTCTTGTGCGTTTATACCAGGACGCACCTTCAATGAAGTGTACCCATACAGTTTTCCATCACCAACTGTTCCTGCAAAATATGGGACCTGAGCCATGGCCTCAAAAGCAAAGAGAGCCATAACTATTGATAACAATATTCTCTTCATACGCCTTACTTCTTTTCTTTCTTCAATTCCTTAACTAATGCAGGCATCATAGCTATCATCACAATCAAGAACGGTAGTGTAGCAGCAATAGAGATAGTTTGTAGCGGTTTCAAACTACCGGCTGACAGAAGGATGTATGCAATGGCAGCAACAACAACACCCCATATTACTTTCTTATAAGTAGGAGGCGTAATGCTACCATTTGAGGTCATCACACTCAGTGAGTAGGTTGCAGAATCTGCTGAGGTGATAAAGAACACACCTAACAGTACACAAATCATTACAGATATAACCTTACTCAACGGATAGTGGCTGAATACAACAAATACTGCAGTCTCTGGTGACGCAATCAATTCCTGTACGCTCTCTATGCTCCAACCTTGTACTGTACTCATAGCGATGGCGCTAAAAACTGCCAGCCAAACAATAGTGAACAACGTCGGAACAAGGACAACGCCAAAGATAAACTCTTTAATGGTACGCCCCTTTGAGATTCGGGCCACAAACATTCCAACAAATGGAACCCAAGCCACGAACCAAGCATAGTAGAACACTCGCCAGTTCATCACCCATTCGTTATCTCCAAAAGCGTTTATCATAAACACATCCTTGAAAAAATACTGAATATGCTGGCCAACGCTATTCGTCAGGCTGTTTAGAATAGTAATCTTTGGTCCAACCAAGAATGCCACTGCCAACAATGCAAGAGCGAGATAGGTGTTGAAGTTGGACAAGATCTTAATGCCCTTGTAAACACCTGTAATTGCACTGATGATAAACACCAGGGTAATGAAGATGATAATCCACATGATGGTTTCTTGCGTCTTGGGGATTCCGAACAAATGCTCCAAACCTCCACATATCTGACTGACACCAAGTCCAAGCGATGTAGCTACACCAGCAAAGGATACTACTACAGAAAAACCATCGATGAACTTTCCAAACCATCCGTTGGTTCTCTTCTCACCCACCAGAGGAGTAAGCAAGTTGCTCAACTGAGCATTCTTACCTTTGCGGAACTGGAAATATGCAATACCCAAACCAACTACAGCAAAACATACCCACTGAGTTATACCCCAGTGCAGATAGCAGGTACGAATTGAGAAATCAATGGCATCCATTGAACCTGGTTCAATACCTGCAGGTGGTGCCGCATAGTGTGAAAGGGGTTCTGCTATACTCCAGAACACCAAGCCAATGCCTGTACTTCCGCAGAAAAGCATAGCTAGCCAACTGAATGTACTAAACTCAGGCTTATCATCATCTTTGCCAAGTTTTATATTACCCCATTTGCCAACCGCCATCCATACACAGAAACTAATAAAGGCAACAATTGAGAGGATATAGAGCCAACCGAAATAGTGACTCACCCAACTCATAAATTTGCCCGCAATCTCTCCAAGGGTGCTGCTATATACGGCACCAAAAACAATAACAAGGATTGCTATAAAAAGCGTCCAAAAGAAGACACTATTCTCTTGATACCATTTTTTCATTATTTCAATAATCGCTTATCAATAGAATATATCAATCTTTCCAAATGAGACTCACATTTGATACAACTTTGTATTAACATCAAAAAAGATCTCGGTACGAAAGAGGGTAAAAGCCCTCTCTTATATAATGATCTTAAATACCGATTATGCCACGGATGAATAGGATCAAGCTCCTTCTGGGTATTATCCATAAAACGATTAATCTTCTCCGCAAGAGATCTTTCATTTTGAATAGTCTTACAAATATCATTTAATCTTAAAAAAAAGTTATCCCTATCATCACCTGTTTTTAACTCTATATTCGCATTTTGATTGCACTGCGTATATGGAATAATCTCATATATGATTCTATCCCCTTCAAAATTAAGGGCAACGAAATAACCTTCATTCCATAAACTATTTCTTATATCCAAACTATCAAAACAAAAGTTACCCAAACCATAAAAAATAGGCTTTTGTTTATATGTTTCATATCCACTAAAACAATGTTGATGATGATTGATTACCGCATCTACCCCTAAATCTATTAAATAGCGGTAGGTTTTTATCATTCTATTAGTTGGATACTGAAAATGCTCTATTCCACCATGTATAATTGCAATAAGATAATCGGATTTTTTTCTAGCTTCCCTAATTGTATAAAATAAATCTATCGTGTCTTGGTGGTTAGATCCCGCGTGGTCAACCCCTGCGATCGAATACTCATATTCACAATAATTTACAATCGCCAATTGTTTGTCCTTTATTCTTTTGTATAAGACACGTGACGCATCCTTTTTATTTAAACCTGCACCCACGAAATCAATCTCATTATTGCGAAGTTCATCGAACGTAGTTAATGCACCAACTTCACCATAATCGTAAAAATGATTGTTTGCTAGAGTCACACAATTAAAACCAGCATATTTCAATGCAGACACAACGGAACTGGAACATTTTAGATTGGGCCCACATTTTTCAATTGGGTTTGCCTCTGACTCAACTATAGGTGCCTCTAAATTTACGATTGAATAATCGCTATTTTGGATGATTTGTTTTATTTGTCCAAGAACTTCTTCGTAATGCTCGTTGTTAAATAAATCAGCCACTCGATTCTTTGGACACAAATCACCAGCAATTAAAACTTTCATAACAATTACGATTATTATATACTAATCCACTTAAATACTGAATTCGTTTCAAAATGCATATTCCAAACATCCGTCAATGTATTTTCTGACTCAAAGAAAAGAAGTAAAAGCAATAAAGTGAATGAATATGCTAACATCACTAATGAAATTATATGATTACGTTTTTTCGAACTTAAATAATATAGATTCGACATATAAATGTAATTAATGACAATTAATACTCTGTATAGTCTAAAGTAATTAACAGCGAAAAATTGAGGTATCAGTATAATTGAAAACATTAAGTTTACTATAACTATATTATCTTGCAGAAGCGATACCCTCCATTGTTTGTCATTATTTGAAATGATGGAAGGCTCTAACTTCTTCTTATAAAAAATGTGTAAAAAACAAGGACTAATGATGAAAATATACTTAACAAAATCATATAAAGCTCCTGTCGAATTAGCATACTCTCCAGTCATATATTTATCTATTACACCTTCTCTAATAATAAACAGACCAAACAAAGAAAAAATAATACTTTGATATTGAATCGCAATAATATATCCAATTACAACGGTTATAATTGTAATAATAGGATGGGCTTTTAACAATAATCTCAAAGGGATGAAAGCCAAAAGAAGCCAATATGAGCTATGCAGTAGACCGCATGCGATAAACACGAGAGCTACAAATATATAGTCTCTAAATGAATGAGCCTTCAATAATATAAACACACCATATAGTGACACAGACATGGCAACTATGTGGCGCATTAAGGTTGCATCGAATAATGCTGAAAAAATTAGATAACAAGCCAAAACGACATTAGGAGCCTTGGAATATCTTGTAATTACATAGTCAATAATAAAAAGAACTAATATAGCTTGGAAACATCTATACTGTTGAAACGTATCACAAAACAATGCTCCAAATTTCATTAGCGCAATGTACAGTATCTCATATGATGATGGTGTAGACGAATGGATCGTTTCAAACTCATATTCATAAGCAAGTCTATCTCCATTATCATAACTAAATGCGAAAAATAAAAAAATAGCTAACAATAATATAAAATGAATAGATATAGACTTTGGCCTCATAAAAGCCATCAACACCAATATTGAGAGCAAAATATATGCTGGTAGAAATGTCATAGTTTCCTAGATGTTATGTTAAAGTAGGTTCGACGTCAAGCCTAATCTACTTTATAATTCGCCTTTTCGAATAATCAATATATGATTGTATTGGTAACGCCAACATGTAACTAATTAAGTAAATGAAGGGTATTAATAAAATATATAGAGTAGTGGGACAATAGGAAATCTTAAAAGAATTAAGACATATAACTACTAGCCAAGGAATAAACATCCCTCCAATAAAATTGGAAAAATAAACAGCAAAGGATATATCACCAAACCTCGAAATCAACTTACTAATTAGAGATCTTTGAATGAAAGGTTTTCTAATTATAGTCTCTATAAGGTAATAGAGAAAATAGAAAGAAAGGCTTATGATAAAAGGAAACGCTATGTAAACATAGTACTCTCTACGCATATAAAAGAACAAGAACAAAGAAAAGACACCAAATATCAGCATCAAAAAAAACTTAACCCACAGCCTCATTCTTTTACTTCTTTCATTTATTATATTCACCCCTATTAACATCCCTAGAAGCATACAAGGCAACTGATTTAATATACTATAATAAACAAAGCTTCCACGATTAGAATATATCCATGTTCCTTCCATTGTATATATAAGATACTGTACTAGAAATGATAGAAGAAACGCCAATAGAGGAAGTAGAAAAACAATTTTATAGTTCTTACGTTCTAGTTTTTCAATAAGATTTTTTAAAAAAGGGAACAGAATGTAAAATAGAAAGATTGTTCCAATAAACCATCCTCCAGGAACTATACTATTGAAATTATAATAGTCAAAGCCATGTAATAATAAAATATTTAAAACTATGCTATATACTTCGTGGTGAATTTCATAAAAAAAAGGGGCGTCCCAATTCTGCTCATAGAACAAACTAATTATTTGATAAAAAATAACAGCAGTAACATATACTGGGATAATTGAACAGCACCGTTTTTTGTAAAAAACGACTAACTTCTTTTTAAAAGGAACCTCACCTATCCTGTCCCAGGATAACATCATCAGATAACCTGAGATTAGAAAAAACAACTGACACCCATATTGTCCAATTCGTGTAAATTGGTTTAAATATGGATTGATTCCTTCAATACATATAGATGAATGAACTAATACAATACCTAAAATGGCCAATCCTTTTAATAAAGAAACACTGTTTATCACCTGATTAATATGCTGAGCCATATAAAATAAACTAATCTAGAATTTGTTGAATTTTTTTATTGTCACCATATTCGCAAGGTGAGTCGTATGGCCTATCTGGGAAAGCGCCATACTCCAACTTTATATCAAGGTTATGCTCCTTGATAAATTGCTCTACCCTATCAGCTAAGCTCATGGGGTTGCCTGTGCAGCAATTAATTATACCAACAACAACCTTTTGCATAACAGCAGCAGACAGTTGATTAGCCAATTCATCCACAGTGATGAAATCATACTGGTTCTTGCCTGTAGTGAACGGGAATGTCTTCTTACCCTCTTCTGCTGCCAATAATAGCTTACAGAAGATAGAGTTATTCTTCTTATCATCACCAAGGATATAGTAGCAGCGAAGCCACTGGAGAATGCATTCTTTCTGCTTGCAATAGAGTATCATAGCTCTGCGGAGGGCGTCTTTAGCAATGCCGTACATAGAAATAGGATTGCAAGGTGTATTCTCATCAATAGCACCTTCCCAATAGCCAACTTCGTGCATAGTTCCCATCACAGCCAGTTGCTTCAAACCGCCATCAATCATAGCGGTTAAGAACTTATAATGAGCAGACAAGTCGCCAATCTGGGTGGGAGCATTATGTACAAAACCATTACGCCATGCCATATGGAGGCAAACATCAGGCGAACCTAATTGTTCATATACATTGCCTTCTGGCAGTTCAAAGAGGTTTAACGTCTTACGTTCTGCACGCTCATCTACATCATTGGTGACAATATCACACGCTATCACTTCAGCTCCTTTATCCAAAAGGGCTATCACCACGTGACGACCAATGTAACCATTGGCTCCTGTTACTAGTACCTTCATACGTAAATCATTATTTAAAGAGGCCTTTTTGCTTCATCTCTTCCAAAGAAGCCTCGTAATTATCTGTCTGTAAATCCTGCCGGTTCACCCAATCAGTGAACTTTTTGATGCCAGCATCAAAAGACCACTTGGGCAGGACTCCAAGAATCTGTTTTGCAAGGGTAATGTCTGCATAATTGTGGCGGATATCGCCCAAGCGATAATTGCCAGATACAGTCATCGGAACGTCTATTCCATAATGCTTGCAAAGCGTCTGAGCCACGGTCAGAACATCTGTCGCTATGCCAGTTCCCACATTAAATACGTGGCCGTTTGCCTCTGGCACTTCCATACCGGCAATGGTCGCATCTACCACATCATCAATATACACGAAGTCACGTGTCTCTTTTCCGTCTTCAAAGATGTTAATTCCCTTGTGACTCTTAACGCGATTGGAAAAAATACTCAAAATGCCCGTATAAGGATTGGTTAATGACTGACCAGGGCCATATACGTTCTGGAAACGGAAGGATACGGACTCTATACCTATGTTCTTGCAAATTAAGTGTACCAACTGTCCCTGTACCTGCTTTCCAATGCCATATACAGAAGAAGGATGGATGGCACTATCTTCTGTTGTAGCAACTAATGAAACTTTTCCGCCACACTTGGGGCAATGGCATTCAAAGTCACCTTTGGCCATATCCTCATCTTTACGCTCAGTAGGATATACATCACCACATTTCTCACAGTGATATTTGCCCTCTCCATAGATGGCTCTTGATTCAGCTACAACTACACGCTTAACGTGATTCTTTGAGTTGGTCAGAATGTCCAGCAATAATGCCGTACCACCTATATTCACATCAATGTACCGCTTAATTTCATACATAGACTGACCGGTACCAGTCTCTGCTGCTAGGTGTATCACATAGTCTGCATCCTGCAATCCCTGTTCAAGGGCAGCCTTATCGCAAACATCTGCCTTGATAAAACGTACTTTATCCTTGATACTGCAATAGAGCGGAGAGGTCTTGTCTGGATCTGTTCCGTGAATTTGCTCCAACAAATTGTCTAGCACAATTACCTCGTACCCCTTCTCTATCAGTTTAAGAGCAATATGTGAACCTATAAAGCCCGCCCCTCCCGTAATCAAAATTTTTTTCATAATCTTTCCTCTATAAAACGAATCAAATTAACGGGAGACATTTTATCTGCATATTTATAATCAATATTTTCGTTGACATGGATTGAATCTACAAAATTCTCATCTATATCTTTAACGCTCGAGAAAATAGACATATATCTCTCATTATAAAATGGCTCTTCTTTCAAAATGCTATTATTAGATATAATCTTTTTATTCAGACAAACGGCTTCACATACTCTTTGTGTATAATTTGCCGCTCCACCTTGCATAATTTCCAATAAACATCGAGAAGTCATTACGTGATTCAGATTTGTCATATAATCCATACCGGATATATAATGTATCTCATAGGGTAATATTTGTTTTTCAGACGGAACACCAACTATATTAAAATCACATTTTAGCCCCTTAGACTTAAAGAACTTGTACATTGAAATTATCTCATTAAATCTATCTTTCGCCCACCCTAAAAAATAAATATCATTTTCTATTGGTGTATTTACAGTTTTATTAGGAGTGGAAAATACTAGTGGATAATATGTTAACCCATATTTCTTACAATCATTTTTGTCAAAAGAAAGCGATATATCGAATTCTTTCTTTATTTCAAGTGGATTAAATTTTTTAGAAGAAAACAGAAATGAGTGAGTTCTTATTATATCAAAAGAGACCCATACGAATTTTGAACCTGGGTATTTATTCTTTAAATATGAAGTTAATCCAGAATCCAATGAAATCCAGTTATTAAAAAATAAAAAACATAACGGCCGTCTCTCTTTAAAAACTTTATCACTCCTAAAATAGTAAGAGTTCCATAATTTTCTGAAAGGTAAATTCACAACCCTGTTAATCTTATTGTTATGGTGTATTCTATATAAGAACCCCAATAAACTATTTTTAGGCGGAAAGTTACCGGCCACATAATATACATCTCCTCTGCCAATTATATCCGAAAAAGAGAAAGTATACAAGTCCCAGTCCGATCCAAAAATTACGTAATTATACTTATTATTCATTATTTGCTTTGACAAACTTTATATAATAAAATAGTAAAAGAGAGAAATAAATTAAAGAACACAAAATATTAGTTATTAAGGCTCCAGGTGTGTTAAAAAAGTAAACTAACACCGTGAAACCAAAAACTTTAAATAGACCATTAGCAATACTACTATTCCTTATAGAAGCACCTTGTCCATGTGAACCAAGATATCTATTTATCATATCACCAAAACCATGGATGCTATATCCAATAGCAAGCCATATCGCATAATCGCCAACCACAGCATATTTATCTGTATAAAAGAGAATAACAATAGGTTTTATCAAAACAATAAATAAAACGCACGAAATAAGCGTCAAAGCAGACGTAAAAACCATTACCTTATTCGGGATCTTATTTAAAGAAGCAAATTGCTTAAAATAAGTTGTTCCAATAATTGCAGGAAGCATAGCTAGAGGTGATGTAACTGTCATAGCTAAGGTATAAAAACCAACTTCGGAATTATCTTGATTGAACAAGCCGAGTGTAATACCTGCAAGATAATTAGTTGCAACCATTACAAGAGAGCCTATATATAGCTGAAAACCATATTCTTTGTTCTCCCTGTTTAACTCAACAAATATGGGCCGCAAATTCTTATAGTCAGGATGAGTAGAAAGAATAATCAACAAAAAAACTAAGCTATAACATCCCCATTGTAAAAGAATCATCAGCGAAGAGGTAGCTCCCATAGAATTATATATATAATAACCCAATGGTATATATATAAGCATAGGGAGAAAGCGAGAAATTGCAATCTTAGTTATATGATTATCTCCTTGTAAAACTGTACTTATGTAATTATTAAATAAAGGATAAAAGCATACAGGTAAAGACACTAAAAAAAGTGTCGATATAATTGGCTTTGATTGTAAGTTAATGAAATAACAGACTATTAAACCTATTACTAGCAACAAAGATGCTATAGCTAAAATGACTATTAAGCTACCCCTAATTCTCCTACTATAAGACTCCTCTTTTGAGAGGGCTAATAACCTGCTACCAGACAGAAAATAGCCAAACAACAACAGAGAAGCAATAAAATTTATTACATTCTGAACATATCTCACGTTGCCATAGTCAATCGTTGACAGAAATCTGGTGTTGATGATTGAAGCTAACACACCAAGCAATACTCCTATCAAAGTTGATGAATACAAAATGACTACTTGTTTCTTCTGTGTGGAGATGATCATAATCTATTTATCTTAACCCAGTAATATGAATTTAGGCGTAATAATCTATGTTATAATCAAATATCTCTGGGCAATCCGCTAATGTAGGATGTAGTTTGTCCTTCGCTGACAATATTATATCCTCTGCAGGTATCTGCCAATCAATGTTTAAAGCAGGATCATTCCACATAATGGCACCCTCCGACTGGGGCGCATATAGGTTGTCACACTTGTATTGGAAAACGGCCTCTTCGCTAAGCACAACAAAGCCGTGAGCGAAGCCACGCGGAACATAGAATTGACGATGATTCTCCCCTGTAAGTTCTACCTTTACGTGCTTACCAAATGTGGGAGATCCTTTACGAATATCTACGGCCACATCCATAACATGTCCTTTCAACACACGGACTAACTTACTTTGTGCATTCTTCCCTCTCTGAAAGTGAAGTCCACGAAGTACACCATAACAGCTCTTACTCTCATTATCTTGTACAAACTTAATGGGGCGTACCTGCTCATCAAAGTCCTTTTGGGACCATGTTTCCATAAAATATCCACGCTCGTCCCCAAAGAGTTTTGGTTCAATTATGACCACTCCAGGAATTTCTGTTTGAATAACGTTTATCATATTTGTCTTTTAAAATTCATCTATTTTACCAGCACCATTCTTCTCAAACTCATCCGCCATCTTCATCAGGTATTGACCGTATTGGTTCTTCAGCATGGGTTTCGCCAACTCACGCATCTTATCTGTTGTAATCCAACCTTTGCGGAGGGCAATACCCTCTAGGCAGGCGACCTTGAGACCTTGGCGCTTCTCAATGGTCTCAATGTAGTTGGTGGCTTCTGTTAAGCTGTCGTGTGTGCCGGTATCCAACCAAGCAAAGCCACGACCAAGGGTTTGGACTTTCAGCTCTCCGTCTTTCAGAAACTCTTGATTAACGGTGGTTATTTCCAGTTCTCCTCTTGCGCTTGGTTTAATATGCTTGGCAACATCCACCACCTTGTTAGGATAGAAGTAAAGACCCACCACAGCATAGTTGCTTTTGGGTTCTTTAGGCTTCTCCTCAATACTTAAGCAGTTGCCGTCCTTATCAAACTCTGCCACACCATAGCGCTCGGGATCATTAACCCAGTAACCAAAGACAGTGGCTTTCTTGTCTTCTTCAGCAGTGCGTACAGATTCCTTCAATAAAGCACTAAAGCCTGCACCATGGAAGATATTGTCACCAAGTACCAGGCAAGCACTATCATTACCTATAAACTTCTCACCAATGATGAAGGCTTGTGCAAGACCATCCGGTGAAGGCTGCTCTGCGTACTCGAAGTATACTCCATAGTCACTACCATCACCAAGCAGACGCTTAAAACCTGGGAGGTCGTATGGAGTACTGATAATAAGTATATCTCTAATTCCTGCCAGCATCAACGCACTGATGGGATAATAAGTATATCTCTAATTCCTGCCAGCATCAACGCACTGATGGGATAATAAATCATTGGTTTATCATAAATAGGTAACAATTGTTTGCTCGCACCCTTAGTAATAGGGTAAAGTCTTGTACCAGAACCTCCGGCTAACACTATTCCTTTCATAAGTAAATCGTATTGAAATTTTCACTGTTCTGGCAGGCAGTATCGAACTGCAAACTTACGTTTCACCTATGCTGCCAGAAATCCCTAATTACAGCCTACCGTCCACTATACTACGGTCAAGTGTACACTTCACATCAAAGATGACGTGCTTCTTCTTCAGAAGAGCAGGAACATCCATTCCGTCAAACTTCTTGTGGGCAACAGCGGCAATAGCAGCATCAAATTTCTCTGCAGGAAGTTCATTCACCACCTTTATACCATACTCGTGTTCAACAATAGCAGGATTTGCCCAAGGATCATACACAGTAATGTTCAGGTTATATTCCTTCAAAGCCTCATAGATGTCAATAACCTTGGTGTTGCGAACGTCAGGACAGTTCTCCTTGAAGGTGAAACCAAGAATGAGGATATTGGAGTCCAACACTTGAATACCCTTCTTTAGCATCAGTTTGACGGTCTCAGTAGCCACATACTCTCCCATACCATCGTTCATACGACGGCCGGCAAGGATAATCTCTGGATTGTAGCCGTGACGTTGTGCACACTGAGCCAGATAGTAGGGGTCTACACCAATGCAGTGGCCACCTACCAGCCCCGGACGGAAAGGAAGGAAGTTCCACTTAGTACCAGCAGCCTCTAGTACATCAAGAGTATCAATGTCCATTTTATTGAAAATCTTAGAAAGCTCATTCACGAAAGCGATATTGATGTCACGCTGACTGTTCTCAATAACCTTAGCAGCCTCAGCAACTTTGATTGTAGGAGCAAGATGAGTACCTGCAGTAATCACAGAAGAGTAAACTTCGTTGATGTACTTACCAATCTCCGGGGTAGAACCAGAAGTAATCTTCTTGATGTGCTCCACAGTGTGCTGCTTGTCTCCCGGGTTGATACGCTCAGGGCTGTAACCACCATAGAAGTCAACATTCATCTTCAGGCCAGAAACCTTCTCTACTACGGGGATACACTCATCCTCAGTTACTCCAGGATAAACAGTAGATTCATAAACCACAACATCACCCTTGCTAATAACCTTACCAACAGTGGTAGAAGCACCAACCAGAGGTGTAAGATCAGGATTGTTATCCGCATCCACAGGAGTAGGTACGGCAACAATGTAGAAGTTGCAATCCTTAATCTTCTCAATGTCGCTGGTACAAACAAAACCGTGATTCTTGATGGCATCCTGCAGGATGTCGTCAGCTACTTCCAGTGTTGCATCGTGACCGGCCATGAGGGCATCACAACGCTTCTGGTTCATATCAAAACCAACGGTTTCATACTTGGTTGAAAACAGGCGGGCAAGAGGAAGACCTACGTAGCCCAGGCCAATGACACAAATTTTTGTCTCTTTCATTGTTATATACTTTTTATCAATTATCGTTTAAAGATTAGCCTTATACCACTCAATGGCTTCTGTAAGGCCTTTTGCAAAGTCATATTGAGGGTCATAACCCAACAGACGTTTTGCTTTGCTAATATCAGCATTGCTGTGCTTGATATCACCTGCACGGTCTGGACCAAAGATTGGTTCTATGTTCTTACCCAATGCTTTGGTTAAATCATAATAAATGTCTATCAGATACTCACGTCCACCGTATGCTACATTAAATGCTTCCCCGCTTGCCTCATCTGGAGCCAAACAAGCCTTAAGATTAGCTTCTATAACATTTTCAACATAAGTGAAGTCACGGCTTTGCTTACCGTCACCATTGATGGTTGGACGCTCATCATTTAAGAGCTGCTTAATGAACTTAGGAATTACAGCAGCATACGCACCATGAGGATCTTGGCGACGGCCAAACACATTGAAGTAGCGAAGACCAATGGTCTTCAAACCATAGTGACGTGAATATTGCTTTGCCCATTCTTCATCTGCTCGTTTGGTAAGTGCGTAAGGTGAAAGCAAGTTTCCTTCTACTCCCTCTTTCTTGGGGAGGTGTGCTTCGTCACCATAGACAGAGCTTGACGAAGCATACACAAAGGTATTCACTTTGTTCTGACGTGCCGCCTCCATCATATTCAGCGTGCCCTGGATATTATTGGCACAGTAGAACAAAGGCATCTCAATGCTACGGGGAACGCTACCCCATGCGGCTTCGTTCATCACGTAATCAACGCCCTCACAAGCCTTCATACAAGTATCAAGGTCTTTGATATCACCCTTGATAAACTCGTAGTTGGGATTGTCCTTAAACAGATCAACATTAACCTGTTTACCAGTACTTAGGTCATCAAGGCAACGGACACGATAACCTAATTTTAAAATTGCCTCACAAATGTTGGAGCCTATGAAGCCTGCTCCGCCTGTAACCAAGAACAATGTATCCTTGGGAAATGTTAATTCAGAGTACAACATTACTTATTTGTTTGCTAATAAACTATATGATCTTGATTAATCGTTTATTTAATCATCATTCGGATGTCCTTGCAGCGAGCATTGGAATGTGTTTTTTCAACGGATGAATCATGTGACATGAGCAGTTATCTCACCCTTCTAACTCGCGCTCGCCCCTTCCATTACTCGGTATTCTTCACCACCAGAAGAGCGATCTTGGAGAGGTGACGGTAACGATCTCCTTTGTTTCGCTGCAGAAGGCAACTTATTCTGGTGGCAGGTTGATAGGATAGTACACCATCGGCTTATCATAGACAGGCAGAAGTTGTTTACTCACTCCCTTGGTGATTGGATATAAACGTGTGCCGGAACCTCCGGCGAGTACGATGCCCTTCATTTACTCAAACAATGTTTTAATCTCATTCTTAGCCAACGCATTGAGCCCCATCTTGATTTCATTCAGGGATATCTGGTGTTCAATAGAGCTGGGTGGATTCTAAATCCTCCCTATCTGTTGCTGGCCGCGACCTTGCAACTTGAAACCATTCCTCTTTGCGTCTTTGTTGATGATTGAATCGAGTTTTTTCATCTCTCACATCGATGGCGACACTAAAAGTGCCTGCTGCCGCATCAACGTTAACCTCCGGAATCAAATGAGAGACGAACTTACCATCAATGAGCTCAAGACGCATTTTATTTCCATTGTCATCGGTATATGTCCCGTCGAAAGGATTGGGGATGGTGTTGGACTGTCCTTTTAGCTTTCTGGCATATCGCTGAAGGCGGGAAAGCGGAGATTCGACTAAACCAACATCCACGTGGTCCCCCAGAATGCTGTTGCAGTCTTTGCAAATCTGGTAACAATGAGAGACACCACCCAAAGACTTAGGGATGATGTGCTCACCAGACAGGACAACATTGTCACGCCTGCAGATGATGCATCGACCAGTTTGAGTAGTAAGATTCATAAATAACTAATAACTACAATATACAGAGAGTGAAGCATTACATACTTCGAATGCATAATTCTTTACAACGCCCAGTAACTGGAGTATATCTCCCGGTGCGTTTGACTTACTGAGTCCCGGCTGAACTATATGCAGGTTAACAACAACCTTTTTTGTAAATGACGCTTCTTGAGAGAGCTGTCTGAGTGCTTCCAAATCACCTTTAATAATACGGTTTTCTGCTTTTTCCGTGTTATCAACCCTCTCAATTAATCTTCGGAAGATATCCATATCACTATTCTTCCATTTCAAGCTCTTCTGCGCCTGTCCGCAGACCTCATAAAAGTTAGATATACGTTGCGTCACCTTCCCCTCAACAGCGAACTTTAAATGATATAGATCGACATAGATAATTCTTTCGTCTTGATTGACACCTATGAGATCCGCTATCTCTCCACTTCCATCATCGTCAAAGATGAGCTCATAATTGTCCTTTATTGACTGCCAGATGTGGTATTGAATGCTATTAGTCTTGTGTGGCCAATCCATCGATTCGACATTCAAGTCCACGCCATCCCAATTGAGAGCTATTAAGTCCGCAGCATTGAAAGGTGTTGTAACGCCACGAAGAGAAACAAGATTGTTCGCATAGAGCATTGATCCGTCTGCAAAGAAAAACGTCGGCGATCGTTTCTCTGTATTAAAGTACTCAATAATGTCCTTAAATTGAATCTGATTGATGCGGAAATAAATAGTTGGGCCTAAGACTTTCTCAACGGAATAACCATACGTTGTTAACTCTCCTTCCGCAACAGCTGAATATGAAATACGATACTGCGTTTTCAGCTCTCCGTATGATATTTCAAACAAAATATCCGACGGCAGATTAGCCGGGTCCCAATCCCTTTGTGATATTTCTAAAGAGACATCAAAAAGATAGACTTCCTGCTCATATCCTTCGAACAAAAGCTTTTGGTCGGCTTCGATATTCTTATAGACATCATCATCCCAGTCAATGGCAACAGGAACGGACTTCGGACATGCTCCAACCGGATTAACTTTCAAAGTATGCTTGAATAGTTCGTCAGTCGGAATTGTAGGGTCTTCTACAAGAGATCCTATTCGATGTACCCAGTTTTTAAATGAAAGAAGATTGCCGCGGCGATAGCTCCAAATCTTTCCTTTCATCGAACAGCCATGCGTCATTCGTTCTCCTTTAAGAATACCGGAAGCAAAAATGTTGTTTTGACGAAGCTTCCCTTGCGAAGCCTCACTTAATCCATTTTCCACATCACGACCGACATAAGACTTGAAAGATATATCGCCAGAGATAGCTTTTCGTCCGCCAAAGTTCTGAACAAGAATGCGATTAAGACCATGAAAAGAGCGGAAGATTACTGCGCCATCCAGCATAGTCTGCTTAGTCCCAAACAGAGTCTCAACGAGTTTGTCAAAAGAAGCACCTCTAATTGAAGAGTTAATGTACAAGTGCTTATAGTTGCCCGCATCATACTTATGCAAAAGAATAACATTCCATGTGCGGTTCTGAAGACCCTCGAAGTTGCTCCAGTCTATCCCTTCCAACCGGCCTAAAATGATTACCATTAAGTCTCCCGCCTCGTTTACATTCTGATAACGATAGTCATAGTCTTGCTCTGTAAAAACCGTCTGCCAATTATCAGAATCCCAACCCATATGATCTAGGCGATAGATTACCGTACTCAGAGCAGGATTGATACTCTGGAATGGAATATCTGAGTCATTGAGATCCGGGAACTCATTTAGCAAATCAGCAAAAGCAATCTCATCATCAGTAGTTCGATCATTAAGACCTGGTATGATTATGTTCCAATCGGCATCTTTAAGATACAAGTCTCTAATCTCCTCCGCCATTGGAGGGTATGCCATATTGGTAACGAAACTCGCTTCCCCTATGTTATGACCAGCCGTTCTGGTGAATCTCCCTATGAACTGGAGAGTGATTGGAAGGCTTTGTTTTTCATCATGAATGGCGGCCACCTTAAGTTGAGGAAGATCAAAACCCTCTCCTAACATATTAACGCAGACAACAATCTTATGTTCCCCTCGCTTTATTTCCTCTAGAATAGTTTGTTGTCCTGCTTTGCCACTATAGATAACAACAGGGTTCAAATCTTCATAAAGTTGGTAGTACTCAAACACTTGGTCTGCTCGTTGTTTGTCTTTGCAACGCGCCATAAGTATATGATCATAACCAGCCTGAAGATCATGACGAAGAATTTTAACTGCTTGACGAGCAATAGATGCATCAGCCTGTTTTTTTGAAATCTCATATACAGGCTTGAAATTAATCTTTTGATAATACCCTTGTTTCTGAGCAGCACGAAGAGAGAAGGTGTAAATAAACTCTCCTCTCATCTTTCGACCATCGTTTCTAAATGGAGTAGCCGTGAATTGAATGATACGAGTTTTCGGAAAAGAATCCAGAAACTTGCTCCACGTTGGGGCTTCAGTATGATGAGCCTCATCCACGAATAGATTCGTAATCTCGCCTACCAAATATGATTTGACATCATCGCCTACGCTGACCAATAAAGGCATTGTTGAGATTATCACATTTGAGCGCGATACAATATCTTGCCAACCATTAAGATCCATCCTAGAGTTAACGATAGAAACATAGGGATAATTACAGTTGGAAGAAACGATACCGAACTGGCGAAGGCATCCTAATGTAAGGAACTTATTAAATATCTGACCGCGTAATGCATCATACGGGACGGTCACCAGAACCTTTTTGCACTGAGCTGCCACCATGATACCAAGCATGGTCTCGGTCTTTCCTGTACCAGTCGGCATTACAATGTTGGCACGATCTTTCAAAGTATATTGTTTAGAAAGGTATGCATGAATGGCTGCAACTTGCGGCTCTCGCAGACCAGGTTCTCCGGTATCTTTGTCTTCTTTCAGGAATGTGAACTGACCTCTCCAGGATTTAGCGATTGCTTCTGGCGAGAGAATATCCACCATTGATGGATGCTTTAACCATTCTTTTACCTCAAATTCTGCCCGCTCAAATGATGCGGAATTAATCTGATGGTTAATCAGTACAGCATAATCGCATGCGGGAGGAATATTCTCGTCACGCTTAGACGTAAAGAGAATACAACGCCCATTCTGCTCGAATATAAAAGGCCTTATAGACTGGATGCTTGCCTTGTTAGTATTGTCGAGAATTACTTCTTCTTCGGCATAGCAACGCCATACCGAGTTCTTATCAACCCGATATAAGCATTTTACTATGTATTTAGGAAGAGTTATCATATTCGTACAGTATAAATTGAAGAGAACTTTGGCGTAGTCGGTGATTGCATACTCCGGGAGCTGCGACTTGGGAGTGGGCTTAATGACCGGTTGCTCGGACTGAAAGATGAGTCTTAGATCCGTCCGGGCATCGCGAAGCTTCTTTTTGATGCCGTTCTTTATGTTGTTGCCAACCATTGACCTGTTCCAACGGCGGCAGAAGTCATTGACTTCGGGTGTGTAGTTTGGAAACTCCAGGTCGAGGACAGCGTCAGTCTCGGACTTCCATATAATATAAGGAGTGAGGTTTTCTGGGGTTCGAAATCGCCCATCTCCTGACTGGCCTCCACTTCTTGGATGAGGGAGGATAGCTGGTCTTTGAATTTTTGTATGATTTGGAGGTTTGAGTTATGTTCCTTCTTTAAGAAATCTTAAGCCCCTCCACCCACTACCTCCACTCCTCGCATCGGGATAAGCAGACAACCGGAACAGCTCCGGTGTCCAGAAAATCAGTACGGACGCACCGCGTGCGGCCGCTGAAGTATGCTTATCTCAATCCAAGTCGCAAAGGATCCGCTTCGTTTCTCTCGCCACACGCCAAAAGTCTATCACTCAGACAATTGGCTCACCTCGCAGCTTCCACTCTCTATTCAAGAACTTCCGCTGGACCCCACCGCTTTCCGCCCCCCCCCAAAAAAAAAGGGAACGGATGCGATATAGCAAATGTAATAATTTTCCGTCAGTTAACAAAACAAACGGAATATATTGTTACAACTGAAAAGTCAAGCATCAAGCGCAAAGGCCGCTGCCCGATTTTCCGCAGTCACGGAAATCCGACAGCCCCTTAAGCCCGTTCAATAAATATGATACTTCGAGGACAGAGTCCGGAACGCCTCAACATCGGCATTCCAATACTCCAGAATGTCCGCAACCTGAAGACTGCCGCCAAACACGGCCGCCACGAAATCAGTGCCGCACACTTTGTTGAACATCGCCAGCCGCTCGGGAGCCACCTTGAAAGGATTGCGCCCGTAAAGCTCCCACACAGCCTGCATCACATAGAACTGGGTAAGGGTGATGGTAGCGGCCTCAAAATCCGTATAATAATACTGCACCCCATGGACAAGCTTTCCTGAAAGGCGTCCGGATGTAGGCTTGTAATGTATTGTTCTCCAAGCGATTCCCGGCACGTTATAACTATCCAGGCGAGCCTTCAGCTCATCGGCATCCACCCACTCCTCCGCAAAGGTCGCAAACGGAAGCGTGTAGCCTATGCCTATGTTGAGGTAGTTGTACATCTCCCCTGCAAGACCTGCCGACGGATAGCACACCGCACTCTGCGGATAAGGGATATTAGGCGATGTAGGCACCCACGGAAGCCCCGTATCCTCGAACAGCATATCCCTACTCCACCCCTGCATCGGCACCACCATCAGGTCGCACTTGAGATGCTCCGCGCGCCCGTTCTGACCGCAGTTCAGCCCCTCCTCATTGATGAGCATCGCGAGCTCCCCGACAGTAAGTCCATAGATATACGGAATCTTGTACTGTCCCACGAAAGAGTGGAATCCATCCCTCACCAGCGGACCCTCTATCTTGTTACCGCCCAGAGGATTGGGCCTGTCAAGCACCATCACCGGAATCTCTTTCTCGGAGCAGCTGCGCATCACCAGTCCAAGCGTGGAGATAAAGGTATACGAACGGCTGCCCACATCCTGAATATCATAAATCATGATATCTATCCCGTCAAGCATCTCCGCTGTAGGCTGACGCGTGGAGCCATAGAGCGAATATACCGGCAGCCCCGTGCGCGAGTCCCTGTCCGTCTGCACCTTCTCCCCTGCATACACATCCCCTCTGACACCGTGCTCAGGGGCGAACAGCGCCACAAGATTGACTTCCGGTGCCTCAAACAAAATGTCAATCGTGGACTTCAGTTCCCGATCCACCCCGGAAGGGTTGGTCACCAGACCTACACGCAGACCCTCCAGACCACTGAATCCCCGGTCCCTGAGAACCTCAACTCCGGGTTTCACCTGCCCGGAGAGCACACTGCACACTAGCAGCGCCGCCGCACAAAAAGCGTTACGAATACGGTTGCAAGACAACATATCATCACAATTATAAAGAATCCTACATACCCGAGAGCCTCCTGCATCCAACCGGCAAAAAGCCCCGGAATCATCATCGAAAGCGCCATAAATGCAGTACAAATGGCATAGTGCGACGTCACGAACTCACCTTCCGCAAACTTCATCATATACAGCATGTACGCCGTAAATCCAAACCCGTACCCGAACTGGTCCAGCACCACACAGGCATACACGATCCACATCCGCTCCGGCTGCACGAGCGCGAGAAACAGATATACCGCACAAGGCAGCGCCAGCGACAAAGCCATGATCCACATTGACTTGCGTAATCCTTTCCTAGCCGCATACACACCTCCCAAGATTCCGCCTATCGTAAGGGCAATAACCCCGGCAGTGCCATATACAAGTCCCGACTGGGCAGTGCTGAGCCCAAGTCCCCCCGCTTCAGGAGGGTCCAGCAGGAACGGGGTCAGCATTTTGACGGACAACGCCTCCGGAAGCCGGTAAAGCAGCATGAACGCCAAAGCAAGCCACACCCCGTCCTTCATAAAGAAAGTTTTCCAGACCCTCCACATATCGTCCCAGCCACCTCTATGCACAGCGGGCTTACCACTGACAGGGACACATGGTTCCGGCATCTCATCTACAGCCTTGGCCTCCATGATCCCGGCGTCCGCAGACTTGGCGCCCTCGGTTCCGGCCTCTGCATTCTTGGCCTCCATGGTCCCGGCTTCCACAGCCTTCCGGCCCGAATCATGCCCCCCAGTCAGGTTTCGTTCAACTTTCGGCAGACTCCGGCAGTGCCAGAGCGTAAGCAGGGCAAACAGCGCACCGCACAGCAGCAGTGTCACCTTCCAGGCAGACGGGATACTCCCCATCCGCTCCTCCAGCAATCCGGCCACCACTACTATAACTCCCTGCCCGAACACCGACGAAATCCTGTAAAAAGTGCTCCTTATGCCCACAAACAGCGACTGTTCCTGCTCGCCGAGCGCCAGCATATAGAACCCGTCCGCGGCTATGTCGTGCGTTGCCGAAGCAAATGCTATCACATAGAATATCACAAGACTCAGCCCGAACACATCCGGACTCACGGACAGCGCGAGAAGCGCAAACGACACTGTAATGATGGCCTGCATCACCAGAATCCACCATCGCTTGCTCTTGAATACGTCCACGACCGGACTCCAGAGGGGTTTGATCACCCACGGAAGATACAGAAGAGACGTATATAGCGCAAGGTCTCCGTTGGACATCCCGAGGCGCTTGAAAAGAGTCACGGAGATGACGTTCACTACGAAATATGGTATTCCTTCCGCGAAATAAAGGCTCGGCACCCATGCCCACGGATGGGATTTGGAAGCTGATGCTCCATTATCGCCGCGCAGTCCGCTATTTAATTTCCGCTCCGACATAATAATGCGAAAGTATCTGTCTGTAATCGTACCCCTGGGCCGCCATAGCCGCAGCCCCTATCTGGCACAGACCAACTCCGTGCCCCCAGCCGCGTCCCTTGAGGACAAACCCGTCAGGGCTTTTCTCTATTTCGAAGGCCGAGCTCTTCAGATGACTGCTGCTAAGGGCCTTACGTATGGCAAGTTCTTTTCCTACGACCTCTTCACGCAGGGTGCCGGTGATTCGGAGGTACTTGATTCTCCCGGACGGGCCGCGCTCCACCGCTTCCAGAGCGACAATGGTACCGAAATCAATCCCTGTGCGGGTACGGACCAGCTCGGAGAGTTCGTCAGTGGTATATTGCACCGTCCAATCGTGAAAATCAGCAGTGTGCAGGTCATAATCATTGAGCACCTGGGAAAGTATGGAAGAGTTCTCACAGTCGCAGAACGGGTCCTCTACGCTCTGCAGATACGGCAGATCCACGTCTTCCCAGCATGTGCTGAAAAGTTCCGTACGACCGCCGCAGCACTTGGAATAACGCGTATCGCAGATGTCTCCCCCATATTCAAGCACCTGTCCCCATGTCCGGTCAATAGCCCGGCACACATCGTCCCCTACGGCCATGGTAAGTCCCTGATAGCGCTGGCAGTGATCATCGGCACACACGTCGAAATGCTCATGTCCGGCCTTGTGGTCCTTAAGACGCGCTTTGAGCCAGCTTCTGGATATTACAGCATGAGCCTTGAGGAGTTCTATCGAGGCAGACGACTTCATCTCGGAGGATATGACGCTCATGAGATAATCCTCCATTCCTATGCAGTTGACCGCGGTGATACGGTCTCCTTCAACTATGAATTTGAGCCCTCCGGCATACTTGAAAGTGCGTTTCTGCTGCCAGTGGAAATCTATCCCTATGACCACGTCATAGAGTATGAACGAGGCTTCAGCAAACAGGGTCGAAAGTGTCATGGAGTCGAAATAGAGCTCATCGTAGAGCATTCCGTTGTAGGAAATGCGGCCGTCATGCCACTTCACCGTCTGAGGACCAGCGCCGTCCGAGATGATTTCAAAGCGTATCTCTTTGGCGGACAGCAGCCCTACCGATATTTTCTCCTGATGCCTGGTAAGACGCCACACTATCATATTCTGCTCGTCCTCACTTATACACACCTCCGAGAGCAGTTCCTCCAGAAGAGCAGTATCAGCCTTGTCATAGTCTTCCCTGAAAGGAGCCACAAACAGCCCCGCAATATCCGCCGCCCCCGGACTTATGGTCAGATGGTCCGCCCCTTCGCTGTAGAAATGATGGGAACGCTTGGCGGAGCGCATCACCACAATGGTACGATACTCACCGTTCTTGACATAAGCATACAGATTGAACATCGGCTCTTCTTCCCCTTTACCACGGTCCGTACAGTCAAGCAGCCGGTAAAAGAGTTTGGCAAGCGACTTAGAGGTAGTGGCCTTGAGAGCGAATACCCCCCTGGCATATCCGTCGAACTTGTACAGGCTTGCATCCTTCACCGTGGCAAGCGGCTCGCCCGGATGGTCCAAAAACTCGTCCACCACATCTTCCAGAGGAAGATTGTGTTTCGGAATGGCCTGAAAATGAAGATGATCCGGCGCGGATGCCCCTGAACTCGGGCCGTTGTAGAACACCAGATAGTCCTTATACCTGGCAGCAAAGTCCAGCATATCAGGGAAATGGTGCCAGATTTCCTGCGGAATATGCTCATCCCGCACAATCACCAGATGTCCGTGAAAAATGGGATACGGATTGATCTGAATGTGATAATTTCTCCCCTTGCGGCCTTCAAAGCCCAGGTGGAACTGCTCCTTGGGGCGATTGTCGGCGCACAGAAAACACTTTCTCGATGCTATTGCTGCAGGTGAAGTATCTGCAGTGGAAGAAATGACGCGGCGGGGATTGTATTGAATCCGGCACTTCAGCCCGAACACGTCCACCTCGCGGGACGGAGCGGTCTTGAGGGCTCGGAAGTTGCTCGAAGCCAGCTGCCACACGGACAACTGATCCTTTATGAATTTGTTGAGTTCTTTCATGTGCTTTCGGTTGAGAGGGTATCCATCCTTTAGAGAAGGGCCTGAAGTTTGGCAGCAATACGCTGATATTCAGACTCAAAATTAGGAGTAAAGACACCTTTGCCAATATTTTTCATTATCTCTTCCGGAGACCAGTACCGGCCCGCCACGACCTCATCTCCATCAGGCTGCGGGCTAAAATCCCCCACCGTGGCGAAGATGTTGACGAGTTCGCGCTCCACAGAAGACTCGAACACGTACGACGTGAGCCATATCGGGTTGAAATCATGGAAATGCAGTTCTTCTCCGGCTTCCCGGTAAAGGGCTTCGGCGACACCTTCCCCGTAGGAGATGTGCCCGCCAACGGCAGTGTCCCACTTGAGCGGGAGCAAATCCTTTTTGGCACTGCGCTGCTGGATGTACACCTCCCCTTCCCGGTTGACGATGTGCAGATGCACGACCGGATGAAGGACTTTGGTGCCACTATGACAATATTTGCGCGAAGCCTGTGCCACGACCAGTCCGGAGGGTTCCACTATCGGCAGCATTTCCGCAGCCGCCGCACCGCCACCGTTACAGACAACCATCGCGCTATATGCAGGATAAATAAGTTCAAGCATCAATAATTCAATATTTTAAGTTCTTCAGGCGTGTACAATATCGAATCGATGAAGTCCGGGGCGGCATGCGCCAGAATCACGAACACGCCAAGCGCCACCACGGCCAAAGACAAGACAACCACCGGAGCAATCCACCAACGGCAGCGTCGCCGCACAACGTCGGTCTCCTCTCCCGGAAGTTCCGCAGGAGCCGCATCACTTTCCTCCCCCTGAAGTTGTTCGGCGGGGGCCGCATCACATTGACGTTCGGACGGGTCTTCGGACGGCTGCGCAGGTTCGGTGTGGTCTGGTTCGGCGGGCTGCTCCGGTTCGACGGGCTGCTCCGGTTCGACGGGCTGCTCCGGTTCGACGAGCTGTCCCTCTGCAACTGGCTGCACAGGTTCGGCTTGCAGCATAGGTTCGGCGGGCTGCACAGGTTCGGTGTCCAGTTCCCCTTCGCGCTGAAGTCTCTCCTCTGCTTCCGGTTGGTGCTGAGCTTCGGTAATTGGCTGCGCAGGTTCAGATGACTGTCCATGTTCGGTACCTGGTTGCTCTTCGCGCTGAACATGCCCCCCTACTTCCGGTTGGTGCTGAGTTTCGGTAATTGGCTGCGCAGGTTCGGACGACTGCCCCGGTTCAGATGACTGCCCCGGCTCGGACGGTTGCACTGGTTCGGCCTGGTCCGGGGAAAACGTCTCCATCTGAGGCTCTCCGGCGGCACGACGCCTGTCCTCAAACCCACGCATGGCATCGGAATAGGACAATTTTATATCCACCGGATCCGCCACACCCTGAATATACTTCATCGACACGGGCTGAAGCCCGAAGCCGTCGGGATAAATATCCAAATCCTCGTCCGGGACGAAGAAAAAATTATTCTCCTTTGTTGCCCTAAGACGTCCAAGACCCGGAAATATGACCGTTTTCCTCTGTATTAGAACCTGCTTCAACTCCGAAAGAAACTCTGTGATATACACACGTGAAGCTTCAAGCGGCACATGATTGGAATCAGAGTAGAACTTGACAAGCAAATCCGCTTCCGTATTGTCAGGATGAAAAGAGAGCCTCCGGTAAGGGGGATTGATGGTATAACCCTTGTCCGAGAAAGACGCCGGCACCACTTCCGCCACGAATGCCCCCAAACCCGGAAGACCGACCTTATCATGGTCGGTTATCAGTTCCTTGACTATACGGGACAACAGATCTATATCCATAATCTTCAGATTCGCAATTGCAAAAGTAATAAAATTGCGCTGATATTAAAAGTGTCGGCCACCGAAAAAACACCGCCAGTAGAAGACAAGATAAAAAGCATGTAGAAAAACAAGACAAAAAAAACATGAAAAAGTTTTGCGGATTTCAGAAATAGCCGTATATTTGCAATCCCAAACGACGGGTCGTTAGGAAAAAGACATAAAATTCCTCTTTAGCTCAGTTGGTTAGAGCACCTGACTGTTAATCAGGGGGTCGTAGGTTCAAGTCCTACAAGGGGAGCCAGGACGGACAAATCATCAGAAATGACGGTTTGTCCGTTTTCTTTTCCCTGTGATTCCCGAATCATACCCTATCGGAGTTACGGCGCCAGAACGCTGGAATAAGGGCTATAGGCATTCGGTGCGGGAGAGGACCCCCTCTGGGGCACGCGACGCGTTTCCAGAAGAGCGCCGTACAGGAAAAGGCCTCTTCCTTTCTGGCGTTTGTTGTATTCGGTGCGGGCAAGGCTCTCCTTTTTCTGGCAGTTTGAAAAATTCGGTACCGGAAAGGGCCTTCTCTGGTACGGAATATGCGCGCGGTGCAAAAAACAGGCTTCTGTGTACTTTCCTGATTTAGGTTGACTCGGGTTTATAGATTATTACTGGTATAA
>SAMEA104315427__coassemble_482_pt1 | contig 39798 bp, 30 predicted proteins | sample SAMEA104315427__metabat2_low_PE_025 | metagenome-assembled genome bin SAMEA104315427 (sample SAMEA104315427) | gut metagenome | biome: Monkey gut; feature: monkey-associated habitat; material: faeces | place: China | collected 2013
CGTGGCGGCTCAAAATCTATCTTGTGATTGCGGAAAGGTTGCGCCACTCTACCGACACGGTCTACATTCTTTGTCATCAGTTCATGTTTCTACTCTTTTACTAAAGTTTACATGCCTTGTCTTCAAGTTTTGACTGGTATTCGGAAATCTGTTTTTGTATCCTGATCTCATTAGTGTCCACTAAAAATTTATATATAGATTCACTGCTGTCCACAACTTTTAGTGGATAGCAGTGGAATTGGTCATTAAAGCGGCATTTTTCTCTCTCGTCTATGTCTGGTCAAACATCAAGTGCAATATGAACACCTTCAGTGATTTCCTGCACAAGGTGAAACGGATGGATACAGGTGAAAGGACAACTTTGTATTGCAAAGACATAACTGTCAAATTGTTTAAAGACTATATCAAGTATAGGCAAGACCGTGGCAACACAAATGAGACCATCAACAAGGCATTGACACCCATCATCAAGGCTGTGAAGATTATGCATAGGAGGAACTGGATAAGCAGGGATATATGTGATGAAATCTGTAATTTATACCTTCCAGCAAATGCAAAGGTGCTGGGAGCTGACACCACCACACATTACTTAACACAAGAGCAGGTGAAGCAACTCATTGAAGCAGTGAAGACTGCAAAGTATGACAGGACAAGGGACATCTTCGATATGTTTATGTTCTCCCTTCATACCTGTGGATTGAGGTTCAGTGATATTGCCACATTGAGATGGGCTGAGATTGATATGGATAAGAGGAATATCAAGCACATGCAAGTGAAGAACCACACCAGAAATGCAAAGATATTGAACCTGTCCATTCCTGATGAAGGTATGAAGATCTTGCAGAGATGGCAGGGACGCAATGACAATTTTGTGTTTGGCCTGCTTGATGATGAGTTTGATTTGACTGACCGTGAGTGCTTGAAAGAGACATTGAACTCAAAAAATAGAACCATAAACACCTCATTGAAGACACTGGGGGACAAGATCAAACTGCCATTCTCGCTACACTTTCACTGCTCCAGACATACCTTTGCAACACTGGCTTTGAATAATGAAGTGGATGTGAAGACAATTTCAACACTTATGGGACATTCATCAGTGCTGACCACAGAAAAGGTATATGCCACCTTACTACCTTCAACCATTGAGAAGACAGTAGAACAGAAACTCAATTTTCATTTCTAGACAGCACATAAACAAATACATCCGGAGAGAAATCTGCCACCCCTGACAGGCTTCTCTCCGGTAATTTTTTGCCACATTTACCACTCTTATTTCAAGGGGGATTTGCAATTTAACTGGATAGTAATTGGATAGTTTGGGCCTGTTTTTACCCTTAAAAACCTGCAATTTTGGCACAAAAAAAGCACCGAAACTATCCGGTGCTTAAATCATAAATTATTGAAAATCAATCGATAATATTTCAAGAGTGCCTTAATACTCCTCCTCGTTAAAGAAAAAGTCATCCTTAGTAGGATAATCCGGCCAAATATCCTCTATACTTTCATAGACCTCGCCGTCATCCTCGAGTTCCTGGAGGTTCTCTATAACCTCTTCAGGAGCACCGGAGCGGTTTGCATAGTCGATAAGTTCATCCTTTGATGCAGGCCATGGAGCATCGTCCAAACTGCTTGCCAGTTCAAGTGTCCAAAACATATTCTCAAATCTCCATTTAATCGGGAAAACAGCCTCTACCGCACAAAATACCCTAAGAAAGAGCATTTCCAACAAATAAAACGCGATTCTCCCCGTTAATATCAATGTTATACGCACGTAATTCCCGTACGGGCCGCAAATATATGGAAAAAATCAATATAATGAACTTTTTTTCAGTAATTTTGCAGCATTGATTAAAAACGTTCCTCACAAAAAGCAGAAAACAGCCGAAAGTAAGGAACCGGAAAGTTGAACATTACAGAACTGATAACATTTTTATGGGATACGTATCTGAAGACATATACGACAAAGACACAACGGAACAGATTGCGGTGCATGTGAAAGAGATCCTCAGACTTCTGGGCGAGAACCCGGAAAGAGAAGGACTGCTGAAGACACCTGAACGCGTTGCGAAATCACTGCAATTCCTGACAAAAGGATACTCGCAAAATGGCGTTGAACTGGTAAAATCAGCCATATTCGACGAAGAATACCAGCAAATGGTATTGGTCAAAGACATTGAACTCTACTCAATGTGCGAGCACCACATGCTCCCGTTCATCGGCAAAGCGCACATCGCATACATTCCTAACGGCAAGATCACCGGACTCAGCAAGATAGCCAGAGTCGTAGAGACATACGCCAGACGACTCCAGGTACAGGAAAGACTGACAGTAGAAATACGCGACTGCATCCAGGAAGCACTACACCCGCTCGGAGTCGCAGTCGTGATAGAAGCATCACACACCTGCATGCAGATCAGAGGCATACAGAAAGCCAATGCAGTAACCACGACATCAGCATTCTCTGGAGCATTCATGACATCAGCCAGAACCAGAAACGAATTCCTGAACCTGATCAAGTAACTTTCAATTTTTTCAAGTTACTGAATAGTCGCGATTTCATGCATGGAATTTGCAGCAACTGAATCCTGTGCCGGACAGAGACAAACTGACCGGTACAGGGTTAATTTTACGGAATATGAAAAAATTGAACATCGCACTCGTAGCGCATGACGGAAGAAAAGACGAACTTCTTTCTTGGGTAAAATTCAATGCTGCAATGCTTTCAAAGCATAATCTGTTCGCCACTGGAACCACTGGAAGACTGATCAGCGAACTGTCATTGGAAAAAGACGGCACAGAGTATTTCCCTTTCAAAGACAAGGTCACAAGACTCTTGTCAGGCCCTCTCGGCGGAGACCAGCAGATAGGAGCCATGATTGCAGAACGGAAAATAGACATGCTTATCTTCTTCTGTGACAACCTCATAGTACAGGGACACCAGAATGACGTTTCTGCACTGTCACGACTGGCATCCCTGTATAATATTGCATTTGCAACTAACCGTACGACCGCGGACCTTCTCCTGACATCGCCGCTTATTGACGACCCGGACTACCAGATCCAGATTCCGGACTGCATCGCGAACTACGCGAACCGCAAGCTGTAGAGTAAAATCCTCAGGCGCACATCTAAGAGCCGCCTCAAGTTACGCAAAGGCGGCACCCGAAAACCCGTTCAGTCCGGCGTGTATTCAAGAATATCACCCGGCTGACAATCCAGAGCACGGCAAAGCGCTTCCAAAGTAGAGAAGCGTATTGCCTTGGCTTTTCCTGTCTTGAGAATCGAAAGATTCGTGGCGGAGATACCCACCTTCTCGGCAAGTTCCCCGCTCGACATCTTCCGAAGTGCCAGCATGACATCAATGTTCACTATTATAGACATATCCGTACCGGTAGAGTTTCTTATTTACCATCCTTCACATCCGAAGACTCACACTTCTGCTCCTCAACACCCTTCAGATAACTAGGAAGATTCATTCCTGCCATCTTGAAAAGTTCGTCCAGAGGCGGCACGGACTGCATCATACCTGAAATGAAATTGGCGGTAGAAGTCTTGCCGTCACCCTTTCCATTGCCGTCCCAGACAGTAACCTTATCTATCTTGATACCCTTGACAGCCTCGACCTGAGTCTTGACAAGTTCAGGAAGTTTGTCAGCGATAAGCATGAGAACAGCCTTCTGGGCATCCCCCTCAGCAGCATTGACAAGTCTCTGGAAACCTTGAGCCTGCTTCGTGAGAATCTCCTCGATACCCTTCGCCTGCGCAGCCATCTTCGCATAAATCGCATCAGCCTCACCCTGCGCCGTCCTACGCAGTTTTTCAGCCTCGGCCTCCGCGTCAATGATAGCCTTCTCCTTCTCGATCTGGGCCGGAACCACGATATTGGCCTGCTGGGTAGCCTGCTCCCTGGCAGCACGTGCAAGCTCGGCACTCTGCTCAGCCTGGTAAGCCTCCTCCATCGCCTTTGCAGCCTGAACCTTCTCGGCGGCAATCGCAATCCTGGAAGCCTCAGCCTCCTTCTCACGCCTTATCGCATCAGAATTCGCAATGGCAATCTTGGAATTGTTCTCTCCTTCAACAGCCTTTGCATTGGCATCAGCAGTCGAAATCCTGGTATCTCTCACAGTCTCGGCAATACGGATATCCTTGTCCCTGTCCGCCTCAGCCTTACCGATTTCACCGAAACGATTCTGCTCGGCAACACTCTTTTTGGCATCATTGATAGCCTTTGCCGCTGCCTCCTTTCCGAGAGCCTCGATATAGCCGGACTCATCGCGGATATCAGTAACATTGACATTGATAAGCTTCAATCCGATTTTGCGGAGCTCCGCCTCGACATTAGTACTGACATTTGCAAGGAACTTGTCGCGGTCAGAGTTGATTTCCTCGATATCCATCGTCGCGATGACAAGCCTCAGCTGACCGAAAAGGATATCAGTCGCGATATTCTGGATATTCTCGATAGTCAGCCCGAGAAGTCGCTCAGCCGCATTGGTCATATTATCAGGCTCCGTAGAGATTCCAACGGTAAATCGGCACGGCACATCCACACGGATATTCTGCTTGCTGAGCGCATTGGTCAGATTGCACTCGATAGAAATAGGAGTAAGATCCAGAAAAGCATAGCTCTGGAACACCGGCCAGATGAAAGAAGCACCTCCGTGGATACACTTTGCAGAGGACGCTCCCCCGCTCTTGTTCTTTCCCGTCTTTCCGTAAATCACGAGAACTTTATCAGAAGGACAACGCTTGTAGCGTCTCAAAATAGCGGCGAGCGTCACTATCAGCACCACTACCGCAATGGCGAAAAGAATTATAACTTCCATATCTATAATGTATTATGGTTTTGTCAATGTTAAATTATTGTTCTCCTCAAGTCATCCGACCCGCTGAGCGTCTGCGCAAATGAAGGTTCATCACTTGCACGAAAGTACTCCAACAGCGGCGTTTCCGCGAAACTCGAATTATATTATCAATGACTCCAGAGGTTCGACAAGAAGAGTATTCGGGTCAATGACTTCGATGACCTTCACCGGTGTTCCTGTCCTGATGGAATCACCATCCGTCACCGCGTCATACTCACGCACAGATTCATTGATGGAAATCTGCACCTTCCCGGTACCCTTCCTCTCCTCAGGGACAGTCAGATAAACCTTCCCCTGGCAGCCGACAGCCGACTTATAGACATTGATATTTCCGGACTGCTGCATTCCGGAGAGCCACTTGAACATATACATGACCGCCAGAACGAGGCCGGCGCCCACGAGTACGGCCAATGTCAATGCCAGTGCCTCCGACGCGAACTTTCCGTGCAGGAGAATCGCCGCCCAGCTGAAGCCGAGGAAAAAATTGATGAGATTCCGGAAAGTGAAGAGATTCATCGAAGAATCCCCTTCAAAAGTCGGATGAGAGTCGAGGGCACTGTCAAAGTTCGTGTCAATGTCAGTGTCGAAATCACCGCCGGAGTCCACCCCGATAAAGGTCAGAATACTCTGAAGGACGAAAGTCAATGAAGTGGCTATGGCGATGCACCATAGAATTTTCATGTAAATGTCAAGTGAGGTCCACCATTCTGTCATCATAGTCATGATATTTTGCGGGCATTGCCCAGGTTTGTTGCCGTAAATATAATAATTTTTTACGAATATCGATAAATATTTTTCAAATTTCGTTAATATAACGTTAAATTTTACGCGTAACAACCACGCAACCCCGTATCCACGCAAGTACCCGACAAATTTGACAACTTACGAAACTTGAGTTATATTTGTAAGTCCGGACATTCTTAAACGTTTCCACACCACATCCGGGACAGACACGACAATATGCAGAACAGATACATTGACAGAGAAAGATATTTCAACGAACTGGCAGAGACATCGGCCGGTTACTACATTGATTATATAAAGAGATTCAAGGGCATTGACAAGAACAGCAGAATCATGGAAATCGGCTGTGGCGAAGGCGGGAACCTGCTTCCTTTCGCCAAGATGGGCTGCTTTGTGGCAGGTTTGGATCTCGCGCCAGGAAAGATTGACAACGCCAGAAAGTTCTTTGCCGCAAATGGCGCCGATGGCGTATTCTCATGTGCTGACTTCCTGAAAACCAACCCGTTCGAAGGAGAGGACAAATTCGATGTCATTCTGATTCACGACGTCATTGAACATATCGAACCCGAAGGCAAGGATGCATTTTTCGCACACCTGCGCTTCTATCTGAAACAAGACGGAATAGTATTTTTCGGATTTCCGGCCTGGCAGATGCCTTTCGGCGGACACCAGCAGATCTGCAGGAGCAAAATGTGCTCGAAAGTGCCATTCTACCATGTCCTGCCAGCATGTATATACAAAGGCTGGCTGAGGATGTTCGGAGAGGACAAGGCCAAGATAGATGAACTGATGAGCATCAAGAGGTCCCGCATGTCCCCTGAGAAATTCGAAACGCTCTGCACAAGACACGATTACAAGATCATTGACAGGACCTTCTGGTTCATCAGTCCGCATTATAAAGCAAAATTCCACCTCCGTCCGCGACTCCTCTGGAACTGGATCGGACACATCCCATACCTTAGGAACTGGTTCACGACATCATGTTTCTACGTAATAGGAAACAGATGATTGTCAATGATATACAGCTATCAGGAAAACAACTTAAACAAACCTATAAATATGGCTTCTAAATACGAATGGCAGTATTGTTCCCTCGGAGGAGCAATCAGAGTAAAAATAGGCTCCGGAGAGGATATCACCCACCTCGGAGAACTTGACCAGAAACTTTGGACAGTGTTGAGCTGCCCGGTGGAGGGACTTGAATTCGACAAGCAGACTCTCGACTATCTTGATACAGAAAAGGATGGAAAGATTATGGTCAATGAAGTCGTGCAGGCTGCACAATGGCTTACCTCAGTAATCAAAGACAAGGACAGCATACTGAACGGAGACAGCGTCCTCCAACTCAATAACATTGACACTTCCACCGCAGCCGGAAAGGGACTTTACAATTCCGCCAAACAGATTTTGAAGAATCTTGGCATTGACAAGGATGAAATTTCCATCGCCGACGCGTCAGACTCGAAGGCTATTTTTGCCGGCACGAAGCTGAATGGCGATGGTATCATCACAGCTCTTTCCACTTCGGATGATGCTCAGAAACAGATTATCGCAGACATTATCGCGACTGTAGGCTCCGTCGAGGACAGAAGCGGAGAGAAGGGTGTCAATGCTGAACTGATAGAGAAATTCTATGCATCTTGCGCGGACTGGGCCGCATGGAAATCCAGCGCTCCTGTCATGCCTTACGGTGAACGTACAGCAGCCGCTTTCGATGCATATAATGCATTGAAAGACAAGATGAACGACTATTTCACCCGCTGTCGTCTCGTGGCTTTCGACACTGAGGTAGCGAAGGCTGTCAATGTCGCCGTGACCGACATCAATGACATTGACTCCTGCCCTATCGCCGCTCCGAAGGCAGCAAGGACATTGGACTTGGCCGCCATCAACCCCGCATGGCAAAAGAGGTTTGACGCTCTTGCCTCTCTCATCGGATTTTCCGGCAAGACGGAAATGACGGAGGCTGATTGGAGATCTGTCGAGACCACTTTCAATGATTATGCAGCCTGGCTGGGCGCGAAAAAAGGCGCTGAGGTCGAGACTCTCGGAGAGGTCAGGATCAATGCCATTCTGATTGCCAGAGAAAAGGAAGCGCTTCTCGCACTAGTTGAGCGGGACAAGGCCCTCGCTGCTGAGTCCAGTTCCATCGACGACGTCAAGAAACTGATGTACTATTACAGGGATTTCTACAGGCTTCTGAAGAATTTTGTCCTGTTCACGGATTTCTATTCCCGTGCTCCAGGCGTCAGGGCAATGTTCGAGTTGGGCCAGTTGTATATTGACCAGAGGTGCTGCGATTTGTGTATCCGTATTTCTGACATGAGCAAACATGCGGATATGGCTGCCCAGAGCGGCATTTTCCTCATATATTTCAAGGCAACATCCAAGGTCCTCGGAAAGTCAATGGATGCCGTGGCAGTCATGACTGACGGTGACATTTTCGACCTCCGTCCGGGCAAGAACGGTATCTTCTATGACCTCCAGGGAAACAACTGGGACGCTGTCATAACCAAGGTGGTGGACAACCCTGTAAGTATCAGCCAGGCTTTCTGGGCTCCGTATCGCAAAGCCTGGGAGTTCTGCGTGGGAATAATCAACAAGTCCGCCGCCGACAAGGATGCGAAGATCAATGCTGATTTGCAGGCTAAGGTAAAGACTGCGGCAGCCACAACCCCAGGCGCTGCCGATGCTGCCAAGACTGACAAGCCTCAGGCTTTCGACATTGCCAAGTTTGCCGGTATCTTTGCCGCATTAGGTATGGCTATTGGCTACATAGGCTCGGCCTTCACCAAAATTATCGCAGGTATCCAGAAAACACCGCTTGGTGACCAGATCCTGATTCTTCTTGGTCTGATGCTAGTAATTTCCGGCCCGTCATGTTTCATCGCATGGACCAAGCTCCGCAAGCGCAACCTGGGTCCTATCCTCAATGCCAACGGCTGGGCAATCAACTCCAAGGTACTGGTCAACATTCTCTTCGGCGGCAAGCTTACGACAGTCGCCAAGTATCCGAAGCTCAAGCTGGCCGATCCATATGACCAGAAGACTCCAGCTTGGAAGATGTGGCTGCCTACAGTTCTCATCATCCTGGCCATAGCATTCCTGGCCTTGTATTTCACAGGCAACCTCGAGTTCATCGGCCTGTCGTCTCCGCTTCACAAGGCAGGAGCAGCATGTGACGCCGTCCAAGCCGCAGCAGATTCGCTGTCAGTAAAATAGCAAACCGGTCCCGCATCCCGGGACAGACAAATACACCCTCCGGGTGACTAGGTACCGAATCTGGCCACCCTGATGTTTTTTATGCTGTACCTACGAATGGACACCGACAGAAACTGGCCATATGAATGGACACAGTCAGGCAAAACAACTGAAGCACATTATTTTTCGACCCTCTTGGCAGGATATCAGCAAGCAGCAACTAGACGTAACTCATTCTACTGCAACATGTTACACAAACAAAGGTGCATTCCAGCCCCTGCCAAGACCCCCTTTTGAAAGCACCTCTTGACATTACAAAAACACAGTAAACATCTAGTTACCAAGCATTTATCGAATCAATATACTGTCAAGAGGGTCGAAAGTTCGGAACCACTGGCAACGCGTAAAGACGTAACTCAGGACACGCTTACCGAAAGTCAGACAGATAGCTTTAGGTGTTCATGTTGCAATACGTAACTGCTGAGACCAGGAGCGGTTATGTCAATGTAAGGATGCGCAAATGGTTCATATTGCAAAAAAATAACTGCTGAGACGCTTACCGAAGAACAGCAATCAGCCCTCAACTGCAACATTTTTCCGTCTAATATCATTGACAAAACCCATATACAAGCACACCCGACGCATTTTTTATAGAAAAACCAATTTCATTTTTTGAAAATGGTTTACAACAGCTTACTTTGTACAAAAACGACATGCTCTATCATTTCTGTACAAACGGCCTTAAAAAAGGACTCATTTTCACGTCTGACCAGGACTTCACTTATGGAATGAATGCTATCGGACTTTGCAAATTAAAATTCGACAATATCCGGATTCTCGCTTTCTGTCTGATGGGAAACCACGTTCACTTTGTCATTGACAGTTCTGAAGAAGAAGGCATCTCATTCATGCGATATTACAAACTTCTGATCGGCAATTATCTGAAAATCACATATGGAAAAGAACGAAGCCTCAAAGGAGCTGACATTGGATTCAAGTGTATGTCAGATCCAGAGTATTGCGTCAATGCCATTGCATATGTGCTTAGAAATCCAATATCTGCCGGATTGCTTATCTCTCCGACAGAATATAGATGGAGTTCTGCCTGTCTGTATTTCGGTTCCAGAATATTCAGGCAAGAAGTCTGGGACATCGTAAAGAATATTGGAAGAGAGAGGCTCAGATCAATAACTCACAGTCATGGATCATTCCCGGACGATTGGCGAATAAACAACAACGGACTGATCTTTCCCGGAGAATACACTGACTATAAGGATGTCGAAATAATATTCGGAAAACCTGCCCAACTTATATACCACATAACTAAGAACAATGATTTGATAATCGAACAAGATACAGGTATCCTATCCAAATTCCATTACTCTGACGAAGAACTGTGCGAATCAAGGAACACACTCATCCTCAACCACTTTCGCAAGAAGCAGCTTACAGAACTGTCCATAGAAGAAAAAATATCGCTTGCGTCTATGATGAAAAAACGATACCGTCTGTCATTTCCTACATTATCCCGCCTTGTCGGAATAAACAGACAAATCCTTCGCCAACTTCTATAGTTTTCGACCCTCTTGGCAGGATACCAGCAGGCAGAAACTAGTCATAACTCATTCTAAAGCAACATGTTACATAAGCAGAAGAACATTCAAGCCCCTGCCAAGACCTCCTTTTGAAAGCACCTCTTGGCATTACAAAAGCATAGTAAGCATCTGATTACCAAGCATTTAGCGAATCAATATACTATCAAGAGGGTCGAAAAAAAATACGTAGCCTCTTAACGAAGGACGCGAAGGCCAGAATAGGTTGCTGTCAAGAGGGGCACAAAAAGCACATAGCCTCCGAAAACGTGTCATGTGGCTATTTCACGTTACTCGTCCAGCATGAACTCGCCGGGGGTCTTGCCGACAGATGTGCGGAAGAAACGGGTGAAGAAGGCCAGAACAGGTTGCTGTCAAGAGGGTCGAAAAAAAGCACATAGCCTCCGAAAACGTGTCATGTGGCTATTTCACGTTACTCGTCCAGCATGAATTCGCCAGGGGTCTTGCCGACAGATGTGCGGAAGAAACGGGTGAAGAAGGAATGATTCTGGAAACCTAGCATTTCAGAGACCTGCTTGATAGAATACTTGCCGGAGAGGAGAAGACTCTTGGCATCCAGAATGACATAATCACGAATAAGGTCCAGAGGCTTGCATCCTGAGGCCTTCTTGACAAGACGGGAAAAATGCTTCTCGGAAATGCATTGACGACGGGCATAGAAACCCACGGAACGGTCCTTGCGGGAAAAATTATGGATGTCCGACTGGAAACGGAAAAGGACTTCCCGCTCACGGGTATAGACCAGACCGCCGTCCGGCAAAGAGTCATCATGGGCGCAATCATCGGTGGACCTCTTGCGCCACTTCAGAAGCAGACTTGCGAAAATATAGGTAAAACCGGACAGAATACCGTCGGAAGTCTCAGAATCAGAATTCTTTACAATAAACTTTAGAGACTGGCACAATTTCTCGAAATTCAGAGCCTCATCCTCATCAATACTGACAAGAGTCGGCTCCTGATTATGCAACACCCACTGCCTGAGACTACGCCCGTGAGGACCGCGGATCTCAGTCATGATATATTCCGAATCCACAGCCACAAAAATGACAATGCAGTCCTCAGAAAGCTCCACATTCTCCAGAATCTGCCCGCTGAAAATGATAAGGAGACTTCCCGCCTCCGCGACATAATCCCGCTGCTGTATCCTCGAGGAAATGCGCCCGCGCTTGCAGAAAATACAGAAGGTCAATGTTACCTTCACCGGAAACCTAAGTCTGGGCATATCAATGACATCGGGTTCATTACTTTCCCCGTTATCCTCCAGGTTGTCGAGCAGACAGAACTTCTCCCCCACCCACACCTTGGAAATCTCACCTTTGAGATAATTGACCCCGAATGCTGAAATTATATCCTCGTACTTCATTCCAATCCTAAAAAAATCCATATATCCAAGTTCCGCAAGTTGTCGGATATTCCGGGGCACTTGCGAAACCCATGTTACATATAACACACAAAAATAGACAAAATTTATCATATAGATATCGGCTTTTGTCTGTTTTAGAACATCCATCCCCCTTTTTGTGGCATGAAACATCCCGACATTATCCTTACCTTTGCACCCACTTTATGTACAGGGTGAAAGTCAATGAACGCCAGACTCTCACCAAATTAAAGACACAGCATGAAATTCTACAAGAAAAGCAATTCATTCAGAGAATCTTACATCGACACTCTAGGAAAGCTTTACGATTATTCCACAATAAGGTACGCGAACAACAGAGTCTCCAAAGTCATTGACACAGACAAGGAATACACCTATGCCGGCTTCAAGGCGCAGTGCGACAGCCTGTCCAAACAGCTCACCCAATTCGGAATCGGAGCCTCGGACAAAGTCGCCATATTGTCACAGAACATGCCTGAGTGGACCGTCGCTTTCTTCGCCACAGTTCCCTTCGGCAGAATCGCAATTCCTATTCTGCCGGAATCATCAGCAAACGAGGTGACGAACATACTGAACCATTCAGAGTCCAAAGTTCTGTTCGTTTCCAAAAAACTGCTGCCGAACGTAAGCCGTGAATGCATTGACAAACTCACCCTTGTCATTGACATAGAAACATTTGAATTCATAAAGCAGGACAATGACAAATTCACCTGCGACGGAAAAGTTGCCATGCCGATGCCGGATGACATCGCCACGATAATCTACACTTCAGGCACGACAGGAAACGCAAAAGGAGTGGTCCTGAGCCACAGGAACCTCACATCCTGCGTCGCATCCTGCTTCCACGCGCAGCCGAGAAACGAAAAAGACCGCTGGCTCTCGATTCTGCCGATGTCACACACACTGGAATTGACATTGGGAGTACTCTACCCTATGTATGTCGGCGCCTGCGTCTATTACATGTCCAAGCCGCCGGTACCGGCACTGCTGCTGAAAGCCATCCAGGCAGTGAAGCCGACCACGATGCTCTCGGTCCCGCTCATCATTGAAAAAATCTACAGAAGCAGCATCGTCCCGACCATCAAGAAGAGCCGTGTACTCAGCTGGATGAATACACACATGAACTTGCTGATGTGCAAGATCATAGGATTAAAACTTAAAAAGACATTCGGAGGCCATCTTTCATTCTTCGGAATCGGAGGCGCCAAACTTGACACAGAGGTAGAGACCTTCCTCCTCAGAGCAGGTTTTCCATATGCAGTCGGATACGGATTGACAGAGACATCTCCTCTGCTCAGTTTTACAGTAGGAAAGACAAGATCCCCAGGCTCAATCGGTTACACCGTAAAGAATGTAGAACTCAGACTCGACAACATCAATCCTGAGACAGGAGAAGGTGAAATCGTGGCCAAAGGGCCGAACGTGATGCTCGGTTACTACAAAGACCCGGAACGTACCAGGAAAGCCTTCACTGCAGACGGCTGGTTCAGGACCAATGACCTGGCCTGCATTGACGAAAAGGGTAGATATTACATCAAGGGACGTCTCAGCAACATGATTCTCGGCTCTTCAGGAGAGAACATCTATCCTGAAGAAATCGAACAGGTAATCAATGGCATTGACGATGTGGACGAGTCGATCATTGTTCCTAGGGACGGCAAACTCGTAGCCCTCGTCACTTTCAATGAAAATGTCATCGACTGGAACCAGGAGGGTGAAGACGAGTTCTTCCGCAAGATAGAAGAATACAAGGCCAGGATTCTCGGAATCGTGAACAAGAACGTCAACAGGACTTCCAAGGTCAGTGCAGTACAAATCTTGCGCGAGCCATTCGAGAAAACAGCAACGCGCAAGATCCGAAGGTTCAAATATCTCCACATGGAAGGCCTATAGGCCACCCATAAACTTAGCAAGAACAGAGAGCACAGACTCTACGACATTTTTACCGGGGACAGGGATTCTGATTTCAGAATTTCCAGTCTCCGGATTCTCATATACGATGGAATCGATCAGTTTCGCTGTCTTTTCCGGAGACCTTAAGGTTTCGGCAAGACCTGCAAAAAAGGCCACACCATGCTTTACAAGTTCGCCTGCATTGTCAGAAGTCTCCGCCGAGTCCTGCACCGGGGAAGCATTGGAAAAAACGCCCTCATTGCAATGAACTTCCTCCCCATATCCCGACTCGGACACACTGTCATTGACAATTTCCGAATCAAAAGAATCGGCATCGGCAGATGCTTCCGGAAGGTCCTCGACATAACCGGCCACGGATTCCAGGACCTTGTTCATCCGGTTGTCATCCAGAATCACGGTATCGTCGCCTCCGTCCAGAAGCCCCTCGAACAAGGAAGACTTCACCTCCAGCGTAGAAAGCATCCTCTCCTCGAACGAGTCCTTTGATATCATATTGACTACCTGAATCTTACGTTCCTGACCGATACGATAGATACGGCCGATTCTCTGCTCCAGTACGGCAGGATTCCACGGAATATCCAGATTTATGATAAGAGATGCAATCTGCAAGTTCAGACCGGTACTTCCTGTATCAGTCGAGACAAAGACCCTGCAATCCGGCTTCTCCCAGAAATCACTTATGAGAACATTGCGCTTTTCAGAAGGCACCGTTCCGCTAAGAGACGAATAGCCGATTCCAGCCTTATCCAGTTCAGAGGCGACAAGCCGTGTCATCCTCTCCCACTGGCTGAACACCACCACTTTCTCATTCCCGCTCTCGACCACATTCCTGATGATATTCATCGTCTCATCCACCTTGGTATCGTATCTTGTTTCCTGGTCCAGAATGTACGTACTGTCGCAAACCATCCGTATCTGACTAAGCAGCAGGAGCATACGTTTCCTGTCCTTGTCACTCAGAAAATGCATGCGCCGCCATTTGGAAACCAGTTGGGCCACAGACACGCGGAAACCGTCATGCAGTTCCCTCTGCTGAGGGGTCATAGGCACGAACAGATTCTGGTCAGTTCTGGCAGGCAACTGAATCTCCACGTCAGCCTTTCTGCGCCTTATCAGACGCTGCTTCAGCCTCTCTCCCACGACATTGAGATTCTTGTAAGACACGATTTTGCCGCTTTCGTCCTTGACCGTAGTCTCCTCGATGAACTTGTAATATGGTCCAAGACAGAACTGGTCCACGAACTCCATCACGGAATAAAGCTCTTCCAGTTTGTTTTCCAGCGGAGTTCCGGACAGGACTATGGAATAATCCGACTGAATACGCCTGGCCGACTTGGAAATCTGCGTGTTCCAGTTCTTGAGTCGCTGAACCTCATCCATTATGACACACTCTGCATATTGGTCGCCAGACTGCTTCACATCATTGCTCAACGCATGATAAGAAACAATCTTATAAAACGTATCGGACTCATAAAGTTCCTTGCGCTTCGCAGGAGTGCCCTCCACTATCACGGCCCCCGAGTCGGTAAACCTCTCTATCTCCTTCTTCCACTGATACTTAAGCGACGCCGGACACAGCACCATGACAGACGAAATCAGACCTGCCTTCTTCATCAGTTCAGCCGTACCGATTGCCTGCACAGTCTTTCCGAGTCCCATCTCATCAGCGATAATGGACTTGCCCTTCCCGAACGCGAACCGGATTCCCTCCTTCTGATAAGGGTACAATTTCGTATGAAGCAGACTGTCGAAATCGGTATCTGTCAATGACTTGAGGTACTGCTCCCTATACTGGGCGTCCTTCAGTTCAGCCAAATAATCCGTCACATCCGGGTAACAGCGGAAGTCCGGATCCGCGACCTTCGCTTTCGCGATAAACTCCGCCATCACCGGAAGTGATTCTGTCAATGCCTTTCCGTCAGGAGAGAAATAGCCCTTTGCCAATGCTGACATTTCGGTCCAATGGGCGCTTCCTATACGGAGGCACACGGAACGTCCGTTCCTGTAAGAAAGATACAATGAAGAATACGGAGGATTCACGACAGGTACCTTCTTGTGTCTGGTCTCAAGCCATTGGCGCACAGCCTCAATATGCTTGCACGTACCTATCTGTGTAGTCTTGAAATCCATACAGGAACAGAAGTTCCACCGGCTTTCATTTCCACGATATACTAACTTGTAACTGCTCTTCGTCTTGGGATTGCGCACATCGAACACGCCATAGGCCGCCTCGTCCCCTCTCGGCACGACTGAAAGCACCTCCCTGGCAGCAAACTGCTTCCTCAACGTTTTCTGCCACTCCTCCGGACTCATTCCCTCCGGCTTGACAACATTAGATAATTTCTTCCCCATACGTTCTGATTCTACAATTCATGTTTCGCACCGAGCCAGAGCATAACCTGCCCTGAATAATAAGGAATCATGACCAGCCAACGGCTTCCGTCCAGCGGTTCCACGAATTTATTATATGCCAAGAAAGTATCTGAAATCAGAAAAAGAAATGCTCCCAAGGCAAACAGCCACTTGCCCTGTAACTGCGCGAGCACTGTCATTACGCAGATAAGTGCCGCATAAATCACACAGCCACAACGTATTACCCCGGCAGGGGCATCAGGTATAATCCAGATCATCGCCGCCGTAAAGAACAGCAGGAACACCAGCGAGACCAATGAAACCTTTCTCACCCCAGGCCTCCGTACGGCCCCCGAAATGAGATTCCCGCCGAAAAAGGATATGAGCATGACATGGGCCAATGCAAAAAAGCCCATCTGCCCGATGAAACTGCCGTAGGCCCCCATCCAGTCCCCGACGAGCGAAAAAGCCATCGCCAATGTCATCTGCCACGGAAGGAGAAAGATTCCGGCCAATGTCAATGTCGCCAGAGGCCCGACAATCCTGTATTTGACGGCTGCCGCCGGAAGGATTCCTGTCAATGCCTTTGTCGGCACAAAATATATCGCAGCCAGCACGGCAACTGCGGCCAGCGCAGCCAATGTAATCTTTTTCCTGTCCATAACTCACTGAATTGCTACAGAAGTGACTTCACCATCTTGAAGAACTTGTAAGGCATATATCTGAACGGCAGGTCAATCGAAGTCGGAGTCACGATGTTTGACCTGTAATGAGTGAACGCGTCGAAACTCAGTTTGCCATGGTAACTGCCCATTCCTGACATGCCGACGCCTCCGAAAGGGACATGCTCGTTTGCAATATGCAATATGGTATCATTCAGACAAGAGCCGCCTGACGAAGTGTGCCTCAGAACATAATCCCCGTTCGTTCCGAAATAATACAATGCCAGAGGCTTCTCCCTGGACGTGACAAACTCCGTCACCTCAGATATATTTCGGAAAGTCAATACCGGGAATATCGGTCCGAATATCTCTTCCTGCATCACAGGAGAATCCGGGCTGACATTGTCCAGAACAGTAGGCTCGATGTATCTTTCCGCCTTGTCAGTATGACCTCCGAACACGATGTTTCCGTCCTTGAAATATCCCGTAAGTCTCTCGAATGCAGCATCATTCACGACACGGACGAAGTGTCCGCTCTCCTGAGGATTACTGCCAAGCAACTCGGCAAACGCTTTTCCGAGCGCCTCCAGGAACCTGGACTTCACATCTTCATGGACCATCAGATAATCAGGCGCTATGCACGTCTGCCCCGCATTGAGAGTCTTCCCCCAGGCTACGCGCTTCGCGGCAACATTGATATCAGCATCCTTGTCAATGATGCAAGGGCTCTTGCCTCCGAGTTCAAGCACGACAGGTGTCAGATATTTGGCGGCTGCAGTCATCACGCGGCGTCCCAGCGACGGGCTTCCTGTAAAGAATATGATATCCCACCTTTCTTCGAGCAAGGCAGCATTGACCTCCCTATGTCCCTGAGTCACTGCGATATAGTCCTCAGGAAATGTATCGGCAATCATATCCTCTATGACCTTCGACACATTCGGCACGTAAGGCGACGGCTTCAGCACGGCCGTACAACCCGCCGAAATGGCACCGACAAGCGGAGTAAGCAGCAGCTGGACCGGATAATTCCACGGGGATATTATCAATGCAGTACCGAGCGGCTCGCTGATGATTCTGCTCCTGGAAGGGAACATTTTCAATGGTGTCGGCACACATGTCCGACGGGTCCACTTCCTTATCTTGCGTATATGAGTACGGATTTCCCCGAGCAGAATACTGATTTCCGTCATGTATGCCTCCTCGTAAGATTTGTGCAAATCTGCCCACAGGGCATCGCAAAGAGGCTTTTCCCATTTCAGGACAGCCTTCTCGAATGCCTTCAGATTTGATTTCCTCACAGCCACGTCCAATGTGGCTCCGGAATGAAAATATCTGGCCTGTTTCCCGCGGATTTCGCGGATGCGCTCAGGCGTTGTACTTGTCAATGTCATAGTCCAAATTTAACTAAAATACCCCATTATCACAAGACTTTCGTGAAGGATTACCGTCTTCCCGTGAAATGGTCCATCACTGAATAAACGCCGAACACCTTTCCGAAAACAAAGTCAAACAGCCAGTTGGGGAGCAGGCCCTGCCATATTCTGATGAAGTGGTATGCAAACGGAATTCCGCGGAACGATTTTCCGTCCTCTATAGCCCTGATTATCTTCCTGGATGTCTTCTCCGGCTTCAATATCGGGAACACCTTGGAATTCACTCCGTCAAACATTCCCGTATTTATGAAATATGGCGCCACAGATGTCACGCGGACATTGCTTCCGGCCTGCTTCAGTTCCACCCGCATTGACTCTGTCCATCCTATCACCGCCCATTTGCTGGCGCAGTAAACTGACAGTTTCGGCACACCGAGCATTCCAGCTGCCGAGGCTATGTTGCAGATGTGCCCGCTGTCCCGTTTCAGCATATCGGGAAGTACAGCCAATGCCACATACATCGGAGCATTGGCATTGATATCCATCGTCAGGTCAATGTCCTGGATTGTCTGCTTGTCGAAGGTCCTGTTTCCCCTGACTATTCCGGCGCAGTTTATAAGGATATCCACCTGACCGACTTCTTTCTTGACTTTTTCGTAGGTCAATGCTATCTCCTCCGGCGAGGCAACATTGACAATATAACTGCTGATATGCACCTGCGCGGCAGCTTTCACCTTCGGGCGCACATGCCCGAGTTCAGCCTCGGTTATGTCAATGTTAGCCCTGTTGATGTCCCAAATGATCAGATTTGCGGCTCCTTTTTCGAGGCAGATCCGCCCCATGATACGTCCGATTCCGGAAGCACCTCCGGTAATCAGGACATTTTTTCCGATAATGTTCATATTTTCGTCCACGTTCGTTTCGATTATGTCTGACATGGCACTTGTCCGCCATATCAGTCGGCAATCCCGCCGATGCGGCTGCAAATTTACAAAAAATGCGACATTTATGTATAAAAATTAGACCAAACGACATAAAACAAGAACGAATGGGCAAATTAAAGTGACAATGTAAACTTCCGGGACAAAAAAAGGACGGATTGCTCCGCCCTTCGACATGTATTTCCGAACCGATTATTCAGCGCTTTCAGCCGACTCTTGAGCCGCAGCCTCTTCCTGTCCGTTCTCAGAGAGTTCAGTTCTCTTGAGTTTCAGAACAGTCTTGCCGTCCTTGGAAAGCACTGAAGCATTGTCGTTGTCAGCAAACTCCACCTTAGCCGCAGAATCAAGCCCCTCGAGCACCGCGGTTTCAACTTCCGGTGTAGGTCCCATCATCTTGGTCACTCCCATTTCTCCGAATTTGATGGCATCACCCTCTACCTCATAATTTCCGAAGAAACCATTGATGCTGGTATTTCCGTGTACGCCACCTTTGTCATCAAATGAAACCGTAGGCTTCTCGAATCCCGCCTCAACGGCAGCACCTCCTGCCTCCACGATTTCCCAATCTCCGACCAAAGCTTTCGCCACATCATTCTTCTTTCCAGCCCCGCAGCTGCAAATCGCCGCAACAGCCATAACCATAAGAATCGCCTTTTTCATAATTGATTGATTTTTATTAATTTATACAATAATTGATCACACAACACAAATAATGGAACATTTCCAGTCCAAGAGGCAGTCCACTCCCACCATTCCTCCCAGCAGCAATATCATTTTCCACATGAGCTCAAACAATTTTCAAAGATAACTCATTTTACTCAAATCCCAGCAATATTCGCACTTCTCAATAATCGGTGCCTTGTTTCCAACATGAATGACCGGCAAAGCATATCGGGCGCCAAATCAAAAATCAGTCGAAACAGTCCAGAAGTCAGTACGACATAAATAAGTACCAAGAATTCGTCTCCGCTCTTCGATGTCATACGAAGAGCGGAGACGATCACATTACAAACTTCAAGGATGTCGCACTATGAATCTTTCTGTAACTTCAGGACATCTTCCACAGACAGACCTGTAACATCACAGATAATTTGGACGGGCAGATTACTCTGCAGCATCTTCAGTACGATGCTGTTTCTCTCTTCTTCGCGTATTCAATCTGATTGAAAGTGTCACGTGCTGTAGTCATAGCCTTAATGTAATTTATTCTGTCAATGTTGTTGAGCCCCGCTATCTCCGCGACTAATACACGAATGAAAATTCGTCGAGATAGAGGACCGTGCCGTTGCCGCCGGTGAAATAGTCGCCGTAACGGCTGGAGGCAGAAACTATTACAACTACAGACGGGGTACGGTCACTGCGATAAGTGATAGGAATGTCAAACTCCTCATAGTTGTCCATCCATTTGCTGAACTCGAAATTGCCATATCCGATGATTGCCGGATCATTGTCATAATCTACGAACTGACCGTCGGAATTCACAACATGGAAACGGCCTTTGTCATCGATGGCACCATCCGGATAGCCGGACCACTTGTTCTTGTCCCAGTCCGCAAGAATAATCTGAACCTGACCTATATCCATCTTTCCGAGCAGATCCTTATGCGAATCATCGGCATTGTCGATGGTTACAGGCTGATAGCAATAATAGCCGTGAAGTGATTTCGGCCTTTCGGTGAAAGGAATACCCCAGGCCAGATCGGCGCCTTTGGTACCCTTAAGACCACAGAACTCCCCGGTATAGATATTTCCAGAAGCGAACTTGATAAGAATCCACTGGCTGCTCAGTTTGGCTGCATATTTTCCGGGACCAGGAACAGCAACAAAAGACTCCTCAGGGGTCGTGGTGTTCCTGTTCAGAAGGTCAGCAGTACCCTTGTTCGCGGTAGTCCATATAGACTTTTCATTATCAGAAGCGTCAGCGGCATAAGGATACCATCCCTTGCCGGCCATCGCCCAATTGTCAAAACTCATATTATAGAGCTGACGGCCCTCGACAGGAGCATCCGGATCAGCATTTACCGCAATCAGTTTCCACTCGAATTCACGGAACGCCATAAGCCTTACTCGCAGAGTATCAGACAAATCCACATGATCACCGACAGCCAGCTGTGACTCCTTGAATCGGGTCGGAACGGTATATTTGACCTTGGAAATCGTCAACGAATGCAAGTCATAATCCGCCGGCATCGTGACAGTCACAGTCAGTTTGGAAGTATTGATGGACGAACTTACCTGATCCTCAACTTCGAAAGACTCGTATCCCGCCACATCCTTCGGAATCATCATATCATTTTCCATCTCGCACCCTGTCAATGCCAGAATGACAGATGCGGCAACTAAAATCCTATTCCTCATATCCGCTACTTATCGCTACGTCTTCCAACCTGGAAATAATACATAATGGAAAAACCCACACCCAGAAGGTTCGGCTTGAAAGTCGTTCCGAAGTGAGACAACGAGCTGGTATATACCTGGTTCTTAGTCTGTTTCGTATATGAATAGTTGCACTCCAACACGCTGAGAGACAACTCGAAAGAAAGATTATTCGTAAGGAACGCTGTCAATCCCGGATAGACACCGATATTTAGAGCGTAAGAATCCGAAAAAGTTCCATCCTTCTCATCACCGTCCATCTGGTAAGACTTGCCCCGGCCCTTGCTTCCTCCGATTCTGATTTCATTGAACATGGCGAAGACGCGGCTGCCGAAAAGCGGCACATAGTTCCTGACCGCAAACTGGCCCAGATACTTTTGGCTCTCGAAATAATGGTTTGAGAAATCGAAATTGTTGTCAGTATCCAGACTTATAGAAGCCTTGTCCATATGCATTGACGTATAAGAATAGCCGAAACGGGCTCCGACCGCAGTATTCTTGCCGATGAAATAGAACGCGGCAGGAGAAATCTTGACTGTGGAAAGAGTACCCTCCAGTCCGGTTATAAGAGACATCAGTTCATATCCCACATCACCATTTCCGGCAGAATACCTGTTGTACGAAATGGATGTTCCCAATGTCATCATTCCCTTGGGAATAAAAACGGTGCTCGCGTCTCCAAGCCCCCTGTCAAACTTCTTTTCAGGAGTTTTTGCGAAAGACATTGAGCCAACTGTCAGCAGCAAAGCTGCAAATAAAAATTTTCTCATACAAATAGTTTACTATGAGGCACTCCGCCTATGCGTTCACCTCAGTTACGGACTCCGGAATACGGCATTGAAAGTTCGCCGAACCGGTATTCCGCCGCCCAAAAGGCTTCAATAAAAGGTATATATTCCAATATTACAAACTGCGAAAATATCATAATTTTTCGAACTATCAAAACTCATCGACAAACTCGAGTCCTGTCAAAGAATGGCGAAAATCCGTTTTTTTTCGTAATTTTGCACATATATGCGTTATCGGCAGCAGTTGACAGCCACAGTTCCTCAGAGAGGACGCAATGCGGCCGGAAATACCCACGCACAAAACAGCATTGACTTAAAGACATATGGCAGAAGAAGTACAGTACAATAACGACTCGATCAGGACGCTGGAATGGAACAAGCATATCCGACAGCGCTCAGGAATGTATATCGGAAGACTGGGCAACGGAAACAACCCTGACGACGGTATCTACATACTCCTGAAGGAAATTGTCGATAACTCCATTGACGAATTCGCGATGGGGCACGGCAAGCAGATTCAGATAACAATCGAGGACAATACTGTAACCGTGAGAGACTTCGGACGAGGAATTCCGCTGGATTCAGTCGTAAAGGCTACAAACAACCTGAATACAGGAGGCAAGTTCGACGACAAGAGTTTCAAGAAGTCTGTCGGAATGAACGGTGTCGGAAGCAAGGCTGTCAATGCATTGTCATCTGAGTTCTATATCGAGTCCTTCAGGGACGGCGAAAGTTCATGGGCGAGATACGAGCGGGGAGAACTCCAAGATTCAGGAAAAAAGACAGGCGTTACCGAAAAGAACGGAACATTCGTGAAATTCACACCGGATTCCCAGATGTTCGGCAACTACGCGTACAACATGGATTTTGTCGAGACAATGATAAAGAACTACTCTTATCTCAAGAGAGGTCTTACACTTGTCCTGAACGGCACATCCTACAAATCGGACAATGGTCTGCTGGACCTTGTAAATGAAAGGATGACGGAGGAGCCGAAATATCCGCCGATTCACCTCGAGGGAGAAGACATTGAAATAGTCCTCACCCACGGCGACAGCTACGGCGAGAACATCTACTCTTTTGTCAATGGCCAATATACACGTGACGGAGGCACCCACCTCGCAGCATACAGGGAGGCTATCGCAAAGACATTCAAGGATTTCTTCAAGAAAGACTACGAGCCGCAGGACTGCCGTCAGGGCATCGTCGGAGCCATAAGCATCCTCATCCAGGAGCCTCAGTTCGAAGGCCAGACCAAGACCAAGCTCGGTTCCACATACATGTGGGAGAAGCAGGAGCGCGACGAGAACGGAAACCCGGTGAAAGGCGCAGACGGAGCGATCAAAATCGACAGGGGCCCTACCATCAGGACTTTTGTCAATGACTTCGTATCCAGAAACCTTGACAATTACCTCTACAAACACAAGGACATCGTTCCTATCATTGAGGAAAAAATCAAGGACTCCAAGAAAGAAAGGGAGGATATCGCCGGCATCCAGAAAAAGACAAGGGAAAAGAACAAGAAGGCCAATGTCTATAACAAGAAGCTCCGCGACTGCCGCTTCCATTATTGCGACAAGCCCGTAAAAGGGAAAGAAGACGAAGGCGAGAAGTCAAGCATCTTCATAACCGAGGGAGACTCAGCAAGCGGAACCATCACAAAAGTCCGCAACGCGAACAATCAGGCCGTGTTCTCACTCAGGGGAAAGCCTATCAACAGTTACAAGGAGAGTCACAGGAAAGTAGCTGAGAATGAAGAGCTTAACCTTCTTATCTCCGCACTTGGAGTGGAAGAGGACCTCAAGAATCTGAGATACAACAACATCATTGTCGCAACCGATGCCGATGATGATGGAATGCATATCCGTATGCTGGTCCTCACATTCTTCATGAAGTATTACCCTGACCTCATCAGAAGAAATCACGTCTATATACTCCAGACTCCTCTTTTCCGCGTCAGAAACAAGAAAGAGACAAGATACTGCTACAACGACGACGAGAAGGCCCAGGCGATCAAGGACCTCAAGACCGGCGTAGAAATCACACGATTCAAGGGTCTCGGAGAAATTTCACCTAACGAGTTCGTGGATTTCATCGGCGAGAACATGAGACTTGACGCCGTCAATCTGGCCAAAGACGAGTCCATCGCCAGTATCATGGAATTCTACATGGGTGACAATACCATTGACAGACAGAACTTTATCCGGAAAAATCTCCGCAGCGAGACAGAACTGGAAGATATAAACATTTAGTATCATCATTATGGAATACAAGATTACAAGATGGTCGAAATTCTGCGGTTGGCTCCTCAAGAGGATGGGCTGGAAAACCGTAGGAGGACCTGCTCCCGAAAATAAATGCATACTGCTTGGAGTTCCACACACATCGGCATGGGACTTCGTCATCTCATACCTGTTCTACACCCAATTCGGAGCGATAGCGCACGTAATGATAAAGAAGGAATTCTTCAAAGGCCCCGTCGGCTGGTTCCTGCGCAAAGTAGGCTGCATCCCTGTGGACCGCTCAAGCGCAAGTTCAATGCTTTTCAGTCTTATCAATGAAATGGAGAAAGTGGATACTTTCCACCTTGCAATAGCACCTGAAGGAACCAGACACGCAACAAAGAAATGGAAAACCGGCTATCACATGATTGCAAAGAAAGTCGGATGTCCGGTTTACATGGGTTATTTCGACTGGGGAACCAAGTGCGTCAGCATCGGAAAGAAGGTTGAAATTACCGATGACGCACGTGCCGATACAGACAGGATCCAGGCCCTCTATGAAGAATTGCATCTGAAGGGCAAGCATCCTGAAGGTTATGTAACACACTAATATTCGACAATCATGAGGAATAGCCTATACAGAAAGTTAACCACGAACAGGGAGAATTACATCACTACCCTATCAAGACTTTTCGACTATGCGACCACTGCATACGCCAAAAGACCGGCTCTGACTTTCGTTGACGGTAGCCAAAAATACACATACGGCGAGTTCAGGGCAAAGAGTCTCGAACTTATGCATCTGTTCTCGAGATATGGTCTGAACGCAGGAGACAGGATTGCCATCCTCTCACAGAACATGCCGAACTGGACAGTTTCCCTGTTCTCCATCGTATCATTCGGAAGGGTTGCAGTACCTATTCTGCCGGACTCTTCAGAAAACGAGGTGACAAACATCCTGAACCACTCGGAATGCAAGGCGATTTTCATCTCGCAGCGCATGCTCCCGAAACTGAACGAGGAGGTTAAGAAGAAAATGACTCTCGTCATTGACATTGACACTCTCGAAATCATATACAAAGACAATTCCGCATTCACTTGCGACGGCTGGGGCAAGGAGCCTTCACCTGATGACCTCGCTATGATCATCTATACGTCAGGAACTTCCGGAAAGGCAAAGGGCGTCATGCTCAGCCACAGGAACTTCTGTCACAACGTAATAGAGGCATGGCATGCGCAGAAGGCGAACAAGAAGGACAGATGGCTGTCAATCCTGCCGATGTCACACACTTACGAGATGAGTTTCAGCGTTCTCTATCCACTGTATGTCGGAGGATGCGTATATCACATCAAGAAGCTCCCTACACCGACAATCCTCATTGAGACGATGAAGAAGGTCCGTCCTACCATCATGTGCTCAGTGCCTCTCATCATCGAAAAAGTCTATAAATCCAGCGTAGTTCCGACCATCGCGCACAGCCGCGTGCTGTCATGGATGAAAGAACACACGCCCAAGATTCTCTACTTCCTCATCGGCAAGCGACTTTACACCACATTCGGAGGAAGGCTCAAGTTCTTCGGAATCGGCGGTTCCAAACTGGACCCGGCCGTAGAGGATTTCCTTATAAAGGCCAAGTTCCCTTATGCCATCGGATACGGACTTACTGAAACCGCACCGCTTATCACCAATGCCTGCGTCGGCAAGACCAAAGTCGGCTCGATAGGAGTCCCGGCCTATAACGTTCAGGTAAAACTGGACAATGTCAATCCGGAAACCGGTGAGGGTGAAATCATTGCGAAGGGTGACAATGTCATGCTTGGCTACTACAAGGATCCGGAGCGTACCCGTCAGGTGCTTTCAGATGACGGCTGGTTCAGGACCAATGACCTGGCCTGCATGGATGAGAAAGGACGTTTCTATATAAAAGGTCGTCTGAACAACATGATTCTGGGACCATCCGGCGAAAACATCTATCCAGAGGAAATCGAGCAGGTCATCAACCACTTCGGCGGAGTGAACGAGTCTCTGGTCATGGAGAGGGACGGCAAGCTCATCGCCCTCGTGAAATTCGACGACAACGTCCTCAACTGGGACCAGGCTACAGAGGACAAGTTCTTCGAGAACCTCCAGGCCAAGAAGAAGGCCGTGCTGGACTACGTGAACAAGCATGTGGGCAAATCGTCCAAGGTCAATACTGTAGAGGTCGTCAAAGACAATTTCGAAAAGACGGCCACACAGAAGATCCGCCGGTTCAAGTACAATGGAGCACATGGTGACGAACTGAAGGAACAGAATGTGACCAGCGAACCGAATGAAACAAAAGAAGACCAAAAGGACAACTAGATAAAGTTTCCGACTTGCGGAATTCCAGCAAATCAGGGACTTACGGAATCTGATCCAACAGCGTAAAAAACTCCGCCTTGCAGATTTGCGAGACGGAGTTTTTTTAGTATCGTGAGAAAAATAACCTGCTTCAGATTAGGAGAAGATTTTCGAGGATAGATCTATTTTCGAAGAAGGAGTGTGCCGGTGGCACATGACTGATGAGAAAATAGATATAGACCGAAAAGATTCCCTTAGATGATGCATGTTATTTTTTGAATGTTACTTAAAGCATGAACATCGGGGAAGGTGTCTGCCGAGGCAAAGCCCTCAGGTTCACCACCCCATCGCCGACACCTGCCGAGGTCAATGCTGACTTGGCGGCATTGTATGCGAGTTCAGGAGTATTGTTATGCTCACTGAGATGGCATAGGAATATGTTCTTCAGACCCGGATGCCAAAAACGGCGTATGGCAGCAGCACACTCGTCATTGCTCAAGTGACCATGCCCCTGACATATACGCATCTTCAGTTCATGCGTATAGGGACCGGAAATAAGCATATCCATGTCATAATTGGCCTCTATCACGACAGTATCAGCCTCAGAAGAGTACGAGACAGCTTCTTCTGTCATCCTACCTATATCGGTCATAATCACGAACTTATGTTCAGATGTCTGAATATAGTATCCCACAGTCTGAGTCGCATCGTGAGGAACGATGAAATACTTGACACGGAAACCTGCAATATCATTCCATTCACCCTCGACAAGTTCTTTCCTGCATTGACCCAAAAACGGAGAGCCGAATGCATGGGCCGACAATGCGGCATGCAGTTCGGGAGTCGCATAAACGAGTTTCTTGAGTTTCTTGCAATAAGAAGCAAGACTACGTATATGATCCATGTGGTCATGGGTCACGAGCACGGCACTGAAACTGTTTTCATCCAGCCCGTTGGCCGACAAAATGGTCTTCAGCCGTCTCAGACTGACGCCGGCGTCTATAAGAACCGCATGCCTCTGCCCGGCACCTTCCTGCGATTCGAGATAATAGCAGTTGCCGCAGCTACCGCTTGAAAGACTCATGAATCTGAGCATTGTATAATAACACTTTAAAAATTTCTCTTACTGCTGCGCTTCCTGCTCGCAGTATTTCTTGATTACTCCGTACGCATCAGAAACTCCTAGTTCACCTGCTCGGGACAAGTCAATGCAGCCTTTCTCCTTATCCTTCAGATATATAAGGACAAGCCCCCTGTTGAAATAGGCATCGCCCATGTACGGATACAGACTAAGGGCTTTCGTATAGTTTCCTATCGCTTCGACATAAGACGCGGAAAGGCATTGGAGATTCGCGAGATTGAACCAGATGTAAGGAATGTCGCCCACGATTTCCGCAGCGCTCTTCATATCCTGAACGGCATCCGAATAATCATAACTTCGGCTGACCTGATCTGTCACACGTGCCCTGGTAGTACCCTGGTCATCCATCGTCAGCGTCTGGACATTGTTCTCTATAGACGAGATGAAATCTATCATATCGGCACGGAGCACGCCTCTGTTCATCTGGTAGAAAGCCTTGTACAGTTTCTTGTATTTGTCCCCTGTCTCCACTTCAATTGCATTGTCGTAATGTGCCAATGCCGAATTGAACTGCTTGTCAGCGACATCGTAGAGGGCCTTCAGGAATTCACCCTCAGCATCACCCGGAGGAACCGACCAAATCGCATCCGAGACAGCCGATGAAGAAGTGAAACGCACTGTATCAGAATTGGATATGACGACAGGAACCGGCGACTCGGCCTTGAACTTGTCTATAAGCGCATTCTCATAACGGGTTTTCAACGCATACTGCACATTGTCCCTCTCATCCGAAAGCTTGAACCTGTAAAGGGGACGCAACCCGATATCGACATCCCTGTGCTGAAGCATCTCATCATCGAAGTCTTTCTTCGCGAAATCAGCATCCAGAGCCAGAAGCGAACTGTACTTCTGGGTCGTGTCGGCAAAAGAGACCTCCCCGCTGCCCGTCTTCTCACGATACTCGGAAATCTTCTTCTGGGCAGTCTCATAGTCCTTCTTCGAAGCCGACTTCATGCCAAGCATATTCTCCACATACGACCTGTTCATATAGGCCTTGGCAAAATCAGGATAAAGGTCAATGGCCTTGTCATAATCCTCCAGAGCATCCCGCCATCTCTCCATATTAACGAAATAAGATGCCCTGTTGTAATAGGCAAGCACATTTCCCGGATTGATGTTGATTACCCTGTCCATATCCTGGAGCGCATCCTCGTAATTCCCGACCTGGGCATGGATGAGACTCCTGTTGTAGAGTGTCAATGCATTGCCCGGTTCATCCTTCAGCACCCTGTCCAAGTCAGCCATGGCGGCATTGTAATTATTTTGTTCATAATACATTATGGCCCTGTTGAAATACGCGAATGTACTCGTACTGTCCAGACTTATGGCCATGTCCATATCAGCAATCGCATCTTCATACTTATGCTGTGACGCATACAGACGTCCCCTCCTGATGAATCCCTCAGGCTCGAAACGGTCCAGAGATATCGCCTTGTTGTAATCCGAAAAAGCCTTGGTCGTATCCCGCAGGAAAAGCCAGCTGGCACCCCTGTTCAGATACGCAGACGGGTCCTTCGGTTCCTTCCTTATGTACCTGTCGAAGTCCGCTACCGCCTTGTCGAACTGCTGCGCAAGAAAATACGTCACACCGCGGCTGAAATAAAGGCCAATGTAACCGGGGCGCAGGTCAATGGCAGTCTGGAGGTCTCCCAACGCCTTGTCATAGTCACCGAAACGGCTTTCGGTTATCGCTTTATAATGGTATCCTGAAGTGAAAACGGGATTCAGTCTCACGGAATTGTTGAAGTCCTTCTGGGCGCCACGCAAATCCCCGAGATTATATTTCGCGATTCCTCTGTAAAAATACGTCCAATAATCAGTACTGTCAATGCGCGCAAGTACATTGAAATTTTCGATAGCCTTGGAGAATTTCCCGTCGGCAAGGGCGCTTCTTCCCCTGAAGAAGAACACATCCTTGTCATATTGCGCAAAGGCCCCCACCGAAAACAGCAGAAGCAAAGCCAATGAAAGGAACCAATATTTAAAATTTCCTGAATTCATCAGAAATTCCTAATTTTGAAGTCATTTTCCAAAAAGGCTGGCTCTCCATGCAAGAAACAGCCGACATAAAAGCCCAGGGAAGGGCTGCGAAAGATTACAAAGATAATCAATTAGTAACATGAAAAAAATAAGTTGCCTCAGATTAAGAGAAGATTTTCGAGGATAGATCTGTTTTTGAAGAAGGAGTGTACTGGACGTACACGACTGATGAGAAAATAGATATAGACCGAAAAGATTCCTTAAGATGATGCAGGTTATGCTTGAAGGTTACTTACGTGCTCCATTAGTCGAAATGAAGAAAAAATTGCTCAATATAGTCCTGCTGGCTCTGCCGGCATTGCCGGCACTTGCGCAGACAGTGCCGAACATCGGTGCCATCAGCAGCACCCAGGCCCACAATGTCGTATGGGAGACCAAGATTTTCCGTCAAATAGAATTCCTTTCCGACTCTCTGTGCGGAGGAAGGGCAACAGGAACACGTGGAAGCACAGAAGCGGCAGCATGGATCATGAGAAGATTCAGTTCCATCGGACTTATGCCGTGCGGAGACGCCTGGACCCACCATTTCTATGAACCATTCGGAAGGAACATCATCGGTTTTCTTCCGGGCTCATCCAAACGCCACAGAGACTCATATGTAATCGTAATGGCCCACTATGACGGCCTTGGCACCCTGAACGGAGTGCTCTATCCGGGAGCGGACAGCAACGCCTCAGGAGTAGTGTCCATGATAAGCATCGCTGAAATGTTCTCTTCCATGAGACATCTCGGACGGGCATACGACAGCAACTTGATATTCGTCGCACTGGATGCCAAATCCGGCAGCATGAAAGGCTCCAGAGCATTGTGGAAGATGATTTCCGAAGGACTGCTGCAAGACCCCGTATCAGGCAAGGCAATAGCCCCGGACCAGATCGGCATGGTCGTCAACATTGACCAGATCGGAGGCACTATGAGTACATTGAAATCCGGCAGGAAAGACTTTATCATAATGCTCGGACGCGAAGCGGCAGGTCAGGAGAATTCAGGACTCCTCAGCCTCTGCAACCTGAAATACGGGTCTGGACTCGAACTGAGCTATGACTACTACGGAAGCAAGGACTTCACGAATGTCTTCTACCACAGGGTAAGCGACCAGAAAGTATTCCTGGAGAACAAGATACCGGCTGTCATGTTCACGTCGGGAATCACGATGAACAACAACAAGCCTTACGACGACCCTGCTTCCATTGACCTGAACATTCTGAAAAGACGCATCTGGCTCATGTTCCACTGGATCGAAAGGATATTGTAGTCCTGCAGAAATTTCGTTTTTCAGTTCAATGTTCTTTCACTATCTTTGTAGGCTGTATTATAATATAAGAAGAAAGATAATAGATGAAAGAATTTTGGCAGGTACTGGTAAAGTACGTTAAACCATACAAGGGATACCTCGGAGGCTCCATTGTACTCAACATCCTCTCCGCGATACTTAACATATTCTCATTTTCATTGATAATACCTATCCTTCAGATATTGTTCAAAATGAACGATACCGTATATTCCTTCATTCCGTGGGATACGGCCGGTATGGGTCTGAAAGATATTGTCATCAACAATGCCTACTACGGCATCACTCTGCTCATCCAGACCAAGGGGGCGGCCATCACATTGTTCCTCCTCTGCCTCTGGCTCAGCATCATGACCTTGCTCAAGACTGCCTGCTATTTCGGTTCTTCCGCCATAATGATTCCTATTCGCACAAGCGTGGTAAGGGACATGAGGCGCGAACTCTACAACAAGATTCTCTCCCTCCCTCTCGGATTCTTCTCTGAAGAAAGGAAGGGCGACATCATAGCCAGAATGAGCGGCGATATCAATGAAGTGGAGAATTCCATCATGAGCACACTCGACATGCTGCTCAAGAACCCTATCCTCATCATTTTCTACATTGGCACTCTGATAGTTACCAGCTGGCAGCTCACAGTCTTCACCATCGTCGTAGCCCCGGTCCTCATCTGGCTCATGAGCGCACTCGGAAGGACTCTGAAAAAGAGATCGCTCCAGGCCCAGGCTCTCTGGAGCGACACCATGTCTCAGCTTGAAGAAACCCTCGGCGGCCTCCGCGTCATCAAGGCGTTCGTAGCTGAAGACAAGATGCAGGCAAGGTTCAACAATGTCACAGAGGCTGTCAAGAAGAAGACCGGCCGTGTAGCCACCAGACAGGCATTGGCACATCCTATGAGTGAATTCCTCGGTACAGTCCTCATCGCGATTGTCCTCGGATTCGGCGGAGTTATCATCCTCAGCGAAAAGGCATGGTTCGACGCTCCGACATTCATATTCTACATGGTCATCCTCTACAGTGTCATCAACCCGTTGAAAGACTTCGCGAAAGCAGGCTACAACATCCCGAAAGGTATGGCATCAATGGAACGTATCGAAGCCATCCTCAATTCAGAGAGCAACGTCAAGGAAAAGGCTGACGCCAAACTTACGGACGGGTTCAATGATTCCATCACTTTCGAGCATGTGGATTTCGCCTATAGTCCTGACAGAAAGATACTTGACGATATCAGCCTGACAGTGAAGAAAGGCAGCACAGTGGCTATTGTAGGTGAGTCCGGTGCAGGAAAATCAACGCTGGTTGACCTCATTCCACGATTCTATGATGTATCCGGAGGATGCATACGAATCGACGGGACAGACATCCGTGACCTCAAGATACATAGCCTCAGAAGTCTGATGGGAAATGTAAACCAGGAACCTATCCTCTTCAATGACACCATCTTCAACAACATCGCGTTCGGTGTGGAAAATGCCACAATGGAAGAGGTGGTAGCCGCAGCCAAGATCGCCAACGCACATGAGTTCATCATGGAGAAGGAAGAAGGCTATGACACCAATATCGGAGACCGCGGAATGAAGCTTTCAGGCGGACAGAGACAGAGGCTCAGCATCGCCAGGGCCATTCTGAAGAACCCTCCGATTCTGATTCTCGACGAGGCTACGGCATCTCTTGACACGGAGTCCGAAAGACTCGTCCAGGAAGCTCTTGACAGGCTCATGTCCACAAGGACCACAATAGCAATCGCCCACAGGCTCTCGACAATCAAGAACTCAGATGAGATTATCGTGATGCATGAAGGCAAGATCGTAGAGAGAGGCAAGCACGAGGAACTCCTCGCGCTGAAAGGATATTACAAGAAACTGACTGATATGCAAAGTCTTTAAGGAGGTATTCAAATGGAATCCAAGAAACTTGTGCTCCCTTACGTAGAGGGACTTGACAACGCTGCGAGCCTTGAAGAGTTTTCATCAATGCTGTGCAACGCGACTGCCGCGACAAAAGTCGCTACTCTAAACTGGCCTGATGATTTTCCATACTGCCCGGAATGTAACGTCAGGGCTGCATGGTGCGATAAGGGTCTAGGCATTCTCTATAATGTCAAAGGTCTGGACCTCAGAGCATTGGCAATGTCAGACAATGGTTCGGTATGGCAGGACAGCTGCTGCGAATTCTTCGTTTCCGACCCATGCGACGGAACGTATTACAATTTCGAGATGAACTGCATCGGAACCTTGCTCGTGTCGAAAAGAAAGAGCCGGGAAGATTGCGTCCATTATACCGCCGAGAAACTGAAGAAGGTCAAGAGGTTCACCTCTCTTGAGCGCAAACAGGTGGAAATCAATGACAAGGAATTCAGCTGGAGCGTGGGAATGTTCATCCCGTTCAGCCTCATCGGCATTGACAAGTACCATATTCCTACTTCGCTGAAAGCGAATTTCTACAAATGCGGCGACCTCACTGCGCACACGCACTTCCTGAGCTGGTCTCCGATTGACGCACCCAAGCCGGACTTCCACAGGCCGGACTTTTTCGGGACTCTGGAACTTGCGCCAAAGCCGGCATCGTTATTCGCCAGGATTATCTTCCCGCTGATGTTCATCTGCTACATCTGCGCTGTGGGTTTCCTGTGTTTCGGACACTTCGAGGACATGCCTGACGTAGCGACGACAATCTTCGGCATTCCGACAGACAAGGTCGTGCACTTCTCGATGTTCTTCCCTTTCCCGCTGCTGGCATACGCGACATTCGGAAGAAAAACCAAAGGAAGATGGAACTCCATACTGTTCATACTCGCCATCTTCCTTGTCGGCTGCATTCTCGGAATCGCCACGGAACTCGGCCAGGGACTGACTGACTACAGAAGCTGCGACATCAATGATTTCAGGGCTGATTCCCTCGGAATGGCTCTCAGTTCCGTATGCGCACTAATTATCGACTCGATAAGACATTCATCAAAACGATGACCAGAAATATATTTACCACCCTTGTACTCTGTCTCTCTCTCGCAATGCCGATGAAGGGGCAGAGTCTTGTCCTTGCACAATACAAGAACAGATGCGACACGCTTAAGACACTTATCCAACAAAGGACTTCCGTCCTTGCCAATATCCAGCTCAAATCCGTTGCCAGGAAAAACGGCAGTCTGGATTTCTATTTTTCATCGGGAATCAGCGACATTCCATGGAGAAAAGGCGACATCGAATGGCTCAGGCATACCTTGCATGAGATTTCACCTGAAGCCTACGCCCATTATAAGATAGGAACCATCTACAGCGGCAGCTCCAGACTTTCCGACATCGCATTTCCGGAAGCCGGAAATGACGGACACCCTGCAGAGCACAAGTGGAGATACAAGGATCCTGTCAATGAAAACGGGCCGTCCATCGTCAGGGAAGAATACGGTCAGACCTTTAGCAAGGGATTGACAGGAAGGAATATAGCTCTCTGGCAGAGTCACGGAAGGTATTATGAGGAGGCAACACGCAGATGGGAGTGGCAGAGGGCACCTCTGATGACTACCGTCGAGGATATGTACACCCAGAGCTATGTCCTGCCTTTCCTCATCCCGATGCTGGAGAACGCCGGAGCCTATGTCATGACTCCACGTGAACGCGACACCCAGAAATATGAGGTCATCACTGACAATGACCCGGCATTCACAACTCCGAGGGAGGGTCTTCTCAGACGCAGAGGAAAATACAGCGAGGCAGGCAAATGGAGCGATGCCGGAATCGGATTTGCTGACTACAAAGAAGTTTACAGCGGCAATGACAATCCGTTTGCCAATGGTACCGTCAGGAAGGCTTCATGCATAAAAGCGGTCGAAGGAAACGCATTCGCAAGCTGGACGCCTGACATCCCTGAACGTGGGGAATATGCAGTCTATATCTCATACAAATCCCTTCCCAACAGTTCAGAATCAGCACATTACATCGTAAAGCATCTTGGAGGGACGACTGATTTTCTGGTAAACCAAAAGATGGGAGGCGGTACATGGATTTATCTCGGCACCTTCGAATTCGCGGAAGGCACCGAGGGTAAGGTCATGCTGGACAACGGCACCAGAAAGGGTACCCAGTTTGTTCCTGGCTCCGTCATCACTGCCGATGCTGTCAAAATCGGTGGCGGCATGGGCAAAATAGCCAGAGGGAACAAGGATATGTCTCCTGAGGAATATACTACGTCCGGCCTGCCTTCTTTCACGGAAGGAGCACTATACTGGATGCAATGGGCCGGCATTGACACCACCGTCACGAGACGATTCAACAATGATTACACAAATGACTATGGTGACCGCGGCGCATGGGTTTCAGACATGAGCGGCGGCTCCAGAGTGAATCCGAAAAAAAAGGGCAAAGGTATTCCTATCGATATGTCATTCGCTTTCCATACTGATGCCGGAACTACTCCAAATGATTCTACAGTAGGCACTTTGGCGATTTACACTCTGATATCGGAAGGTAGCAGGAAGTACCCTGATGGTGAGGACCGCATTCTGGGACGTCTTCTCGCCGACAACGTCCAGTCACAGATTGTTTCCGATGTACGCGCACAGTATGATCCGAAATGGAGCAGACGTCAGCTTTCTGACAGGTCATACAGCGAAAGCCGTACTGGTGATGTGCCGGCTCTGCTGCTGGAACTCCTTTCCCACCAGAACTTTGCGGACATGAAATATGGCCTGGATCCCGGATTCCGTTTCACGGTCAGCCGCGCGGTCTATAAAGGCATGCTCAAGTTCATGAGCAGCAGATACGGATACAAATATGCCGTCCAGCCTCTGCCGGTAAGGTCATTCGCGGCAATCCTGGATGGAGACACTGCGGAGCTAAGCTGGAAGGAGACAGCTGATACACTGGAGCCTACGGCTATTTCCGAGGGCTTTATCCTCTATACGAGGACAGATGACGGCGGATTTGACAATGGCGTAATACTGAACAATGTCAGGAAATCTGGAGACAGGTACTGCATCAATGTTCCTGTCAGGAAAGGCCATCTTTACGATTTCAAGATTGTCGCTTTCAATGCCGGCGGACGCAGTTTCCCTTCCGAGGTTCTGAGTGTCGGCATACCTGAGACAGAGAAGGGCAAGACAGTGCTCGTAGTCAACAACTTCGACCGCATCGCACCTCCTGCATGGTTCGACACCCCGACTTATGCAGGTTTCGATTCCCGTCTCGACGGAGGTGTAGCCTACAAAAAGGAAATCAATTTCATAGGTGAGATGTATCAATGCCGCAGGGAGCTTCAGTGGCTCGATGATGACAATCCCGGTTTCGGTGCATCCTACACAGACCAGGCAGGAAAGCTCGTCAATGGAAACTCGTTCGACTACCCTTCCCGTCACGGAAAGGCGCTCATGGCTGCCGGCTACAGTTTCTGCTCTGCCAGTGCGGACGCCTTCGTAAGCTGCGGTCTGGACAGTTTCTGGGCCACCGACATCATCTGCGGCAAACAGATTTCCACCCCGGCGGGAACGGGAAAAGCCAATGCTGCAAGGTTCCAGGTCCTTCCGGAGCCGATGCGCAAGGCTATTTCCGCCTGCACGTCCAAAGGCGGAAACATCCTCATTTCCGGAGCCAATATCGGCACCGACCTTTGTGACAATATCTATCCGACAGTGGCTGACAGCGCCTATATGGTTGACTCTCAAAAGTTTGCCAAGGATGTTCTCGGTTACAAATGGCTGACTAATTATGCGTCCAGATCGGGCAAAGTGCAGAATCTTGGAAAAAGAAAGGATACAATCTCTTTTTATCAGAAACAAAATGACTATATTTACCAAGTTGAGACGCCTGACGGACTGATGCCGGCTTCAGACAAAGCCTCCATCTTCCTGCGTTATACAGACACGGATATTCCGGCGGGAATCTTCAACGAAGGCAAAGGATACAGGACTGTGAGCCTCGGTTTTCCGATTGAAACCATAACAGACATATCGGAAATGGAATCATTGTTCCGTATGGCATTTGACTTCTTTTACGAAGGAGAGAGAAACTGATAACCTTTATAATTATGACTAATAGAGAAGCTGAAATCATTGGACTTGTCCATAAGGAGGTAAAGCCGGCCTTGGGGTGTACTGAGCCGGTTGCCGTCGCTCTTGCAACTGCGCGTGCAATAGAAATCATGATGAGCAATGTCAATGGTTTCTCACCGGCTGAATCATCTTTTAAAATCAATGTTGAAGTAAGCGGAAACATCCTGAAGAACGGTATGGGTGTCGGCATTCCGGGTACCGGTATGATCGGTCTCAGGGTCGCCGCAGCATTGGGAGCCGTCTGCGGCAAATCTTCATACGGGCTGGAAGTCCTCAAGGATCTCGACAAGGATTCCATATCGGCCGCCAAGAAAATGGTCGCTGAGGACGGGGTCTGCATAAGCATTGCCCACGATTGTCCTAAACTGCATGTGAAGGCGATCATTGTCATTGACAATCACAAGGCTTGGGCTGTCATTGAAAATGAGCATGACAAGTTTGTCGAGACCGGTTTCGATGATAAGACAGAAACTCTTGCAAAAAGGGGTGAAAGTCAATGCGAGAGCGCGGATGACAAGGAAACCCGGGATTATCATCTGACAGTCAAGGAGATTTTCGAATTTGCGAACACTGTAGATTTTCATGACATCGAGTTTATCCTGGATGACAGGAAACTGAATCTGGCGCTTGCGGAGGAAGGTCTGAAAGGTAATTACGGCCTCATGGTCGGAAAGACTATCCTGGCGTGTAAGGACGAGGTCTTCGGGGATGATTTCCTTTCTTATGCAATGGCATTGACAGCGGCCGCTTCTGATGCCCGCATGGCTGGCTGCACTTTGCCGGCGATGAGCAATTCCGGCAGCGGCAACCAGGGTATCACTGTCAGCATGCCTATCATCGCCTATGCTCTCAAGCACAATATTTCGGATGAGAAGCTCGCACGTGCATTGATTCTGAGCAATCTTATTGCCATACATATCAAGGGGTATCTCGGTCGTCTTTCTGCCCTGTGCGGATGTGTGGTCGCTTCTACAGGTTCTTCTTGCGGTCTTGTCTGGATTAAAGGTGGCGGATATGAAGAGGTTTGCTATGCCATCAAGAATATGATCGGAAACATTACTGGTATGGTCTGCGATGGCGCCAAGGTAGGTTGTGCAATGAAAGTTGCTTCCGGTGTTTCCAGTTCGATTCAGTCGGCTGTGCTGGCTCTCCAGGGAATCCATGCTTGCGAAACTGACGGTATCATTGACAAGGATATTGAGAAAACCATTGCGAATCTCGGCAGCATCGGTTCTACCGGCATGGAGCTCGCGGATGAGTTGATTCAGAGGATTATGGTCTGCAAATAAAACTTAGAAGGACATGATGGATATTGATTTCGTTGTCACTTGGGTTGATATGGATGACCCTGAATGGAAGAAGAGTTTTGCAAAAGCCAAAGGTACCATTGACAATTCCCAGAATCAGTTTTCGGAGGCTCGTTTCAGGGATTATGGTTTCCTGAAGTACTGGTTCAGGGGCGTGGAGAAGTTTGCTCCGTGGGTAAGGAAGATTCATTTCGTCACTTGCGGGCAGAAACCTGAGTGGCTGGACACGTCGAACCCCAAGCTAAATCTCGTGAATCATACTGACTATATTCCCGAGAAGTTCCTGCCTACGTTCAATTCGTCGATTATCGAGCTGTTCTTCAACAGGATTCCCGGAATCGCTGACAGGTTCGTTTATTTCAATGATGATTTTTATCTTACCAGTCCGACTCCGCCTACACGTTTCTTTGCTGAAAACGGCCTGCCTCAGGATATTGCGGCTTTCCGCTTCAATACTGGCATGAGCCTATGGTCGAAACTGCTGGAGAACAATATCCGTGTGATCAATGAGCATTTCAGCAAGAAAGATGTCCTGAGCAGGGATCATGACAAGTGGTTCTGCAAAGAGTACGGTTCCAAGGCCAATGTCACACGACTTCTCAGATGGTACGGGAAGTTCATTACGCTCGTTGTTCCTCACAATGCTCAGCCTTATCTGAAGAGTACTTATGATGAGGTCTGGAAAAATGTTGCACCGGATCTGGAGGCCGTCTCTGTCCATCAGTTCCGCAATCCAGCCGATTACACTCAGGAACTGTTCCGCACATGGCAGATCTGCAAGTCGAATTTCGAGCCGTACAATACGTACAAGGACACGAAGATGTTCCCGCTGATGGTGAAGCCTAAGCAGGCTGTCAAGGCGATCCGGGAGCAGAAGTACAAGCTGGTCTGCATCAATGACAGTGTGCATATCCGCAATTACGATGAAGTGATGTCCAATCTGGAGACCGCTTTCGATAGCATCCTTCCGGAGAAATCTTCGTTCGAGTTGTAGATGAACAATGTCTTAGCCGGGATTGATAGACGGCAGGAGAATTGAATTGCTGCTCCAAACAAGTAAATCAGATTATTATGTCCGTAAAGATCTTTCTTTGCGGACTTATTTATGACATGTCAGGAATCATTTGCTGGTCACGATATCGTTCGTTGTCAGGTAACGCAGTACGGCGGAACTCACTCCGCTGCGCTCCGTTCGGTCCTCCTACCGTTTCCTGCGTCCTC
>SAMEA104315427__coassemble_557_pt1 | contig 33081 bp, 29 predicted proteins | sample SAMEA104315427__metabat2_low_PE_025 | metagenome-assembled genome bin SAMEA104315427 (sample SAMEA104315427) | gut metagenome | biome: Monkey gut; feature: monkey-associated habitat; material: faeces | place: China | collected 2013
TCATAGCAATCAGCGGGAACCAGCTTCCCTGCACCTGCACCATAACCTGATGTCCAGGCATGAAGATGTGGTCAATGTCGCACATCGGAAATTCCACTCTGACTGTTTTTCCGGATTTCACAGGTTCTCCCTTGTCGAATCCTCCGCGATATCTTACAGGCATAACATCGCCTCTTACAAGCATTTGATAGCCGTCCGGACGTACGTCAATGAGTTTCACGATAATATCCGCGTCCGCGAGCTTTTCCGCACCGTCAACGCTCATTTCAATGACAACGTTTACCGGTCCCGCAAGATGCAGTTCTTCTGTCAATGTCTCTGCGCGATATGTCAAAACGTCTTTTCTTTCAGATGCAAAGGTCTGGTCTGCAACCATATACGCACGATCTCGGCTTGTAGCCTTACTATTCATATATGGTACCGGATTCTGCGGGTCTGATGTGATTCTGCGGCTGCCTTTCTGAGGTTTGCCTCTGCCTTCCATTACGAGTCCGCCGTTTCCGGAGAGATACAATTTACTGAATTTCATATCTTTAGGCGGCCAGACGTCGTATGAGCCGGTAAGTGTGGCAGCATTGACCCCGACCATTTTTGACTTCATTGTCTCTGACGATGGAAGGACATTGACCTTGGCCGGTGCTTTTCCTTTTCCTTCGAGGTAGTAGGCGAAGAACGGGTATTCGACGCAGTCCTGGTACCATGCGCCTGAGGCTTCGCCGAAGTATGCCTCCGACAGGTGATTGATGGTTCTGTTGTTCCATCCGCCGTGGTACCATGGGCCGGCTGCGAGGTACAATTCGCTTTCCGGAGACAGTTCTTTCATCTTGTAATATGTTCTGAACGCGCCGTAGCAGTCTTCCGCGTCGTAGAATCCGCCTGTGACGAGCATAGGGATTTTTATGTCAATGAGGTGCAGGCTTGGGTCTCTGTCGATCCAGAACTGGTCGCGGTCAGGGTGTTTCATCATGTCTGACCAGAATCTCAGGCTGTCTCCGAAGAAGGCTGAGAGTTCGTCCATCGGCTTGCCTCTGAAGTACTCGTAGATGTCTTCCTTGATTTTTACGAGGTTTGACATGCCTACAGCAGATGGTTTCCTGAATTCTCTATAGAATCCGCCTCCAAATCTGTAACTATCTGTAAGACAGAGCGCTCCATTGTGGTGTGCATCGTCACCCATGTACCAGTCAGTAGCCGGTGCCTGAGGTGATACGGCCTTGATTGCAGGGTGTTTTGCCAATGTTGCCATAGTGGTGTAGAATCCGCCATAGGAAACGCCTTTCACGCCGACGATTCCAGTGTTTTTGGTGTTTGCGAGCAGCCATTCAACGCTGTCATATACGTCAGTTGCGTCGTCTGTCTGCACTTTTCCGTCCACGACGACTGTGTCTGCCGCCCCATCGACTCCGGATATGTATGGTCTCATGTTTTCGTAAGTGCCTGTGCTCAGGAATTTACCTCTAACATTCTGTACGACAATGATATATCCGTCCGCGACATAGTTTGCCATGTCACCGGTCAGTCCGCTGTAATACACTCCTCGAATTTTTCCGTTCTCTGTTTCACCCGGTTTCAGTCCATATGGTTTCCGCGAATACGGTGTCAATGTCAGCATGATCGGAGACTTCTGTTTCCCGATTCTGCCCAAGTATTCGTCCGTCGGTTCGTATATCGCCGTGTAGATTTTTTCTCCATCTCTAACTTCGACCATGACTTCCCTCTTAGTGTAGTTTTCATTAAGCCATGAGTCATTTACAACCCGTCCGTTCTGTGCCAATGCGATGGTAGTGCCCATCAATAGTGTCTGCACTATGGTCAGCGAAACTGCAATCTTAAGCTTTATCTTCATTATCTAGTGTTTTTAGTTCTGTTTTGTAGAGTTTGCGTCCTATGAGTCTTTCCGCCCCGGCCGGGCGAAACAGAATGTAAAGTTAGGATAAGAAACGCAGAGGCGCAAGAGGAGAGGGGGAAACACCAGGGCAACCGCATCAAATTTTAGCATTGAGTAGTATTTCTTTGAGATAATCCTGAGACAATGCTGCTCGGAAAAGTCGTTTCTTGATGCTTCTCTTGTCATTGTGCTGTTTTACAATCTGCAGAGCAAGTTTTCTAACAAGAGAGAGATTTTCGGCAGCATATCCCTTGCGTGCCCTTGATGCATCCTCTTTGAACGTAACATCCAACATCCAATGCAGGTTGTTCTCAATAGTCCAGTGTCCTCGTGCCAACATATTGTACTACGCAGCTTTGGGATAATCTTCGTCGCTTATGTAATACCTTTTCGTTACAGCCGTGCGGTTTCCGTAGTCCACTGTGGATGTTATCTCGACAATGGTCATCAGCCCGTTCCATCTGGTTCGGATTTCCTCGTCCTCGACAGCGTCGGCGGGCAGGATCCTGCATTCCCGCGTCTCGATGCGCCCATAGCCGCATTCCATCTGTGATGCGTAGTCTGACGATTTGTTGAAGAGAAAAGCATCCTCTACGGCATCCTTGAGTGCGGACTGGTTGTCCTTGACTCCCAAGAAGTAGTGCCCCTTTTTCTCGATGATTTTATCCACAATGCTCCGTTGCGTTCCGATGGCATCGATTGACACGACCGCGCCCTCCACATCTATCTTGTCAAGCAGTTGAGGTATTGCCGTTATCTCATTTTCCTTGTCTTTCAAACGGACGTGTCCCACAAACAGCTGGTTCTCACTGACAAACGCGTTCAAGAGGTAGTCTCCGCATGTGCCGTGTGATTTCGGAGAAACACCCCTGAGTTTCTTGCCGTCAAGGATGACCTGATTCTCCGACAGTGTATCAAGGAACTTCCGTCCATATTCTTTCAGGCAGCGCTCAATCTCCGAAGGCTCCACGGCACTCATCAGACGCTCAAACGTGTCGGGGGATGGAGAGCTCAGGCAGCCTTCAAGCAGCCCGAAGTCCCGTGCGCGCTCATTAGCGAACTCACTCATGTCTACGTAGTCCTCTCCACCGCAGAGATAGGTAAGGAGCGCGATCGTCAACAAATCCGACAGCAGATAAGTGCACCGCCCGGTAACGCGGTGGTCTTGGATAGATGAAAAAATCATATTCAACATAGCAGTTCCTGATATTAGTATTAAAGTATAAATATACTAATAATCAATGAATTATGCAATAATTTCCACCTCCCGATTTGCAGAAAATTGGGTGTATTTCAATCTCCTTAAAGAGACGGTGGTAGAGCCGAAAATACTATAGTCGCACGCCTTTTTATTAGCCGTTTTGATGCGGTTGCCCTGACCGGGTAATATGTTAGTTCGTAATCCTTGGATAACTCACTTTTAATCACATTGTAGGTAGAGTCAATTGCTGCAGAATTGGTATTATCGTTAAGTATGCAAAATGACACCATAGATAAAGTTCCGCTCGTGTTGGTTATAAGGATAAGTAAAGGATACGCCTTAATTCCGCAAACTTAAAAGATTTTTTGCGTGGAAGTCTGATTTCTTAGCCATTTTGCCTTTCGCATTGGTTGTCGGACCAGCTTCATAGAGCCCATGTCGCCGATTTTGGCTCCCAAGCAATACTCCAGATTGCAAAGATGACCCTACAATGTGCAACGAAGCAGCCTCTTGAGTGGCTCTGAGACGGATTCTGTAATGTATTTCAGCGTCTGATGCTACAAGACAAGGTAGACTTGTTGTCGTGTGTATATGTTGAGCACCTCCTGCCGGCCCGATCTGATCCATTTTGCGGGGGTGCAGACGAAGCGGTGGATAAAGCGCTTGAGGCGGCTGGTGATGTCAAGACCCTTGACGGCAGAGCCTATAACCTGTAGGATGTACAGATAGAAGTTTTTTAGCATAGCAGTGACCAGAAGGAAGACTGTGTTCTCCTTGAGGTATGAGAATGGGAGATGTGCCCACCCGAAGTCGTTGTTTTGGCAGTCGAAGTTGCGCTCTGATGCACTTCGCTGATTGTAGTAGAAAATGATGTCCTTCTCGGAGTTGCTCCAGTCATTGGTGAGTATGCTGCGATAAACGTATTCCGTTCCGAATAGACCCTCAGACTCGGCATTGGGGTCCTCGTCACTGATTTTCGTCCGCTGGACGACAAGGCGTAAGTTCTCATCAGGAAGGAAGCCGTCGAAGCGGAAGGAAGTGACACCACAGTCAATCCCGCCGATGCGGACCTCCTCCCAGTCCTTGTGCCCCATGAACTCGGTATGCCTTGACCGACAACTGCTTGCACGAAGATAGAAGTGTTCGCAATGGTCTTTGACATAGTCGACGATGGCTTCTGAGTACGAACCACAGTCGGCTCTGAAGTTACGGATGACTACACGGCTCTCGGACTCGAGCCTGCCGATGATGCGCTGCAAGGTGTCCACCTGGTGGAACTTGACTTGCGTATTGGCATCGCGGTTCTCGATGCCTACGATGAGACCTCCAACAGTGGCCACGCCGGGAAAGTAGCCATCGGCTTTCTTGTACTAGTATTTCGCATCCTTCTTGCCTGCCTGAATGAACTGGTGGTCGAAATCAAAGTCGATGCAGTCTCCGGGATTGAGTTGGCCGGTGACTTTGAGAAGTTTGAGCAGCAGGGAGTTGAGCCTATCGGCGGTGTTGAATGCATATGAGACCTTATCGGTGTTCTCGTAGGTGATGTTGTCGCAGCTGAGCTTGCGGAGAGACCTCTCGATTGTGTCTGAACTCGCAATACGGATTCCGTCGTGACCATTCCAGAAAGACTTGACATCCATCACGTCCTCAATGCAGTCACCACCGCAGAGATAGCTTGCAAAGAGCGAGGCAAATACGTCACCGTAGCTGAAAGCCTTGGGATCGCAGCTGCGAGAGCCGAGGAAGGAATCGACAGCTTTGCGGATGCCGGAGCGGTTGAACTGGTTGAAAATTGAATAAAGTCCCCCGAAAGGAGTGATATTGTCAGATTTTAGTTGTATCTTCGCCATGTCAGTGATTACTTATTTTATTTTAATTGCATCACTAATTTAGGTGAAATTACTGACATACGCAAGTCACTGTAAGGGTTTCTTTATCAGGGGCTTGCTATTTTTTAAACAATCCGCTTTGCGGAATTAAGGGATATATAGATTATAAGTATTCAATTTGAGGAACTGATACAAAATATGCCCAATTATGACAATACACAAAAAGATGATTTACCATTTTAATTGAGAATATTTATGAAAACAACTAACTGTCTAATTATTCTACTGTCTGCACTATGTCTTGCTGGATGTAAATTTGATGGGTCATTAATCTCTGAAAAATATACATTTGATTCATCAAATGCAATGAGAATATCTATTAATAATGATTCATACTCTTTAATATCAGATGATTCACCTAAAATAGAATCTGTTATTATCAATTATGCCCAAAATCGTGAAATTGAAAATGTCGTTATAAAACTTCAAGGGAAATTAAGTAAAAGATATGATGCTTCAATTTTACAATGGCCTTACAGTAGTTATAATGTCGGCCATTATTTCTGTGGACAATGGAAAACTTTAAAAGAATATGACACTATCATTGGAGGTAATCTTTGGGCTATTTCAAGGATAATGAACAACTCTCCGGATATACACCTTAAACTTGATGAAGAATTCCTGGAGGATATTAGAGTGGGTTATCTGAACAAGTATCATAAAAGCCTATATCTGATATACATCAAAAAAGGAGAATTTGGAAGTGGAGCATGGTATGTTTATCCGGTTATAAGGGAACAAGAGAGGAGAAATCTTGATTTAATCCCAGAAAAGAAATCATATTTTAATTAAATAATCATAGGCAATACTTCGGTAAATTTTTACCGAAAATTTAAAATTTTTTAAATCGAGTCGAATAAGGTCGACTCAAACCCTTAAAAAGTTCATTGAAATACTGTCAATAGATAAATCTACAAGCAACAGGAATTATGTGTTTCAGAGTGCGGTAAATTACTGAAAATAAACAGGAAAGGTATTGCATAATTCGTTGATTATTAGTAAATTAGAAGTATATCACCCCTTCTAATTATGGCTAGAGAATCAATCCTTATGCAATACCAATCCGAGAGCCTTGAGGCTCTCAAATCAGTAGCAAATATACGCAAACCCTTTGAAAAAGTCTTCATGGATGCGATGAAATTGTTCATGGCCATTCCCGACCGCATAAACTTCCTCCAAATGGGGCGTTACGGCAAGTTCTCAGAACAGACGTACCGCAACCATTTCGAGAACGAATCATTCGACTGGTTTTCATTCAACGAACATCTTGTCGGGAAACATCTCACAGGTAGCAGGAGAGCCTTAGCCATTGACCCGTCTTATATTCCCAAGTCTGGGAAGAAAACCCCTTGGATAGGATATTTCTGGTCAGGCTGCGCCGGAGAGTACAAACGCGGTCTTGAGCTTATGGGAATTGGAGTCGTATTTCAATGAAAGCGTGAAGACTCTTGCGGAGATGAACGAACTTTCGGAAGAAGAATGCTACAAGAAATTGGCATCAATGTACGACGGGTATCATTTTTGTGAAGACAGCATCGGTGTGTATAATCCGTTCAGCCTCCTGAACACATTCTGCGTGGGCAAATTCCGGATGTACTGGCTCGAGACTAGGACAACGTCATTTTTGGTGAGATACTTCAAGCATGGAAATTACAACCTCGACAATATTTCCAAAAATGACTTTTCGGTGGAGACTCTAACGGAAGCCAACTATGTGAGCTCTGCACCTATTACACTCATGTATCAGGCTGGATATCTGACTATCAAGGATTTTAAGCCGGATTTTTTCACATACAACCTCGACTACCCTAACGTGGAAGTCAAGCGCGGCTTCATGCATTCCCTCAGCCAATTATTCGCTCCGGCATTGATATACGGCGAACTATCTATATATCAATTCATTCGAGATATTGAAGCGGGCAATACCAAGTCTTTCATGGACCGCCTTACTGCATTTTTCGCAGGAAACAGCTACATGATTCAGGGCGACCTGGAGCTGTACTTCCAGAACGTGATGTCGATAATGCTGAAAATGATGGGGCTCTATGTAAAGACCGAATACCAGACATCCAACGGCAGGATAGACATCGTCTTCGATACGGACAAATATGTCTACATCATTGAATTAAAGAGGGATGAATCCGCCGAAGTAGCCCTGAAACAAATCGAGGAAAAGGGCTACGACAAACCGTTCCTCGCCAGCGGAAAGAAGATAATCAAACTCGGTATCAATTTCTCTTCTGAGGACAAGACTATTGACGGCTGGGCAGAGGCGTAACGACAATTAGCTGATACTGACAAAGCATCACACAGATTCGCGCTGCCAGTTCACGGTCCAGAATCATTTTCCTTCCGGCATTCATGAGCCTTTCCGCTTCTGAGAGCGCAAGTTTCGTATTGCCGTCGGTCAGCCAATCATCATCAGTATAGAGATGATATTGCGTCAATGTCTGCAAATTCACCTAAAGAAGGCTTAGCTGTCCACAAAAAAAGCACTTCCCGCGGAACATAATCAGCAAGAAGTGCAATCAAATTATTGATATACTCCTGACTACTGTCTCACCGCAGTCAGAATAACCTCTGACAGAGTAGGATGCGCATGGATGATATGTGCCAGGGATTCAGCCGTAGCATTGAAATTCATCAGAGCGGCAATTTCCTGAACGATGTCAGCAGAATGGGCTCCGAAGATATGGCAGCCGAGAATCTGACGATCCTTGATTTCGACACCTGCAGCATCTTTCTGATCACCATCAGCGACAACGACCTTGCAATATCCGTCAGGCTCACCCATCGAAATTGCCTTTCCGTTGGCCCTGTAGAATGACTTGAGACACTTTACTGCAATGCCTTCCGCTTTGCAGTCATCCTCAGTACGTCCCACAACGGCAGCTTCCGGTACAGTAAACACTGCAGCAGGAACGATGTCCAGACGGATACCATCGGCCAATGGACAAGCAGGAACATTGCCCGCCGCCTCTTCAAGTATGGTATTCAATGCCCTCTCACCTTCGAATGTCGCAACGTGAGCCAGCATCATACCGCCACGCACGTCTCCGATAGCAAAAATGTTCGGAACAGAAGTCCTCATATTAGCATCCGTCACGATTCCCTTAGGAGAGAATTCGATGCCGACATCGGCAAGATTCAGCGTCGAAACGGCAGGTCTGCGTCCAACGGCCATAAGAACCTTGTCCGCGTCCACAACGAACTCCTTGTCCTTCTTCATGTATTTGACCTGAAGAGAATCACCATTTTCAATGATAGCCTGTACCTGGGCAGCAGTCTCTATAGTCATTCCGCGCTTTCCGAGCGACTGCTTCAGCCTCTTGGCCAAATCAGTATCGAAACGAGGAAGAATATCCTTGCAATACTCCAGAACAGTTACCTCTGAACCGAGACTGGTGAAAATCGAAGCGAACTCCAGTCCGATGACACCTGCACCGATAACGCAAAGACGCTTAGGAATTTCTGTCAATGTCAGGATTTCCCTTGAAGTCAGGACGCCTTTCGCATCGCATCCAGGAATCGGCAAACTTGCAGATACTGAACCTGTTGCCACGAAAATGTAATCAGAAGCCAACTCCGTAACCTCTCCATTTTCAGCCTCGACAAGAACTGTGTGTGCATCCTTGAAAGACGCCTTTCCATAGTAAAGATGAATCAACTTGTTCTTCATGAGGAACTCGATTCCTCCCCTTAGCTGATCCACTACGACTTCCTTACGCTCGACAGCTTTCTTCAAGTCGAATCCGGGATTGAAGCCATCCGGCATTGACACACCGAACTCCCCTGCCCTGCGGATATCCTCATACACTTCCGCCGCGCGGCAGAGTGCCTTCGTCGGGATACAGCCTTCATTGAGGCAAGTACCGCCGAGAGGTCCGAAAGACACAAGATTAACTTCAATTCCTTTCGCGGCAGCCGCAACCGCAGTCTCATAACCGCCTGGTCCGGCACCGATAATTGTCAACGTCATAGCAAAAAACCTTTATGCGTCCCAGTATTTCAATATAGGCTGACGTGCCGCACGGGTCTCGTCAGGACGTGAAATAGGAGTATTGTGAGGAGCAGTCTTGAGGACTGAAGGATCCTCTGCAGCCTCAGCAGCAATCTTGTGCATCACGTCAATGAATGAATCTATCGTCTCCAGAGACTCTGTCTCAGTCGGCTCGATCATGATAGCCTGATGGAACAGAAGCGGGAAGTAGATTGTAGGAGCATGGAAGCCGAAATCCAAGAGCCTCTTGGCGACATCCAATGTAGTAGCTCCATGTATCTCCTCACAGCCCTCTGAAGCAGGACGTGAACCGTCATTGATAAGACCGTCGAATACGAACTCGTGCTTGCAGACAGATGGGATAGGCAGTTTGTAGCTGTCTTTCAGGCACTCCTTGATGTAGTTTGCCGAAAGTGTAGCGAAACGTCCTGCCATACGGAGATTCTGACGGCCTAGCATAAGGATATATGCATAAGCGCGAAGAATGACACCGAAATTACCCATGAATGCTGAAACTTGGCCTGCGCTCTCAGGACAATCCTTCGCAGTATTTATGCTGAATACGCCATCTTCACCCTTGACAACATGAGGTACAGGAAGATATGGTATGAGTCTCTCTGCAACTCCGACAGGACCTGAACCAGGACCGCCGCCACCATGAGGTGTCGAGAATGTCTTATGAAGATTCAAGTGCATGATATCGAAGCCCATGTCTCCAGGGCGAACAACTCCGAGAAGCGGGTTCATGTTGGCTCCGTCATAATAGAGAAGACCGCCGCATCCGTGGACGAGGTCCGCAATCTGACCGATTTCCTTCTCGAAAAGACCGAGAGTATTAGGGTTGGTCATCATGATACCTGCGATATCATCACCGAGAAGCGGTTTGAGGTCAGCGACATCCACGAGACCGTCAGCCTTGGACTTCACGACAACGACGTCGAGGCCGCAGACTGCAGCACTTGCAGGGTTCGTACCATGAGCACTGTCAGGAACAATCACCTTCGTACGTTTTGTATCTCCACGAAGCAAGTGATACTGCCTCATGATCATAAGACCTGTCAACTCGCCATGGGCACCTGCACAAGGGTCAAATGTAAAGCCTGACATTCCGGTAATTGCGGAAAGAGACTTCTCCATATTGTAATACACCTCGAGCGCGCCCTGAACTGTAGATGCAGGCTGAAGCGGATGCAATCCGAGGAAACCAGGCATTGCAGCTACTTCCTCATTAATCTTAGGATTATATTTCATGGTGCAGCTTCCCAGAGGATAGAATCCGGTATCAACACCAAAGTTCATCTGAGAAAGGTTCGTATAATGACGCACCACATCGACCTCACTCACCTGAGGGAGTGGAAGTTCTGACTTGCGGGACAATGACTCCGGCATATTCCACATGCCGGCCATTTCATTTTCCGGAAGCGAATAGCCTGAACGTCCAGGCTTGGAAAGTTCGAAAACTAATTTATCGTAATACTTCATACTCTTACCGAATTTAATAAAGCCTCGACTGCTGCAACAAGTGCGTCAATATCAGCTTTCGATCTCTTTTCCGTTACACAGAAACTGACATAGCCCTCTTCAGTCTCAAGAGCTCCGAACATACCTGCATCCAGAAGCGCATTCTGCAACTTCTCTACAGGAACGAGCGGTTTGAGGACAAATTCCTTCAGGAACGGTGCCGTGAACACTTCCTCGAACTTGCCTGTAGCAAGGAGCCTGTCATGGAGATAATGTGCACCACAAGCAGACAATTCATTGACCTTACGCAGGCCCTCAGCTCCCATAAGAGACATATATATGGTAACATACAACGCCATCAGGCTCTGGTTAGAGCAGATGTTGCTGGTTGCCTTCTCTCTACGGATGTGCTGCTCACGTGCCTGAAGTGTAAGTACGAAACAACGTCTGCCCTCAGAATCCTCGGTCTGACCTACGATTCTGCCAGGCATCTTGCGGACATAATCCTTGTTGCAAGCCATGAAACCCACATAAGGACCGCCATAGCAAAGCGGAATGCCGAGAGGCTGACCGTCACCGACGGCAACATCGAATCCCCACTCACCAGGAGTCTTCACCACGGCCAATGCTGAAGGGTCGCAATACTCGACTGCAATACCTTTGGCAGCATGGACGGCATCAGCGAAACCTGTCAAATCCTCAATGATACCGAAGCGGTTCAATGCAGGAACAATGATACCAGCGACGTCTCCTGCCTCGAGTTCCTTGTTCAATGCCTCGAGCGAAGTCTGTCCGTCCTTCTGTGCGATATATCCGAGCTGGATACCGTGATACTTCGCATAAGTCTCCACAACTCTCTTCACATTAGGAAGAAGAGTATCGGAAAGAAGCACCCTGTTCTTGCGCTTAGCACAAGAGACAGCCATCTTCATGGCCTCAGCGGCAGCTGTAGGACCGTCATACATCGAAGCATTGGCAATGTCCATTCCTGTCAATGCACAGATCATGCTCTGGTATTCGAAGATATACCTCAATGTTCCCTGAGAAATCTCAGCCTGATACGGAGTATATGCAGTAAGGAACTCTGAACGGGAACAGATATAAGGTACAACTGAAGGAGTATAATGGTCGTAGGCACCTGCGCCGGCGAACACTTTCAGTTTGGCATCCTTGCTGTCAAGGTCAGCGAAGAAATCTCTGACCTGCTGCTCAGACATGGCATCAGGAAGGTCATATTCCTTCCTGTAAATAAATTTTTCTGGAACATCAGCATAGAGGTCGTCCAAGGACGATACCCCTATGCGGTCCAGCATCAATTTTATATCATCCTCAGTATGAGGAAAATACGAAAATGCGCCCATATTCAGACTATTTCTCGGTCATTGCTTTGTAACCCTGAGCGTCCATGAGTTCATCCAATTCTGAAGGATCGCTCATCTTGACCTTGATAATCCAGTTTGTATAAGGGTCAGAGTTGATAAGCTCAGGCTGGTCCTCAAGTTCATCATTACGCTCTACTACAGTTCCAGTAACAGGGCATACGAGGTCACTTGAAGCCTTTACGCTCTCGAGTGCTCCAAACTCCTCGTCCTTTGCAACCTCATCATCAACATCAGGCATATCAACATAAGTGATGTCACCCATTTCGCTCTGTGCGAAGTCTGTTACACCGATGGTTGCAACATCACCTTCAACTTTTACCCACTCGTGTGTCTCGCTATATTTGAGACCTTCAATTAATTTGCTCATGATTTTTACGTTTTTATGTTATTTTTTGTAGTTAGTCTGATAAAATCTCTTCTTGATTACGATGCCAGGGAATACCTTCTTGCGGATTCTGATAAACACCTGAGTATCAAGCTTGGAATACTGTGCATCCAACATTGCGAAGCAGATGCTCTTGTCCAATGTGATAGAATGATATCCTGTGGTAACCACACCGATCTGGGTGCCGTCCTCCGTCTCGACAGGATATGTCGCACGCGGAATAGCCTTGTCCTGGAGCTCGATACCGACAAGTTTCTTTGCAGGACCCTCAGCCTTCTGCTTTACGAGAGCATCCCTTCCGATGAACTCCTTGTCAAGTTTGCAGAACATTCCGAGACCAGCCTCTACAGGAGTGATTGTGTCTGAAAGCTCATCGCCATAAAGAGGAAGTCCAGCCTCGAAACGCAGGGTATCACGGCAACCGAGACCGCACATTACTACTCCCGCATCCTTGAGAATCTGCCAGAGATTCACAATATCCTCCGGAGTCGTATAAAGTTCGAATCCGTCTTCTCCGGTATAGCCGGTACGGCTCACGACCATTCTATGGCCGTTCCATTTGGTCTCATAATATGTATAGAAAGCCAGTTCGGCAGCCTCCTTGAGTCCGAGAACCTCAGTAACTATTTTCTCAGCCTCAGGACCCTGAACTGCAATCTGTCCCCAATTGTCCGAATCATTTACAACAACCACGTCAAATCCTGCAGTCTGGGACTTGAGCCACTCATAATCCTTGTCAATGTTAGCAGCATTGACAACAAGCAGGAAATGATCAGGTTCGAATTCACGATATACCAGAAGATCATCTACAACACCACCATTCTCATGAAGCATCATTCCATAAAGGACTTTTCCTGCTTCAAAACCTCTGATTTCATTAGTAAAGATGTGATTTACAAATTTTTCCGCATCCAGACCGCTGACAAAAATCTCACCCATGTGTGACACGTCGAACATGCCTACATGATTACGGACCGCATTATGCTCATCGGTGATAGTAGTGTACTGAATCGGCATCATGAAACCCGCAAACGGGCTCATTTTCGCGCCTGCTGCGACATGACTGTCGTAGAGGCACGTTTTCTTAAGGTTTTCCTCCATTTTAGTTCAATGTTATTAAATTATGTGACTAATTTAAGCCAATATCTTTACATCTGCAAGTTTTACCCGCAAATAATCTTCAAGAGAGAATCCAGCTCAAGACCGGAAACATATTCTTCCGGATGAATATCCTTGAGTGCAGCAGTTATAGAAGCAGAATCGTCAGAAATACCGGAAAGCGCACTTGTCAGGACCTCATCAAGACCGTCCTGCAACGGGAAGAAATCTCCTGCCAGATGGCACTTGGTGATTTTGCCTTTGTCAATGTCCATTTCCGCATTGACCTCACCCACACCGGCAATCTTTCCTTTTCTCACGAGAGAATATGCGTGGTTGCGGCCTTCCAGGAAATCAGGATCAAGATATCCGGCCTCGATTTTTTCGATTTCCGCAATCTGCCCGTCAGTCAGTACAATTGTGTCAATGCCGCCTTCGGCATTACCGCAGAAACAAGACGCCAGAAAATGCTTGAAATTGTCAATGTCAGCGAGTTTTCCGAATTCAGCGGAGCGCTTAAAATATTCCTTTAGATTCGTAACATGCTGTCTTACAGAAGAAACACCCTTGCTCTTGATTTTTTCTTCAGAAGGAGTGATAGCTCTCTGCAACTCCTCGAAATCAGTATCGAAAAGCATTGTTCCATGTACGATACTGGACTTCGGTTTCAGGAAAAACGCATTACCGGAGACCTTCTTTCCATCCACGAGCACATCATTCCTGCCGGAACGCTGGGCATTCAACCCTACAGACTTGAGATAACCTGACAAAGTCTCGAGATACCTGTCGAAAGTCGACTGGACATCCGTAGTATCCGTGATATAGGAGAGCATGATGTTGCCTTTGTCGGAATAGACGCATCCGCCGCCGCTCTTTCTGCGGAAAAGATTGATTCCCTTTTCCTTGCAGTAAGGCATGTTGACCTCCGCCTCCATAACCTGATTCCTTCCGAAAATCACCGTCGGAGACACCTGCCACATAAAGAAAGCGTCCTTGTTCCTGTTTCCCGGCAACAGCTCGTCCAAATGAGCGGCCACGTATTCTTCCATGGCCAGGTAAAAGACCAGACGACGTTCCGCCGTCGGGTCAGGTAACTGAATGTATTTCATAATAAACAAAACGTGAGAGCCCGCAACAGCAAACCCTCACGATTAATATTGATTGACAATTATATTGCAAGTCTGAAGCCGAATGTTGTCTTAACAGAGCTGGCAGGAATGAAAGACCTGTTGGCTACCCGGCAAGCATCCCACATAGAAGCCGCGCTGCCGCCTCTCATGATACGCAACTCGCCAGACTCATTGTGACAAGGATCCTCTTCAGGATTCTCACTATACATATATTTGCTGTCCTGACACCATTCCCAAGCATTTCCGGACATATCATAGATTCCAAGTTCATTAGGCTGGAAACTCTTGACAGCAACCACTTTAGACTGAGCATTGGAAGCATATGCGGCAACCTGTGACACATACATTGAACCAGACAACTGGTTACCGAGAGACTTGATTCCGCCCCTTGCGGCAAATTCCCACTCGGCCTCGGTAGGGAGACGGAACTTCCTTCCTGTAAGTCTGTTAAGTTTTACTATGAAACGCTGACAATCATACCAGGAAACATTGACAACAGGCTTCTCAGAGAATTTGGCATCATTTGAATAAGGAATACTTCCCATAACAGCCTGCCAGAGACCTACAGTGACCTCAGTCTGTCCGATTTCAAAACTCTTCAGAGTAACCTTATGAACAGGCTTTTCATCTTCTCCGGCTGCCTTGGCGCTCTGCTCAGCGGTAGCACCCATATCGAAAGAACCGCCCTTTACAGGGACCATTCTGTACTTGACGTTTCCGACCTCAATTACTTCAGCCTCGGACTTGTCTTCCCTTGTGACCTTATGATCAATGATTGCATCAATGATATCCTGAGGAGCCGCAGTCTTTGTATTTGCAACAACTCTGAAACCCAAAGCCGGCTTGCGGATATAGTTTACCTCCTCATTTCTCTTGATAGCTGTACGGACAACCTTCGCATCTCTCTTCTCTGCGCAGAAAGGATTATGTACCAGTTCATTGGAAGTAAGAGGCTGATAAGAATCTGCACACCATTCTTCGAATTTGGCAGGAACTTCAACCAATCCCTGTGATACTGCATATTCCCACTGAGCCTCAGTCGGCAGAGCAAATGGAATGCCTGTCATTTTCGAAAGCTTGGAAAGGAATTTCTTGCAGTCATCCTGTGATACCATATCTACCGGAGCCTCAGGTGAAGTCGATGAGCCGCGCTGCTCCTTCATCACTGCTTCCCATAACTGTCTGCTGACCGGTTTGCCTGAGATGGAAAAACCATCCATAACGACCTCATGGATAGTCACATCCGCGATTTTGGTCCCTGCCGGTGTTTTTCCCATAGCAAAGGAGCCGCCTTCCACAGCAACCATGTCAAACTTGACGCCACCGGCATCAACAACTGCCGGAACATCTATGCCCTCGGCACTTCCTGATGTCTGGCTTCCACACGCAGACAGAGCAAAGCAAGCTGCCGCGATTCCAAAGAGTACATATATTCTTCTCATCACAAAAATTTAAAATATCTACAAATGTAATACATTTTAAACGATTTCCCAGCCATTCGACACACTCCAAAGGCAATTCTCCTTACATATTATAATTTATCCGGACAAAGACCGAAACAGGCCAATGCTAAAATTTTGGATTTTTTGATGAACTTATTTATTTTTGTATGATTCAAGTTCCGCATTGCAAAACTTGAATTTTATGACACGTACTAAAACAGAAAACAATGCAAAACGCAAGAATAGCCCTTGCTGCAGCAGTCTCGGCAGCATTGGCTTTTATATTTATACCATCCTGCAACAGAGGGAACAAGGGCTCCGAACCTGTCGAGCAGCAGGACACGATTTATCCGCTGGGCTTCTGTACCGATTCCTTTGACCTCGCGGAAGGCACATTGAAAAACGGAGAAATCTTCACAGGACTGATGACCAGACTGGGCATGTCGCCCAAAAGCGCCATGGAACTCATAAGCGCATCAGACAGCGTCTTCAATCCAAAGAAAATGCGTGCAGGAAACACGTGGCAGGCTTACTACAGCACCACAGACACGACGGGGCAACTGATTGAATATCTGGTCTATAACGAGGACAAAATCAATATGACCGTATTCAAATGCCAGGAGCCTCTGTCCGCGTGGAAGGTAACGAAACCCATCGTACACACGAAACGCTATGCCGATGTAAACATCTCCTCTTCACTCTGGAACGATCTCCGCAAGGCCGGCGCCCCGCTCATGCTGATTCTCCATCTAGAAGACATCTATGCCTGGACCATTGACTTCTTCTCGATCCAGCCGGGAGACAGATTCAGTGTCATCTATGACGAGACATCCTGCGAAGGCGAGACAATCGACATTGACACAGTATATTATGCCGAGTTCAGTCATGACGGGAAATGCTTCCCTGCCATCAGGCTTGATCAGGGAGACGGCGGAAACATTTACTGGAACGAAAAAGGAGAAAGCATGAAAAAGGCTTTCCTGAAAGCGCCTCTCAGATTCACCCGCATCAGTTCCGGCTTCTCTTATCACAGGAAACACCCTGTAACAGGACGTGTCAAGGCCCATACAGGAGTCGATTATGCGGCTCCTACCGGAACACCTGTAATGTCCATCGGAGACGGAACAGTCATCAGCAAAGGCTGGGGCGGTGGTGGCGGAAACACCGTCAAAATCAGACACAACTCAGTCTATACCACTGCCTATCTCCATCTTTCCAGATATGCCGCAGGACTTAAAGTCGGAGACCGTGTAAGACAGGGAGACATCATCGGATATGTCGGCGCGACAGGCGTCGCAACCGGTCCGCATCTGGATTTCCGTGTATGGAAGGGCGGCTCCCCTATCAATCCGCTGAAGATGGAATCTCCTAGCGCAGAGCCTATCAAGCCCGAGAACATGCACTCACTGGATTCTCTTGTTAAAATCCATGCAGAAGACCTGCACAGATGGATTAGCGCAGCAGACAGCCTTCGCACAGCAGCTGCCTGTGACACAATAAATTGCAAATAAAGTCAATGCCAGACCAGAAGACCATTCAGCCGGTAGCGGTATTCCGCTCCCCGTTCTCTTCCAAGTTCGGAATACCGCGTCAGAGTGGCGTGGTCAACGAACTTGAAGGGGAAATCGTACTCGGACATGAGTTCAGAAGGGAGGAAGCAATCCGCGGACTGGAAGGATTCACACATCTCTGGCTGATATGGGGATTCTCCGGCAATGAAGGAAAATGGAGTCTGACCGTAAGACCACCGCGATTGGGAGGAAACAAATCAGTCGGCGTTTTCGCTTCACGTTCTCCATTCAGGCCAAACGAACTGGGACTGTCCTCAGCGCGGATCATCAGCATTGACATTGACAATCCCGAAGGGCCGGTCATCCGCGTCGGCGGTGCGGACCTCATGGACGGGACTCCGATATACGACATCAAGCCCTATGTAAAATACTCCGACTGTCATCCGGATGCGGTTTCAGGGTTCACCGATACTTCGGAATGGCACGAGGCAAATGTCATATTCCCAGAAGAACTCAAACGCAAGTTTCTGGGTTCCAAGTCAATGTCAGGACGAAACGATACAGGAAAAGTTCTATCAGCATTGACAAAGACATTGGCGCAGAGGCCTGTGCCACAATACAGTAAAGACAGCGAAAGAATCTACGGAATGCCTTTCATGGGATGCGACATCAGATTCCGCGCAAGCAGCGACACTGTCACAGTAACAGATATCGTAACTGAGTTATAATCAAATAAAAGAGTTGTTTCAATGACACCTGCAACCATCATTATCACAATCCTGGCATACTTTGCAGTAATCCTCACAATCTCCTGGTTCACAGGCAGAAAGTCCGACAATGCGGGCTTCTTCACAGGAAACCGCAAACAGTCATGGTATATCGTAGCCTTCGCCATGATCGGCTCAGCCATGTCGGGAGTAACCTTCGTCTCAGTGCCCGGAATGGTGGCCACATCGGGATTCGGATACATGCAGATGGCACTGGGATTCATTGCAGGTCAGCTTGTTATAGCCTTCGTACTGATTCCTCTGTTCTACAAGATGAATCTCGTCTCCATATACGAGTATCTCGAGGGCAGATTCGGAATTTCCACATACAAGACAGGCGCCTGGTTCTTCTTCCTGTCGAAAATGACAGGAGCATCAGTAAGACTCTATCTTGTCTGCCTGTCGCTCCAGCTGATGGTATTCGGCCCGCTGGGTCTCCCGTTCTATATCAATGTCATTGTAACAGTCCTGATTCTGCTGGCCTACACGTTCAGAGGCGGAGTGAAAGCCGTAATCTGGATAGACTTCCTCAAGACATTCTGCATGATCGTTTCGATTGTCCTCTGCACCCTGTTCATAAGCAAGGCCCTGGGATTCACCTTCGGAACGATGTGCAAGGCCGTGGCAGACAGCGACATGTCCAGAGTCTTCTATTTCGATGATCCTAACAGCCCCCAGTTCTTCTTCAAGCAGTTCTTCGGAGGAATGTTCACTGTCATAGCAATGACCGGACTCGATCAGGACATGATGCAGAGATCATTGACCTGCAAGAACTTCTGCGATTCGCAGAAGAACATCGTCACAAGTACGATACTCCAGACCATAGTGATTTTTCTTTTCCTTGTACTGGGTATCCTGCTTTACATGTTCTCGTCAGCGGCTGTTTCAGGCACTATTCCGGGAGCAGAGAATGCACCGGCATTGGCAGAAGCGACAGGTGACCAGCTCTTCCCTGCCGTCGCCACAAGCGGACTCCTTCCAGTCGTCGTAGGCATCCTCTTCGTGACAGGTCTGGTCTCATGTTCATACGCAGCCGGCGGATCGGCATTGACAGCGTTGACAACATCATTTACAGTAGATATCCTGGGCACGGACGGCAAATCCGAAAACCAGGTCAAGAGCACCAGAGAGAAGGTCCATATCGGCATGGCTGTCTGCATGGGAATAACAATCGTTATCTTCAATCTGCTCAACAATACAAGCGCAATCGATGCTGTCTATAAGCTTGCCAGCTACACTTACGGACCTATTCTGGGATTGTTCGCTTTCGGCATCGCCACAAAGAGAAAAGTCCTTGACAGATTTGTCCCTCTTGCAGCAATCATCGCCCCGGTTCTGTGTCTTATACTTCAGATGAACTCGGAACGCTGGTTCGGCGGATATAAATTCAGCTACGAACTGCTGATTTTCAATGCCTTGTTCACATATCTAGGACTCCTGATCCTGAGCAGGAAGGAAGTCTCAAAATAATTCAATGATGGAAAGGGAAAAAGTCATAATCCGAGCCAGCTGGATAGGGGTAGGGACCAATATTCTGCTCTCGATATTCAAAGCATGCATAGGCCTGGTTTCAAATTCAATAGCAATCCTTATGGATGCGTTGAACAACCTGTCTGACGCTTTTTCCGCCTCCGTTACCATAATCGGAATGAAGGTGGCAGGAAAGCCGGCGGACAAGGAGCATCCGTTCGGACACGGCAGGGTCGAATATTTTACCGCGATAGTGATATCACTGGTCATCATCGTTGCCGGTGTTTCATGTCTTGTCGAATCAGTAAAGAAAATCATCCATCCGGAGCCGGCAGTATATACATTCCTGTCCATTCTCATACTTGCCGTAGCAATCCTGGCCAAGATATTTCTCGGAAGATATGTGAAGAAAGTCGGCAAAGATTACAATTCCGAATCACTGTGCGCTACAGGAGCCGATGCTCTTTTCGATGCATTGATTACTGGTTCAACACTGCTTGCAGCAATCTGCGGCATGATTTTCGGCAACAAACTTGACAACATTCCTATAGACGGCATCCTGGGAGGTTTCATTTCACTTATCATCTTGAAAGCCGGTTATGAAATGATGATGAAACCGATCAATGAACTGCTTGGCGAAAGAATTCCTGCAGGACTGGCCAAGTCCATCAAAGCGGATATCTGCGAAATAAGTCCGGTGCTCGGCGCCTATGACCTCCAGTTGCATAACTATGGTCCGGAACAAATCGTCGGCGCCGTGAACATCGCAATCCCGGAGGAAATGACTGCCAGGGATATACATGTCCTCACCCAGAGAATCCACACCATAATCCACGAGAAATACGGAGTAATCCTGACGGTCGGAATCTATGCCGTAGTGACCGGCGACAAGCACATCGTAGAAATGCAGGATGGTGTCAATGCCATTGTATCTTCAATGCCGGGAGTCCTTCAGGTCCACGGAATGTTCATCAATCCTACCGAGCACATCATTTCGTTCGACATAGTAATAGATTTTTCTGTCAATGACATCACGGCCCTCAAAAAGGAAATCAATGAACGGCTGGTCGAAAGATACCCCGGATTCAATGTCAGGATACACATTGACAAGGACTGGTGCGACTAACCTTTGTTTAGTCGAATTTTTTGCGTATGTTTGCGACCATTTTTGGAGTATTTTTTTGAGAGATAACGAACCGACAAATAAGAAAACATGGAGTGGTTCATACAACTATTTACTGAACAAAGCTTTATACAAGCCATCATAGTTTTGTCGCTAATCTGTGCGACCGGCCTGTTCTGCAGCAAACTGAAATTCAAAGGTGTATCTCTTGGCATCACTTTCGTATTCTTCGCCGGAATCGTGGCCGGACATCTCGGTCTTGGCATTGACCCGAATATGCTCGCATTTGCTCAGAACTTCGGCCTGATTATTTTCGTGTATGCACTCGGACTGCAGGTCGGACCGTCGTTCTTCCCTTCATTGAAAAAAGGAGGCATCAAATTCAATGTACTGGCATTTGCAGTCTTGGTCGTCGGAGTAATCCTCACTATTGCAACAAGTTGGATAACAGGACTTTCCCTGCCTACTACCGTCGGTCTGTACACTGGAGCAGCGACCAACACTCCTATGCTCGGTGCAGCACAACAGACTCTGCTTCAGACAGATCCGTCAGCCGTGGACACATCCAACGAGATGGCTATGGCATGCGCTGTCGGCTATCCGTTCGGAGTAATCGGTGTCATCCTCTGCGTCATCATTCTCAAGTTCATATTCCAGAGGGGCAACAAGAAAAAGACAGACTCACATAACAACCAGACGTTCATAACCGAGTTCAAAATCAGCAATCCGGCCATCTACGGAAAGTCTCTGAAAGACATAATGAAAGATGTATCAATACGCCTTGTTGTTTCTCGCGTATGGAAATTCAACGGCAATGCCAACGAGTCTGACGGCAGACAGGGAACGGTTATCATCCCCAACGGAGACACTATCCTGGAAAAAGGTGAACATGTCATGGTCATGTCCAAAGAGAGTGAGGTCGGCGCAGCAGAAAAACTTTTCGGAGAAATTGTAAATAAAGACTGGAACAAGAAAGATATAGACTGGAACAACATAGACGGAATGCTGGTATCCCGTCATGTTTTCGTGACAAAGCCTAATGCCAATGGTGCAAAACTCGAGGCCCTGCACCTCAGAAACGCATTCGGAATCAATATCACACGCGTAAACCGCGCCGGCATTGACATTCTTCCTTCCAGTCACCTCCGCCTCCAGATCGGGGACAAACTCACCATCGTAGGTAAGGAAAGTGCCATCGACAAAGTTGCCGAAGTGCTTGGAAATCAGGAAAAAGAATTACGTAATCCTAATCTGTTCTCCATTTTCGTGGGCATGATGGTCGGACTGATTCTCGGAAGTATTCCGATTTTCATTCCGGGCATGAGCACACCTATAAAACTCGGTATCGCGGGCGGACCTATCATCGTTGGTATTCTTATGGGAGCCTTCGGACCACGTCTGCATTTCACCACCTATACCACACACAGCGCAAACCTGATGCTCCGTCAGCTGGGTCTTACGATTTACCTTGCAGGACTCGGTCTCAGTGCAGGTCCGGGATTTTTCGAGACTGTATTCCGTCCTGAAGGACTGACCTGGATAGGCGCAAGCCTGGCATTGGCAATTGTCCCTGTACTGCTTGTCGGCTATATCGGATCCAAATTCTGCAAGACCAGCTATGCGGCCAATGTCGGTCTGCTCTGCGGAGCAATGGCGAATCCAATCGCATTAAACTATGCCCTGAGCACTGTCGATGACGACGAGCCGTCAGTTTCATATGCCACAGTATATCCGGTAGAGATGTTCCTGCACGTGATAGTAGCCCAGATGCTGATGCTTCTCTGCTAGATTATCCTCCTGTTTATTATTTTATACTTTGTCAGGACCAACAATCATCACTTGGCCCAGGCGAAACTTTGTAACATTATTGTAATATTTCGTACGGTTTAGTAACTTTGTATTAACATTTATCATACTATAATTCTATAATGAACACATACAGATATGACGGGGGAAGTGAGTTCCCGTATCAGTATAAGTATCAGCACGCGGCAATCACAGCGGATTGCGTTGTATTTTCCTTCGACGGAAAAAAGCTAAAAGTTCTGCTTATAAAAAGAGGTAACGAGCCCTATAAAAACAAGTGGGCTTTTCCTGGAGGTTTCCTGAAAATGGACGAGACTGTAGAGGAATGTGCACGCAGAGAACTTAACGAAGAGACAAGTCTGACTCCAACATTTTTGGAGCAGTTGAACGTATTTTCAATGCCGGGGAGAGATCCTCGGGAACGTGTCATTTCCATCGCATACATAGCACTTGCAAAAGAGACTTACGTCAAAGGGGGCGATGATGCTTCCGAAGCACGCTGGTTCGAGATGGACAATCTTCCGACTCTCGCTTTCGACCATTCACAAATCATGGATGCTGCACTGAGCCGTCTGAAAAAAACTATCCACTTCAAGCCGGTAGGTTTCGATATGATGCCGGACGTCTTCACATGCCCTGACCTCCAGAGGCTTTATGAGGCTGTTCTGGGCGTCAAACTGGACAGACGTAATTTCCTGAAGAAAATGATGTCACTCGGTCTTCTCGAACGTATAGAGGACATCCACAGGGAGAAGAACATCATTCTCGAATCGGGAGCCCAGAGAGCACGCGCTCCAAGAATTCCGATCAAGTACAAATTCAATCTGAATAAGTACAACGAACTGAAGGAGAACGGATTCAGGCTTGAATTCTAGTATCCTTCTGACTATCGGAACGATACATTGACGGAGTAATACCGGTAATGCGTTTGAAGATACGGGACATGGCCGACAAGTCAGTAAAGCCGGCCATAACTGCCAAGTCTGTCATTGACTTGCCTGTCCCGGCATCTATCAGACGCTTTACTTCTTCTATGCGGAGGTTGTTTATCCAGGCATTGAAATTCATCTCATAGATATCATTCAGGAACCCTGAAAGGGAACGGGGATTGATGCCTATCTCGTCTGCCACTTTCGCCAATGTCAGACCCTCCGCCAGATAAGGTTTCTCGGGACGTACCGCCCATGCGTGAATCAAGTTCTCGATACGGCATTTGTCAATGCTGATCTGCAAATCTTTTCCGTCATTTCCTTCATCAGCACTGACATTGACAATATCTTGATTCTCAGCCTTTTCCGCGTCGGTGATTTCAGGGGTCAATTGACAGGCAGCTTTCTCAATCATCTCTTCAGAAGGAGTATCATCAAATTCATTGAGATCTTCTTCGAAAGCCGGAGACATCTCGACATAGGTCGTTTTCTTGTTCAGGATAATGAGGGTAAGGACAAATACTGTCAATGTAGCAAGAGAAATCAGGATGACATCTACTGTCCTGTTGGACGCAAAGTTGCCCAAGACCTGAAAGAACACGTAGGCAATGAATCCATGTATGATATAGGGCAATCTGCTTCCCCCGATTGCCTGAGAGCCGGAGAAATAGTTCCCTACACCCTTCTTGTAGCCGACACTGGTTTTCACTAGCCAGAACATGCAGAAAATCATCTCAGCAGCAATCACATATGCAAGTATTGTGGAAAGCGTATGTGCTACAGTTGTTTCCAGAAAGGCTGTATAACTGACGATGCTGAAATTATTGCCGGAATATGCGATATATCCCACTAAATATAGCACTGACAATATGAGTACCGGCAAAGGCATGAGTTGTTTTTTACGCTCGGTCACATCCTGTGAAAACATGAGCTCTATCAGAGCGAAAGTCATCAGGTACATCTGGAAATAGAAAGCCGCAGGAACGATAAACTTTTTCAGGATAAAACAACCCACGCCCATCGAAATGAATACCGCGGATATAAAATAAGTGATCGAGTCGATCAATAAGCTGTATGCCAGATATCTGCGGACTTTAACGAAAGACCTCTCTTTTTCCTGCTTGATATGTATCACGAACAAGAATATGGAAATCACGACACATATCGTACTGCACACTAAGTGTATAGAAAAATCCAACAAACTCATTTTGTATTTCTTTAACAACTACCGCTATGCGGAACCAACACACACGTAATAAATACACTTTATGTCATAAAGAGACAATTGCACTAAACAACGACAGTCTAGAGTCAATCCTACAAAAATACGATTTTTTTATAAATAAAACGAAAAAAGTCAGAATCTCATTCAAAAACGACAGTGGAACCAAACCATCAGGCATTGTTCGTTTTGGCTTGCAGATTCGCCATTTGGTAGTAATTTTATACTCATCCGCTGTGATATTTTGCCATTTGATTATAAAACGCTATATTTCGGACAATTGAATAGAAAACACATTATTAAAAAACTATTACAATGAAAAAGTTCATTTTTGCAGCTGCTGCGGCAGCTCTCATGTTCTTCAGCATTGACGCATCTGCACAGCTGAGCGTCGGTGCAGGTTTCGCGAAATCTGACCTTAAGGAAAAGGTAGATATCAAATCCATTACCCAGAAAGAGACTGCCAACGCAAATGGCGTATATGTAGGCGCTGACTATACCTTCAAGTTCAAGTATGGTCTCGGCTTCACACCAGGCGTCGAGTGGGTTTTCGTAGGCGACAAGGACGTCAAGGAACTCGGATTTGGAAACATCAAAGGCGAAGCAAAATTCAAAGAGCACTACATCAATGTTCCTCTCCAGCTGAACTGGGGCATCGATGTAAAGATCGTAAGAATCTTCGTGTTCGCAGGTCCGACAATGTCCTTCAACATTTCCTCAAATACCAAGACTAAGGGCAGTGCACTGGGCACTGACACTGGCACTTCCAAGGTAAACACGAAGGATTTCTTCGAGAATCTCGGCGGAAAGTACGGTAGCTTCGACCTCATGATGGGCGCAGGTGCAGGTGTCGACATCGCAAACATAATCAGAGTCAAATTCGGCTATGACTGGGGTATGGTGAACAGAGGTGACAGCGACATCCAACTTCACAGACAGCAGCTCAAACTCGGTATCGCTTTCCTGTTCTAGAATACGACATATATGATGACAAAAACGGCAGCCCGGAATAATCGGGCTGCCGTTTTTGTCATATTAGAGAGCTATTACTTCACGGGATGTTTTCCCGGCATTGATGTGACAACGCAGTAAGGTCCGGAGTAAGTCACTGTGCCTGACGAATAGACAAAGTCCCGCAAGGCATCATTTCCATCAAGGCGCTCAGTGGTGGTAACCAAGGTGAATGTTTTTCCTCCCAGAGCAGTCGAGTCTGAGGCGTCACGAAGAAATGCATCAGCATTCTTTTCATAATCAATTATTTGACGGCCGAGATAGACATCCATATTCTCCGGTCTGTGGACGAAAAGCGTCACCACTTCAGTGCCTTCAGGTACATCTTGGCATACTTCTCTGTAACCCATATAAGGATTAGCCTTTACAATGACACCTGAGGCTGCATAAATCATAAGAAGAAGCGAAGCTCCCATCATGAACACCGGAAGATTCCACTGGCGTCTTCTGAAAAGGAACCAGAGGGCGAGCAGATTGCCGATGAACAGAAGGGCCGCAGCAATCTTGGTTGCACCGGAGAAGGCGAAATTATATTCATACAGTTCCGGAATGAGCGCATTGACATTGACAATACCGGCGAGCACCAGCATTGACAATAACGCTGCGAGCGACATTATCGCAGCAGGGATTGCGATAGCCCATACGAGCCAGCGGCGAGTTCCTTTTCTGCTGCTGACAAGCGGGAAGAGGTACACCACGAACGGGAACATAGGCACAAGATAGACAGGCAGTTTGGAGCTGAATGAGGACAGCATCACGAATGTCGAACCGATGATGCAGAGGAAGAAAATTTCCAGGTCAGATCGTACAGACTCTGCAGGAATTTCGGTCTTGTTCTTTCCGGAAGGCCAGACGGATTCCACGAGACTGCCTACCAGAATAAAAGTATAAGGAGCTATGCACCAGAGGATTGCGGCTGCGTAGAACCAGAACGGACGGCTATGGGTAAAGGCTTTTACGGCGCGTCCCATGGTCTGCTTGAAAAGGAGATTGTCGAGATATTCCGTTCCCCCGTCGAAGAAGACGCAGGTGAACCAAATCGCACAGAGCGCAGCGATTACACCCCATGTCTTAAGTCCGAGATATTTTCCGATATCACGCCATTTGCGCTTCACGATAAGGAAAACCGCTATGGAGACCGGAGGTACAAGCAGGCCGACAGGCCCCTTGGTAAAGAGCGCCATGAATATCCATACAGGGAGAAGCCAACTGCATTTCTTATAGACTACCGCGTCTCCCCCATCTGGTTCTCCGTCAATGCGCAATTCGTACATGCGCCAGAACGTGAACAGGGCCAGCGCGATGAACATGCACATAAGCATATCCATGCGGATCACGACGGCAGTACCGAGGAACATGACGCAGGTAAGGAGCATCATCGCCATGGCCATCCTGTCGGAAACTGAAGCCTTCGACATCACCCATCTGTCCATCAGCCAGACAATTACGAATGCCGGAAGAATCGAGAACAAGGTCAATGCAAATACGCTGTGACCTCCTGTCAATGTCTTGCAGAGCATTACTATCCAGAGATAGAGAGGCGGTTTGTCGGCATAGGCCGCACCATGATTGAAGAAGGCGAAGAAGTTGCCTCCCGCAAGGGCCTCGTCAGCAATGCTGAGGTATCTCAGTTCATTGGACGGGGTAAAGTCTCTCATCAGCATCTCGGGAATGAGGCAGATGATCGTGAACAGAAAGACGGCAAGCAGCGGGTGCTTGGTGAGAAAATTATTTTTCATCGGATTTCTTTTCTTTGAATCCTAATACAAGGTTCCTGATATAGGCAACGAAACCGAATGACTGTCCGAGAATCAGGACAGGGTCAAGTCTGAAGATTCCGTATGCGATTATGACGCTGGAGCCGAAAAGGCTGATGGCCCAGAAGCCCACAGGCAGGGTGGACTGATGCTTGTATCTGGAATAAAAGTATTGATATACAAATCGTAAGGTAAATATGACCTGTCCGGCGGAGCCGAAGACGACCAGCCAGAACGGAATATTGTCATTCCTGAAGAAGTTCTGGAAATAGACTGACGCATTCTGGAGCATCAGGACGACTGCCACTACCGGAGTAGCCAGAAGGACTGTCTGCAGGACAAGCCCCAGACGTTTCCAGACACCTTTGGCATTGAGGTTCCACAGGTATATATAGTAGGAGATGAGCTGCCCGAGTACTATCGAGAAGTCATCCCTAAGGATTCCATAGACGAAGAAAAGGTAAGAACCGATTACGCTGAGCACCCAATATGCGGACGGGGAAACGACCTTCTTGGCCTTTTCCGACTTCCACCACTGGAAAAGTGTTCTCAGGGAAAAGAAAATCTGGGCCGTGAAGCCGATGGCCATGATCATGGCCTTTGATATTTCGTGAACTGCCAGCATCCCTTATTGAACGTTGTTCTCCCCTACCTTATAATTGATATAGCGCGGACGCATCCACCTGTATGCGAAACAGTCGGCAAATGGTCCGACCAGACGGTTCCAGAGGTGATATTTGGACTTTCCTGCCACTCTCGGGAAGTGTCTTACAGGAACCTGTCCGTATGTGCAGCCGTCCTGAAGGAGAACGAGTGCGGGAAGGAACCTGTGCATACCCTTGAACATGGGGATACGCTTGGCAACGTCTGAGCGGAGAATCTTCAGAGGACAGCCGGTATCTGTAGCTCCGTCATGAGTCATCATTTTACGGAATCCATTGGCAATCTTGGACTGAATTCTCTTGAAGAAAGTATCTTTACGATTCGCCCTGATACCTATCATCATGCTCTTGCCCTCCATTCCGTCCAGCAGAAGATTGAAATCTTCCGGAGTAGTCTGAAGGTCCGCATCCATATATCCGACAAACTCAGAACAGGTATAGTCGAAACCGGCCTTGATCGCAGCGCTCAGACCCGCATTCTTGACGAAACTGATATAGCAGAAGTCTTTATTTCTTGCACATACTTCCTGGATACGGGCAAGGCTGCTGTCAGCCGAACCATCATTGACAAAGAGAACGCAGGAACTGCATTTGCTCTTTGGCAAGAATTCAGAAAGTGCATTTTCCAGCGCATATATATTATCCTCTTCGTTATAGACAGGGACCACAATCGTGAATCTGTATTCTCCGGTCTTGTTCATATTCGGTATCATTTTTATGTTTAACTTACAAATGTAAGAAAATTCAAAAAAACAAAAAAATGCCGCTTATACGGGGTTATTGTTTGAATGTTCCGTATATTTGTATGATTTGGAGGACTTATTATGAATGGGGATATTCAGGTCTGGGATCCGCTCAGAAAAAAGAATGTGACATTGACACCGGAAGAAAGGGTGCGTCAATGGTTCATCACTGTGCTGAGGGACGTAATTAAGGTTCCCATGCACATGATGATGAGCGAAGTGGGCATGAAATACGGCGAAGGTACGGTAAAAAAGGAGTTCCGTGCCGACATTGTGGTCTTCGACCGCAGGCCGGGTCCGATGATGATTGTAGAGTGCAAGCGTCCGGATGTGGAGATCACCAAGGAGGTGATGGAGCAGGCGCTTCGTTATGACATGGTCATGGATGTGCGCTTTCTGGCATTGACCAACGGGCACAAGACCGTTATCTGCAAGAAAGAACATGGTCATGTGACATTCCTCGACAAGCCTCCTGTGTATATGGGAATGCTGGAGTGCGGGACCGAGGTCTCCCCCGGCAAGAATGATTGAAAATTGAATTAAAAGGATAGATATGACGGTGACTAAGGGATTTCTGGACGCGCCGATTTTCGGCATCGTCTCGGAAGTAGCAGAGAGTATTGGTGTAAGGGCTTTTGTCATAGGCGGTTACGTGCGCGACTGCTTCCTTGGCAGAACGAATGATGACATTGACATAGTTGTAGAAGGAAGCGGTATTGCGCTTGCGGCTGCTGTTGCAGACCATATCAAGAAAACTGAAAAACATGGCTGCCGCGTCTCCATCTTCAAGAATTTCGGCACGGCCATGCTGAAGTATCACGGCATAGAGGTCGAATTCGTAGGTGCCAGAAAAGAGTCTTATCATCGTGATTCTCGAAAGCCGATCGTCGAGGACGGAACCTTGGAGGACGACCAGAAAAGAAGGGATTTCACTATCAATGCCATGGCATTCAGCCTCCAGAAGGGTGATTTCGGCGCATTGGTAGATCCGTTCGGCGGAATCAAGGACCTCGCGGCAGGTATAATCCGCACTCCCCTGGACCCAGACACGACATATAGCGATGACCCGCTCCGTATGCTTCGCGCCGTGAGATTTGCGGCCAAGCTCAGCACCCCCGAGATGCAGTTCAGGATTGTCAATGAGTCTCTTGAGTCAATGAAAAGGATGAGGGAGAGGATGTCTATTCTTTCCAAGGAGAGGATTGCAGAGGAATTGAACAAGATGCTTCTGTGTCCCAAGCCTTCCATGGCGTTTCATCTGATGGACCAGACCGGACTTCTGGAATATGTCCTTCCAGCACTGTGCAAGCTCAAGGGAGTGGAGACTGTAGAAGGTAGAGGTCACAAGGATAATTTTTCGCATACTCTACAGGTTGTGGACAATGTCGCGGCCGAAGAGATAAAAGGCATTGGCCTGGGAGAACTGCTTGACTATACTCCGCATGAGAATGGGGATGGATTCGACGAGTCCGTCAGGACTTCACCTTGCGTATGGCTGAGGTGGGCGGCTCTTCTTCATGACATCGGCAAGCCTGCGAGCAAACGCTATGACCCTAATATCGGCTGGACTTTCCATGGGCATGAGGTAATCGGTTCTCGTATGGTTCCGAAGATTTTCCAGCAACTGAAGATGCCTCTCAATGAGAAGATGAAGTATGTCCAGAAGCTGGTCGCCTTGCATCACAGGCCTGTAGCCCTTGTGGATGAAGAGGTTACAGATTCCGCTGTCCGCCGTCTGCTTTTCGATGCCGGAAATGAGATTCAGGACCTTATGCTGCTCTGCAATGCCGATATCACGTCCAAGAATCCTGTGAAAGTGGAGAGAATCAGAAAGAATTTCGAACTCGTCAAGGAAAAACTTGTAGAGGTAGAGGCCAAAGACAAGATCCGCAATTTCAAGAATCCTATTACAGGTGAATATGTTATGGAGGTCTATAACATTCCTCCGTGCAGGGAAATCGGTGAACTGAAGGAGTATGTGAAGAACGCCATTCTGGATGGAGTCATCGGCAATTCATTCGAAGAGGCTGATGTGCTGATGCGCAAGCGTGCCGTCGAGATGGGACTCAATGCGGTAAAATAAACCTACCGCCTATGCTGACAGACGATTTCCTCTTATATATAATGGGTGTCAGACGCTATTCGCGCCGGACTCAGGAAATCTATGCCGGAATATTGAAGGAGTTCAATGAATATGCCGCGAGCTATTCCCTTCCCCAGGAGCCGGCTGCTTCGCAGGAGGGAAAGGTCAATGCTGATGTGGATTTCATTCTGAGGGCATTGGACAAGACTATCATAAGGAATTATGAGGTCTATCTTTCCGATGAGCGCAAGCTCAATGCCAGAACCATCAATCAGCATTTGTCCGTGCTCAGCAGTTTCTGCAGGTGGCTTATGGGGCAAGGTCTTCTCAAATGCAATCCGGTGAAGCTTGTCAGCCGGCCAAAGTGTGAGAAACGGCTACCCGTTTTCTATCGTCAGGATTCAATGGAGGATTATTTCAGGGAGACTTTGCCTTCCGCAGATGGGGAATCTCTGAAAGCTCTGGAAAATGTCGCCGGGTCCCTCCATGATGGCACTCCGACGTCTTCCAGCGCTTATAAGCTGGCTTCCGACTTGTATTCGAGAAGGCTCAGACGCATGATTATCAGCACACTATATGAAACCGGGATGCGACGGGCCGAATTGATTTCATTGAAAATAGGCAGCATTGACTTCAGACGAAGGATTATCACTGTCCGCGGAAAAGGAAATAAAATGCGAGAAATTCCTCTCACACCTGCACTTTCTAAAGAAATTTTATTATATTTGAAAGCAGCGGAAGCGATAGTCGGACGGGAAAGGACCGCGAGTGAGCCATTCCTCATAACATTGACAGGAGCCGGTGTATATCCGGTTTTGGTCGATAGAGCGGTGAAGAGCGAGTTAGGAAATGTTGACAGCATCACGGGCAGGAAATCGCCTCACGTGCTCAGGCACACTTTGGCGACGGAACTGCTGAATGACGGTTCAGATCTATACTCCATTAAGGAGTTGCTCGGGCACTCTTCTCTGGCGGCGACTCAGGTCTATACCCATAACACTATCGAGAAGCAGAAAAGTGTTTATTTAAATGCTCATCCGCGGGCCAGAAACACTTCTGACATCAAGGATGATGCTAACGGTAATCTCTCTGACGGGAAACCGGAGGAGTAAAAATGGAGGTATTTATGGAGATTAGAGTTCATTCACTCAAATTCGATGCGGATCAGAAACTTCTTGATTTCATTGAGAAGAAGGTTTCAAAAATCAGCCGTTTCGATGACACCATTACCGATGTGGAAGTTGTGCTTTCTCTTCTTGAGGAGCATGAGAACAAGAATGTGAAGCTTCAGGTACATGTTCCGGGAGGTTCGCAGGTTATTGAAAGAAACGCGAAGTCCTTCGAGACTGCCATCAATGATTGTGTTGATGCAATGAAGGAAAAGCTTACCCGTAACAGGGAGCGCAAAACTGAATAAACTAGCTTAGGTTTCGCATGTCGAAACACCCTGCCAGTTCCGTGAAGGCGGCAGACTTATTTCGCCCGGCTCTATAGAGATACAGAGTCGGGCGATAATTGTTTTCGAGCGGCAGCCATGCCTGGAGCCAATCCGGTTGCAAGTGCCGCGTTCCGTATTCATGGATTTTATGTAATTGATTCTGTCCTCGTCGTCAAGCCGGGCCGATGCCAGGATGATATAACCCAATTGCTATGCATTACTCATCTCTTCCTTTAGCTTGGAAACTTCTTCTGCTGAGAGCCCTGTGGCTTGCGTGATAATCTCGCAAGATGCTCCAACCCGTATAAGGTTCATCGCGATTTTCAAGCGCTCCTCTCCTCGCCCTTCCTCACGTCCTTCTTTGAGACCTTCTTCTTTACCTTCTTTATGTCCTTCCTTGTGCCCCTCTTTTCGTCCTTCCTCACGCCCAGTCTCACGCGCGTACTCGATCTGATTGTATGTGTCCCGTTCAGTATTCATGGATTTAATGTAATTGGTTCTGTCCTTGTCGTCAAGTTGGGCTAGCTCCGCAACATCAAAGAGTTTCGTGAATATCCTGTCCCTCAGTCTCTCAGGGCGTTCCAACAAGTTGGACATGTTCTTCAGCAGATACAGCCACTTGTCCAAGTCCGTCTCCAGTTCATCCTCACCCTTGTCGAACTTCTCCACCTCCACGAAGACGA
>SAMEA104315427__coassemble_564_pt1 | contig 32451 bp, 22 predicted proteins | sample SAMEA104315427__metabat2_low_PE_025 | metagenome-assembled genome bin SAMEA104315427 (sample SAMEA104315427) | gut metagenome | biome: Monkey gut; feature: monkey-associated habitat; material: faeces | place: China | collected 2013
CGGCGAGGACGAAGAATAAATTTCAGACAATATCATAGGCGCATGTCCGACCTTGCATTTTGAATAAAAGGTCGGCTTCGCCGAGTGTATTCTAGGAAACCACTTAAAAAACAAGACATGAATAAAAAAGTATCAGTAGTTTTCATGCTGATGGCCGTACTGTTTATAGTATGCCTGATAGCATCCAACCTTTTTGCAACAAAGGTCTTCGCAATGGGCAGCATCACGCTCCCCGGCGCAGTAATCATTTTCCCTATTTCTTACATCCTGAACGACTGCTTTGCAGAAGTATGGGGATACCGCAAAGCCAGACTCGTAATCTGGACAGCCTTTGCGATGAACTTCTTTGTAGCCATCATGGGCCAGATCGTCTCATGGCTTCCGGCTGCATCCTTCTGGGACGGCGGTGAACACTTCGACTACGTGTTCAGCATGGCACCACGTGTGGCCTTCGCATCCCTCCTTGCATTCCTCGCAGGCTCTACCATGAATGCCTTCGTCATGAGCCGCATGAAAATCGCCACAAAAGGCAAAGGCTTTTCAGGCCGTGCCATCCTTTCTTCCGTAGCAGGAGAAACCCTTGATTCATTGATCTTTATGCCAATCGTCTTCTGGGGCGCGGACATCAGGTCATTGGCGACAATGCTCATCGCTCAGGTCACTTTCAAGGTATGCTACGAGATTCTCATCCTTCCTGTCACGATACAGGTAGTGAAAGCCCTCAAACGCTACGAAGGCATTGACACATATGACGAGAATATCTCGTACAATCCGTTCAGAGTTTACGACATTTAGTTTATCACGAAATAATTCTCCGTCTTCAAGTGCAAACACATTTGAAGACGGAGTAACTGTCACATTTAACAAATACTTCAAATGAATAAAGAAAGAGAACAGGAGGGACTGCACTCCTTGGGTCATAAATCCGAATACAAGATGGATTACGCTCCGGAAGTACTGGAGACCTTCATAAACAAGCATCAGGAAAACGACTATTGGGTAAGATTCAATTGCCCTGAATTCACAAGCCTCTGTCCTATTACAGGCCAGCCGGACTTTGCTGAAATCCGTATCAGCTACATCCCTGACGTGAAAATGGTCGAGAGCAAGAGCCTGAAACTCTATCTTTTCAGTTTCCGTAATCATGGAGACTTCCACGAGGATTGCGTAAACAAAATCATGAAAGACCTTATCAAATTGATGGACCCGAAATACATTGAAGTAACAGGTCTTTTCACTCCTCGTGGTGGAATCTCCATATTCCCTTATGCCAATTACGGCCGTCCGGGAACAAAATTCGAAAAACTCGCAGAGCAGCGTTTCGCTACACACGAGTAGCCGTTACATTGTCCTGCCCCTTAATATGACTCTGTCTATGAACGGAGTCTGGTAGCAGTAAGGAATCCATGTCAATGACGGTATCCGCTTAGTAATGATGAGGTTGGCAAGTTTGCCGGCAGTTATTGACCCGGCAACGTCGCTGATGCCCATCGCATAGGCGGAATTCAGCGTACATGCGTTCAATGCCTGTATCGGCGTGAGTCTCATCTGGATACAGCCGAGCGACATGACGAACCTCATGTCTCCGCAAGGGGAAGACCCTGGATTATAATCTGATGCCAATGCTATACCGAGCCCTGAGTTGATGAAATCCAGGGCTTTGCCGTATTGCATCCTCAGGAAGAATGACGCTCCCGGAAGCATTGTCGGCATGGTGCATGAGTCCTTGAGTACACGGATTTCCTCATCAGTCGTGCTCTCCAGATGATCTACCGACAGGGCATTGTGCTTCACTCCGACCTGCACGCCGCCTGAAACGGCAAGCTGGTTCGCGTGGAGCTTCACCCTCATTCCGTACTGCTCTCCAGCCGTCAGAATCCTGTCAGTCTCTTCTGTCGTAAAGAATCCTTCTTCGCAGAATACATCGACAAAGTCGGCAAGATTCTCGGCCGCAACAGCCGGAATCATCTCATTGCATACGTGATCTACATACTCGCTCTGCCTTCCTGCGAATGCCCTGCCTACTGCATGGGCCCCCAGAAATGTGGACTTGATTATGGCAGGAGAGTTCTCCCTTATCCTTTTTATTACGCGGAGTATCTTCAGCTCATCCTGTGTGGTGAGTCCGTATCCGCTCTTGATTTCGATCGCTCCGGTACCTTTCGCTATCATTTCATTGACACGCTCCATCGCCTGTCTGTACAGCTCGTCCTCGGATGTGTTGTGCAGGAGATCAGCAGAATTCAGGATTCCGCCTCCGTGCGCGGCAATCTCGGCATAGGAAAGACCTTTGATCTTGTCCAGGAATTCCTGCTCTCTTGTTCCCGCAAAGACAATGTGGGAGTGCGAGTCGCAGAATGCCGGCAGTACGAATCCGCCGTCTGCGTCAATGACATCGAAAGTATCCTGTCCGGATTCCTGTGAGAGATCCGGACAGTCTGACATTGACCCGAAACAGGCAATCTTGTCGTCCTCGATGAGAAGCCATGCGTTCTCCAGGGTGCCTGTCTCTGACATTGACACTCCTTCTTTACGCATTACTCCAGCTTCGACGATTCCGGCAATCTGCCCGATATTCCTTATCAGCGTTTTCATTGCTTTTGCGGCTTAGATCAGGATATTGTTCTCGTCGCGGAGGAAGTCGATGCTCTTCATGATAAGAGGATGCATGTAAGTATCGACATCTACGAAAGGAACCTCCTTGCGGTAGTCTGCAAGCATCTTCTCGATGAGTGGAGATGACTTTTCAGGACGACGAAACTCGAGAGCCTGTGCAGCATTGAAAAGCTCGATTGCGAGGACTGTCTCGACGTTATCGACTACGCGGACGAGTTTGGTGGCCGCGTTGGAGCCCATACTGACGTGGTCTTCCTGACCCTGTGATGATGGGATGGAATCGCATGATGCAGGCCAGCAAAGCATCTTGTTCTGGCTGACGATAGATGCCGCGGTGTACTGAGGAATCATGAATCCGCTGTTCAGACCAGGTTTTGCAACGAGGAACATAGGGAGGCCTCTCTGACCGCTGATAAGTTTGTAAATTCTTCTCTCTGAGATATTTGACAGCTCGGACATTGCGATTGCGAGGGTATCCATAGGGATAGCGATAGGCTCTCCGTGGAAGTTGCCGGCAGAGATGATCATATCCTCGTCAGGGAATACGTTAGGGTTATCGGTGGCGCTGTTGATTTCGTCTCCGATGACAGATGCAACGTGTCTGATATTGTCTTTAACAGCTCCGTGAACCTGAGGGATGCAACGGAATGAATATGGGTCCTGGACGTGCTGCTTAGGTCTGCGGATAAGTTCGCTGCCGTCGAGCAGTTTCAGGAAATTCTCAGCTGTCTCGAGCTGTCCTTTGTGACGGCGGAGAAGGTGTGTGAGCTGGTAGAACGGCTCGATTCTTCCGTCATAAGCCTCCAATGACATGGCTGCGATGCAGTCTGCCCAACGTGAAAGTCTCATGCTCTTTATCAATGCCCATGTGGCGTGAGCACTCATGAACTGTGTTCCGTTGAGAAGTGCGAGGCCTTCCTTTGACTGGAGTCGGATAGGGCTCCATCCGAACTCCTTCCATACTTCTGCTGAAGGACGTACCTGTCCTTTGTATCTTACCTCACCGAGGCCGATGAGAGGAAGGCACATGTGTGCCAGAGGTGCGAGGTCTCCTGACGCGCCGAGTGAACCCTGCTGATAGACAACCGGAAGGATGTCATTGTTGAACATGTCGATGAGGCGCTGGATGGTAATGATCTGTACGCCTGAATGTCCGTAAGACAGAGACTGTATCTTCATGAGAAGCATCAGTTTGACAATCTCAGGTCTTACAGGGTCGCCTGTTCCGCATGCGTGTGACATTACGAGGTTGTGCTGGAGCTGTGAAAGGTCAGCCTCCGGAATCGTAATGTTGCAGAGTGAACCGAAACCTGTGGTGACGCCATATACTGGTCTGCCTATGTCCTCCATCTTGCTGTCAAGATAGTCGCGGCATTTCTGAACGGCCTTTGCAGATTCTTCTGAAAGCTCGAGAGTTGCGTGATTGTCAATGATTTCCTTGACTTTTGCGAGTGTCAGTGTCTCGTTGGATATTTTATGTATCATGTCGTGTTATTTATGTTATTGACCCGGAATATCTCCCATTGCGGACATTCCGGATCATTTTCGGATTTCTTGATTATCTGATGTTTTTCAGAGCGTCGCGGACCAGAGTCTCGTCAGCATTGACAGGAACTGTTACTGTCAATGTCTCTGTGCGTCCCATTTCGCGGGTTATAGCGTGGAGTGCGCCTTCGTTGCGAGCCCAGCTGCGGCGTGCGATTCCGTTGTTCACATCCCAGAAAAGCATGTTGGTGATGTGGCGGTCAGAATCGGCGGTTCCGTCAATGACCATACCGAAACCTCCGTTGATGACTTCGCCCCAGCCTACGCCGCCTCCGTTGTGGATAGAAACCCATGTAGCACCTCTGAATGAGTCTCCGATGACGTTCTGGATGGCCATGTCGGCGGTGAACTGAGAACCGTCATAGATATTGGATGTCTCGCGGAATGGAGAGTCTGTTCCTGAAACGTCGTGGTGGTCACGTCCGAGAACAATCGGAGCAGTAATTTCCCCACGTCTGATAGCCTCGTTGAAAGCCAATGCAATCTTGGTTCTTCCTTCGCAGTCTGCGTAAAGGATTCTGGCCTGGGAACCTACCACAAGTTTATTGCGGCCTGCCTCCTCGATCCAGTGGATATTGTCGCGGAGCTGTCCCTGAATCTCTTCCGGGGCTGTCCTGGACTCTTCTTCGAGAACCTTTACTGCGATGGCATCTGACTTCGCGAGGTCCTCCGGATTCTCTGACATACATACCCATCTGAAAGGTCCGAAACCATAGTCGAAATAGAGAGGTCCCATGATGTCCTGTACGTATGAAGGATAGCGGAACTTGCCGTCCGGTCTGAGGATGTCTGCTCCTGCGCGGGAAGACTCGAGAAGGAATGCGTTGCCATAGTCGAAGAAGTACATTCCTTTGGCAGTCAGGCGGTTGATTGCTGCAACCTGTCTTCTGAGGGATTCTCTTACGCACTCTTTGAAGCGCTCCGGCTCTTCTGCCATCATCTTCTTGGACTCTTCGAGGCTGTATCCTACCGGATAGTATCCGCCTGCCCAAGGGTTGTGGAGTGAGGTCTGGTCAGAACCGAGGTTTACTTCAATGCCTTCGTCTGCAAGTCTTTCCCACAGATCGACAACGTTACCTACGTATGCGAGCGAAACGACTTCTTTCTCGCTTGTAGCCTTGCGGATACGTGCCATAAGTTCGTCAAGGTTCTCGTGGAGTTCATCTACCCAGCCCTGCTCGTGACGCTTGCGTGCTGCAAGCGGGTTGATTTCTGCTGTTACGCTCACTACGCCTGCAATGTTTCCTGCCTTAGGCTGGGCTCCTGACATTCCGCCGAGTCCGGCTGTCACGAACAGGAGGCCTTTCATATTCTCTCTGGTACCTTCAATGCCCTTGCTCTTCAGCTGTTTGCGTGCTGCATTCATGACTGTGATGGTGGTACCATGAACGATACCCTGAGGTCCGATATACATATATGAGCCTGCGGTCATCTGTCCGTACTGTGAAACGCCGAGAGCATTGAATCTCTCCCAGTCGTCCTGCTTCGAGTAGTTAGGGATTACCATACCATTGGTGACAACTACACGCGGTGCGTCCTTGTGGCTTGGGAACAGTCCCATAGGGTGTCCTGAATACATTGCAAGCGTCTGCTCGTCAGTCATTTCTGCAAGATACTTCATCGCTAGGCGGTACTGTGCCCAGTTCTGGAAGATGGCTCCGTTACCGCCGTAGATGATGAGTTCGTGAGGGTGCTGAGCGACTCTCGGGTCCAGGTTGTTCTGGATCATACCCATGATTGCAGCTGCCTGACGGCTCTTTGCAGGATATTCGTCGATAGGTCTTGCATACATCTCATAGTCGGGACGGAACCTGTACATGTAGATTCTGCCGTAGTCATGCAGCTCCTGTGCGAATTCCTCTGCGAGTATGCTGTGGAACTTGGTAGGGAAATATCTCAATGCGTTCCTGACGGCAAGTACCTTCTCTTCTTCAGTGAGGATGTCCTTGCGCTTAGGAGCATGGTTGATATTCTTGTCGTATGGTTTTTTCTCTGGCAATTCAGCAGGAATACCTTCGAGTATCTGTTTCTGAAAATCTGTCATTTTCGTGAAGTTTAGTAATTAATTATATGTGTTCTTGGCGAAAAATCGTTTGGAAATGTCCGACACAGGACATTTCCAAACGATTATATTGTCTAGCCGATGTTCTTGTTGACTGCGGCAAGGATTTCGGCCTCTTTCTCCGCTGCCTCTTTTGCGATGGCTTCTGCCTCTGCAACGAGTTTGTCAGCAAGAGCGCGGTCCTGGAGTCCTGCAGCATTGATCCTGACATTGAGCTGTGCTCCTCTTACTGCTGCCAATGCTGCGAGGGCGCCGACTCCTGCATCTGATGCTGAAGCAGGGTTCCCGGTCAATGCCATTGCGAGGACTACCGGCATTGCTTCGAGCGCGGTCTGCATTGTTCTCAGAGGAACCTGGGTTGCATAGAGAGTCGCTTTCTCCATAGCTGCAGCACGTGCTGCTTTCTCTTCGTCACTGCCCTTTGGCATAGAGAATACATCCATGATCTTCGCGAATGCGGCGGTGTCCTCATCTACGAGTTTCAGCAGGCGTTCCATGACATCATGTCCCTTTTCCGCCCAGTCGGAGAACTCTTTCCAGCGTGCATCCCAGCCACGTTTGTGGGCTGAAAGGTTAGCTACCATTGTTCCCAGTGCTGCTGCGAGTGCGCCCATGTATGCTGATACTGAGCCGCCTCCAGGTGCTGCTGACTCAGAAGCTGTCTCTCTTGCGAATCCCTTGAGTGTCATTCTGATAAGTCTTTCCTTAGCAGCTTCTGCAGCCTCGTCTTCCATCAGGAATTCGATGACTTTCTCGCGTGGGTTGAAAGGCTTGAGGTCGCTGAGGCCCAGTGACTTGACAGCTATCTTGAGGATTTCCTCCTCGCTGATTCCGAGTGAACGCTCCTGTTTTGCGAGATAATATTTGCCGGCCTCGATGAGAACGCGTTTAGGTACAAGTCCTACGATTTCAGTTCCGGTGACACGGAGTCCTCTTGCCGCTGCTGCTCTGCAAACCTCTTCGAAGGCCACGTGGAGCGGAGTTGCGTTCATGTCGGTAATGTTCATGGATACCTGGGCGATACCGTATTCCTCGATGTACCAGCCGATTGCCTTGCAGCCCTTCAGTGTTCCAGGAATCCAGATGGTCTTTCCGTTGTCGTCCTTGAGAATCTTTCCGGTGAGGCTGCCACCCTCTCTTGCAGGACGGCCTTTCTCTCTGACATCGAATGCGACTGCCATTGCGCGGCGTGTGGATGTGGTGTTCAGGTTGAAGTTGACCGCGATAAGGAAGTCACGTGCTCCTACATTGGTAGCGCCAGACTTGGCAACTGTCTCATTGTACTCGCCAGGGCCGAAATCCGGTTTTCTCTCAGGGTCATTGACCTTTTCCGGAAGAGCCTCATATTCGCCTGCGCGGCATACTGCGAGATTTTTTCTCTCCGGCTTGTAGGCTGCTGACTCGTAGCAGTAGCAAGGAATTCCGAGTTCGTCGTAGATCCTTTTTGCGAGGTTTCTGGCCATTTCCGCACATTCTTTCAGTGTGGTTCCGGCAACTGGGATGAGAGGCAGTACGTCCGTAGCTCCTGACCTTGGGTGTGCGCCGTGGTGATGTCTCATGTCGATCAGTTCGGCTGCTTTCTTTTCGCCCTGGAATGCCGCTTCGAGTACCGCTTCCGGTGAACCTACGAATGTCACCACTGTTCTGTTGGTGGCCTCTCCTGGATCAACATCGAGTACTTTGACGCTTTCCTCTCCGTTCTCAGTGGAAACTTTTGTTTCGGTTATTGCCTTGACAATCTGGTCAATAACTTCTTTGTTCCGACCCTCGCTGTAGTTCGGGACACATTCGATGATTCTTTTCATATTATCTGTTTAATAAAATATTTTGTACAAAAACTGTCTTGGAAATGTTTGTCGTGTCAGCTCATCAGCCTTTCCGCCCGGTCCTCAGTTTGTCTTGCGCTCTACTCGAAAAGACTTTGAAACGTAAATTTAAGCATTTTCTTATAAAACGTATAAATATACGCAGTTTTCTGTAAAAAATGAAGAAAATTCAGCTAAATTGCTTTATAACTGAATTTTCTCGAATCGTCGGAAATATGTCACGGAATCTGCTAATTCTCCTCGTCAGGAGCCGTGCCCCGTCTGAATATCTTGTAGCCTATCATGGCCATGGCGATGCTCATCAGCGGGCTGAGGATATTGAAGAAGCAATATGGCAGATAAGTGATGGTCGGCACGCTCAGGATGGTAGCCTGTGTCATACCGCAACTGCTCCACGGGTAGAGAGGCGATGTGACAGTCGAAGAATCCTCCACGGAGCGTCCCAGCAGGCGGCTCTCATAACCGCGTTTCGCATAAATGTCCTTGTAGATGTCTGACGTAAGGATAATCGAAAGATACTGGTCTGAAATGACACCGTTCAGGATTACGCCTGTTCCGACAGTCGAAGCCACCAGGCCGGTGCGGGTCTTGGTCATCGGCAGGATCAATGATGCAAGGTGATGGAGCATTCCGCTGGCTTTCATGCATCCTCCGAAACACATCGCGCAGATAACCAGGTACACAGTGTTCAGCATTCCGAGCATACCCCTCGATGCCACGAGCTTATTGACCTCTTCGACGCCGGTATCCACTGAAACTGAATCATATATGGTCTTGACAATGCCGGTGAACATTACTTCAGCCTTGCATAGTGTTCCGCCGATTCCAAAGGCCTCGAGAGTCTGGTTGCCTATCTCCGTCACGATGTGCGGCTGGAGAACGATGGCGCAGCCTGCCGCCAGTAACATTGATATTCCCAATACCGGCAGCGCAGGCATTTTCTTGGCGATGAGGATTCCGGTCACGACCGGGACTATGAGCGTCCACAGCGAAATATTGAACTTCGACGACAATGTCTCCGTATAGACCGAAATCTGTGCAGAGTCGTTCCCGCTGTGCAGAAAACCGAGCACCAGGAATATTGTCAATGTTAGAACAAATGATGGTACTGTGGTGAGCATCAGGTACTTGATGTGCTTGAAGAGGGGAGACCCTGAGATGGATGCCGCCATTACCGTCGTGTCGGAAAGCGGTGAAATCTTGTCTCCGAAATATGCTCCGGATATGATAGCGCCGGCAATCATTCCCTCACTGAAGCCCTGGGCTTTTCCGATACCCATGAGGGCCACTCCGATAGTCGCGATAGTGGTCCACGAACTGCCGATCATCACGGAAATGAAGGCGCAGATTATACATGCTGTTACCAGGAAGATTTTCGGGGAGATGATCTGCACACCATAATATATAAGGGACGGCACGGTTCCGCTCATTGTCCATGTTCCGGAAATGCCGCCGATCATGAACAAGATAACGATGGCCGTGGTCACGTCACCGATGTTGCTCCTGATGGCGTCCTCGAATTCCTCCCACGGCTTCTTGAAAAGCCACATAGCCAGCCATACGCAGATTCCCGCTGAAAACAGCAGTGCCACTTGGCTTGCGCCAAGAATCGCGTCGCTTCCGAAAATGGTGATGTTCAATGCCAGTAGAATGACCAATACCACGATTGGTACCAATGAAATGCAAGTTCGAATTACAGATGCTTTCTTCATTCCGTATAATATTTAAAAGTCATGAAGGCATTCCCTTCATGAAAACAACAAATGGTAATCTATGTCCGTCTTGTAGATAATAAAAATATCCCCGCAAGTCTGAGTTGCGGAGAGTATTTTTGCAAAGGTAGTGAATAATCGGGATTAATACCTGATTTTCATCTCATAATTCCACTGGTCGAAGTAAAGGTTGCCGCCATCCCACTCTACTTCGCCTCTCTGGAATAATGACACATTTTTGGCAGGAAATAGCATTTTCTTGCCAAAAATGTATTACTTTTGTGCTGTCGAACAGATAAAAATGACAATTACAGATCATATCGTATATTATGCAGCTCTGCAGCGTGGACCTTTCCGCAGGAAGGACCTTTCCGCATGGCTGGGCGAAAATAGGATTACGGTTGGCAGTGGTCTTCAAACACAGCTGGACCGCTTGGTTGCATCCGGTCGTCTCATTAAAACCGGCTGGGGAGAGTATCGTCTAAGTGACAGTGCAAAGCCCCGTTTGCAACTCGCTCTAAAGCCGGAAACAAAGGAATTGGCCCAGTACCTGAAGAAGCGCTATCCGCTGGCTGATTTCTGTATTTGGGATGCTGCCAGCGTTATTCCCTTTATGCTGCATGTGCCTAACATCAAGATGGTCATCGTTGACGTAGAGCGTCTGCTTGAACAATCCTTCCCGGATGCCATCCGCGAGAAGTATCCGAATATGATGGTTCTTCCCAATCCCACTAAAGAAGAGTTTATCAAGTTCGGGAGCACCAGGGACTGCATCATTCTGCATACACTTACAACAGAAGCTCCGATTGACACCTTTGAAGGACTCTCCGTACCCACAGCGGAGAAAATGTTGGTGGACATTTTCCTTAATCCGGAATTCGAATTCCTTCGGGGAAGTGAACTCACTCGTATATATCAGGAAGTGTTCTCCGATTTTGACATATCCCGCAGCCGGCTGCTCCGCTATGCGCGGCGCCGTTACTGTGAAGAAAAAATACAACATCTTATTGACCGCATAACCCCTTAGAACAATGATTGACCCTCAAAGCCGAAGCCTGGAATGGATTGAACAGGCATCCCCTTCTTCAAGGGAGAGGATGAATTCTTTATGGAAATCATGAAACAGCTCTATGACGTCAGTTCCATCATTGACAGAGTGGACAACCTCACCGAAGTCCGGAATACCTATAGCCAACTTGTCCCAATCGAATTAGGATACCGCAAACTTAACCGGCTCACCGAGGCCGATGTCCTCAAGGATACTTATGATTGCGCCCTGAACATCTGTTTGCGCGGCGCTCTGGATAAAAAAGAATATGGCTATTACGCGAAAGGTGCCAGAAGTGTAAACAGTTTCATCATCCCGGAGAATTACAATGCCGATATCGCCATCCGTGATGCTGCTAAAGTGGCATACCTTGTTCGTCTTATCCAGACTGGCAACAATCATGTAAAGCATTACAAACATGAAATGGATGAGGAACTTGCAGACGCCCTTATACAGAATCGCCAGTTGAACAAACTGAACAGCATTAAGAAGATAAGCCTGGAAGCATTCTTCTATCTGTTGGAAATCGAGAAGACTATCTGATTTTCATCTCATAATTCCACTGGTCGAAGTAAAGGTTGCCGCCATCCCACTCTACTTCGCCTCTCTGGAAATCAACGGTTTCGCTACGCGGATATTTCTTTTCCGGGATAAACTTGCGGCCGAAATCGTTGTTTATGACGAGCCTGTAGGCATCCAGGGCTCCCATGTAGGTTTCCCCTCCGAAAGACTGGTCCACAGGAATCCATCCGTAGCCGTCAATCCAGATTTCAGCCCAGTCGTGCATCCCGTCATTGCCCGGATGCATCATGAATCCGCTCTGGAATCTGGCCGGGATACCTGCTGACCTGCAGAGAGTTATGAACAATAGGCTTACCTGGCCGCAGTCTCCGTGTCTGTTGTGGAGGACATATTCCGGAATGTTCTTGATTGTCGAATACTCGCGCGCTGACGCCCATGGGAAGTTTGCGTCAATCCAATCATAGAAGGCTTTCGCCTTGAGGACAGGTTTGTCAATGCCTTTGCACAGGGAGTCCCTGAGTTCCAGGATTCTTGGCGAGAACAATATGTGCGAGTCGCGCTCCTTCGTATATTCTTTCGGTGCAGCACCCTTTTTGCCGGACGGACCAATGCCGGTTTCCGTATCATCATCTGTGATGCCGAGCGGTATCCATTCAGCGCATGATTCATATTCGAACTCCTCATAGAATACGACAGGCCAGCCTGCGGACGCCTTCGCTTCCATATAGAGGGAACTGTGTGCGCTCCGATTTCCTGAGAAGGTCAGTTCTTCGGCATTGGCCAGTTCTGTCCTGAAATATAACGGGTCAGAGGAATCGGATGGCCTGGAAGTCCAGCCGGCCTCGATGAACTTTACATTTTTCTGTCTCGGGACATCAGTCCTCGGATATGGCAGCCAGCAACGTACTATTTCTCCGTCCGGAACGGCGTCCGGTTTCACAGTCAATGTGTATCTGACTCTCATTTTGTGCGGCTTTCCGAGATACTTGTCGCCGGACAGGTAGCCGCCGGCCTCGTAGGTGACAGCATTGTCATCGATGGCATTGACATTCACATTGGCATTGGCCTTCATCCTTTTCCTGACCGCTTTTGCGGCATCGGCGACGTCTTTCTTGCCGATCCGGTAGGCTTTGTCCGGCTCTGCGCCGTCAGCGGCCTCTTTTATCGCGCGGCAGCTTTTGTCGATGCGGAAGAGGTTCGGGCCGGCATTGCGGAAATACCGTGTCTCGCCGTTCAGGGTCAATGCTTCCAGGCAGCCTTGTCTGGTCCACGAATCTATCTGGTCTTCAGTGACATCCGGAATGTATTTCGTGATATATTCCTTCACGTCGCTCCTGGTCTTGCAGAAGTCGAGTTCTACTCTGTGCTGGAGGTCATCTTTCCAGCTGTAACCGCTTCTGCTGCCGCAGCTGAGTGCGAGGACTGCGGTGGAAATTGTCAATGCTATTGTTTTGAGTCTCATGTCGTTGTGATTCGTGTTACGGATAAAAACTGACGGTGTTCCCGAGTGGTGGCGCCCGGTAAGGCTGCACAAAATACAAAGTTAACATTCAAGGAATAAAAACCAAGGGGTGAGAGAGCTGCATCCATATACGTATTGTCAAATTGTCGAATTATTTTGTCAGATTGTCGTAGGATTTGTGGTTTTTAATGTTTACCTTGCAAGTGCAATCTAATGCAAATACAATTTTAACAATATGAAAACTGCTTATTATCTTTTGGCAGCATCGACTTTGCTGCTCACGTTCTCATGTATTTCTTCGACTGGTCCCGATGATCCGGAGACCGTCCCTCCTACAGTTCCTGTCGTGACGACTGCTGATTTTACAGACCTTACTACCAGCTCGGTCAAAGTCGGCGGAGAGGTCAAGGAAGACGGCGGTGCTGAAGTTACTGCACGCGGTATCGTGTATGGTGACCAGGCCAATCCTACTGTTGAGGCTTCATCCATTACCGATGAGGGAAAGGGAACAGGTGTGTTCGAGTCTGAACTTTCTGAACTGAAGTCTTCTACCACATACTATTATCGTGCTTATGCTACGAATGAGGCTGGTACATCCTATGGTGAGGAAAAGTCTTTCACTACAGATATGGCTGAGACATTGACAATCGCTATCAATGATAATGTATCACTGGAGATGGTGCTTGTGAAACCAGGTACTTTCGCTATGGGTAATCCGCAGTGGGAATCAGGTTTCTATTATGAGGGACCTGTGCACAATGTGACATTGACAAAGAGCTACTACATAGGCAAGTTTGAGGTCACCCAGGCTCAGTGGACTGCCATCATGGACTCCAATCCAAGCTATTACATCGGTGACGATATCGCCGTTCATCAGGTCAGCTACAACATGTGCCTGCAGTTCGTTGAGGGACTGAACAAAAAGACAGGTCTGACATTCTCCATGCCTACAGAGGCCCAGTGGGAATTTGCTGCCCGCGGCGGAGTGAACTCCAAAGGGTATATGTATGCAGGAAGCAATGATCTCGCCGAGGTCGGCTGGTCAATGACTACTTTGGCGGCAGAAGGTATTGAATCAATAATGCCAGGCGGCAAGAAGAAGCCTAATGAGCTTGGACTCTACGACATGAGCGGAAATGTAAACGAGTGGGTATCAGACTATTTCTATTCTTCAGGCTATGAGGCAGGTGATGCTACTGACCCTACCGGTCCGTCAGAGCCTACAACTGAAGCCAAGGAAAGGGTAGTACGCGGAGGTTCAGGCTTCCTGGATGATATCTGCTGCACAGTTTACAAGAGATCGGGAACTTATACTTCAGACAATGCAGGAATGGACTTTGGTCTCCGTCTTGTACTGAATAATGACAAATAACATGTCTGGAAATATAAAGTTATTGCTGAAGTCAGCCGGAAGTTTCTTTCTGGCTGGCTTTTTTGTGTTCTCCGCGTCTTGTTCGAAGGGTCCGGAAGAAGTGCCGGATACTCCGCCTGAAAATGAACCTGGCTTGCCTCAGGTCCGGACTGCCGGAGTTGCGGATGTGACAGATGAGGGGGCGACAGTGTCCTGCGTCCTGGTCTCCGACGGCGGCAAAATATTGCTCGAGAGGGGAGTGGTTTATGGTCTGGAAGAAAATCCTACCCTGGAGACTGGAACCAAGGTCAATGCCAACAGGGGTACGGGAGAATATTCCGTGGAACTCGGAAACCTTTCTGACTGGAAGGAATATCATGTCCGCGCGTTTGCGACAAATAAACTTGGCACGTCTTACGGAGATGATGTGACTTTCGAGACCCTGCCGAAGAAGGTGCGGACCATCAATCTTGACGGCGTCGTTTTCAAGATGGTCTATGTCGAGGGCGGTACCTTCAGGATGGGAGCCGCCGATGACGATGCGGCAGCGGAGTCGTACGAAAAACCAGCCCATAATGTTACTCTTGACAGTTATTATATCGGTTCATGCGAGGTGACCAATGAGGTGTGGAATATGGTGATGGAAGGCCGTGCCCCGACACCGCTGGAGCAGAATGAAAGATTCAAGCCTGTGGGACTGAAATCGTGGCCCCAGTGTGTAGAGTTCATTGATAAAATCAGCAAGCAGACCGGGATGAATTTCAGTCTCCCGACTGAGGCCCAGTGGGAATATGCCGCAAGGGGCGGAAACAGACAGGAGCATTATCTGTATTGCGGAAGTGATGACGTGGACGAGGTCGGATGGTATTACGCCAATGCCGAGAGTAATGTCATGATTGTCGGTACTAAGAAGCCTAATGGCCTCGGACTATATGATATGACGGGCAATGTGCTGGAATGGTGCGCTGACTGGTATGGCCAGTATTCTGCCCAGGATCAGGAGAATCCCGTATGTGATGTGAAAAATCCTGAAGGCTTCCGCGTAATGCGCGGCGGTTCCGTTGTCAATGATCCTGACTGGTGCCGTCTTACACACCGTTTCGGAGGGAAATACGACAGCAACATGTATTTCGTGGGCTTCCGTCTCGCGCTCAACAAACAATAATCGGCCTGATTTCGTGCATTTTCGTTGCAAAATGCATTGATTTCCAAAAATAATGCTTGCCTTCCCGTCTTTGACACTTCGATTTTAAGATATGAAGACCCCAGAACGCTGTAATGGCGATTCTGGGGTCTTTTCAATTGTGCAGGTATGCAATGAATTGTCGGAAATTTCAGCTGTCTCAATCGTGACGGGTCGGTTTATGATACGGACAAGTTTATCTGGCTTCAGGGTAGGGAAGTATGGCTGTTTGCGATGCTCTATAATAATGTAGAGAAAAATCAGCAGTGGCTCGATTGTGCAGTCCGGTGTGCTGAAGCGCAGCTCACTACAATACAGAGAGATGCTGAAAATCAAGTACGGAGATTCCGTACATAATTTTCAGCATCTAACATATAATCAGCCGTTCATGCTTAAGCAGGCCTCCGCCCCGACGTAAGCCGACTGCCGGAGCATCCGTCAGTTCGTGGCGACATCAGTATAGAGATCAGCCACAGTCGCATTCTGACAATGAACGGTTCCGGTATTGGTGCAGTCCACAAGGCTGTAATGCCTCGTATCCAAAGTCGTGGCAGAGCCTGCTACGCCACCGACATAGCCAGTTCCAAGCAAAGTGCCGATGTTCACAGTCACATTGCCCGAGTTGGAATATCGGGCGATGGTGAACTTCGCATTGGCGGCACAGTAGCACTTGCCTGTGACACCTCCTACTTCCACATAAAGTTTCCCGTTGGCACCGGCCCTATTTCCAGTCACTTCTATGTCCGCCTTGTTCACGGCATCGGACGCATCCGTACCCTGTGTCACGGCAGAAACGCCGCCGACATAAATCTGCTGCGCCGTGTCAAACGACACGCTTATCTTTCCGCCTTTTTCATTGACACATCCGGCAGCGACACCGAAATTGGTGTTGCCTCCGCTGATGCCTGAAACTCTCAACGTGTTCTTCACGGTCTTCACATCTATTATAATCGGGGCCTCGTTGGTGCATGATTCGAATTTCAGATTTGAACCATGGTAGCCGTTCACTCCGCCGACACATACAGTGTTCACAGTTCCGGACGACTTCACCGTCACGGAAGCCCTGTTGTGGCTGTCCTTGATTACCGCCGTGGCATTTCCGGAACCGACCACACCGCCGACATTAGGATTCTGCGTACCGGCATCATCGATGTCGAAAAGAAGAGCCCCATTGTTGACAATGCCGCTTCCTCCGGCCTGGAGACATCCCACAGCACCTCCGATGTTCGAACTTGCACTTTCCATCTTCACGAATTTCACATTCACAGATGCATCATTCGTACAGTCCGTACAAACTTTCACAGACTGTCCCAGGGCACCGCCGATATTGAGTGAACGTGCAGACTCGGCAGTCACCGTGACAGTTCCGCCGTTCGTGCACTTCGAGCCCGCACCTTTCACATAACCTGCGACACCTGCCACATAAGAATATTGTCCCGTCAGCTTTCCGCACACAAATTCAACAGCTCCGGAATTCGAGCAGCCGGTCACATCGGCATTATTGTCAGTTCTTCCGACAACTCCGCAGCAATCAGCATACGTGCCGCTGAACGACATGGTCACATTGCCCTCATTTCTGCAGTCAGACACGACCGCATCCGTCAGAGCCACGACACCCGCAGCCCTGAAAGAGTTACCGTACTGTTCCGCCGAAACCGTCACAGAACCGGTATTCACACATCCGTCAAGAGCCGTGCCCTCGGCACGTCCTACAATACCGGACGTAAACGCCCACTTCTTGCCGACACCTGCTACAGTGCAGGAGACTTCACCGGAATTGCTTATTTCCTCTTTAAGTTCACAATCCTTGACACGTCCGGCGACACCGCCAAAGGCAAGGTTGGCACCTTCGACTCCTCCGGAAACCTCAAGCACAATCTTACCGGAATTTGACAGCCCTGAGAGTACCGAGCCTTCCGCATATCCGAAAAGTCCGCCGAAGGAGGCATATTCCGTTCCGGCAGAGGTCTCCGTTCCGGAAACATATCTGAAGCTTCCGGAATTCGAACATCCGGACACTGTAGAATTCAGCATCACACCGGCTATCATACCCACAGAATGAGCCTTGGACTCGACAGAAGCGGCATCGCAGGTCAATGCCCCTCTGCTGGAGACTTTCTCCAGGACCGCTCCTGACAATGTGTCCGCCAATGCTCCGAAGACCGTAATGTCCGGAGCCAATGACCATGTTCCGTCCAGAACAATATCCTTGACCTTGCCTGTAATCTTTCCGAAAAGTCCTCTTTCAAGAGAAAGTCCCCTGATGGCATGGCCGCCACCGTCCAATGTCGCCCCGAACACAGATGCCTGTCCGAAAGTCTTTCCTGTCAGGTCAATGTCTTCAAGCAATGTGACCACGGTTTCAGAATCCATGGCCGGAGCCTTCGCGAGGAACGACATGAACTCTTCTGCCGAAGACACGTTCCCGGACATTTCTGACGCTTCCTGCCTTACAGACACCTTGAACATATCTCCTTTTGCGGAGGTTATGGATATGATGCCCTCCCTCGGGTCGAGCCTGTCATTCAACTTCACGGAGAACACCAGTATCTCGGACTTCACCGCCCTGGTGGACACAAGCGAAATCCACTTCACGTCAGATTCCGCAACATATCCGATGTTTGTACTGACACTGACTTCAACTTCGCCTCCGTCAGCAGGAATTTCGACCGATGTTTTCCCGTCTGCCTGGAACACTATAGGCTCGGCACTCTGAGAGACATTGACTTTCACTTCCTTGCGTCCTACGGAGATTATCACTGCACCTTTCCTCGCAGCTGCGGACTCCCCTTCCGGAGCGACATTTTCCTGCACAGCAATCGAAACCGTCCCGTTTCCTGTTCCCTCCGACGGAGAAATGCTGATCCAGTCCTCCGTAGCAACAGCCTTCCATTCCACATTAGATGACACGTCTACGGAAACTTCAGACGGATTCTCCGATGAGAATGCCGTTTCCGTGACATTTACGGAGATTTCGGGCTCCACCATCTCAGGTTCACTTGTATCACTGCATCCTGCAGCAACAGCAATGGCCGCAGCAGCGAAAAACCATCTCGCCAAGTTTATTCTTTTCATACTGTAATTTTCATTTTTCTGTTATTCCATTCCGGTGTAATCACGCTGGAAAGTGTTCGATTCATAGACATTGACCTTTCCGCTTCCCGGTATCGTCTGGGTTGCACGGACAGTCCATCCGCTCTCTTTAAGAGGGTCCCCTCCAGGGGCTTTCATGACATACAGCGTGGATATCTTGGCGAACGAATTGTCGTCAAGTTTCTGCCTGTCAGTCAAGAATGTCGCAGCATTGACATCGGTGGCAGGGAAAACGCGTTTCATCGTAGTGACTGTTCCGTTCTGTACGAACTCAACCTTCCAGTATGCGGAATCTTCGTTCCAGACATTGACGATGAACCATCCCTTGCCATATCCTTCCGAAGACCAGCTGAAACTGTCGTTTGCCGTATATGTGTCAGCACCGTTATAAATCTTCATCTGGAAGTCTTCCGGGAATCCGGTTGACTTTTCAACCCAGTCACATATGCCGTCCTTGTCCGCCACATATATGCCGTATCCTATAGGCGCTCCATTCCGGTTTATGTTACCGTTGTACCTGACTCCGCTGGCAGTTGCCTGGTTATGCTCATATATCTGGGTACCGTTCATGGACTTTACTGACGAAAGGTTGTTCCGGGAGTAATGCGTATGGCCGCACATGATATGCGCCTCCTTGAACTGGGACAGCATCGAGAGCACAGTCTTGGCACTGGCGTGCTTGGACGAGAGGAATGGCCCGTGGCAGCAGAACACTATCGTTTTCTGGCCTTTGTCCGGTATGAGTGCAAGGTCCTGGCGCAGCCATTCAAGCCTTTCGGAAGTGAAATACTCCTCAACATCTGCAGCGGCAGAAGACGAAATTCTCTTGAAAACCATATTGTCCATGACCACGATATGGACATTTCCCCTGTTCAGGGAATAGTCCGTCGGTCCGAAATTGTCGATGAAAGGCTGGACGGCATCATAGTCGGAGGCGACTCCGCTCCTGTTGTCCAGGTCATGGTTTCCGATGCATTTGAACACCGGCACGAAAGTCCCGTCGGACAGCTTCACCCTGGCCAAAGTCGTACCGACCGGAGCCCAGAGGTCATAAAGTGAAGTGGAATTGACAATGTCTCCCAACGCGAACGCATATACATTGCCATAACGTTCCCTGTCCGAGCCGAGAGTCTCGGAAAAGTCCTCCATCGTGGTCGTCTTGAAGATATTCACAGTGTTCGTATTCTTGACCTGAGGATCGGCAATCATGACCAGACTGAACTTTTCCTCCTGGCTGTCAAGCGGTTCGAGCGTAAAATCATTGCGGCAGTACTGCTTGCGCGGAATCTTCTTGACCGAATAGAACGACGGTGTCTTGGATGTAGGATCAAGACGCACCTTGTATGCTGAAGGCGTAGTGTAGAACACATAACGAGACTTCAGATCGCTCTTGAACTGATACACCCCATTGGCATCAGTCACTGTAACGGTATATCCGTCAGAGACAGGAACACCCGCGATGCCTTCCCCTGTAACTGAATTCTTTATCAGTCCGTACAGATAATTGCCGTCCGATATCCTGGTCCCGTTCACCTCGATGTCCGAATCCGCACCCGGTGTGACAGGTGTGTCACCTCCGCCGTTCTCCTTCCCGCAGGACACCGCAAATGCAAGGACGGAGAGAAAGAACATATATCTTTTAAGCATCATTTCATGTTTTTGTCGAAGCCCACAGGAACCAGATTCTTCTGAGCCGGTGTCAGTTTCACAAGCACGCAGCCATGAGGTGCCACTTCAGTCTCCCATCTCTCATGGTATCCGCATGTATAGACATCACGCTGTCGCCACAAGTCCCTGACAACCTGCGCACCTACGAGTCCGATGGCTCTAGGGATGAAACCTATCTTCATCGGAGAAGACGAAAGATTGAACATCGCCACAGCAACTGTCCCGTCGGCAAGAGGCTTGAGATATGTCGCATAATCCTTGCTCTCATAAATCCTTGCGCCCTGGAGACCGAGTTCGTCCTGGTTGACATCTATGACCTCGCTGTTGCACAGAAGACTGAGTGTAAAGTCGTCCAGTTCAGCCATGTCGCACCCGATGAGGAGTGGAGCACCCAATATGCTCCACAGCGTGATGTGCGTGTACTGTTCATCGGCCGTAAGCTTGGTATTGTGGGTTGAAGGTCCCCAACCTACCTTTCCGACTACGAGCATATCTGCATCGGGCCAGTTTCCAGGTCTTCTGAATGAAGCCCACTTATCCTGTGAAAAACCGATCTTGGACATGCTGTCCCAGTTGTCACGGATATCACCAGTCGTCCTCCAGCATTGAGCCGCATCCATCAGATATGAAGCCATCCCGACTTTCGCGCCGTTGGACAGGCTGTACACGATGTCGCGTCCGGTGGAATGAAGAGCATTCTCCATGAGACGCACATTGTGTTCATCATTAGGATGCCAGTCATATTTCAGATAGTCGACACCCCATTCAGCCCACTGGCGGGCATCCGCATCCACGAAATTGTACTTGGTGAAATACCAGAGGGAATCCCTCTTCATCCTGCTGCGGTCAACTTTATGGTACTCATCGCATATGCCCTTCTCGATGAAATCATATTTTCCATCAGGCGTGTCGGAGCTTTCTCCTACATGCCCCGCATACGTAGCCACCCACGGGCCGGAATATATTCCGAACTTGAGGCCGTTGGAATGCAGGAAGTCGCCCAGCCCTTCCATGTCCGGGAACTTGCTGTTCGGCTGGATGGCATTGTCCTTGCCTCCACGAAGCCCCTGCCATCCGTCGTCAATGTTGATGTACGACCAGCCATAGTCCACAAGCCCCTTGTCCAGCATGGCGCGTGCGGAGCTCATCACCTTTTCCTGGCTGACACTGTTGCCCCAGCAGTTCCACGAGTTCCATCCCATAGGAGGAGTGAGGGCAATCTTGTCCCCTATGACAATCCTGAAGTCACGTTCCGCCTTGCCATGAGAGTTCACGGCTTTCAGTTTCACGAGATACTCTCCGGCCTTCTTAACAGAACCGGAGATGATTCCTGCCGCTGCATCCAGCTTCAATCCTTTAGGGAGTCCTTCGGCAGAGAATTCCACAGGACGTTCACCTGTGCATGGAATCCGGTAAAGGAATTCAGCCCCAGGATGCGCTCCATAGACCTTTGCTCCGTTGATTCTCGGAGACGCAGGCGCAGCAGGAGTAAGGATATATTCAGAATAGCTTTCCTGAGCATATATGCCGGGCTGCCACGATGCGGCAAAAACGGCAAGAAGGATAAATATCTTTTTCATTTCAATCATTTATAATAGACATTGAACTCGGCAATGTTGGCCAACTTGTTGGTACCGCCTGCAAACCTGTTGCTTTCCGTCATGACTATTTTCACATACTGCGCTTCGACAGGCTCGCATGTCACGTACAGAGGTCCAGGCCCCGGGAATTCACTCTTGGTTCCGAAATTGAAATCTGCGGCTTTCGTATATGTTTCACCGTCAGATGAAACTTCTATATAGCCGGCTTTCAGGTCAGAGGCATACGTGCCGGAACGCCTGGTGATGGAGAATGCGGAGAGTTTCATGCTGTCCTCCATCTTTACGGCTATCTCGAAATTGACGTTGCCGAACACACCCACATGACTTGAATTGTATGCAGAATGCCAGAACGTCTCGGTATTGCCGTCCAGGATATTAGCCGCCTTATATGTCTCGTTCTGATAAGAATTGCAACTTGCAATGCTCATCTTCCGCTGGGAATATGCAATACGGTTGAACAGATTCATCACGGAAATGTTGCCGCCGCTTATCAGAAAGTCACCTTCGGATTCGACAGTCGCGACAATGGAATAGAATACGGCATCCGCCTTGCTCTCGTCAATTACCACTTCATAGTCAATCTCCGACACTCCGTCAGTGAATGCTTCCGAAGATGCGCTCACAGTGTAGCAGTCTTCAGGAAGCCTGTCGTATTTCAAGTCCTCACCAGCCGCATTGAATGTGAATTTAACACCGTTTTCCCATCTGTTGTCCACTGGAGTATAAACCTGGTAGAACAGATGAATCTTGCCGTCCTCGCTGAGGATGTCGTCATAAGTGATGTCACGAGTCCCGGCCTGTTTGAAGATGAACGACATCGGAGACATCGACGGAGAAAGGAATACGCGCGTCTGTTCCTCTTTCGCTGCCGAGCCCTGCACTTCCGCAGAAAGGCTCTCGATTCCGAGCGGAATCACATATGTCGAAAGATCGCTCAAATCCGGTTCGTCGCTCAGCTCCTTAAGAGCATCGCAATCGAACGTGACTTCAAACCGGGCCTTATTGTCCGACATCGTCTTCTTGCCAGCATCTATGGACCAGCAGTTTTCAGGGAGCATCTTCAGGGATGTGCCGTTGGCCTTGTTATACTCGGCGAGAGAATACTCGCTGACATACACGTCCACCTCCGGGTTGCCGCCGTAGTACCCCGAACAATAGGCGTACACCGGGACAGTCACGCTTTTCTGCACATCGTAGAAAGTGTCCGTAGCACAATATCCGCTATTTATGAAATAGACTGCCGAATCCGGAAGACTGTCTTCCAGATGATTTTCCTCGAAGCAGCCGGTCACTACCGCAGCTGCGGCAATCAATGTTGAAATATAACGTTTCATCTTGATTTTCATTTTACTACCATCCGTAATTCTGGGTAAGCATAGGGACTCTGTCAAGTTCCCCCTGGTTGAACGGAAGCAGATAATTTTTCTCCGTAAGCACTCTTCTGGTCTTGAAACCGCCTTCTCCATAGCAATCGAATATGGATGTGCGTTTCCAGTATGCTCCTTCCATAGCATGGTTCTTCGCCATGATATTGCACCCGACAACCTCTCCGCTGTTTTCAGAGACTGAAGTCATCCATGTGTTGCAGTCGAAGAACCTGCTGTTCTCGAAACACAATTCCACCATACGCTCCCTGTGTATGTATTTTCTCTGCAGTTCCCTGTTCCCAACGATTTCAGGATACACTGTCTCGATGTCCGGAACTCCGGCTCTTTCCCTTATCTTGTTCCAGTATGTCAGGATATCCGGATTTGTCGGATCATACTCGTTCAAAGCCTCGACATACATCAGAAGTATGTCCGCATACCTGATGACAGGATAGGAAATCGCTCCGTAATCAGTATTCGTACCCTCCTTGTCCGGATCATTGAACTTCATCGGAAGATAGCCGGTAGGACTGTAGTTCTGGAACTTGCCCGGCCCGTTCTTTCCATTGTAGAAGAACTGTATGTCCTTCACTACCGTAGCACCTGCCGTATACGTCTGTCCGCTCCAGATGACGTTGGCGTAGAAGCGGGGTTCCCTGCCGACATACATGTTCATCGTGTTGACTGCATCGCTCTGCGGACTGCGCTGTGCACAATACTGGAAGTACGGATTGACAAATGAGGTATAGCCGTTCTCAGAGTATCCGGAGCGGGTGTCGATTTCGATGTCGCCCAATCCGTTCCTGTAATTCTTCTCTCCTACATTCTTGACAGGATAGTAACCGTTCTCCATCGCAAAGCAGTCGACCAGTTTCTGGGTTACCCCGACTCCACCGTAAGAGTTGGTCGTACCTATCTGGCACGGCATCGTCATCTGCCTCCAGTTGCCGGCGCTCTGCTTCACGAAAATGGACTCCGGCGAGTTCATGGACGAGAATATCTTGTGATAATTCTGGACTCTGTTCAGCGCAGGGTCGTCCACAAGGGAATATGTCCCCATGTCAATGACTGCCTTCGCCGCCTCTGCAGCACGCTGCCACTTGGTCTCGTCATATTCCGTGCAGAAAATCTTGACTCCGTCCCGGTTCACGACATTGTCATATATGTGCGTACCGTTCTGTCCATTGAAAAGCGGTCTCGCACTGTACAGCAGGAGTTTGGCTTTCACGGCAAGCGCAGCTCCCTTCGTGGCACGTCCGACGAAAGATGCGCCCCAGTCTTCCGGAAGATCTTCAGCGGCACGGTCAAGTTCATTGCAGACCCAATCCACTATGGTTGTCCAGTCGGAACGGTCATAGTGCTTGAGGTTCTCATCATCGAAGTCAGCAAGTTTGTCTCCGAGGAAAATGACAGGGCCGTTGAAAGAAAGAAGTTCCGTATAATAGAACGCCCTGAGGAAACGCGCCTCCGCAGCATACTGCATAATCTGCACTGCAGAAAGTTCCGGGCATTTGTCCACGTTTTCCATGAAATACGTAGCTTCTCTGATACCATTATACGGAGACTGGTAACATTCCGAACGGTAATAACTTGCCGTAGACGCAGCAGAGAAGCTGCCATGCGTGTAAAGCGCGAAGAAACGGCTGCCCTCAAACGCCACGGCGCATTCATCCGAGGCAGCTTCCCTGACAGTATAGCCGACGGATGAAGAATAGTCCGGCATGTATGAATAGACATTGACCAGATAGTTGAATGTGGACGTGGCCTTCTCGAATATGTTCCGGGATGTCAGCTGGTCGTCCGGCTGCCGGTTAAGGAAGCTGTCGCAACTCTGCACCGCCAGACAGGCCGCCGCGATATATATGGCTGATAAATACTTTCTCATGATAAAATTAGAATGTGAGATTGACACCTAGATTGACAGTCCTTGTGATAGGGTATGCCGCAGCACCTCCTGACACGTTCTGGTCCGGGTCCCAGAGTTTGAACGGGCTGAACAGCAGGAGATTGTTTCCCGAAAGATAGAATCGGCAGGTGGTCAGACGAGCAGCACGGCTTATCCTCTTCGGAAGAGTGTACCCGAGTTCAGCGTTCTTTAGCCGGAGATACCTTCCATTCACAAGCCAGAATGTGGAAAGCTGGCTGTTGTTCAGGTTGGCACCGTGGGTAAGTCTCGGATACTCGGCATCCTGACGCTCCGGTGTCCAGTATTTGCCGGCAACGTCAGCCAGAAGATTCGACTGTGTGACAGCATTGCTGACGAATCCGCAGGTCAATGTAGAATATTTCGAGAACTTTATGCCTCCCACACCCTGGAAGAACACTGAAATATCTATTCCCTTCCACGATGCGGACAAGCCGAAGCCGTATACGATTTCAGGCACGGACGTATATCCCAGAGCCTTGCGGTCATTGGAATTTATGACTCCATCATTGTTCAGGTCGACATACTTGATGTCACCCGGCCGGATATCGCCGAAATATGACTGATCAGGAGAAGACGCTATATCCTCGTAGTCCTTGAACAGGCCGTCTGCGACGTAGCCGAAGTTCTCCCAGCGCGGATGGCCAGTGTTGTTCATGTACGGATAAGCCCATTCCGGCTCATCCTCGTCAAGAATTACATTCCTGGCGAAAGTGAAGTTGGCCAGACCCGTAAGATGGACATTGCTTATGTCCTGGTTATATTTCATGGACGCATCTATACCGGAATTGCGCATCTTTCCGATGTTAACCCACGGCTGATTGTTGATTCCGACGAAATACGGCACGGATTTCCTTTCCAGGAATATGCCGGACCTGTTTTCACGGAAATAGTCCACCTGGACATCAAGCTTGTTGAAGAACGAGATGTCTACACCGACATCCAATTTCTTCGCAGTCTCCCATCCGACATTGGCATTAGGCCATTCGCCCAGACGGATTGAGCCATATTCCGTCCTGTTTTCTCCGAACCAGTATTTGCCACCGGACTCCACAGTCTCGAGATAGATGAACCGTCTGCTCCCGCCTATCTGGTCATTTCCGACAAGTCCATAGGAGCCCTTGATTTTCAACTGGCTGACATATGGAGAAATCGCTTTCCAGAAAGGTTCATTGGATACCATCCAGCCGGCGGCAACCGAAGGGAAGAACCCGAAGCGGTGCCCTGGCGAGAAGTTCTCCGAACCGTTGTATCCGGCATTGAACTCGGCGAAATAACGTGTATCATAATTATATGTAGCTCTGAAAGCTATTCCCTGATGGCGGTAAGGAAGAGCTGCCTGGGAATTTTTCGCACTGCTGCCGACATAGTTCTTCTGGCTCTGCTGATACAGGAAAAGTCCCGTTATGCTGTGATTTCCGAACGAGCGGGCATAATTCACATTGGCCTCCAGATAAAGTGCCCTCCATCCAGAAGACCCGTAAGTATAGTTCAATGTCTGCGAGCCCTCCACAAGAGGTGTCAGGACAAGGTTTCCCTCATCATCCCTGGTGGCATTTCCCCACTGTTCCGGAGTTCTGATCCTGTATTGGTAATGCGTATTGTTGGCATCGAACGAAGCCCTCACATTGGCCGTAAGTCCGGCAGTGAGCCATGAGAAATCATGGGTAAGAGTCACCACTGACTGGGCATTGTTATAGAAATTCTGACGGTATCCGGTCTGGGTGGCAAGAGCATAAGGGTTGCTTCCGGCCTGCCCGCCGCCAGGGCCCGGATATTTGCCGTTCGAATAAATCTTCGGATATGCGCAGGCCGGAGTATAGAGAGCCTGCGCCCAGATGGTAGAAGATGCTGTACCGCCCTGGTTCTTCTGCTCGAAAGTCGTGGCCAGATTAGCGTTGAGAGATGTGTGCTTCGTGATTTTCACGTCTATGTTCGCACGGAAATTGAACTTTCTGTAGAACATCCCTGTGTTATACTCAAGGTCGCTGTCTTTCTTGAAAAGTCCGTTTTCATTATAGAAGCCTCCTGACACATAATACTTTATCGCGCTTGTTCCTCCGCTGACATTAACATTGGCACGAGTATTCGTAGTCATCTTCGAGAAAATCTCGGAAATCCAGTCCGTATCCGGATGCAGGTCCGGGTCGGAACCGTTCTTTATGGCTGCGATGTCCTCGTCCGTGAAATATGATGTTCCCACGGCCTCATTATACATGGATGCGAATGTCGCTCCATCGAGGACTTTCGGAACTTTCGTAGGCGAGACCATGCCTTCTTCAAATTTGAACGACACTTTAGGCTTTCCCTCATCACCTGTACGGGTCGTGATCAGCACGACACCATTGGCACCGCGCACACCATAGACGGCCGTTGCAGCCGCGTCCTTAAGGATGGAGAACTCCTTTATGTCTTCATAATCCACAAGGTCAAGAGAGCGCTCCACTCCGTCCACAAGGACCAGAGGGTTCGAGTTTTCACCGAAGGTGCTCACTCCGCGGATGAAAAATGTAGATGCCTGTCCAGGCTCTCCCGTACGCTGATACGATATGACACCTGAAAGTCTTCCGGCAAGGGAATTGGAAAGTTTGGATACAGGCACTTTGAGTTCATCAGGCTGGATTGTGGAAATGGCCCCTACGACAGAGGCTTTCTTCTGATGTCCATATCCGACCGCAACCGCTTCTTCAAGGACTTCAGTATCATCTTCCAGCTTGACATTGATTACCTGAGAAACTCCTGTCTTGAACTGGACTTCCTGCGGCTTGTATCCGAGGCTTGAAAAAGAGACGAACGCATAATTTCCTTCAAAAGAAAGATGATATCGTCCTTCAGCATCAGTGATGGCGGACACCTGGGTATCCTTCACCCAGACAGCCACACCTACGACAGGCTGGCCTTTGCTGTCAGTGACAGTTCCGGACACCTCCGTCTTGCGGTCGTTCAGAACAGATACTGCTGACGCGGCAGCCTTCACAGGCTCTTCACTTGAAACCTGGATACAGACTGCCGTGGCAATAACCGCCAAAGCGAATGCAAATCTGTTTGATAAATTTGACATATTGTTGATTATTAATTGTTTTTCATATCGCCATGACAAGTCAACGGGAACATCCTTCCACTATCGCTGTCTTCATGGCCCGAGGCTGGTCTACAGTTGCAGAAAGCACATAATGACGGCCTTCCGGATTTTCTTCGTAATGGGTATACCCTTTCTCGTCTACTGTTATCGTTCCCGGACGGCTGACCGTGAACAGTTCCGGTTCAGTGACCCAAAGCACACTGAGGATATCCCATGCCGGTCTGTCGTAAGGCATCTGCTTATAAAGTTTGTAGGCTTCAGCCACAGGATTGAGGCTGTCGTAGCCAAGATTCTTTTCTATAGCAGATGCAGGGAACATGACCTTCTTGCCGATTTCGAAAGGATTCTGGAAAATGTCCACAGGCCAGAGTTCAAAAACTTTCCTCATGGACGGGATGTCGTTTATGACATTGTACTCTGCACGCTTGTTTTCACCGTAGCTTCCTGCCATGATGGAAAGAGACTTCACCTTGCGTCTTACCAGAGACACCCCATCCAGCGGTGAAATCCCGTCCGGACCGCTTTCAAGAAGCTGAGCGAGCGTCGTCCCGAATCCCAGAGATATGAAACATACAGACCCGTCCGGAGACTCGCTGAGGAGTCTTCTGTAAAGGCTGACAGGTTCTTCGAATTTTCCGCCGAGACTCTCGGTGAACCCCATTCCGCAAGGCTCTGAAGTGTAGTCTACATAATCGCTCATTTCCTTTACAGGAGTACCGGAAACAGCTACCGCCACGTCCGGATGGCCATACCAGGTATCGACGATATCCACATAACGTCCCGCAGTTGCAGTGAGCTTATGGCATCCGACAGCCAGAAGGTCGATTTTCTTCTCAGCCATAGCCTTGTGGGCGAACGCGAGGGCGAGAGCATCATCTATGTCATTTCCCATATCCGTTTCGATGATGACACGGACAGGCTCCTGTCTCACTGAACTGTCACGCCCGGCCATGATTATGCACCCGAGACCGGCTATGAAGAACAGGAACATGGCTGCAAGCAAGGCATACACATGCTTTGGCGCACCTTTGAACTCTTTCCAGATGAACACACCCCAGATTGCCGCAATCAACGGAGCTCCCTGACCGAGAGCATACGAAACAGCTGCGCCCGCTTTCCCTGAAGCAATGTAGCTGAACGCTGTTCCGAGACACCACACGGCACCTCCGAGAACACCTATGAGGTGAGTCCCGAAAGAACCCGAAAAATAAGCCTTGTAGGTCACGGGCGCTCCAAGGAAAGGATGACGCATGACAAAAGTATTGAAAATGAAGTTGCTGAAAAGGACACCGGTGCTGAAGAGCACTATGGCGCTGTATGGAGTCAGCATTCCTGCCGCCGGATGGGCGAAATCGTCCAGGTCCATCGCCGCAGCGACGAAACGGTAGAACAACGACATCAGCACACCGGCAAGAACGGCAAGGACAATGCCTTTGCGGCTTGACGCTTTATCCGGTTCAGAACCGGAGCGCATCTTTCCGGAAGCCAGTCCATTGCAGACTATCGCCACAACGACAAGAGCCACACCAAGGAACAGCACGACAGGGTCACCTTTAGGAGCACCTATGTAATTTACTATCACACCTATGACAAGCGACAACCCTACACCGAGAGGGAACGCCACCGACATCCCGGCAATGGAAGCCGATGCGGAAAGCAGGATGTTCGACGCATTGAACACCACTCCTCCGAGAATGACACTTCCGATGTTTTTCCACTCTGCCTGTCCCAGGTCTTTGAGGAACGGCCTTCCCTCACTTCCGAAACTGCCCATCGTGAAAGCAACGGCAAGAGAAAACAGGAAGATGCCTATCACATAGTCCCAGTAGAACAGTTCGTAACGCCAGTTTCTGGAAGCAAGTTTCTGAGTATTGCCCCATGAGCCCCAACACAGCATAGTGATGAAGCAGAATATCACCGCAAGGGTGTAAGTGTTGACGATGAACATATTATATGATTTATTGTATATTCTTGGTTATTGAAGATTCCGAGACATGAGTGCCTTCACTTCTTCTCTGGAAGGTACTGATTCCTGTGCCCCATGTCTCTGGACTGATATCGATGAAGCGGCAGTCGCGAATTCTACGGAATCGGCAAGAGACATGCCTTCTGCCAAAGCCACGCACAAAGCACCGCAGAAAGTATCGCCGGCAGCAACCGTATCGACAGCTTTGACCTTTCTGGCCGGGACCTTGAAAGAATCCTTTCCAGAGACGAACGAACCGCTGGAGCCCATCGTTATGATTACAGATCCCACGCCCTCCGATTTGAGAGCATCCGCAGCCTTCGCCGCATCTTCTTCATTTTCAATGTCAATGCCGGTCAATGCAGAAGCTTCTGCCTCATTGGGGATAAGAACATCGACACACTTCAGCAGTTCCTCCGGAAGTTCAGCCGCAGGAGCCGGATTCAGAACCACCATAACACCGGCTTCCCGCGCAATAGATGCTGCCCTCGTGACAGCCGCGACGGGTATTTCAAGCTGAAGAAGCAAGATTCCCGCGCTTCTTATGAGGTCCGCCATGCCATCAATGTCATTCACAGTGATGTCAGCATTTGCCCCGGAAGCTACTACAATGGCGTTCTCCGCATTGTCATCCACAGTAATGAGAGCCACTCCTGAGGGCTTGTCCGAATACAGTATATGTGAAGTGTCTATTCCACACTCAGAATAATGCCCTACAGCATTTTTTCCGAACACGTCATTGCCCACTTTGCACACGAACGCAACCGCCCCGTCAAGTTTCCTGGCGGCAACAGCCTGGTTAGCTCCTTTTCCGCCCTGCCCCATACGGAAACCGTCTCCGAGCACAGTTTCTCCGGGACGCGGAAGATGAACGGATTTTACAGACATGTCAGTATTGCTGCTTCCAATGACCAGAATGAGTTTTCTATCCATTTTTATCGTTATTATCTTTATGCATTTTGCGCAATCTGCGCAACTTTCTTTTCGCAAAAATACGACAATCCACAATAAACAATTCATCCGATATACATTTTTTCATCAAATATTTTCATTTTCTTGCGCAAAAACCTTTCAACTTTGCGCAAACTTTTCATATCATTTTATTACTTTTGTAACAATTCTGAAAAAAATCAGAATTCACTTGGACATATTCCCAGAATGAAAGGCACAAATTATCCACAGATATGAAAGAGACGCTGGCAGGCCTGGCAGCCAAGACAGGCTATTCCATAACCACCATTTCCAGGGTATTGAGCGGCAAAGCGGAAGAGCACCGCATCAGCAAGGAGGCCCGGAACAAAATCATACAGGCAGCCAGGGAGAACAGATATTTTCCAAGCCTTGCCGTACAGAACAGGAGAACGAACAAGACAAGCACCATCGGACTCATGGTGCCGTCAATAGCGAATCCATATTTCGCAGACATTGCAAGTTCAGTCATAGGAGAAGCGAACCACCGCAACTACACGACCATCGTCATAGATTCCTCTGAAAACGAGGAAATGGAAAAGAAAGGCATTGCCTCTCTCATGGACAGACAGGTCGATGGAATCATCGCAGTTCCATGTGGGACATCACAGGCACTGTTCGAGGAAATGAACAGGGAATATCTTCCTGTAATTCTGATTGACAGGTATTTCCCGGATGCGATGATGCCATACGTGGCCACCAACAATTACCAGGGAGGAATTGAAGCCACGAACCATCTGATAATGCACGGCCACCGCAGAATCGCCTGCATCCAGGGCGTGGTTTCATCCGCCCCCAACAAGAAACGTGTAGCCGGCTATCTGGCAGCCATGGAGAAAGCCGGAATAAAGGACGAAGCCATCGTCACAGGAAACGAGTTCTCCATACAGAACGGATACCTTGAAACAAAGCTTCTTCTTAACAGACAGAACCGCCCGACGGCCATTTTCACTCTCAGCAACACCATAATGCTCGGAGCCGTGAGAGCCATCCGTGAAAGCGGACTGAAAATTCCGGAAGACATATCCATAATGACTTTCGACAACAACATGTACATGGATTACATGACACCGGCGATATCACGCATAAGCCAGCACACAGAGGAAATGGGCAGGCTTGCCACTAAACTCATGTTCGAATGCATATCGTCAGGATTGCGCAGCACGACACAGATCGAACTGACTCCGTCACTGATAGCAGGAGCATCTGTCGGTTTTCCCAAGTCTTCTGTGCGACAATGACACGCCAAATCGGTGAAAAATCGTAGAATTTGGCGTGTTTTAATGCCTATAAATGCGCCAAATCAATCAAAAATCGAGAGATTTGGCGCATTAAGTAATGTGAAAAAAAATTAGTTGCATCAGTTGACCGATTTGACAAGGTAGTTCCACTTGCCGAGTTCCTGGGCGAAGACAACCTGCCTGGCAAGCCTCTTCTGGTACGATTCGTCAATC
>SAMEA104315427__coassemble_567_pt1 | contig 32164 bp, 28 predicted proteins | sample SAMEA104315427__metabat2_low_PE_025 | metagenome-assembled genome bin SAMEA104315427 (sample SAMEA104315427) | gut metagenome | biome: Monkey gut; feature: monkey-associated habitat; material: faeces | place: China | collected 2013
GACATAATGGAGTTCAAGGAACTGCGCTCTTCCAATCCGGCATCCTGAGCGACTTTGTGAATATAAATGGCCGCCTTGCGACGAAGAAATTGTTCCGAACAAGTTTTCGAAAATATAGTTCGACGAGCCTGGGGTAGCGTTTTAGTTGCGGTCTTTTCGTAACGAGAAAATGGCAACGCCGGTTTTTCTCTGCCCGAACGGCACCAGGAAATAGCTGTTTAGTTGCCGGAAGGCTCCGACAGAGCGTGGCCGGCCGCGGCCTCGTGAGCGGCTCCCGGAGGAACGAAGTTCCGGAGGGTGGATGGAGCGAAGCGGAACTCTGTCGGAGCCTTTCGACAACTCTACGACACCCTATATAAAAAAGAGACCAACCCTTTTGGGTCAGCCTCATCAATGTTATAATAATACAGACGGATTATTTGCCGTATGTAGAATATTTCTCGTAACCTGCCATGTAATCGGCGCCTTCGTCACGGAAACGGTAGTAAGCGTTCTTGAGGTACTCAGCCACACCGGCCTTTACCTGCTCTGACTTGGTAACTTCGAATGCTTTCTCGAATGCAGGGATACAAGCCTTGAGGTCTTCCTCGAACTCTTTTACGAGTGCCATGTACTTGGTGTCATCAAGCTCGTCCTGAGCCTTTGTCTGAACCTCGATAGCCTTGTTGTAGTACATTGTTCCCTCACCGATGAAGCCATACTCATACTCAGGGTTGATCTCTGCGCATTTTCTGTACGCCTTTACAGCGTTCTCGGTATCGCCGAGCTGTGAACGGATGTTACCCTCGACATAGAAGAGAGAAGCGTTGTTAGGCTCGTTTGCCTTTGCCTTGTCGAGAAGTTCGAAAAGTCTGTCAGTGCCCTCGTTGCTCTTCAGGTAGTAGTTGATCAGACCGATGAGAATGCTCTGGCTCTGAGGGAATTTTTCGAAACCTTCCTCGAGATATTTCTTTGTATTAAGTGTATCTACGTCAGCGAGTTTTGCGAAAACCTCACCGCCCTCATAGTAGTAGCCGAGGTTGTAGCATTTCTCGAACAGTTCCTTCGCCTTGGACATGTCCTTTGTTGCCCATGCGGTGAAACCTGCATTGTAGATGGAAGTCGTGTCAATCTTTGAAAGCGGTGCGAGAGCCTCTACCTCAGCAGCTTTCTCGAAGTATTTGCTTGCAGATGCAAGGTCACCGAGAGTGTACTTGTTATAGGCCTCAGTATTGTACTTCTGTCCGATAAGATCGAAAGCGGCTGCAATATCCTTGCTCTTTGCATGGCTTGCGTCGAGATCGTATGCCTTCTGGTAAGCGGCAATTGCCTTCTCGAGAGCGTCAGCATAAACCGGCTTTGTAACTTCAATGACAGCGAGCTGTCCGTTGGCATTGAAATAGAGGTTCTTGTCAGCATATACCTCTTTTGTATAAGCAGTACCCTGAATTTCGACAGCCTCTGTAGAAACAGGTTTCTCTGAACCCATCATGAGAGCGAGCTCAGTCTTGCTGGAACCAGGAATGATATTTCCTGTAGGAGCATCATAAGCCTTCACATACTCCTGGCCGAGTTTAATCCAGGTAGCAGTCTTGATAGCTTTCTTTTCGTTGCTTGCAGCAGCCTCGGCAGCCTCAACAGCCTTCTTTGCATCCGCTGCAGACTTTACTTGTGCATTAGCCACCTGCATAGAGGCGAGAACTGCCAATGCGAGAAGAATCTTTTTCATACGCAATAGTTATGTTTAATATTTGTTATTCCTGTCCTTCGGGAGTCTGTCCGTCCTGTCCTTCGGCAGGAGTTTCAGACTGGATACCCTCGGCTGTCCCGTTCTCCGGCGCCGCAGGCTGCTCGTCTTCCTCGCTCTTCGCCACGACTGAAACTGAAGCGATGGAGTCGTTGTCCCTGATGTTGATAAGTTTCACGCCCTGGGTGTTACGTCCTGACTGAGCGATATCGGATACAGCCATTCTGATGATCAGTCCTGACTGTGTGATGATAAGCAGGTCGTTGTCCTCAGTAACGTTCTTCATGGCTACAAGTTTGCCTGTCTTGTCAGTGATGTTCATAGTGCGGACACCCTTGCTGCCACGGCTGGTCTTGCGGTATTCTTCGAAATCGGTACGTTTTCCGAGCCCCTTCTCACCGATAACGAGCAATGTGTGTTCTGCAGCATCTTCTGCCTCAGGCTCATAACATACCATACCGATGGCAGAGTCATCTTCATCAAGATTGATGCCACGTACTCCGGTAGCCGTTCTTCCGAGAGGTCTTGCATCAGTCTCGTCGAACCTCACGCAGCGGCCGTTGCGGCTGGCGATAAGGACCTCTGACCTGCCGTCTGTAAGGATTGCCTCGAGGAGTTCGTCACCCTCACGGACATTGACGGCATTGACACCTTTCGCACGCGGTCTCGAGTAAGCCTCGAGGGAGGTCTTCTTGATGATTCCCTCCTTGGTGCTGAGGATGATGTAGTGATTGTTTATATAGTCCTCATCGGTCAATGTAGGAACATTGATGATGGCCTTGATCTTGTCGTCAGGAATGCTGAGCACGTTCTGGATAGCTCTTCCTTTCGTAGAGCGGGAGCCTTCCGGAACCTCATATACCTTGAGCCAGAAGCACTTGCCCTGTTCCGTGAAGAACAGCATCGTGCTGTGCATGTTGGCAACATAGAGATGCTCGATAAAGTCGTCATCTCTGGTAGCGCTTCCCTTCATTCCAACGCCGCCTCTGTTCTGGGTCTTGTACTCTGCGAGAGGGGTTCTCTTTATATATCCGAAGTGTGACAGGGTGATGACCATGTCGTCATCAGCATAGAAATCTTCTACTCTGAACTCTCCGGCTGAAGGTACTATCATTGACCTTCTCGGGTCTCCGTACTTCGCCTTGAGTTCCATCGTCTCCTGTTTGATGATATCCATCTGCATTGAAACATTGGCAAGGACATCGTTGCAGTAAGCGATGAACTTCTCGATTTCGTCGAATTCTGCCTGAAGCTTTTCCCTTTCGAGTCCTGTGAGCTGGCGGAGTCTCATCTCGACAATCGCGCTGGCCTGTGCCTCTGAGAATCCGAATGTGCTCATGAGTGTCGCCCTGGCCTCATCTACATTCTTGGAAGCTCTGATGATTCTGATGATTTCGTCAATGACATCGATCGCCTTAAGCAAGCCTTCCAATATGTGGGCTCTCTTCTTCGCCTTCTCAAGCTCGAACTTGGTCCTGCGGACAATGACGTCGTGTCTGAAATCCACAAACACTCTGATTATGTCCTTGAGGGTCATTGTTCTAGGACGTCCCTTCACAAGCGCCACATTGTTTATGGCAAAGCTTGACTGGAGAGGGGTGTATTTGAACAATGTGTTCAGTACGACATTCGAGTTAGCGCCCTGCTTTACTCTGAAAATCACACGGATACCTTCACGTGAACTTTCATCGTTCATATAGGTAATGCCCTCGATTTTCTTGTCATCGACCATCTGGCCGATCTTCTCGAGCATTTCCTTCTTGTTCACCATGTAAGGAATCTCGGTCACTACGATGGTCTCCCGGCCGTTGTTGTCGACTTCGATTTCCGTCTTGGCACGGACCACGACTCTGCCTCGTCCTGTTTCATAGGCGTCCTTGATGCCCTGAATGCCCTGGATAAGACCTCCGGTAGGGAAATCCGGTCCCTTGATATACTTCATGAGGCCGTCTGTGTCAATGTCAGGGTTGTCGATATATGCACAAATCGCATCGCAGCACTCGCCGAGGTTATGAGGTGCCATGTTTGTGGCCATACCTACGGCAATACCTGCCGATCCGTTCAGCAAAAGGAGCGGCGCCTTGGTCGGAAGGACTGTCGGCTCAGGTATAGTATCGTCGAAGTTCAACTGGAAATCGACCGTATCCTTGTCCATGTCTGCCAGGACATCGTTCGCAAGTTTCTCTAATTTTGCCTCAGTGTATCGCATGGCTGCCACAGGGTCACCGTCCATGGAACCGAAGTTTCCCTGACCGTAAACCAGAGGATATCTCTGGTTCCACCACTGGGCCAATCTCGCCATGGCATCATAAACGCTGGCGTCTCCATGCGGATGGAACTTACCGAGTACCTCACCGACGATTCTGGCTGATTTCTTCGTCTGACCGGAATAGTCAAGGCCAAGACCTTCCATTCCGAAAAGCACACGTCTCTGTACCGGTTTCAATCCGTCTCTGGCATCCGGAAGCGCACGTGACACAATGACAGACATCGAATAGTCGATGTATGCTGACCTCATTTCCTGGTCAATGTTCACTTCTTCGATGATCCCCTTCATGCCTGTCCCCTCTTCCTGCACTTCAGACCCGTTCTTATTCTCCTCCATTTTATCCATCTTTCAAATTTTAACGTTTTCTGTTCTAAATTCCGCTTCTATATAAGCATACAAAGTTAATAAATTTTTAATTCCGGACAAAATACAAGGTGTTTTTCAGCCCCTCTGACAGACTTTGCCATTTGCGCATTATCTGCAAAGGTGTTATTTTTGTAATATTGGACCATCAGGCCTTATGGCGTCACGCATGCAAGGCACAAAACAGGAAAATATGGAATTGAAGATATCGGAAGAACTTGACATAATCATCAAATACTCCAGGGAGGAAGCGCTGAGGACGGGAAGCTACGGCATTGGCCCGGACCATCTTTTTCTGGGGCTGCTGCGCCATGGGGACAACGATGCGTGCCGCACTTTGGAGGCATTGGGGACCAACTTCGAGTCAATGAAGAAATTCATTGACAACAGGATCAATACCAATGAGGTATTGTCCTTTTCCCAGCTTGAGCAGGTGACTTTTTCCAAAATCACTCAGAATCTGCTCGGCATAACTCTGATGGAGGCCACGAAACTTAAGGACCGTCTGGCCAGGCCGACGCATCTCCTGCTGGCATTGTGCAGAGTTTCAGGAAGTTACGGCATAGCCTATCTGAGAAACATAGATATTGACTATGCCAAGGTTCTGGCATATATGGAGCAGAACGGAATGCTTGTTCCGAAAGATCCGATCGAGGATGACAAGGAGGAGGACGCAACGAATGACGAGGCGTCTGCCACGGCGGAAAAGACTCAGGATATCACGGAATTCGGCATTGACCTTACCAAGGCTGCGCTCGAGGGGAAACTGGATCCTGTCATCGGCAGGGAGCGGGAGATTTCCCGCATCATCGAGATTCTCGGCAGGAGGAAAAAGAACAATCCTATGATTATCGGCGAGCCGGGTGTCGGAAAGTCGGCAATCGTGGAAGGAATCGCGTTGCAGATAGCTCAGGGCAAGATTTCTCCGGCATTGGCAAAAAAACGCATCATATCGCTGGACATCGCTTCCGTAGTCGCTGGGACAAAGTACCGCGGAGATTTCGAAAAGAGGATAAAGTCCATCATCAATGCTGCAAGCAAGAATCCCGACATCATTCTTTTCATTGATGAATTCCATACGATCGTGGGTGCCGGCGGCGGTCAGGGCAGTCTGGACGCGGCGAACATGCTCAAACCGGCATTGGCCCGCGGCGAGATCCAATGTATCGGCGCAACCACGCTGGACGAGTTCACGAAAATCGTGGAGAAGAACGGGGCTCTGGACAGGCGTTTCCAGAAAATCACTGTGGAGCCGACTGACGTTCCGCAGACTCTGGACATCCTGAAAAACCTCAGGTCAAGTTACGAGAGTTATCACAACGTCAAGTATGACGATGCAGCCCTCGAAGCCTGCGTGAGGCTGACTGACAGATACTCGCCTGACCAGTTCCTTCCCGACAAGGCAATCGACGCGATGGATGAGGCAGGTTCGCTGGTCCGGATAAAGGCCGGAGCAAAAAAGGGAGTTGTCAATGCTGAAGACATCGCTACCGTGGTGTCCAAAATAACCGGAATTCCTGTGAACAAGGTGGCGGAATCCGAAGGCGTAAGACTGTTCCACATGAGGGAGAGGCTCAAGGAACGCATCATCGGGCAGGACGAGGCCATCGACACTATAGTCAGTGCAATCCAGAGGAGCCGCGCCGGACTGAAAGATCCGGACAGGCCGATAGGGTCTTTCCTGTTTTTCGGCCCCACAGGAGTGGGCAAGACGGAACTGGCCAAGTGCCTCGCCGAGTATCTGTTTGATTCCAAGGACAATATGGTCAGAATCGACATGAGTGAATACATGGAGAAGTTCTCCGTATCAAGGCTGATCGGAGCGCCTCCGGGATATGTCGGATATGAGGAAGGCGGACAACTCAGCGAGAAGGTGCGCAGAAAACCATACTGTGTCGTATTGCTGGACGAGATAGAGAAGGCACATCCGGACATTTTCAACATTCTGCTTCAGGTGATGGATGACGGACGTCTCACGGACAGCGAGGGGCGCACTGTAAGTTTCAAGAACACAATCATCATAATGACCTCCAATGTGGGAAGCCGTGACATTCAGGAATACGGAAGAGGTATCGGTTTCAGTACAGCGGGGCGCAAAGTGGAGACCAATAGACAGATAGTGCTGGAAAAGGCGGTCCGCAAGGTCTTTCCTCCTGAGTTCATGAACAGGGTGGATGAAAAGATATTCTTCCACGAACTCGGAAAGGAAGACATGACAAGGATTGTGGACATCGAGCTGAGGGATCTGAAAAAGAGGTCGGCCGAGGCAGGTTATCCTATCACAGTTCCGGCTTCCGTAAAGAACTTCGTGGCGGAGGCGGAATTCGACCCGGCCTATGGCGCAAGACCTCTCAAGCGTGCTATCGTAAAGTATATCGAAGCCCCTGTGTCAGAGTTCATTATCGCATGCAAGGCCACCTCTGGAGAGTCTCCTGAAATGGGCGGATGTCCGATAAAACTGGTTCTGAACAAGAAAAAGACGGATACGATAGTTATGGTGAACGTAAGCAAAAAGACAGCGGCAGAGCCTGCTGAAAAATTCATATAGAAATGATAAAACTTGTAATTTTCGACCTTGACGGTACTCTTCTGGACACGGTCAAGGACCTGGGGCACGCGACGAATTTCGCCTTGAGAGAGTGCGGTTTTCCTGAAAGGCCCATCAATGACTATTATAAATTGTGCGGAAGGGGCATCTACAATCTTTTCAGAGGTGCCGTCCCTGAGGGAAAGGCGACTGAGGATACAGTCAAGAGGATGGCAGAACTTTTCTTGGGATACTATGACGCACACATGTGTGACGATACACTCCCCTATCCTGGAATCATTGACATGCTCCATAAGATAACAGGGGCGGGCGTCATCCCGGCATTGGCCTCAAACAAATATCAGGAGGGAGCAGAGAAACTTATCCGCCATTTCTTCGGCGATGTCAAGTTCCTCAAAATTCTCGGACAGCGTGAGGGACAGCCTATCAAGCCGGATCCGGCAATCGTCCATCAGATTATGGCGGAAAGGCCTGACATCAAGATTGACGAGGTGATGTATGTCGGTGATTCTGACGTGGATATGCAGACCGGAGCCAATGCTGCCGTGCGTACAGTAGGTGTTACCTGGGGCTTCCGTTCCAGGGAGGAACTTGAGGCCGGGAAGCCGTGGAAAATCGCTGACAATGCCGAGGAGCTGGCAAGCTTCATTTTGCAAAACGATTAAAAAGTTTTATATTAGCGTTTTCATACTTTTTTAGGCCGCCATGTGACAGCATTCTTCGGATTGCCCGGGCGACCCCAAAGCGGCCAGGCGCATTGAAACCCTTTAAAATAACAGCAAGGACCTGGAGTCTCCTCGCAAATGATATTTATTATGGCTAGAATACCTGAATCAGAATTGATTATCAATGATGACGGATCAGTTTTCCACATTCATCTGAAACCAGAAGAACTTGCGGACAAGGTCATCCTTGTAGGAGATCCGGGCCGTGTCGATATGGTAGGCGAATTCCTCGAGGAAAAGGAATTCAGACATGCTTCCAGAGAGTTCGTTTCCATCACCGGAAAGTATCATGGAGAGCGCATTACTGTTCTTTCCACAGGTATAGGTACAGATAACATTGACATTGTCCTCACAGAGCTTGATGCTCTTGCCAATGTCGATTTCAAGACCAGGGAGGTCAAGCCTGAGCACAGGACATTGACAATTCTCCGTATAGGTACGAGCGGTGCGATCCAGCCTGACATTCCTATCGGTTCTTTCATCTTCTCAGAAGTTTCTGTCGGCTGCGACGGTCTTCTCAACTGGTATGCGGACCGCGACAAGATTAACATCTCTGCCATGGAGGACGCATTCAAGGTGCATACACACTGGAACTGCAATCTCGGCTCGCCTTATTTCGTGAAGGCCGGCGACAAACTTATCGAGGCTTTCAAAGACTGCACAGTAAGAGGCGTAACCATTTCAGCACAGGGATTTTATGGTCCTCAGGGACGTGTCGTGAGAGTTCCTCTCGCAATGCCTGACATGCTCGATTCTTTCGAGTCCTTCAGATTCGGTGATTATCGCATTACCAATTTCGAGATGGAGAGTTCGGCTGTCGCCGGTCTGTCCGCACATCTGGGACATCAGGCAGGTACCGTCTGCTGCGCCATTGCCAACAGATACCTCCAGAACAGCAATCCTGACTACAAGCCGATGGTCCGCCAGCTGGTCGAGCTCGCTCTTGACAGGATGGCTGCCATAAAGTAAGTCCATTTCCAGGCAGACAAGCCTTGGAAACAGAATCGAATAAGTCCCGGTCACGTGAAGAACATGGCCGGGACTTATTGTATTTCCGACTTCTGACAGCCGGCTGTCATTGACAGAATCCTACTTGTACAGGTCGCCCAAGGTGCGGAGGGTATTGTCCACAGGGAGGGCAGGGTCATCGAGAATGATGTCGGAACTGCGTCCGGTTTTCTTTATAACTGACTCCTCCAGGAAACGAAGTTGCTCAGGGACTGTGTAATACATGAGATCCGCGATATCATGGGTATGGTCCACGTAGCGGACTATGGTATAAGGATAGCCTTTCTTGTCCAGGCGATGGGCTATCTTGGATGAGCCGAAGAGACCGAGATTGAATACGCGGATGGACTTGTAAGTCACGACACGGTCTGCGGTGCCGTGAAGAAGGAGCTGAGGTGCAGGAGCAGAGGCATATTTAACCTTGCCATGAGTAGAGAAAATGGCTCCTGAGAACGAGATGACTCCTGCATATCTGAAATCAGAAGGCAGCATTGACGAAGGCGCATAACCGTTACACAAGTTATACTCGGCCTGGAGGGCGATGATGGCACCGGCGGAAGACCCTGAAATCACGATGTTGTCCGGCTGGACACCGAATTCATCGGCATGCTTGAGAATGTAATCGGTAGCGGAGTACAGGTCCTCGACACCGATATAAATGGAATGCTTTATGGCACCTATCATCTTGACTCCCTTGACGCTTTGGCCCTTGAGACCGAGGCGGTAGTCAATGGAGAAAACAGGATAGCCATTGTCATTGAGCTGCTTTATCCACTGCTGATAATGAGGTTTGTCCCTGTTTCCGCTCACGAATCCGCCGCCGAAGGAGAAGATTATGGCAGGTTTCTTCTTGCCGTCAATCTCAGTTGCACTGCCTGGGGTTGCCTTGTAATAATCCAGGAACAGGTCACAGGTGTCCCTGTGGGCAAACATGTAAGTCGCAGTCGGCTCAGCCAGAGGGACATCCTTTGCTGTCCATTTGTTCTTTTTGGCAGCATACACCGGCATTGACATTAACACCAGCACTACCAGTGCCAATATTGAAGCAAAATACTTTTTCATATGTATAAAATTTAAGACCGGCAGCAGGCGCGCCGCCGGATATTGTTAATTATCTTCTACAAACCGCTCACTGTCAGGAATCAGACGCCGGATTGCCTTGATGTCTCCGAAGAAATGGCCGGCAACAACCCTGATAACTGTATAGGCAGGAATAGCGACAAGCATTCCGAGGACTCCCGCTGTATTGCCGGCTATGAGCAGGACAATGAAAATCTCGAGAGGACTGGCCTTGATGCTGGTCGAGTAAATCAGCGGCTGGAACAGGAAATTGTCCACAAGCTGGGTAACCATGAACAGGGCCAGAAGCACGAGGACGAAACCCCAGAAATGGATTGTCAATCCGGCAGCGCTGAACTTCAGGACGGTAGCGAGAATAGTACCGATGACAGTGCCGACAAGAGGTCCCACATACGGGATAATGTTGAGAATACCGGTGATAAACGCGATACCTATTGCGGCATTGAATCCGATACGGGCGATGAGCCATAGGAACAGGAAGTTCAGGACAGCCACACCGATGACCTCCACGAGAAGTCCGACGAAATATCGCGAAAGGAGATGTTCAATGTCACCTATTGCATCAATCACCTTGTTTTCAATGCGGTCAGGAACGAGAGCCCCGACAATCTTGCGGAAAAGCATAGGGTCCTTGATGAAAAAGAAAGAAATGAACACCACCGAAAAGATGCCGACTCCGAAAGAAACGAAGAAGGAGGCGATGTATTCTATCAATGATGAAAGAGATGTCAGGTCGAATGTCTTGCGGAGGAAAGAACCTATGGCGCTTTCAATCCTGAAATCAGGTCCGAACTGAGGGAAATGCGATATCATCCAGGCATTTACGGCATTGACAGAAGCCGTATAGGTGTCCACTGGAAGGGAGTAGTCGGATGCCGAAAGATTGTCGAAAATCTTCTGGACGATGCCGACCACGACAGGGATAACCTGGGTGAAGATGACAAGGAAGATGCTCAGGATGAAGACTATGACAAGGACGGCCTGGAGCCAGTCCGGCATTGACTTTTTCCTGATTGTGACATGGCGGAGCAGGTTCATGACCGGTTTTGCGAGCAGTGAAACCACAGCCGCGAGAATGACATAGATTATGACATTGCGGAAATACCAGCCCGCCGCCAATGCTATGGCAGCGGCAACTCCGTAAATTATGTATCTGGACAGCCTGTCCACGCCTCTTTCCTTTTCCATAACTGATTTTCAATATCCAATAACCGACATAGAATCCGTCAAAGTTAGTTTTTTAGAGTCGTATTTCCTATATTTGCAGCCGTTAAACAAAAATTGAAACAATTATGTGGCAGAGAATACAGACATTATATCTTGCAATTTCTACAATTCTGATGGCGGTAATGCTGTTCAGCGTAAAGGCTTATGTTCCCGGACCTGACGGCGAGGTACTTGAGACATTCAAATACCTTACATATATTCCTTACGCCATCCTCTTGATTATCATATTGATACTCAATATTCTGGCATTGACAACATACAAAATCAGGGTGTTCCAGTACAGGACTGCCGTATTCGCGGCTCTCGTGACTCTCGGTTTCCAGATCTGGCTCGCCGTCGAGTTCTTCGTGAATCTCCACGCCGGCACGGAGGGAACAAGACTCATTTATAAGGTCAATGCAGTTTTCCCTCTCGTTTCCGTCATTCTCGACTGCATGGCAGCAAGGGGCATTCTCGCGGACGAGCTCCTCGTGGAAAGCACCTACCGCCTCAGGACAGACAGGAAAAACCGCAAGCACAGAAAATAAGATTTACTATTACTACTGAGTTTTCAACGGAATGTCCTTCAGATATGCGAGGACATTTTCGGCGTATGTCTTCGTAATGGAAATCGGCGGAATCGCATCATTTTCGAGATTCAATTGATAACCGTCCTTTTCCTTGCGGAGCACTTTGACTTTGTCCATATTGACGACATACTGCCTGTGGCAACGGACAAGACTGCTGCCCTTGAAACTCTCTTCCACGGTCTTCAGCCTGCAACGCAACATGTATTTCTTCAGGTACTTGTTGCTGTCTTCGTACCAGACTATTATGTAATTGTCGTCAGACTCAATGTAATACAGGCTTGAGAGGCTCACGGACATCTTCAGCACGCCGCTGTTGTCGAACAAGGTTATCTTCTTTTCGTCTTTCGGAGAAATCGGCTCATCAGAAACCACATTGGAATAGTTCATCAGGCGGATAGTGTTATTCTTGTCAATGATGGCGAAGTACATTCCCGCGATAATATAAGGAATGATCAATGACACGAAGGCATAGAGGAAAGATTTCAGGAAAATGTGCGTAACTGACCTTTCATGCAGTTCGATTATTCCCAGACTGTCTCCCTTCAATGAAAAAGACGTATAAAGAATGCATATCATGACAACTTCCGCAACATTCCAGAGGACATACTGTGAATAGCTCATGTCATGGAGTCTTGTCGCGTACATGATACGCTTGCTGAAGATGATTACGAGGAGGCCTATTATAAAAAACGCCGCAGTATAGCCGAAAGCTTCGGAAGCACCGAGTTCAAACCACGCATTGTGGGAGAAAGGGATGCTGACAAGCATGAATACCAATGAGAAAAACGCTGTAAATGTGACAGTTGCAATCAATTGGTACTTCTGTCTGAAATAATTTGGCAACTTATATTTATCTGACATATTTTCCATTTTTAATCTGACAAATATACGTATTATTTACAAATTTCGCCACTTATAGAGCAATCTCACCAAATATCGGCGTTCTTCAGGCGCATTTCACCACATTCTTTTTAACACCCATTTTAATGGGACTATATTTGCCCTGAGAAAGCACCGGAGCAGACGATGCTCCCCAAGTGCAAGACGTAAAATCTAAACCGAAAAAGTATTTTTTTATGAGACTAATAGGAACCGGAAGTGCCCTACCGAAGAAGGTTGTCACGAACGACATGCTTTCTGAATTTCTGGACACAAGTGACGAATGGATCATACCTCGCACCGGAATCAGGACCCGACATGTCATCAGTGATGAAAACCTGGAAGACCTGGGAGCACAGGCTGCATTGAATGCTCTGGAAATGTCAGGGCTGAAGCCATCCGACATTGACTATTTAATTTGCTCGAACGTAATCAACGAATACATAACTCCAGGACTGAGCTGCATTATATCTTCAAAGATAGGATTGACCTGTCCTTGCATTGACATAAACTGCGCATGCCCGGGCTTCATCTATGCGATGGATATCGCGGAGTGCCGCTTCCTCGCCGGGAAGGCAAAGAATGTGCTGATTGTCTGTGCGGAGGAGCCGACAAGGATGACGGACTGGAAAGACAGGTCCACTTGCGTACTGTTCGGGGACGGAGCCGGAGCTGCAGTGTTCACAGAGGGTGACAACGTCAAGGGAATCCAGCTTCATTCTCTGCCTTCACCGGACAAGATTTGGGAGAAGCGCCGTCTTGAGCCGACACCGTACATCACGAAGGGAGAAATCGACGTGCCGCTCCAGATGAAGGGAAAAGAAGTGTTCAAGTTCGCTGTCAATGCATCCACGACTGATGTCGAATCTCTTCTGAAAGAACTCAACATGACTAAGGAACAGGTGGATTTCTATCTGGTACACCAGGCAAACCAGAGAATCATCGACGCGATCAAATATTATCTCCAGGAGCCGGAAGAGAAGTTCCCGGCAAACATTTCCGACCACGGAAACTCGTCTTCAGCATCGTGTGCGATTCTCCTGGACGAGTGCAACCGTAAAGGCATGTTCAAAAAGGGTGATATTCTGGTCTTCAGTGCGTTTGGTGCCGGACTGTTGTCCGGAGTCGCTGTACTGGAATGGTAAAATTTATTATATTTGCAGATTGATAATACTATATTGATATGATTAAAAGTCCTATTTGCGATATCCTCGGAATCAAGTATCCTTTATTCCAGGGAGGTATGGCTTGGATTGCAGATGCAAAACTTGCTGCTGCAGTTTCAAATGCCGGTGGCCTCGGCCTCATTTCTTCAATCAATTACGGAACAGAGGCTGTCAGGGCTGAAATCAGGAAATGTCGTGAACTTACCGACAAACCTTTCGGCGTAAACATCATGCTTGCAGCTCCGAATGCTGCTGAGGTTGCTGATATGGTAATCGAAGAAGGCGTGAAAATCCTCACCACAGGTGCAGGTTCTCCTGCTGCCTACATGGAAAAATGGAAAGCCGCAGGAATCAAGGTCATCCCTGTAGTCGCATCCGTTGCCTATGCATTGAAAATGCAGGAACTCGGCGCTACTGCCGTAGTTGCAGAAGGTGCAGAATCAGGCGGTCACGTGGGTGACAACCATACTATGGCTCTCGTTCCTCAGGTCATTGACGCTCTGGACATTCCTGTAATGGCAGCCGGCGGTATCTTCGACGGAAGAGGTGCGGCTGCAGCCTTCATGCTCGGCGCTGTAGGTGTTCAGGTGGGAACCAGGTTCCTTATCGCTGACGAGTGCATCGTACACGACAACTATAAGGAGAAGCTCATCAAGGCTTCAGATGTCAGCACAATCGTAACAGGAAAGTCTCTCGGCGATGCAGTGCGCTGCCTCAAGACTCCGTTCTCCAAGAAGTTCTTCAAGATGGAGTATGACCCTGCAGTTCCTAAGGAGGAAGTCCTCGACTTCGGAAAGGGTGCAATGCGTAAGGCCGTATTCGAAGGTGACAACATGGGCAGTTATCTTGCAGGTGAGGTTGCCGGCATGATCCACAAGAGAGAAAGTGCAAAAGATATCGTGGAAGATATCATGGGTGGAGCTGAGAAGTTGCTCAAAAACGCACCATCACTTATTATATAATAGTTCAATTCCGCAGCGTGCGGAGGATTGGACATAAATGTAAGCGGTGGCCAGGCACCAGTAATAATATCAATGCAAGAGCTTGGAAAGCTTGCAGAGAACAGAATACAATATGACAAAAAGAGTAGTAATAACAGGTATGGGTGTCATTTCTCCAGTAGGAAATGATGTAAAGACATTCTGGAATAGTCTTATCAACGGCGTTTGCGGTATCGACTATATTAAGGATTTCCCTACCGACAACCTCCCGGTTAGAATCGCAGGAAAAGTCAAGGATTTCCATCCGGAAGAATACGGAATGGACAAGGCTTTCAGCAGAAAACAGGATCTCTTCACACAGTATGGTGTGGCTGCGGCATACGAAGCCATGCAGCAGGCCGGTCTCGTTTCTGAAGGCGAAGGACAGAATATCGACCCGTTCAGACTCGGTGTATATGTAGGTTCCGGCATCGGCGGATTCGAAATCCAGTACCGCGAGACTGCAAAGATGATCGAGGACCCTTCAGGCCAGTGGATTTCTCCTCTCTTCATCCCTACCATGATTTCCAATATCGCGGCAGGACATATTGCAATCAAGCATCATGCACAGGGCCCTTGCATTGACGTTGTAACAGCGTGTGCTACCTCAACAAACAATATAGGTGAGGCATTCCGCGCAATCCGTAACGGCTATGCTGACGCAATCATCGCCGGAGGCTGCGAAAATGCGACAATTCCTCTCGGAATCGCCGGTTTTGCCAATGCCAAAGCACTCTCCCGTGCAGAGAATCCGAAATACGCATCTCTTCCATTCAATGCAAACCGTGCCGGTTTCGTAATGGGTGACGGAGCAGGTATTCTCGTCCTCGAGGAACTCGAGCACGCAAAAGCACGCGGTGCCAAGATCATTGCCGAGATTGTAGGTTACGGCAACACCTGTGACGCTTACCACGCAACTGCACCAAGGCCGGAAGGAACGACCCAGGCAAAGTGTATCGAACTCGCACTCGAGGAGGCAGGTTTCAACAAGGAAACTGACAAGATGTATATCAATGCACACGGAACAGGTACCAGACTGAACGACGTGGCAGAGACCAAGGCTTACAAGCTTGCACTCGGCGACTACGCTTACAAGGCTCATATCAGCTCCATCAAGTGTATGACCGGACATATGTTCGGTGCTGCCGGAGCAGCTGAGGCTATCGCTACAATTCTTGCACTCAACAACAGTCTCGTCCCTCCTACCATCAATCTTGACACTCCGGATCCTGAATGCGATCTCGACTACACACCTAACACCGCAGTCAAGACTGATCTTACAATCGGTATTTCCGATTCACTCGGATTCGGCGGACACAATGCCTGCGTAGCATTCCGCAAATACGAGGACTAAACCAAAACGAACGTACTAAAACCCGAACATATATGAACAAGGAAGATATCAAACAGTTCCTCCCTCACAGAGAGCCGATGCTTCTGGTGGATGAGGCCGAGATAGATGAGAATGGTATTGCACATTGCAAATATACCATCAAGGAAGATGAATTCTTTACAAGGGGACATTTCCCTGGCAACCCTATCGTTCCTGGAGTAATCCAGTGCGAGATTATGGCCCAGAGCTGTGCAATTCTTGTAAAAGAAGACATCCCGGGACATCTCACACTCTACGCAGGACTCGACAAGGTCCGTTTCAAGAACCCTGTAAAGCCTGGCGACGTCTGCGAGATTACTGCAAAGCTGAACGAGAAGAGGGGTTCCCTCTATTTCTGCTCAGCAAAACTCGAGGTAGGCGGAAAACTCTGCTGCAAGGGTGAACTGACTTTCGCTCTGATTCCGAAAGAGTAACATATATATCTGCAGCACAGCAGGTTGTCCTGCAGATTGGACAATATGAAACAGCGGCTCCGGGATTCCGGAACCGCTGTTTCATATTGTTTCCAGTGGCAGACTACAGATCAGAGAGACCGGAAAGCCTATACCACATATATCCGAATCTTTCAGCTGCTGCGCGCTCGAGTTCCTCCCTGTCATCAGGATGTGCGATGGAAATCAAAGCCTTGGCACGCTCGACGAGGTTCTTGTTTCGCAGATAGACACAGCCGTATTCAGTAACGACATACTGAGTCTGGAAACGGGTAGTTACCACGCCGGCACCTGGAGCAAGGTGGGATACAATCTTGGATTTGCCTTTCATTGTCCTTGCAGGCAGAGCGATGAACGTCTTTCCGCCCTCAGAAAGGGCAGCTCCGTACATGAAGTCATGCTGTCCGCCGACACTTGAGAAAATCATATCTCCGATACTGTCAGCACATACCTGTCCGGTAATATCGACCTCGATAGCGGAATTTACTGCCATAGCCTTAGGGTTCTGGCGGATTCTCTGAGGATCATTGGTCCAGCTCACATCACGGAACCAGGCATCCTTATTGTGGTCCAAATATTCGTACATATGACGGGAACCGAGAGCGAGACAAGCCACGCTGCGACCAGTCTCCACCTTCTTGCAGGAGTTGTCAATGACACCTGACTGCATGAGTCTGAATACTCCGTCGGTCATGGCCTCAGTGTGCAATCCGAGATGCTTGTGGTCCTTCAGGCCATTGAGAATGGCATTAGGAATGCCGCCGACGCCAATCTGAAGAGTAGCCCCGTCAGGAATCTCCTGTGCGATATATGAACCGATAGCCGCTTCTATAGGCGTAGGAGCACCGAACTGCATATCCACCGGAGGATCGTCACATTCTACAGCCGCGTCGATTTCGGACACATGAATCATGGCCGAACCGTAAAGATACGGAATGCTCTTGTTAATCTGTGCAATGACCACTCTGGCTGCCTCAACGGCGGATTCGGCAAGGTCTGCAGAAATGTTATAACTGCAGTAGCCGTTCTCGTCCGGCAGCGAGCAGTTTATACATGCAACATCAATAGGAATTTCCCTGCGGCGGAAAAGTCCCGGAATTTCACCGAGGAAACCCGGCACCAGGCTGCCGTATCCGTCAGCCACGTATTTGCGCTGGTCTGCACAGAGGAACACGGAGTTCACTATGAATGAATCCTTGAATTCCGGACGGCAGAACGGGGCAACGCCCTTGGTGACATTGAAGCCGGACACGATCTTGACATCGCGCAACTCATCTGCACGACGAGCCAAAGCCTCCTGCAATATAATAGGAACCGCGGTACTTCCCTGGAAATAAACCGAGTCACCTGAGTTGACGAGTTTCATCGCCTCGTCAGCACTTACATATTTCATACTTTCTAAAAATTTTTTGTGAAAAAATCTCGAAAGGATTCCGTATTGACATTGACCTTATCCCCCGACAGGCAGGGCTTCATGTCAAGCTGTCCCGTAAAGGTCACGGAATCTTTCCAATCCGCGCTCAAGGCGGACAAAATCATCTTCTGACTTCATCAGCGATACGCACACGCGGATTCCCTCCCTTGTGCTTCTCGTCGAAGTCAATGTTATAGCACATACTCCGCAGCGGAGAAGGCCAAGAAGCAGTTCACTGCCTGTCTTTCCGGGATAACCTACCGTGAAGAAGAAACCGTCGCTGACGTCCTCATCCAGGTCCTTGTCATAGACAAGATGGAATCCGTTGGCTCGGAATGCATCCTTCACCCTGGCTGCACGGTGGCCGTACTCTCTCATGTTATCGACAAAATCATACATTCCGTCAGCTGCGGCACCGAGCATTGCTGCAAAGGCGCACTGTGCGGTATGTGATGTTCCTGACGAATTCACATAGATGAATGTCAGAGAGAAGTTGTCACCGAAGTGTCCGATACCGTATCTTGCACGAAGCTGCGGATATTCCCGGGCATACAGCTTATCTGAAATGGCAACCATGGCGATACGTTCTCCTGCATAACTGAAAATCTTGGATGCGGAAATCATCATCACCCAGTTGTCAGTATAGTTGGCAACTGACGGCTGGTAAGGTGCGGCAAACGGCACCGAGCGGTCCTTACGGAAATCCATGCACATATATGCCATATCCTCAAGCGCTATGACGTCATACTTTGTACACATCTCACCGAGAATCTTGAGCTCCGCTTCGGTCAGACATACCCATGACGGGTTGTTGGGGTTCGAATATACTATCGCGCAAACCTTGCCGTCTGAGAACAACGACTCCAATTTGTCTCTGAGCAGCTCTCCCCTGCAGTCATAGATGTCGAACATGCGGGTCTTGAGACCGATGACCTTGGCCTGGACATAATGTGACGGAAAACCAGGATTCAGATATACGACAGTATCCTTGTCAGGATTCAGCTGAGAGCACTCCAAAAGCAGGTTGTAGCATCCTTGCATTGACCCGGTCGTCGGAACAATTCCCTCAGGGTTTATGTCAATGCCGGTGAACGCCTTCACGAAGCGGGCTCCGTTATCCTTCAGTTCCTGGATTCCGCAGGCAGGAGGATAAACTGAGGCATAGCCTGAGTCCAGAGCCTTCTTCTGGGCATCGACACCTATCTGACAGGCGGCAATTCCAGGAATACCGAACTCGAGATGAACGAACTTTTCGCCAGAGATATTCTCCAGCTCATTGGCAACATTGACACATTGCCTGATCGTAGCATTATTTATATCTGAGATATCCAGTTTTTTCAGGACATCTGACAATTCTTTTTCTGAAACTGGTAACATCCGATAAATCAACTAAATAAATTTCTTGGAAGCCTCGAGACCGGCATTGAAAGCAGCGATGTTCATCTCGACAATCTTGTCGCCCTTGCGTTTGAACACCTCGGTAATACCTTCGCGAAGTTTATCCTCATCAATGATTTTCATCACGGAAGCAGACGCTCCGAGCAGAACCATATTGGCACTCTTAGGTGAACCTACATCCTTGGCGATGCTGTCGCAGTCAAGCGAAATGACTCTTCCGACAGAATCAAGTTCCTGCCGGACTTTCTCCATCTCAGGATAATTGGGGATATTCAGGAATGGTGTGGTATTGGTGACAATCCATCCTTCCTTTGAAAGCCAAGGCAGATACCTCAATGCCTCCATAGGTTCCAGAGAAAGTATCAAGTCGCACTCTCCCTTCGGAATAAGGTCGCTCCATATATGAGAATCACTGAGACGCAGATTACTCTGCACATCACCTCCACGCTGACTCATGCCATGCACTTCCGCCTGTTTCAGATGAAGGTTCTGGTCCAATGCGGCCCAACCAATCACTGTAGCGATAGAGAGGATACCCTGTCCTCCTACGCCTGCCAAGATTATATCTTTCTTTTCCATACGATTATCTGTTGATTCAAGCGTTTTTCTTTGCGGCTGCTGCAGCATGACGTCTGGCTGTCTGGATACACTCCCTACGGCAGATTATGACTGACACGCCATGATAATTGATTTCTTCGTCAATGACTTTCTCCATGTCCGGATAGTTCTTAGGAAGCGGAACAATGGTTCTGACATGCTCAGGCTCTACTCCGAGGCCAAGGCAGATCTGCTCCAGTTTTCCGGTACCTGCAGAATCCTGTCCGCCGGTCATTCCGGTAGTGAGGTTGTCAGAGATGCAGACAACGATGTCGGCATGAGTATTCACAGCATCCAGAAGTCCGGTCATACCGCTGTGGGTGAATGTAGAGTCTCCGATTACTGCCACAGATGGCCATACGCCGGAATCGGCGGCACCTACGGACATGGTAATGGATGCACCCATCTCGACGCAAGTGTGGAATGCCTTGAACGGAGGAAGGTAACCTAATGTATAGCAGCCGATATCGCTGAATACTCTTGCAGATGGTTCGTATTTTTCGAGAACGACATTGAGGGCAGTATAGAAATCTCTGTGACCGCAACCCTGGCAGAGTGCCGGTGGTCTGGGAACAGGGACCTCAGACTTGCCGCATGCTCCAAGAGGCTCCATGCCCAATGCCTTGCGGACTGAATCAGGGTCAAGTTCACCTGTGCGAGGAAGTGTATCGTCAAGGCGGCCTTTAATCTCGACCTTGCAGTTCTTCTCGTCATAAAGGAGACCGCGCAATTTCTCTTCGATAAGAGGCTGGCCTTCCTCGATAACCAATATCTTGCCGCATCTCTCAGCCATGTCCATAACCTGTTTCTTAGGGAACGGATATCTGGTGACCTTGAGGACAGGGAACGGGCATCCCTCCGGATAATTCTCCATGAGATAGTTGTAGCCGATGCCGCAGGCAACGATTCCGAGACTTGTGTCGGTTCCCGGAGCATATGAATTGTCAGATGACTTTTCAGAATCCTCTCTGAAGCGGAGAATCTCGTCTGCAAGTTCACGGACACGTTTCTTTGCATTGGCAGGTAGAGTCACCCATGCAGATGCCCTTTCAGGAGCCGGGTATCTGATCTCATTCTGCCCAAGGATATCGTCTGTAGTGACAACGGCTCTGGAATGTGCCATTCTGGTGGTGAGTCTCATCAGAACCGGAATATGGTTTTTCTCTGAATACTCAAAAGCTTCACGTACCATGTGATAAGCCTCTTCCTGGTCAGAAGGCTCAAAACATGGAACCATCGCGAAGTCAGCGTAGAATCTGGAATCCTGCTCGTTCTGGGATGAATGCTGGGACGGGTCATCGCAAGCAACCACTACCAGACCGCCGTTGGCGCCGGTAATGGCAGAATTCACGAATGCGTCTGCGCACACATTCATTCCTACATGTTTCATGCAGACAAGAACGCGCTTTCCGGAATATGACATTCCAAGTGCGGACTCCATTGCGGTTTTTTCATTAGTACTCCAAGTGCAGTGGATACCTCTCTCGCGTGCAAGAGGGTGGCCCTGGATATACTCAGTAATTTCAGTGGAAGGCGTGCCGGGATAAGCATATACACCGGAGATTCCGGCATGCAGAGCACCCAGCGCGAGAGCCTCATCGCCAAGTAAAAGATATTTTTCAGCCATATTGTAAACTTTTTACAGTTTTTATCATGTTATGCTCCCCTAAGTTACGAATAATCTGAAAAAATCAAAAATTTCTTTAAGTTATTAATCACTTTTTACGATAAGACTTACACTTTTTATATAGAAAAAGCCTCCGTTTACACTTCTGTAACGGAGGCCCTGATATGGTTTACCCTAAGTTAATCATTTATCAAGTGCCGTGGCTGGCGGCTGTTGTGGAGTTCAATAACATGCCTTGCAGCATTGATAGTCATATGTGTGAAATCATTGATGCACATGTCGGACATTTCCCGCACGACTTCTTCCGGATTCGAGGTAGTCAATCCGATTACGGCGGCTCCGGTCGCACGCGCTGCCTTCAGACCATTGACAGAGTCCTCGAAGATGACGGTATCGGTCTCAGTGCCTCCCAATTCTTTCATTGCCAGCAGGAAACACTCCGGATCCGGCTTTGACTTGGTAAAAAACTCGCTGGTATAGATATGTACGACCAGCGGCTTGAGTTCCGGATAATGACGATAGACATTGGCCATCTTCTCGGCATTGGAACTGGTGACTATGGCCATCGGCACGCCGGCAGCCTTCAGTACGTTCATAAAATCAAGGACTCCGGGCACAAGTTCATAAGGCATTTCCTTTTCGAATGCATTGAGATTCGCAGTAATCTCTTCCTTTTCCGTCTCCATGCCGCTGAAGTGACTTGAATAGATCTGCACCAGGGTCTGCCCCTTTATTTCGTCACTTAAATTCCTGACTCCCAGATATTTCTCGCCAATATTGTTCCAAAAGGACGTATATTGTTTTTCGGTATCCATCACGACACCGTCAAAGTCGAATAATGCTATCACTTTCCTAAAAATTTACTGTCCAGATAAGCCTGGAATGCTTCTTTATACATGTCTCCCACAGGTATCAGTGTCCCGTCCTCCATAAGAACGCGTCCGCGAGCCACCTCACGGATCTTTCTCAGATTAATTATATAAGACTTGTGGACCCTCATGAAATACGACGGAAGGCGTCCTTCCAATTTCTTCATGCTCAACAGGATGACTAACGGGTCCACGTTCCCGTCCATGTGCAGTTTAAGATACTCGCTCATGCCCTCGATACATGAAATCGAGGAGACATTGACACGGACAATCTTATAATCGGTCTTGAAGAACAGGGAGTCGTCCTCGTCCGCTACGGCAGTCGAATTGCCCTCCCGCTGTTCATACTGCACCCGTACCTTTTCAGCAGCGCGGCGGAATTCGTCCAGACCGAACGGCTTGAGAAGATAATCGACAGCATTGACCTTGAATCCCTCCACGGCATAATCGGCATACGCGGTCGTAAACACTATTATCGGAGGTGTCACTAGTGTCTTGACAAAGTCAATTCCATTTATGTCCGGCATGTTGATATCCAGAAAAATCGCGTCCACGATGTCTTCCCGAATGTATTTCATAGCCTCAGCCGCACACCTGCACCCGCCTTTGAAATCAAGGAAAGGCACCTGTGAGATGTAGTTTTCCAGTTGTTTCAATGCCAACGGCTCGTCATCAACTGCGATACAATTAATCATATTCAGTTCTTAATAATGGGATTTCGACGGAAACGTCATAAATGTCGTCATCCTCGACAACTTTCATGGAATACTTGTCTCCGTACAGCAAAGATAGTCTTTTTCTTACGTTTTCCAGCCCTATTCCGCTGGAATTGTCGGCAGGACGGCTCGGATGCCTGCTGTTCACACAACTGAATTTCAAAATCTTGCCTTCCACCTCCATCCTGATCTTCACGAACGAGCGGCCCTCGTAACTGATGCCATGCTTGAACGCATTCTCCACGAAGGTGACGAAGACCAGCGGAGGCACATCGCCTTCGGGATGCCCCTCAGGAAGGGACAGGTCAATGTCAATGTCATCGGCATATCTGATTTTCATCAATGCCACATACTGCGAAATGAACTGAGCTTCCTTGGACAGCGGAATCGTCGGCTTGTTTCCGTCGTAAAGGATGTAACGCATCAGACGGGAAAGTTCCACGATACTGGATTTCGCCATTTCGGGGTCAATGTCCACAAGTGCGTGGATATTGTTCAGCGTATTCATAAAAAAATGCGGATTGATCTGATATCTGAGATACTGGAGCTGCTGCCCGAGATTCTCGGACTTCATGGTCTGCACCTTTTCGTTGTTAGCGGCTGTGAAGCACACATATTTCACTCCCAGATTCGCACATGACAGAATAAAGGCGAATATGTTCATCGCCATATCAGGAGTGAACGGGCCGTGTGGAATATCCCTATATCTGATCGGCCTGTGCCGGGGCATGTCATGTGGGATGTCAGCCCTGTCAATCCTGCTCTCGGGAATCAGTTCATGAAATATCAATGTCTGTCCGGCCTTATTCCTTGCAGCCGTCTGATATGCGACAAATCCCGAAAGCAACAATACTGTCAATGTGCAATAAAGCCATGTCTTCTTCTTATAGACCAGAAGCGGCGCAATCAGGAAATTATGAATCAGGAAGAACACGAAGAGAGGCAGCAGGAACATGCATACCGACCCCAAAATCTTCTTCATCATCAGAAGTGTATGGTTCTGGACCATAGCCCAGCTGCTTATGACTGCAAAAGCCACAAGCAGAATCCAACAGGACATATAGACGAGATATTCAGTTCTCTTGTAACCATTCATAGACAAATGTTTTATGCCAGATATCAGGGTACCGGACACCCACAAAAAAAGTTTCGTGTGTAAAATTAAGGTTTACGCACGAAACTTCAAATATACCTTGCCCAAATATGAGCCTACGCCAATTAGAAACTATATCTTACGCTAATCGTCGGGATGAAACCATATGTGATACCATTAGTCCAGAACTCGCCGTCGCAGATACCGATGGTAGGACGCAAGTCCGCTGAAAGCTGGAGAGGGAACCAGAAGGTGTATTCAAGTCCCACCTGGCCTACGAGGCCGAAGAAGAAATTGTTGTCATCATTGTAATGGGTTGTTCCGAGTGTAGCACCTGGACCCGCATACCATGCCCAGTTTCCTCTCGGAGTCCAGTTAGGCTGAGCGAAGGTGAAGTTGTAAGTACCGGTGGCACGGAAACCAGGCTCTCCTCCGAACATGTCGAGACCGAGGTTTACTTCCAGAAAGTTAGGATTTCCGAGGAAGTGCTGATAACTTGCCTCAAGACCATAACCAAGTCTGCCTCCGATTGCCTTAGGCTGGGCGGAAGCAACCATTGCAAAGCCGAACACGGCAGCAATGACAATAAGTGCCTTTTTCATCATATTCAAAATATTATGGGTAGCCGACCGTCAGTCCGCTGCCCTGGTTCAGATTTTTCTCTATAAAAATCGTGGCAACACGACCCTGTAGAGACAAATATAAGAATATTCTTAGAAGAAAACAATATTAGCACATTCCTGAGAATCCCATGAACGCCATAGCCAAAATGCTGACTGTAATGAGCGCGATAGGAATTCCGCGGAAAGACTTCGGAACACTGCTCAATGCAAGCTGCTCACGCATACCGGCGAAAAGAACCATTGCAAGACCATAACCCACTGATGTGGCGAACGCATAGAGGAGAGCCTCGCCGAGGTTGAGCATATGCGCAGCCTGGCCGAACGTGAACTCCTTGGTCACCACAGTTATCGCAACACCGAGAACAGTACAGTTCGTGGTGATGAGCGGCAGGAAGATTCCGAGCGCCTGATAAAGAGACGGGCTGACCTTCTTCAAGACAATCTCCACCATCTGCACGAGAGCGGCGATGACCAGGATGAACGAAATGGTCTGCAGGAACTCAAGCTGAAGCGGAACGAGGACGAAATTGTTCAGAAGATACGTCACAAGAGTCGCGAGTGTGATCACGAAGCAGACCGCAGCCGACATGCCAGTCGCCGTGGAAAGTTTGTTGGAAACACCAAGGAACGGGCAGATGCCGAGGAACTGCGCAAGTACGACATTGTTTACAAATACCGCAGATATTATGATAAGCAAAATTTCCATAATCTGAACCCTTTATTATTTCTTGAGGAACTTGTTGAACAGAACCATGAGGTATCCGAGGACAAGGAACGCTCCCGGAGCCATCACGAAAGCAAGGATGCCGTCGCCAGGAATGAACTTGAACCCGAAAGCAGAACCGCTTCCGAGAATCTCGCGCACAAGACCTATCACAGTCAATGATGCTGTGAAGCCGAGCCCCACGCCAAGACCGTCAAGAGCAGAATCGATGACACCGTTCTTGTTCGCGAAAGCCTCTGCACGGCCGAGCACGATACAGTTCACCACGATAAGAGGGATGAAAAGTCCCAATGTCGCATAGATGCCCGGAACAAAAGCCTGCATGAGGAACTGGAGAACTGTCACGAAAGTGGCGATGACCACGATGTACACAGGAATATGCACCTTGTCCGGAACCGCCGGAGCGATGGCTGAAATCGCCATGTTGGAAAGGATGAGCACGAACAGAGTAGCCAGACCCATGCTCAAGCCATTGATGGCAGAAGTCGTCGTGGCCAATGTCGGACACATTCCGAGGATAAGCACGAATGTAGGGTTATCCTTGACAAGACCTTTAGTTATAAGCTGTAATTTAGTCATTTTTCGTCCTCCTTATTGTACTGAAATAGGTGTCGGTTCAACAGGTGCAGCAGCATCCCCCGCAGGATCGGCAGCGACAGGAAGTTCCTCCCCCAAAGGGAGTGTGGTCAATGCGTACAGAGCGTTCTGCACCGCCAGGGTATAAGCCCTGGAAGTGATGGTGGAAGCCGTGATGGCATCCACGTCACCGCCGTCTTTCTTGACTAGAAGCCTCTTCTGTTCAGGATTCCATCCTCTGAACTGTCCATAGAAATGTTCATCAGACGTGCACTTGGCACCGAGCCCCGGAGTCTCGCTGTGGGAAAGCACAGACGTGTTGTAGATGGTGCCGTCCGGCAGTATGCCTACCATGAGGGTAAGCGGGCCGCCGAATCCCACTACCGTAGACTTCACGGCCATGCCCAGAGTCTCGCCGTCCTTCATGCTGAACCAGCACTCCGAAGGCTGGCCACCCACCTGGCATTCCTGCGCATCGGTAATTTCGCCGCCTTCAGGAAGGACCTTGGATATGGAAGCCTTCAGGATAGCCTCATTAGTCTTGTCTATCGGTTCCTTGGTGACAGCGTATACGCCGGCAAGAACAGCCGAGCATATAAGCGTTGTGCCGAAAAGGCAGAGAACCATGTTTGTGAGAGTTGATTTTGCAGCCATTATCATTTCCTCCCGTACTTTTTCTGATGGAACCACATATTGATGAGCGGAACCGTAGAGTTCATTATGAGAATAGCGAAGGACATACCTTCAGGATATGATCCGAAATACCTTATCATCAATGTAATGAAACCGATGCCGACACCATAGAGGATTCCGCCCTTCACAGACATCGGCGAAGTCACATAGTCAGTCGCCATGAAGCATGAACCCAGAATCATACCTCCGGAAAGGAGATTGAACAGAGGGTCGGTGAACCTGTCCGGAGCCGCAAGCCAGAAGACAAGCGAAACGAGGGCGACAGTTCCCCAGATGGAAAGCGTGATGTAAGGCTTGATGACCTTGCGGACAAGCAGATACACGAAACCGGCAAGCAGAGCCAGAGCCGAAATCTCGCCCACAGAACCTCCAAGGTTGGCGAACAGCATCTGCGCATAGGACAATCCGTTCGCAGACATGATTTCAGGCACAGTCTGACCGCTCATGAGACCTTCATTGATGAGACCGAGAGGCGTGGCACCTGAAACGGCATCGACACCGAAAAGTCCGCCCGGCATCTGCCAGTTGGTCATATATGCAGGGAAAGAAACGAGAAGGAACACACGCCCGGCGATGGCAGGATTGAAAATATTCTGTCCGAGACCGCCGAATGTCATCTTCACGACACCTACTGCAAACAGGGCACCGATGAACACAACCCACCAAGGTGTGGTGTAAGGAAGGTTCAATGCCAGAAGAATACCTGTCACAACTGCCGAGTAGTCACAGACAGTGGAAGGCTTCTTCAGAAGGAACTTTGTTATCAGATACTCGACAAGAATGCAGGATACCACACTTGTGCCGAGGACAACGATTTCGCCAAGGCCATAGAAAACGACCGAGACTATTACTGCCGGCAGCAATGCGATTACCACGTCACGCATAAGCGATTTTGTGGAAACAGCAGCATGGATATGCGGTGCCGGAGAAACGAGAAGTCTATTCATCGTATATTAATTGGTTATATTCGTTCAACTTATTTCTGTGAAGCGGCCTGTGCAGCAGCTTTGGCGGCAGCGGCACGCGCTCTGATGATGCCCATAACCTGTCCTTTGGCAATCCTGATGATATCCAGAAGCGGAATATAAGCAGGACAGCTGTAGAGACAGCATCCGCACTCGATACAATCCTGAACGGCATTGGCCTCAAGCTCCTCAGTCATGCCGTGACGGGCAAGTCTCTGGAGAAGGAACGGCTCAAGTCCCATAGGACAAGCCTCGGCACATTTGCCGCAGCGGATACAGTTCGACTCAGGCTTGCGCTCTGTCTGCTCCGCAGTAAGGAAGAGCAGCGCAGATGTTCCTTTCAATGTCGCAGCATCGAGGTTGGCAATGGCTTTACCCATCATAGGGCCGCCGCTGATAACCTTGACGGCATCATCAGGAGCACCGCCCATCTTCTCGATGATATAAGAAAGCGGAGTACCCACACGTACAAGATAGTTGTGCTGCCTGTCTGCAGGAACACAAGTACCGGTCACTGTTATGGAATTGTCAATGATAGGCTTGTTCTTCTGGACAGCATCATAGATGGCCAATGCAGTAGCCACGTTCTGAACGACCGCACCTACATCGATAGGAAGCGCTCCTGACGGAACCTGACGGTGCATTACAGCGTCAATGAGTTGTTTCTCACCGCCCTCAGGGTATTTCTTGAGGAGGCTCATGACCTTGATGCCATTGTACTTAGGAGATTTCTTGCGGAACTCCTCGAGTACGCTCTCGATATGGGCGATTGCCTCAGGCTTGTTGTCCTCAATGGCAATTGTCGCCTCTGCCACACCAAGGACCTGCTTGATGATAGCTGTTCCCACAACGACCTGCTCACCTTTCTCGAGAAGGGTACGGAAGTCGGAAGTAAGATAAGGCTCGCACTCGCAACCATTGATAATCAACATATCGCACTTCTTTCCCGGAGGAGGGGTAAGTTTCACGTGAGTAGGGAATGTGGCACCGCCGAGACCTACGACACCGCCCATCTTGATTTTGTCCATGATGACCTTGTTGTCATCCGTAAAATCCGTAACAAGAGTATCGGTACGATCAATGCCTTCCGCCCACTCGTCGCCTTCCACCTGAATTTCAATGCAGGTCTGCATGTTACCTGCCAGATCCTTGCGGGGTCCGATGGACTTCACTGTTCCGGAAACAGACGAATGTATATATGCGGAAACGACTCCGCCCGGTTCGGCAACCGGCTGTCCTGTAAGGACCTTGTCGCCAACTGCAACTATTGGTTTGGCGGGAGCGCCGATATGCTGCGATACTGATATGAATACTGTCGGTGGAGTAGGCAGCACCTCGATGGCGCATCCGCGCGAAATCTTGTTGTCTGCCGGATGGACACCGCCAATTGAAAATGTTCTTTTCATACTATCTATTTATTATTGTAAAAGTAGGATAGCTGTCAGCTACCGTTCTCCCTTATTCTTTAACTTCCGGTTTTGCAGGAGCTTCAGTCTTGGCAGGTTCTGCCTTGACCTCAGCAGCCGGCTTTGCAACAGGTGCCTGGGCAGGAGCCGCAGCCGGTTTCGCTGCCGATGCAGGTTTCTTGGTACGGTCCACCGGAATAGGGAAATTCACATCGTGAATTGCTCCGGTAGGACATACTGCCACGCACTTTCTGCACAATTTGCACTTGGTATAGTCGATATATGCGACATTTCCCTCTACGGTAATCGCATCGTGAGGACAAGTCTTGGCGCAGAGTCCGCAACCGATACAAGCTGCCTTGCAGGCCTTACGCGCAACAGGACCCTTATCCTTGTTCACACAAGAGACATATACGCGCATTCCGCGAGGTCCCTTGTTGCGAAGTTCGATGATTGACTTCGGACACGCCTTTACACAGGCACCGCAGGCAACGCACTTCTCTTCATCCACTACAGGCAGACCTGTCTTTTCATCCATTGACAACGCACCGAACTGGCAGGCCTCCACGCAGTCGCCACATCCGAGGCAGCCGAATGAACAAGCGGTATCGCCGCTGTACAGGGAAGCCTTGACTTTGCAAGACTTGTATCCTCCGTATTCATTGGTCTTAGGTCTGTTCTCACAGGTTCCGTTGCAACGCACAACGGCTACCATAGGAGCTTTTTCCTTTACCTCGTAGCCGAGGATGGCAGCAACTTTCTGCATGACTGCATTACCGCCTACCGGACAGAAATTATTGTCCAGGTTCGGAGCCTTCACTGCCGCCTCGGCAAAGGCATGGCAGCCGGCGAATCCACATCCGCCGCAATTGGCACCAGGCATCACTTTCTCGACCTGTTCGATTCTCGGGTCTTCCTCAACCTTGAACTTTTCAGCCACAAGATAAAGGACAACTGCCAGAACAAGTCCGAGCAAAGAGATAACCACAATTGTCCAAATAATTATTGAAGTCATCATTTTAATAGATTGAGATTGTTTTATTTCCTAATCCTAAACACATAATCACCGGATATCCTGTTCCTCACCAAGTACAGTACAAGGTAATAAACCAGAACTCCGGCTAGACCGGCAAGGCCGGCATATAATTCATTCATGTTTACGTACGACAAAGATACGCATAAAATAAGCAATATGAGCAATGGAATGACATAAGCCAGCAACACTGCCTTCATTCCGGTCGCCTCCTGAAGCACCAGTTCCACTTCCTCGCCGACATAGCATTTCGGGTTCGAAGCCACCGGCACCTCCACAATTTTCTTCACTGCCTCGGACATGGTACATAGTCCTGCGGAATGACATGAAGAACATGCGGAACTGGATATTATCTCCACTTGGATGACATCCTGTCCCACCTCCACGACACGACCTTTATGAGATACTTCCTTTTTCATGATTATTTGATTCTCGAATCAAACGGATATTTCAGGTTAGACCATCCCGTAAGTCTTCCGGAAGCGACACCTACACGTATCGGCGCCTCGAAATATACCGGCAGACGGTTTTCATCATCACTGATCCATATGTACATGTCCTGACCGCTGCCGAAAACGTCCCCCGCAATGAGTTTTGCGGCAAACTTCACGGTCTTCACCATTCCAAGTCCCTTTATGGTCTTCTTCTCACGCCCCAGCCAGATGAAATAGACATTGTATATGTCATCGTCTATGGCAAAAGTCATAGGATATTTTATATCGGGCTTCACCTTGTTGAAATTCATGTTCCTGGCCATATAGAACAGAGAAGGAAGGTCATATGTGCAGCCGGAAAGAGGCAGTTCCTCAGTCCTGAACGGCCTTCTGGAGGTCTCGATTTCCGCGTCTATATGCATTGTTTCCGCCGGATCCCATACATAGGTGTATCTGTTCGTCGAGAAATAGCCTCCCTCACGGGAATCCCTGAAGAACTTGACGGGAACTACGCCGTCACGAGTGAACCATGACTGGAAATCCTCTCTCACCCTGAAGAACATATCGTAGAACTTCGCCGTCTTTCCGAACACTGAGCAATGGAAGACAGGAACTCCGTTCAGAGTAGTGGTGTCAAGTTTGACTGTAGCCTTCGCCACGTCGGAATTGATGGCGCCCCACTTGTAATGGATGGAAAATGTAAGCTTCTCCCCTGCCTTGTATGCCAGTTTATTCTCCTCCAGACTCTTGACAGGAATGCAGTTGGGACCCTTGAGAGGCTCCACTGCTTTGTTCTCGCCCTGGAAAATGAGACCAACCAGAAGAACAGCAAATATGTATCTTGCCCTTTTCATGCTACATGAATGATGAATTGTCAAACTCACCAGGTCCCGGGAAACCACCTGACGGCATTCCCCCGCCGAAATCATCTGCTGGATTATATCCCCCGTCAAAGCCCTGCGCTCCTGAATCTCCACCAGTCACCGGACCATTCATGGCCGAGCCGAAGGTAGCCGCAAGATTGTCATTGGCCTCAACGAACTTGAGTTGTCCGCCCTTGTATCTCATGGCGATGGTTCCGATCTGGCCGTTACGGTTCTTGGCAAAGATGATTTCCGTATATTCCTTGTCCTCGACAGTATCACCCAGACCGATGGCATCAGGCCTGTGGACAAACATTACGATATCCGCATCCTGCTCGATGGAACCGGATTCACGAAGGTCACTCAGCATAGGACGGTTGTTGCTGTTTCCACGCTGGACCGCATTACGGGAAAGCTGCGAAAGCGCCATGATAGGAATCTCAAGTTCCTTCGCAGTTCCTTTCAACGTCCTGGAAATGGCCGCAACCTCCTGTTCACGCATACCGCGAAGCTCGCTCGGGCCCTGCATGAGCTGAAGATAATCGACGATTATAAATCTGACGCCCTTGGACTTGACCAGTCTCTTGGCCTTCGTCCTGAACTCCATGACTGAAAGTCCCGGAGTATCGTCAATGTAGATAGGTGCCTTGGCCAATGCCTTCACACTGTACTGAAGCTGGTCCCAATCTTTCTGGGTAAGTTCCTGCGCACCCTTGATTTTCTCACTTTCAAGCCCGGACTCCGTCGTCATGAGACGGTTCACAAGCTC
>SAMEA104315427__coassemble_574_pt1 | contig 31916 bp, 31 predicted proteins | sample SAMEA104315427__metabat2_low_PE_025 | metagenome-assembled genome bin SAMEA104315427 (sample SAMEA104315427) | gut metagenome | biome: Monkey gut; feature: monkey-associated habitat; material: faeces | place: China | collected 2013
AACACCTACCAGCAGGTCTTCTTCAGCGATTCCGGGCTGTCAGCGGTAAAGACTTTCGATGACTACCTCACGGACTTCTACCTGTATCTGTATGAAGCGAAGCCCAAGTATGTCATTGATGACATCAAGGGTTACTATCTCCAGCAGATAAAGGATGAAAAGGCAACCCCGGCATGGTTGCGCCAGACCTTCAAGCGCTTCCTTCTGGAGGAGAACAGAATCCTCACAGAGATGCGGGACGCTTTGGCAGAGTACCGCAGACAACTTGCATCTGCCGGAAGCGGCAGACAGCTGGACATCACACTGATGCATGTCGGTTTCTCTATTGCATGGTTAGATCAGCACGAATCCAGTGAGGACCGATATCTGTTCTTCAGGAGTGCATACAAGCATTTCATGGGATTCTACGCATGGCCGGATGACGATTTGGATGACAGGGACGTAGCGAATATCCTCGGTATCAATCCGGGAGCTTTGCGCACCAGGACATCAAGACTGTGTGCAAAGGTCAAGCGCTTGGTCGGCGAGCTCAATGATGCCCTTATCGCCTCATTGAACAGGCAGTCGCTTGACATAGCAAAGGAAATCTATGCCGAGGACGAGCCGGATATGGAGGCCATTTTGGAAAGGCTGCTCGACAAGGCTGAGCGTGAGCTCGATCAGTATGATCAGGTAGTAAAGCTGCGTAAGGAGAAACGGAATTCTATCAGGACATTCGAGAAACTGGAGTCCACATGCATGGCGGAAATGAGCATGCCATGCTCATGCTTCGAAATGGACGAAAGAAGCTGCATGCCGGAAATGGGCAACCGCGTAGTCCGTATGTTCAAAGAACTTATAGGAGTGTAATTCAAAGTAATATCTTAGACATACTCAAGAACCGACATGCAGCAAGGCTTTGGCCATTAGCGATGCTCCCGACTGGTTCGCCAGCCGGGAGTTCTTTTATTGCTTAATCGTCCTCACCAACGGGACCGGGAACGAATAGAATATCTTTGGATACCTGGATACCATAGGCGACATCCCTGAACCGGTCTGGCTGTAGATGTACATATCTCTCTCATTTTTCTGCGAATATATTCCGCAAAAAGAGTTGTAGTTGTCAATAAATTTCTTGATTCCAAAGAACAGATTCGCGCCGTTTTCCTCCGGCTGATCATCACAGGTGACAGCTCATACTTTGCTGCGAGTTCATTTAGTGTCTCGCGCTCTTTGAGGGCCTCGATGGCCACTTTTGTCTTGAACTTGGCATCGTACTTTTTCTTGTCTGCTTCATGGTGCGAAGTTGTTGTTTTTTAACTTAAGCACCTGTATTAAAAATCCGGGAGTATTATATTAATTACTCCCAACAAACATAGCCAATTATAACGGTTAATTGATTGTTTTCGTGAAATATCTATAATTTCCCTTGTTCCACATCTAATAATGACAGATAAATGATAATTTAGAGGCGATGGCAAAGCAACTCTACGACTATTGGTTTGTGCAGTTTGACTTCCCGAATGAGGAGGGCAAACCGTATAAGTCAAGTGGCGGAGCTATGGTGTGGAATGAGAAACTGAAGCGTGAGATACCGAAAGGTTGGCATTGTGGGACTTTGTTAGATATTGCAGAATACACAAATGGTTTGGCATGTCAGAAATATCGTCCTACAGATGAAAACAAATTGCCTGTTATCAAGATTAAAGAAATGCACGATGGCTTATCTGTTGATACGGAATGGGTAAAGACTGACATTCCTGATGATGTAAAAGTGTTTGATGGTGATGTGTTGTTCTCATGGTCAGCTTCTTTGGAAGTAATGCTTTGGGCTTATGGAAATGGTGGATTGAACCAACATATATTCAAGGTAACATCAAAGAATGGCTATCCGCGTTCATTCTATTTCTACCAACTTGTACACTATATAGGTGTATTCAAGCAAATGGCAGAAGCAAGAAAAACAACGATGGGACATATAACACAAGACCATTTAAGACAAAGCACTATTGTACTGCCACCAGATGTAGATATTGCCAACAAGTTAGAAGAAAAACTTTGCCCAATCTTTGATGCAATAGTCAAAAACTGCCAAGAGATTATGACTCTTACTAAGCAGCGAGACGAGCTCTTGCCCCTCTTAATGAACGGTCAAGCCACGGTAAATTCGGACTAACGTCCGCATTTACGGCTGCGCCTCGGCATAGCTCAAACTGCGCTTGGCTCTGCACTCGGCTTGCTCGTAAATTATCATTTATCTCTCGTGCCGAATAAATTCATTATAATTGTCCCAAAAACGATGAAAGAAAAATTCATAGCATCCATATTGGAACAAGCAAGAGCAATCTTTGACACAGTCCAATGCGAAAACATTAAAGAACTTCTAATCAACAATCTGGACGGCTTAGACATAACCAGGGCAGCCACATCAGAAGAATCCGTCAGAAAAGCAAATTCGGAACTCCTTTCCGCTTTCATCTCCGCAAAGAAAATAGAAGGTAGTTCTGCAAAGACACTCGCATACTATGAGAACACAATATTAAAAATGTTCAGCAAGATAAAAAAACCTGTAGCTGAAATGACAACTAATGACATCCGCACTTATCTTGCGGAATATCAAGAAGAACGCCATCTCAGCAAAGTCACCGTCGACAACATCAGACGAATCTTCTCCAGTTTCTTCTCCTGGCTCGAAGACGAAGACCTCATACTCAAAAGCCCGGTACGCAGAATCCACAAAGTGCGCACCGACACTCTGGTAAAAGAAACCATAACTGACGAGCAACTCGAACAACTCCGCGACAACTGCACAGAGATCCGTGACCTTGCCCTCATTGACCTGCTCGCCTCCACCGGAATGCGTGTCGGAGAACTCGTCAGAATGAACCGTAACGACCTGAATTTCCACGAACGCCAATGCATAGTCTTCGGAAAAGGCAACAAAGAGCGTGAAGTCTATTTCAATGCCAGAACAAAGATTCACTTACAGCAATACCTTGACACCCGAACAGACACAAACCCAGCGCTTTTCGTCTCACTATCCAAGCCCAACAACAGATTGACAATCAGCGGCGTTGAAGTCCGACTCCGTACAATCGGCAAGAGCATTGGAATGGACAAGATACATCCTCACAAATTTCGTCGTACTCTCGCCACTATGGCAATAGATAAAGGAATGCCGATAGAACAAGTCCAATGCATTCTCGGTCATGTCAAAATCGACACCACCCTACACTATGCTAAAGTAAATCAGGTCAATGTGAAAATGTCCCATCGGAAGTATATCGGATAACGGTCAAGTCCATAAAATTCACTACCTTTGTATTGAGGCCATATGTATGGTTTCAAGCATGAGTAGTTGATATGGATAGAGAGGTTCAATTCCTACTGTACAATATGCCGGAAGACAGTGGCAAAGTGCAGGTGGTCATAAAAGATGAAACAATATGGTGCACCCAAAAAGCTATGGCACAGCTGTTTGGGGTGGGTATCCCTGCCGTCAGCAAGCATCTGAAGAATATATTTGAAGAGGGGGAACTTGACAAGGAAGTGGTTGTTTCCAAAATGGAAATAACCACTCCTCACGGAGCTATAGATGATAAATTCCAGACTCATAATGTGGAATTTTATCATCTGGATGCAATTATTGCTATTGGCTATCGTATAAATTCCGCCAAAGCCACTAAATTTCGTCAGTGGGCGACGAAAATTCTCAACGAATATATCCGCAAAGGCTTCGCAATGGATGATGAGCGCCTAAAGCAAGGCACGGCGCTATTCGGGAAAGACTATTTCCGTGAATTGCTCGAAAGAGTGCGCTCCATCCGGGCAAGTGAGCGTCGTATCTGGCAGCAGATTACGGACATCTACGCTGAGTGCAGCATTGACTATGACCGCAACTCTCAGACAACTCGAGATTTCTACGCAATGATCCAAAACCGCTTCCACTACGCCATCACTGGGCAGACAGCTGCTGAGATTGTCTATACAAAAGCCGACCATACCAAAGAGAATATGGGACTGACGACTTGGAAGAATGCTCCGGACGGTCGCATACTGAAATCTGATGTGAGCATCGCCAAAAACTATCTTCAGGAAAAAGAAATCCGCCAGTTGGAACGTACCGTAGCAGGGTATTTCGACTATATAGAAGACCTCATCGAACGCGAGAACACCTTCAATATGGAGCAGTTCGCCGCCAGTGTCAATGAATTCCTGACATTCCGTCGCTATCAGACTCTTCCAGACAAGGGAAAAATCTCCGCAGCCCAGGCGAAGAAAAAGGCAGAGGACGAATATGCCCTGTTCGACCCAACACAACAGATTGATTCTGATTTCGATAAGGAAGTTAGACGACTGTTAGATAAAGAATAAGACATATATATGAGAATTAAAGATATTGTAACATTTGTATCAAAAACGATAACTCCTAAACAAGGGGTAACATATAATCTATATAGTCTCCCATCATTTGACGATGGAAAGACTTCGGAACGTTTGGATGGGGCTGACATACAAAGCAATAAATATGATATTCCTAGCAAATGTATTTTATTCAATAAACTAAACGTACGCTTTAGAAGGGTCTGGAAAGTAGATAACCAAGATGAGAATAAAATATCTTCAACTGAATGTAAGCCTCCGGTGAAGCACGTGTTGCGATTAGTCTCGATTAGTCTCGATTTTGTCACTAATCGCAGCAACTTTGTCAAAGTTGGTTCCGGGACGCCCAGGCCCTGGGAAGAAGTTCCGCGAGGTCGCGACCGTCACGCAGATAGTATGGTATCTGTTTAAGGACATCCTCCATCCATACACGCGGTTCAATTCCGGCATTCTTGCAGGTACCTATAAGAGAGTACACTATCGCTGCGCGATATGCGGAGGCGTCATTGCCGCAGAAGAGCCAATTTTTTCTTCCCAAAGCCAATGGCCTGATGGCTCGCTCAACAGGATTGTTGTCGATTGATATCCTCCCGTCATTGACATAGCGGGAAAGTCTCGGAAGAAGAGCGAAGGCATATTCTATTGCTTGGCCGATTTTACTTTTCGGCAGGACCATAGGATATGTGTCTTTCATCCATTTCTCGAAGACACGGATTACGGGATATGACTCCTTGATTCGCTTCTCTTTGCGTTGTTCCGGATCAAGTTCCGCTTCATCCGCTTCAGACTCCACCTTGTACAGTTTGCTGATATAGACGATTGCCTCGGTGGCGTGTCTTTTGTCCGTATCCAGAGCCTCGACAAACTTGCGTCGCAGATGAGCCCAGCATCCATATAGGATAATACCGGCTTTCTCTTCAAACTGATCATAAGCAGCATACCCGTCAGTCTGGACATTGCCTTTATAACCGCCCAGCAGTTCGCATGCGACTTTGGCGGCACGGCTGCCCCTGTCATAATAGAACATGACATCACCGCTCAGGCCGTCAAGGACGCACCATTCATAACCTTTTCTGGTCTTGTGTTTCTCATTGTCAATGACCGGAACCGTACTCTCGTCCACATGAATATACTCGCTTTGGAGTATCTGCTTCCGAAGGATGTCATACAGAATCTTGAGCCTTTCGACCGCAGCCTCGTACCAATCTCCCATCGTGGAGTCGCTTATCGTTATTCCCGCTTCCTTGTATTGTTGTATCTGGCGATAGAACGGGAGATGATACATGAACTTTCCAATCACTATATCCGCTAATACTGAAGCTCCTGCCATACATCTCGAAACAGGCTGCAGGGGAAGTTCGGCGATTAGGATTTTCCTATCTTCAGGCAGTTTGTCTTCAATGTCGGACTTGAGGATTACTTTGTGTCGCACGGTGCTGTTGATAAACACACGGGCAGTTACCCTTTCAAGAGTTCTGGTCTCCTCGGTGCCGATCTCGACATATTCAGGTTTGAGTTTGCCCGTTTCATCGCAAGTGCCATCTGGATAGATGTGAGTTTCCACGACTTCCAACTTGCTGTCGTCAAGAGGCTTGCGCGAAGGCTTTGCCTTTCTGGTTACAGTATAGGTAATGGTATCCTCTACTTTCTTGACTTCGGCATCAAGCTCAGCTCGCTCACTTTCGCTCATTTCCTTCTGGTCGAACAGCAGGAGTTGGGCAGGATCATAGGGAGATGTTTTTCGGACGTGTGACCGATCACTTTATTACGAAGCCGCGTCAACTCATCATTGAGCTTGGCAATAACGTCGTCTTTGTCGGACACCTGCTTCTTGAGGGTTGCGATTTCTTCGATAAGGGCCGTGATTTCAGCGTCGGTCATCATCTCTTTTCACCTTGTTTTTCTATATGTAAAATTAGTAAAAATCAATGATATACGCAAGTTTACAGTGGTTTTTCCTTGCTATCTTCTAAGCTTTTTTAACTCATCCAGACGTTGCCGCCGACCGTCTTTTTTCTCGACGATTCCTTCGACTATAAGCACGAGGTCCCTCCACTCGATTGTTCCGGCCAGTTTGTCTTTGCTTGACATGGTCGGCTGTCCGAAGGTGCCGGCTTCAAGCAGCTTGGAGTAGATGACCATCCCTCCCGGTTCCCAATGCAGCAGTTTTATACGGTTCCTCGCTCTGTTCATGAAGATGTACACACTTCCGTCGCACGGGTCGCTTCCAAGGACATCGGTCACTATGCCACTCAATGTATTGTAACTCTTACGCATGTCGGTCGGTTGAGTGTAATACATGTACCGCATGCTGTCATTCAAACTAAACACGGACGCTCGACGCTTGGATTATTGATTGCAGGTACTCTTTGTCGAGCTCGCCTTGGATACGCATCATCGTTCCGTTCGGAGTGCGCAACTCGACGCTTATCATCTTTGGCGCCTGTGCGTTCTTCTTTGAGAACCCCCTGCCGGTTTTCGCCGCAAATGACGGCATCGGAACAAAGTCGCCTCCGGCAGTCAACTGAAGGAACTCGCCCGTAGGCGATGCGGAAGATGCCTGCTCCTTTGCATAACGCCTCTTGCTCTCAAAGAACTTCCATTCTGAAACGCCCAGTTCAGATAGCCTGGCCTTGTAGCTTACGCCATTGTCATTGCAGTACTTTACGATACTTGCCACTTCTTCTTTGGTCATCATGATCTTGCATGTTTTGGATGGCCAAAGTTCCGGATAATAATTCAGACGTCTATGACGTGGGAGACAGGAGGCTTACATCCTATGGTCCTGCCGAAAAGTAAAATCGGCCAAGCAATAGAATATGCCTTCGCTCTTCTTCCGAGACTTTCCCGCTATGTCAATGACGGGAGGATATCAATCGACAACAATCCTGTTGAGCGAGCCATCAGGCCATTGGCTTTGGGAAGAAAAAATTGGCTCTTCTGCGGCAATGACGCCTCCGCATATCGCGCAGCGATAGTGTACTCTCTTATAGGTACCTGCAAGAATGCCGGAATTGAACCGCGTGTATGGATGGAGGATGTCCTTAAACAGATACCATACTATCTGCGTGACGGTCGCGACCTCGCGGAACTTCTTCCCAGGGCCTGGGCGTCCCGGAACCAACTTTGACAAAGTTGCTGCGATTAGTGACAAAATCGAGACTAATCGAGACTAATCGCAACACGTGCTTCACCGGAGGCTTACGAAAGATGCATTTAGAAAACATCTGGGGAGATCATTTCACCGGAAATCCTGCCTGATGCTTCGGATAAACACAGAACCATTGTCCGGCACTTGCCAATTTGACGACATGAGTCTGCCATATCCCAAAGGCGATTTTGCCAACCTCAAAATGACATTATAATTATTCAATATCCAATGCCGGAAGACTATTATCCTCAAATCTATCAAAGTCAGATTGGAAAAGGCGGTCTTGAATGATCCTGTACTTTTCAAACTCTGATTCAGCAAACTCTTTAGCAAATTCAGCAGAAACTTTTCCGCTATCCTGTAATATCGGGCCATCAAATAAATTAATGAATTTGTCTATTCGCTTTGCCCAATCTTCCATTGTCATAGGGATATGACGCTTAGCCATACTTTCTGCCATATCAAGGAATGCATTGACCATTCTGCCCATTTCATCCAATTCTTTCTCTCGCAAATAGTTCTTTGCTACAGACACGTCAGTTTTGACAATTTTTCCATTCGGAGCGTTCTCCCAAGTGGTCAATCCCATGTGTTCCTTATTCGCATCGGCTCGTTCAACTATTAACTCCGCAGCGGTATGCCCATGCACAGCATAGTGCATTTTGTTCTGTACCTTTTTGAAGAAAAGACGAGTTGTCGGAGCATCTTTGTTATAGTCTATAGCCGTAGCATAAATATCAGTCAGTTTTTGATAAAAGCGACGTTCACTTAGCCTTATTTCCCTTATTTCAGCAAGCAAATGTTCAAAATAGTCTTCTCCAATGAAAGCCCCGTTCTCCATTCGCTTTTGATCAATCACATATCCCCGGATAGCAAATTGACGAAGCACGTATGTACACCACTGCCGAAACTGGGTTGCCCGGACAGAATTGATACGATATCCGACACTGATAATAGCATCGAGATTATAGAACATTGTTTGATAGTTTTTTCCGTCAGCGGCAGTTGCCGAGTTTTTCTCGGCAACTGAATCTTTGACAAGTTCCCCAGATGCAAATATGTTTTTTAAGTGCAGACTAATATTGTCAGTTGAGCAATAAAAAAGCTGCGCCATAGCCTTTTGTGTCGCCCAAATAGTCTCATCCTTATACATCACCTGAATTCCATCCTCTTTACCTTCAAGCATGAAGATGAGAAACTCAGCTGTACTATTCCGTATTTCTATATTCTGCGCCATAATATGTCTTTTTAATCCAAGTCATTCGGAATTCCCGAACAACTGAGTCCTCTTAAAAAATGCTTATTTCTAGTCCGTGTATAGTATCCACAAATAACGAGTTTACCTTGTTTATGGGTTATGCGATTGACAAAATATTTACAATTCTTTCGTATAATACGAATTTACAATTTCTACAAAATGTCTGATATTCTTCTCTTTAGCTATCTGAAGCATCGCATTATAATCATAGAAATCCACTTGATATTTCTTCGTTCTTTGATGAGCCGTAATTAATCTTGTTGTAGCTTCATCTGTAAATCCACCAGTACTCCAAATTTCAAACACAATTTTTTTGTCACATAAACAATCACAAGACAAAGTCCATTGTCTAATTACAGAGACTTTCTTAGATAACCATTGTTCAATATATGCATCATCTATCTTTGAATTATATCCCTTACACTCAGCAAATACCACTTTATCAGCATACACCGCATAGACGTCTATCTCCCTAATATTGTTATCATGTCTTATCTTCTTCGAAATTTCCAACGAATTACATAGTTGCCCATGATAATATCCAACAGCCATCTCAAATAAATCTCCTTTTAAATTATATGTTTTCCCAGTGGACAACTTTTCAATACTATCTATTAATTTGAGATATTGATCGGGATTACTCTTTAATATAGCTCCGGCATTTTCTATGAGATTAAGTATCCCATATAATGATTCAGAATATTTATCTCCAAATAATTCATCTATATTGCCTACTATCACACCATTAGACTTTAAGATATGATAAACATCTTTGTCATGAGTTCCTATCAATAGAATTGGAATGATTTTAGCATTATGGTTACACATTAAAGTATTTTCCAATTTCTTTACAAAGAATATCACATCTTCTTTTTTTATATCTCTATTCAGCAATATATCAGCAACAACAAACGCAGGAATAGTTTTTCCATTTTTAGATTCTGAAACCAAGCTAGTAATGTAAGACGGTGCAACCATCGCAAATTGATAAGATGACAATTCACTATGAAATTTTGCGGAATCATATGAAAATAGTCCTATATTGCGACCCCATTCAAAAAAATGCGCAAGAGTTGTTTTTTGAATTATATTTAACGCTCTAGCCCGATCCTCTCTACATACATAACATTCTGATAACACATTCAAATCTTCATTCTCTTGTATTAGACGAAGCCTCAACAAATCAGTAACAATTGTATTAAAATTCTTGTGACCTTTTATATTACCAGTTGGGTTAACCGAATATTCCGCCAATATCTCTTTTGGAACAGCTCCGTAATACAAATTAATGGCATTCAAAAGAGCATAGTGCTGGTGTGAATTATTTTTTATGACGTCACATAACTTATCCAAAAAATCAGGATTATTCCAATTTTTCTCATGATATAAAATAGATTGACCATCTCGGCAAATACCCTTAACCTTGTAGATATATGCTGGTAATCGTTGAAGCCTCTTCCTCGCCGCTTCATTGGTTATACCAAGTGTTTCTACACAATATTTTATGGCATCTCCTGACGATACAACTATTTCATTTTCAATGTATTCTACTATATTTGTCACGACACACTATTTATATAATATTACTAATATTCGACCATTATTTTTCTTGAAAAGCAGATTCTTATGAATCAAACTTAAAATTAATAGCATTTCTTTCTCGTCGTATGTTGTGGCTTCGCCTATCATCGATATGACATCTATATTCAAATAACTTCAGTTTAAATTTATATCTGTTACAACAGAGTACCTTAAATAAAATATCTGTAATCATAGGTTCTACCATCGTAATGTCCCAATAAATGTCCAACTTGCGCCAATGTACTGGACGTATCAATTGTAGCTGGAAATTTTGTATAAAAGTTAAAGGAATTCCAATTCATTTTGGTAAACCCAAGAATCTCCTTAGCTATTGTTTGTATCGAACCATTACCATGATATTTAGTTATTCTCAGAGGAGAAGGTATGCCACGTCCTCCTGGAAAATAATTTCTATCTTGCTTTACTGAATCTATCGTTCCGTGCGTCCACAGCAAACATTCGTATTGGGAGACGGGGAAACAAATTCCTCGCATAACCGGATAACTGGCATTAACAGGATATCCATGATCTAAATATTGGTCAATACATTTTATAGAATCTTCCATTGTTATCGTTATCAAATCTATATTTTTGATTCCAGCATGAGACAAGGCATCAGTTATACCTTTTATTTCTTCTTCTTTGAACGCTGTTCTCTTATGTACAACCACTCTTTGAGGCATCCTATCCATAGACTTCACAAATAATTCTTGAACATTGATACCTAACTTGTATGCTTCTTCATAAGACAGATAAGGATTATTCTTCCTATCCAAAATAGGATTATCTATTTTGGATAATTTGTATCTTAATCCTTGTCCTTTGGAATTATATATATGGCTGCATCCTACAACAATGTTCGTTTTGCCATTTGCCTCCTTTTTGACACTATATCCAATACCAGCATAAGCTGTATCTGCGTCCAAATCAGATAAAGCCCAAGGCGTTCGCATCGATTTGACAAACAAAGCTAATGAAAGCCACCAATATATTTGGTTCTTCATATAAGTATTGGATATGGTTTTTTCCTCTACAAATTGTGTGGTAAATTCGTTCTGAGCCGCATACGCTTTTATATAGCTGTGCAAATCAAAAGTTTCACCATCTTTCTTGAATGAACGATGATGCTCCCATGATTTAGGAATAAAAATAACAACGATAATATTCGGATTGTTATTGGCAATTTTATGGGCGAATTTACATATGTTTTGCGCCAAACCTACAGAATCTTGTTGTATCTCACGACAGCTAATCCATAAATTAGAATTAACTGCAGGGATATCTAGCGAAGCTGAATAGATTTGCTCAAAACCTATATATGGCTGCAAATAATCTGTTTTTGGAGCTGTTATATTTCCATTTAGGCCATTAAGAAAATCCCGAAATTGATTTGTATAAGTACTCGGACAGATTACGCCAATTTTAACATTAGTATTAAAACTGGATTGGAATTCATAATCATATGGATTGTTTTGTAGAAGCCCTCTCATCGGATTAGTATCGTGGATTATTTTTCGAGATGTCTTACTACAAAAGGCAAGATTTGGCTCAGATATATAAATCCCTGAATATACTATTTTTTTATCAACAAACTGAGTTTGAGGTATAAGACCTTTTTCCGTATAGTCTACCGCAACCAATCCTCTATTATTACTTATTTTGAAATTGAAATTATAACCACTATTTAATGGATAATCAAATGCACGCTGATGCCCATTAAAAAGAATTTGTTCCCAAATAGAGATAATCTCATCATATTGAGTATTGTGTTTTTTGTCAAGATATTCCAACATTAGATTCTTACGTCTGTCACTAGTGATATTTTCATCTTTAAAATACAATGTTGGAACAACAGACATAAGGGAATAATTCTTATTGTCCAAAAATACAATATCTATTTTTATTGCTTCGTAAACATCTTTATAATTTCCGAATTGACGTGTTTTATCCCAAATCAAACGTTTGGAAATAACCGCTTCTTTACCACAACTAGAAGATAGTCCACAAATCAAAGTTTTGATTACGACAGATTTCAGTGCCTGATTACCCTTCAATTCGTTAATTGACAATGGTAAACGAGATATACTATCCTCTTTAAGACAATCGGAAAATGCTTGATGTATATGCTCTGAATAGCCAAAAGCAAATACTTTCCCCTTATAAGGGATAGCAATAATATCCTTCCCTTTTATTCTGCTCTTGAGAAAATTCCACGGTGTCTCATTTTGAGGAAAAGCAATCTCAAAAGTAAATATATCAGAAGGAATAGAAAGCGGATACAGATTTGTTTTAATACACCCACTTGAATTCAATCTGTTCAAAGCAAATGGTGTAATTGAAATCTCCGTATTTGCTTCTTCCAGTATCTTATGAATTTCTTGGCATTTATCTTGCTCATCATTATATGTGGAAAGGAGTATAGATATCATTGTCTTGTCAAAACCATCCGTTTCAACAAATACAGCATCTCTTCCTGCATTTCTAGCAGCAACAAGTAAGCTCTTAACGTCTTCATTTATAAATGAGCCATATCCACACCAATATAAACGGCCTGCCCCCGGATGACTAAAAGCTTCAGTCAGTGCTTCCATCAAAGACTTATCTCTTCCACTGTATCCGATTACTATTAGATTTTTGTCTACAAAGTATTCTTTAAGTCTATGTTTAAATGTATCCTGTTGAGAATCTAGTTCTGTAGCAGTATTCTTAAGTTCAGAATATTTATAATCACCATGTAAGGCAATATATAATAATTCCTGGCTATTTTCAGTGCGATGAATACGTTCAGGATTGTCTAAATTTATATTTATTGGAGTTATGTTTGCCTGATGAGCTGCCCTTTCAACTAGCCCGTCAAAATTTGTAGTCCAAACAGATTTTAAGACTCTATATTTATGCAATAAGCACAAAAGTTTATATCCAATATTCGGATTCTTATCAAAACATAGACTCTCAAAATATCTTGTTCTATCGCCAGACAATGGGAATGCTTTTTCTGCATAGAAAACATATTCTTCATCAGATTTTTCTATTGGATAACCTCTTTGCTCATTAAGCCATGTCTGAATTTTTTTCCTGCAACAGTCAGAATGTATATCAAGAAATGCTTCATTTGTCGGGTTGTTTGTTACATATATAAGTTTTTTCCAATCCCAAATACAATCTTCCGCAGATTGGACACCTGATGTAATGGACGCACCTGCTCCTAATAAGAACGCAAATGAGCCATTCTTACTTTGTTTGAAAGATCTTAAAAAAGCATCGAAATCCATTCTGAATTGTTTTTCCTCCATTGTCTTAAATCCTTTGTTCGTATAATTCCACCATCAAATCATTGGAAATCAATTCTCCCGGCTGCATTTTTATGCGATATATGGGAGTTCGATTACTGCCCAATGAAATAAAGGAGGACAGATTTAACTTTAGGCATAGTTTTCCGTTCTTTGTGCCAAAATACACTTTCTCCACTTTATAATAACCGTCAATATCTTCACCAACCATAGGCAGGAAATATCTTATATCCATCACATTGATAGATGTCGGTATCTTCTCCATCGTATAGTTTTTTGCGGTATGGCTGTCAAAATCCGAATAATCATCATCGGTTCTTCGCACTAATCCAGTAAGGATATTCCTAATCTCCTGTTTCGGTTGTTGAGCCAAAGTGCCGACCTTGTCAATGCTATCGATATGAAACTCTGTTTCAAGTTCAAACGGATCACTGACATAGAAATGTGTCTGTAAAGTTTCCAAAAGCCCTTTGCTTTGAGCCGTTTCCCTTTTTATCGTTGCTGATTTTATTTTGAGAGAGTTCCATATATCGGAATCTTCATCCTTCATCAGAGCAAGAATCAGATAATTACTATCACTCTTCGGACGATACAATTTGCCGTTCAGTCGTTGGAAATTATCCTGAATAAACTGATAGCAATCCATGCCGTCACGTGGCTGCAGAGTTCTGAATGTGTAGAGTCGATTGAGAATGCCTTGAATCTTATTTCTGAATTCTTTGCGAACATACTCTCGCCATGCTGCTTGTGCACTCTTATTGTTGCGACCATACAACGATACGATGTACAAAAAGTTTACATCATAGTGGCACAACAACAGCGTATCCCTGTCAAACAAACGATTTTCAAATTGTCGGTTTAACTGTACTCCACCATCCTGTGCTTTCAACTCCTTATCATCAAAGGACAGAAATTTACCTCCACCGGTCTTTTTGTTAGGAATCCGGGCACTGATAAAGAAATTGGGGATAGGATTATATCCTTCCGTCAATGTATCCCTTAACTGAGGATGCGCTCCGTTACCGTCACCGTCCAAAAACAGATTCATGTTCCACTGAATGACATTTCTGGCGTATGTATATTGCTTGTATATAGATTTGTCGCCAAGCTGTGTCCTGTCATTCTTGGCACGTTTATAATATTTGCTGTCTCCTATATAGTAGGTAAGCTCCGATGTCAAATCGGATTGTTCAATCAGGCCTTGACCGACAAACATATGGTCAACCAGTTTGCCGTCTCTTTGCTCCGTCAGTTCTTTCGGCAGATTTTGCTTGTCATTGCCACTTACTAAAGTATCAATCATGACTTCAAAAATGTGCTCGAAATCTTTTGCCAGCAAATAGTCCTCAGACTGCCTGTTCATTGCAATCTTATATTCCCTGTCAAAGAAAGCGTAACACAAATCCCATATCCGAAGAGCCTTGTCCGAGAAATACTTATACTTGATTTGTTTCAGTCTTCGGCATCCCAAATTCCTGCCTATATAGGACCTCTTCAACTTCTCACAGCTGATAAGAGGATACTGGATATTGATTTCAAAAGAGAAACCATGTGTCTCTCGAATGTAATTCAAAATGGAAAAATATATGACAAGCAGCTCTTCGTCAAAGTTCACCATTTTCTTCCTGTTTACCGGCTCGATGTAAACAGGGCTTCCATTTTGTATGATGGCTTGCGATGAAGCTATGGTCCTGTTCCAATTGATTTTGTTATAACCGGAATGAACGTTCTTGGCCACAAATGTAAAATAGTCCTGATTGTTTCTGTTGAAATCTCTCAGTGCTATTATCACATCAAGTAATGTGTTGTGTTTCTGTTTTCGCCCTCTGCTTTCGGACTGATATTCCTTGCTTTCAAGTATATTGTCGTTATGAGATTGTTTATATACGCTTATCGTCCGATATATCCAAATCGAAAGAGTGGACAGAAACTCCTTGTATTCCTTGCAGCCCTCTTCCGTAAACTTAGTCTTTACCTTTTCGGACTCAAAGTCTATTATTTCCTGTGGCGAAGCACCGAATATCGTATCATCGCCACTGTCCTCATTTATCTCACCTGTCAATACTACTTTGGGCAGGAAGAATACAACATCTTTTGCTGTCTTGCTATAACAATACCCGACATACCCGAAAGAATATTTGTCCTCCTTTACAGGAACTGACACAACATCTTTGAGTATATCTCTTACCGTCAGATTATTCTTGACTACGTCATTCAGACTATATGGGTATCCTTCAATAAACAGCAGCATAAAACTTATTCAGATTAAGGTTCTGTATTCTCCTCGTCATTTTCAATAGTAACCTTATTGCTGTCAGGGTCAGGGACTCCGAGATAGGACATCATTTTCTTTAACGTTTTAGTCCCATTTTCTCCATACAATTCAGAGAAGGAAACATCTTCAGTTTCACTGACTTTGAATATATCTCCCTCACCATCTTTGCAGACATCATTCCATAGATAGAACAATATTTTGTTCAACAAGACTTTATCGGTAATTATTCCATCTGATGGATTTACGAAATAATCACCTAACATTTTATCTTCGGAGCTGTTTGCCCTCAAAATCTTTTCGTTGACTATTCTTTGAAATGAAACCCAAGAATATTCTGTACCGTCAATAACTATCTTCCAGCCTGTATTTTTATACTTAATCGGCTCATACTCCCAGTCCCAACGCCTCTTGAAAGCACTATCAATCGGGAACAACGATTGATCTGAAGTATTCATTGTTGCATAGATATACAGATTTGACGGCAGACAAAGTTCTCCGTCTTTTATTCCTGGATTGTCTTCGCCAAGCACCTCCTCTAAGAACGCTTTTAAATCAGCATCCGCTTTAATTGTATATTCTGATACACCGTTTTCATCTCTGTCAAGAAGCTGGAACAAGTCACCGAATATTTGTGCGCAGTTACCTCGATTGATTTCCTCAATAATAAGATATACTTTTTCTTCCGATTTTTTGTATGCCTGTATATAAGCATTAAGAAATGCCTGAGGAACGAAAGAATAAATAATACGAGATTCGTTTGAACAAGCAAGATATTCTTCTCCAACAGCCATTCCTTTGTCAAATTCAACAGTGTAATTATCAGACATACCGCAAGCTTGGAGTATATCCTTCTTGTCAGAAAGATTCAACTGTTTTAATGAACGCCAATATTTTGCTCCAAATTTTTGGGGTGAATACGTGACACCTCCCTCTTTCATTTCGGTTAATTTGCTAATGAGCTCTCCCTTGGTATATATTTTATCTATTGGCTTTTCCATTGTCGGCTTGTACGCTCCAACAAAGGTTGAATAATCACTGTCCGGATGAAATGTGGTTCTGAATATATTTTCTTTAGAAACCCCTTCAAGTTGTACCTTTATTTTATGGGACTTGCCTGTACCTGGTGCACCATAATATATGATTTGATGAAATGATTGCTCAACATTGTTTGAATGTGCAAAATATTCTATATTTGAATCAGCTTCAAAGTCAGACACATTATCAAAACCAATCAGCCAAAAAGCAGCATACTCATTATTACTATTCTTATACAATGAGATTTTATAAGCAGAATTTGGAAGTAGGATTTTTCTGATAATTTTTGCAAATACGCCATCACTTTCAAATTGCTTAAAATACGGCCGCAATTTAGATGCACCTGTTGACAATTTAAACAATGATTTTGTTTCAAGCAAACCATTTGCCTCTGTCGTCTGTGAAATATAACTCAAAACTTCCTTGACTTGTTGCGTAATATCATAATTATGTTCATAATTATATTGGCACACATAGCCAAGCATACTAACTATATTACTTGACAAAAAATAATGTTTAATCTCAATTGCACCATCAGCAGCATCCGTTTCATTTTGTACTGATGCATAGTATTGAGGGAATTCTTTGCGAAGCTCTGCATCCGCCGCCCCTAAAAAAACGTGAATTGTTCCGTTTCCGCTTCCTCTTTTCCGTTCAGGAACTAACAATTCATCCTTAACATTTTCCCAATTTAGGAAAATGTCACAGACATGCTGGTCATAACCAACCGCTTGCATTTTGTTTTTATAAATCTGTTCCATATTGAGTTATATCCATTTGCTTTAATATTGCGATTAACACATCTACAACAATGCTATTACCTGCTTGTTGGTACATAGCTGTATCAGAAACGACTATTTTAAAGGAATCTTTAAACCCCATCAAACGCAAACATTCCCTTGGCGTAAGTTTTCGAATCCGTCCCTTATGCGTAACGTAATTATCAACGCCAGCCCTGTGCATTTTATGCATAGATTGCAAAAGAGGCCGTGCAATATCCAAATCTGTTTTTGTTGATGTTTTAAAATTCTTTGTTCCCCCAGCAAGCACGTATTTTGCAACTTTATCTGAAAGATAATATTTTTCTTCTACATCCCTTACATCAAAAACGAACTCGTCAAACGCTTCATCTGTTGGTGTCAATTCAGAATCCGGATGAAAAACAAAGTCACCGTGCCAATTGAATTGCTGATTACGCTTTTGGCACAATTGTATATCACCATTGATCTGAGTGTAACTTTTATCTCGATTCTTATGGCTGGTCACAAATTTGACGCCTTTTTCTTTTAAAAAGTATTTGGTATCAATATAATCCTCCAAAAAATCATACATTTTGTATTCAAGAGACACCGGAGCAGGATATTCAAATTTAGTTTTCTGTCTAAAACCAAGACAATACACTCGCTCTCTATGTTGAGGGATACCATAATCACAACTATTCAGCACATGAAATTTCACATCATATCCCAACTCTTCAAAGATGTCATGTATAATTTGCCAAGTTCGTCCTTTGTCATGATTTAATAGCCCTCTTACGTTTTCAAAGAGAAAAACTTTAGGTTGAGTTTCTTTTACGACTCTTGCAAATTCATAAAATAAAGTACCTCTTGCGTCTTCAAAGCCCAATCTATGACCAACCATTGAAAACGCTTGACACGGAGCTCCCCCTATAATAAAATCAACTTGATGCAAATACTTCTTTGCATCAAAATTACGGATGTCATCAAACCAATCTTCTTCATTAATATTATAATTCGCGAAGTAACTTTGTTTACATTTCGGTTCAATATCGCCTGCAAACATTATTTGATGTTTTAATCCAAGTCTTTGGAAAGCATGTTCTATGGCTCCTATTCCACTAAAAACAGTCCCTATACGTACTGTCCTTTCAGGATGAGAAAACTTCAAATCCTTCCAAGAGACACCTTCTGATATAGGTGTCTGTAACAACTCTTTTTCTTTGAGTTGTTCTGCCCGTTTCTTAACAATCTTCTTTACTTCAGTAATTTTTTCAGAAACCTCTGTAATATCTTTTTTTACTGTTGCCATTTTTACTACTCCACTACTTCATATAAATCCTTCAAATCACACTGCAATATCCGTGAAATCTCAATCAATTGCGGTGCACTTGGTTGTGTAGTATTGGTACACCAACGACTTATTGTCATTTTCGACACGCCAAGCTGTTCTGCCAAATAGGTATTTGTAATCATCTTCTCGGCTAAAATGACCCGAATACGATTCCTATACTCTTTCTTTTCCATTGAATTTATATCTACATTTATGTGCAAAAATAAACAAATTTGTGGACACCGCCAAGCAAATAGTCTGATATATTGATTTGGAATGAGACTGAGTGGGTTTCTGGGGCAGGATGGGTACATAGACTAATTATCACCCATGCTAGTTTTTCTTGAATTTCCAACTGAACTATCCCAATTTTTCGGATAGTTCCCTACTTCCATATATTAGTCAAAGCGCAATGATTAGTCATTACACCATACCAACCACTTGATTGACATGTTCTTTTATTCATCATTATCATCTGAAAAAGTCCAGTCCTTGGTAGCATATTCCTTTTCAAACTCTTCCAAGTCTTCCTTGATGCGTTCACGGAAACTCTCTTCGCTATCATCACCACTCATCATCCAATCTACACGAGTAGCATATATCTCTGCTATACGAATTTGCCGATATGCCTCCTTCATCGCATCAATCGTCTCATTCGATAGTTCCAATACATCAGCATTATACGGATAATGGTCATAATAACAATGATGGATTGAGTACAATACCGGAATCTGTTCGTCATCAGGAACATCTGATATATATCGCTTTGTTGATTGGAATATTACCCCATCATCAAAGAATCATCGGTCTGCATATTTTTGTTCTGCCTTGACAATGGTTTTATCTCTCAGAAGAAAAGATTCTGCGTCTTCATAGCTCCCAAACTCATGAAATCTTTATAATTATGATATGAGCCAAAGCAATCTTTCTCGTAAATAGTCCAATAGTCCTCTTGAATTTTCTCAGGTTTAGGTTTCAATGCCCTCGCAATATCGCGCTCAATAGTATCTGCTATCTCGTGCATTGCGTATGTGCTCCTATCAAAATATCCTCCACTCATAGTTCTTCAATTTAGTCAATTCATTTCATCAACTCAACAACATTTTCCGGCAACATCGCATTCCCAGCATCATCTTTCGGAGCATTCTTAAGGAGCAACATCGGAACAATGGTATAGTTCTTGGCAAACGGCAATAAATTAGCCTTGCGAAGAAGTTCAGTTGTTAACTGTTTACCATTCTCTTGATTTGTCCATTTACATTCTCCAACCAGCAGATACTTTTCATCAAGCGACTCGGCCATCACATCAATCTCTATTTGTTCCGGTTCTTTCTTCTCATTGAGAACCGGTCCCCACCAGCGCTTTGCCTTACCGTAAACAATTCCATTGACCATATTTCCAGTTACAGCGTTCCTGCATAGTTTTTCCCAATGCATACTCACATACTCCGAGAAATGAGCTGCCAAAGCCTGTTCTAATGGCAAACGACGACCAAGCTCGATGAATGAACGGTTAGGCACGACAAACTGATAATAGAATGCCATAAATGGGTCTGCAATCTTATATAGGCTCTTTTTTGCATTCTTTTCGTCAATTCCGAACGGAACATCTTTTTCTAAAAATCCGAGGTCAATAAGTTTCTTCAACGGACGTGACAGATTGGTTGCGGGCTCATTACATCTGGCAGCAATCTCAGAAAGACGATTTGCACCGGAGCCGATATAGGACATTATTGTAGAAGTCTTGACAATATCCTTTACATCATCCTGAAACAGTTTTATCGGCTCCTCGTAAAGAGTGCCATTTACAGAAAGGATATTGTGCCACAACGCTTCGGAAAGTGAGCTTCTATTTTCTCGCAGCTCCCAGTAACGAGGCACACCGCCCCATACGGCATACTCTTCAACGGCACCCACAGCGTCAAGGTTCAAAGCCTCCTGAATATACGGCAAGCGTATCGGCGTAAGTCTCATAATCTCATCAGCACGGCCATAGAGTGGTGCTGTAGAATCAAGAAACAGTCCATACATCATATTTTGCGATGAACCACAAAGTACAAGATTATACTTCAACTGCTTCTCATCAACAAGTTTCCGCAACACTGACGGCAGCTCTGGTGCTTGCTCTACAAGATACGGAAATTCATCCAAGCATAACGTGAAACGCTTGTCTGTGCGATAATTTACCGCACGAAACATAGACTCCCAATCCGGATAAGTCAGTTTATCAAAATCAGGAAATACTTGTGCTACCACCTTTGCAAGCAAAGTTCTTTGATGTTGCCCTTCGGAACGGTCGGCAAGGAAATATACATCACTGTCCGACAAGACCCTTTTGATAAGTGTTGACTTACCCAACCGCCTGCGACCGTACACTACGACCAACGATGACTTCTCTCTTGAAAGAGCATCCCTCAGTCGTGCTGTTTCTTCTATTCTGTCAACGAAGTTCATATCCAATATTAATTATGCATTGCAAACATAATGTTTTTATAGCATAATGCAAAATTTCAAGCAAGTCTTTTTCATTTGTTTTCCTGTACCGGAAAAGCGCAGTATCTTTGCAAAAGTTCAGCGAAGAATGAATAGAATAAAAGAAGAACAGCGAGTCGTGGGGCAGATGATACGTCTGTACTGCAGGAAGAAGGAGGGCAACAAGGAGTTATGTCCTTCTTGTAAAGAATTGCTACAGTACGCTACTGCAAGACTGGAACACTGCAAGTTCGGCGAGAACAAGCCCACGTGCAAGAAATGTCCCATCCACTGCTATAGCCCTCAGATGAGAGAACGAATACGTAAAGTGATGCGTTGGGCAGGGCCGAGAATGATTTGGTATCACCCGGTTGCTGCCATCAAGCATATCATAAGAGGCTGATGCACCAAAATATTAATCTTTAGATAATCTTATGCGTATAATAGGAAACTTACTTTGGTGGCTCTTCGGAGGTCTCGAAGCTGCCATCGGTTATTTCACTGGAAGTCTGGCTCTTGCATGTACTATCATCGGCATTCCATTTGCGATACAGACATTCAAGATTGGTCTGCTCAGTCTATGGCCTTTTGGTTCTACAGTAAGAGAATCAAACAGCCCAACAGGTTGCATTCGCATTCCGCTGAATTTACTTTGGCTGGTTTTCGGAGGATTGTGGGCTTGCCTTATGCATCTGCTCTTCGGCTTTCTCTTATGTATAACTATCATCGGCATTCCTTGGGGTAAACAGCATTTCAAGATGGCCGGGCTTTCGCTCGCACCATTCGGCAAAGATGTAGAGTTGGGATTTTAAAGTGATACAGATTGCGCTACCGGCGTATTTGCATGTGAATTAAGGAATGAAAATTTCATCGAAACAAAATGATGGAAACAGAAAGAATTTTACTTCGCCATTGGCAGGAATCAGATGCGGAGGCGCTCTTCAAGTACGCCTCCGACCTTGACGTAGGACCTCGTGCAGGATGGCCGGCACATAAGTCAGTAGAAGAAAGTCTGGAGATTATCCGGACATTCTTCAATAATGACACGACATGGGCGATTGTCTTGAAAGAAACAGGCGAGCCTATCGGCTGCATCGGCTTCTACACCCATGCAGCCAGCAACATCCCTATTGGAGAAAACGACTGCGAGGTGGGTTACTGGGTAGGAAAGCCTTATTGGAACAGGGGAATCTGCACCGAAGCCTTGAAGCTGATGCTCGACTACTGCATCCACGAGAAACATTTCGAAAACATCTGGGCAGATCATTTCACCGGCAACCCTGCATCAGGAAAGGTCATGGAGAAATGCGGTTTCTCAGACACCGGCCTATTGAACAGATGCAGCAAGCTTGTGGGTGGCGACAAGGATATGGTTAAAATATTTAAGTACAATCCCCTCACCCAGATGATGACTCGATAGAAAGAGCCATTCTCACGAATATGGATAAAAAGAGAATGGAATAAATCTCCGATAATGGTAATATCTTCCGAAAACCAGGTATAAACTCTTTTTGAGAATGTGCGTATCTTTACAGGCATCAAAAAGCATAGGATTATGAAGGAATTTTTCTTTAATACCATACAGGAAATCAACGACTTCATAGGGGTGGAAACCCTTCATCCCCTGGTAAGCGTTGTGCGTGTGGAGAACGCCTCTCCTATACAGGAGGCTGTGCATCACTACGGACTTTATGCCCTCTTTCTGAAGGAAAACAAGGGTTGCAAATTGTCATACGGCAGAACCGAATATGATTTTGACGAGATGACCGTAACTTCGTTTGCTCCGGGACAGTCGATTAAGGTTGAGCCCATTCCAGGTGTTCCATTTGCCAAATATACGGTATTAGCTTTTCATCCCGACCTGCTCAACCGCACTCAGCTTGGCAAGAACATCTCCCGATACGAGTTCTTCGACTATACAAGCAACGAAGCATTACACCTGTCCGCTACCGAGGTCAATATCTTTCGTGACGTACTCTCGATGATTAAGCAGGAACTGCAACATTCTATAGATAAGCATTCGCGTGAACTCATTGTTTCAAACATCGAGTTGCTGTTGAACTACTGTCTGCGCTTCTACGACCGTCAGTTTATCACACGCGAGGAGATTAATCATTCGGTGGTAAAGAAGTTCATCTCTCTGCTCGATGAGTACATTGCACAGAAAGCGGAGCATGAGGGGCTTCCTACTGTAGCCTACTTTGCCGACGAATGCTGCTATTCTACCAAATATTTCGGAGAATTGGTTAAGACCGAGACTGGCAAAACTGCCAAGAGTATGATCAACGACCGACTGCTTTCGGCTTCCCGACAACTGCTTGTTGATGAAACCCTCAGCATAACGCAAGTCAGCCAGCGTCTCGGCTTTGAATATCCTCAGCACTTCATCCGCTTTTTCAAGGCTCAGACGGGCAAGACACCAAGCGAGTATCGCAAAATGGCGTAGATAGTAAAGAAATAGAATCATGAACAGATTATTCACATTTTTAGCAATAGCCCTCATTTTTTGTGCAGGGAATCAGACAAAAGTAAAAGCAGAAAATATGGACAAAGAGATAAAATTAGTACAAGATTGGGACAAGACTTTTCCTAAAAGCGAGAAGGTAAATCATGAGAAAGTAACATTCAAGACCCAATATGGTCTTACTCTTGCCGCCGACCTCTATATTCCAAAGAACGCTGAAGGAAAGTTGCCTGCCATTGCCGTGAGCGGTCCTTTCGGAGCCGTCAAGGAGCAATGTTCAGGTCTCTATGCACAGACCATGGCAGAACGTGGATTCATCACCATCGCTTTCGACCCCTCGTTTACAGGCGAATCTTCAGGCGAGCCCCGCCGTACGGCTTCTCCCGACATCAATACGGAAGACTTTCTGGCAGCTGTAGATTACCTCAGTATGCGAGATGATGTAGATGCAGGGCGAATCGCCATCATCGGTATTTGCGGTTGGGGCGGAATCGCTCTGAATGCTGCCGCTCAGGACCCTCGCATCAAGGCTACTGCGGTGATAACCATGTATGACATGAGTCGCGTAAACGGAAATGGGTACTTTGACGCTGATGACAGCGAAGAAAGCCGATATTCGGCGCGAAAAGCATGGGCAGAAGCCCGCACAGCCGACCTCAAGAACAGAACATTCACTATGGCTGGCGGCGTGGTTGACCCATTGCCGGAGAATGCTCCGCAGTTTGTAAAAGACTATTACACCTATTACAAAACACCACGTGGCTATCATAAGCGTTCGGGCAACTCAAACGACGGTTGGCGCACCACAGGCTGCCAGGCTTACGCCAATACCCGTTTCCTCTATTACATCAACGAAATCCGCTCGGCTGTCCTCATTGTGCATGGAGAGAAAGCGCATTCCCGTTACTTCGGAGAAAGTGCCTTCAGATATATGATGGATGGAAAAGCGGAAGGCTACGACTTCGTGCGAAAGCCCAACCCAGTTCCAGCCAACAAACAACTGCTCATTATCCCAGGAGCCTCTCATTGCGACCTATACGATGGTGGCGAGAAAGGAATGATTCCTTGGGACAACATCGAAGAGTTCCTGAAGAAGAATTTTTAAATATGAAAAAAATTGCAATATTCATCATATTAACGACTATTTCATTCAATATAATGGCACAACAGAAAATAGTACAGACAGCGGGACGCACCCAACTGGGGGAGTTTGCCCCTGAGTTCGCCCACCTCAACGACGACATCCTCTTCGGAGAAGTATGGAGTCGCAATGACCTGCTTTCATTGCGTGACCGCAGTTTGGTAACCATCACTTCGCTCATCAGCCAAGGAATCACCGACAGTTAGCTGAAATATCACTTGCAGTCGGCAAAGGACAATGGAATTACCCGCACGGAAGCGGCAGAGATCATCACCCACATCGCCTTCTATGCCGGCTGGCCTAAAGCCTGGGCTGCATTCAATCTGGCAAAGGAGATATGGAGCGAAGATGTGAAAGGAGAAGACGCCAAGGCTGCATTCCAGCGTCAGATGATTTTCCCTATCGGCGAGCCTAACACCGCTTATGCCAAATACTTCAAGGGCAACAGTTATCTGGCACAAATATCTGACAGTCAGATACCTTTCTTCAACGTAACCTTTGAGCCTGGTTGCCGCAACAACTGGCACACGCACCACGCTACAAAGGGTGGCGGGCAAATGCTTGTAGGAATAGCCGGACGTGGCTGGTATCAGGAAGAAGGCAAGCCTGCGCAGGAGATTCTCCCTGGCACCGTTATCCACATACCTGCTAATGTGAAGCATTGGCATGGTGCAGCAAAAGACAGCTGGTTTGCCCACCTCGCCTTTGAAATACCTGGTGAGAACACCTCCAACGAGTGGCAGGAGGCTGTGAGCGATGAAGAATATAATAAGTTAAAATAAGAATTTATAGCTTCACTTCAAGAAAGACTGTGCGCCATGCAGGATAAGCAGTATGCTGCTTTCCGAACACCGGTTGTGGCAATCTGATTCAACATCAGCATGGACGGAAACGAGAAGCATTTCGAGAGTTGGAACCTCTTTTTGCGTTTATATCAAGACAACAGATAATGAATGTCATCTTAAAAAACAGTCAAGCCCGGAAAGTATCCAATGACGGCACTGCATATTCAATACTGATCACTTGTGGAATTGGGCATTTTTTGAATGATATGATTCAATCTGTGATTCCGTCCATTTACCCGGTAATTAAGGATACTTATGGATTCTCATTCGCACAGATAGGCATAATCACTCTGGTCTTTCAGATGACATCGTCCATACTTCAGCCATTCACAGGCTATTACGCTGACAAGAGACCTACTCCTTACGCCCTCTCCATCGGTATGTGTTTCACATTGACAGGACTGCTCTTGCTCTCCGGAGCCAGCACCTTCTTGACAATTCTTGCGGCAGTGGGAATAATCGGAATGGGATCATCCATATTTCATCCGGAAGCTTCCAGGGTAGCTCAGATGGCTTCCGGAGGGAAAAAGAGTCTTGCGCAGGCAATATTCCAGGTTGGAGGCAACAGCGGCAATGCCCTCGGACCACTTTTGGCCGCGCTGATAGTCCTGCCCTTCGGCCAGAGCTCCATCCGATGGTTTGCGCTGATAGCAATACTGTCTGCGGTAATACTGCTATACATCGCATCTTGGTACAAGGAAAGAATTGCCACACATACCGACCATCCTCAGATCAATGCAAGTATCCGGAATGATATTTCCAGCCATAAAGTCCATACAGCAATGCTCATTCTGGTGGCATTAATCTTCTCCAAATACTTTTATCTGTCCTGCATGACAAGCTACTTTACATTCTTTCTGATGGATAAGTTCTCAATGACCGTGCAGAATTCCCAACTATGCCTTTTCGCGTTTCTCGCAGCATCAGCGCTCGGCACCATAGTAGGAGGACTTTTAGGAGACAAATACGGAAGAAAGTACATAATATGGGGTTCCATCCTGGGAGCAGCACCTTTTGCCATGCTACTGCCACACGTAAACTGTTTCTGGACCATAGCTCTCGCCGTCATCATAGGGCTGGTGATTTCCTCAGCCTTCTCATCAATCGTAGTATACGCGACAGACCTGATGCCGGATAGAATCGGAATGATTTCCGGCGTGTTCTTCGGTCTTATGTTCGGTCTGGGCGGCATCGGTTCGGCATTCTTCGGATGGCTCGCTGACAAGACAAGCATCTGGTTCATTTTCAATGCCAGCGCATACCTGCCCCTTCTCGGCATCGTGGCCGGATTTCTGCCTGACACAAGGAAAAAACCATAAAAAAGCAGAACGGCGCGAAATTTATATTCCGCTTACTTATACCCCTGCCGCTTCTCTTACCCCAGCACCACCAACGGGTTCCACTATTCCACTCAATGCTCCAATGCCAAAAGCTCTCCAGCGACCGTTTCCTTCAGCCCTCAGAGGCATCGAAATAATAGCACCCTCAGGAACATTTTGAATGGCGATACCCAAAGACAGCGCCATAGCTCCGGCAACATTGAAATCTGCAGCCAATGTGCCTGCAATAGCTACGCCTACCGCCATACCTTCCGGGAAGTTGTGAATCGTCACGGCCATGACCAGTTTCGACGTACGGGACAAGCTGCTCATCTTTATACATCACCTGAATCCCATCCTCCTTGCCTTCAAACATGAAGATGAGAAACTCAGCCGTACTATTCAGTATTTCTATATTCTTTGACATAATTTCAAGGTATTCCTGTCCATAACTAAATACTATTCAGTTGTTGCCTCCTTTCTTACCACATTTCTTACCCAAGTCCTCGATAGTTTTTATAGACAACAGATAATCGTGTTCCACATCGCTGATGGTGCGTTGCTTGTATTTGCGGTACTCATTGGTGGCGTGTTCCATTGCATCTTCATGAGAAACACTTCCAGAACCTTGCAGAAGTTTCTCTCCAGACATTGTCAGAATCCTATCCAAATAAGCAGCCCAGTCGTTCATGGTCATCGGTTGTTCACGCTCAGCCTGTCGCTCGGCAAAATCCAGATATCCTGAAACCAATTGTCCCATGGCACGAAGTTCTTTGTCGTCCAGATAGTTCTTTGCGGTCTTGGCCTCCATCAATGTAGGATGATTACCCTTGAAAGTCAACAATCCCATAAAATCTTTCTCTGCATCAGCCCGTTCAACGATAAGCTCCGCTGCCGTATGCCCGTGAATCGCATAATGTATCTTGTTCTGAACTTTCTTGAAAAACTCTTGTGACACGGAAGCCCTTGGGTCATAGTCAATACTTGTGGCATATATTTCAAGCACCTGACGATACATCACCTTTTCTGTGGCACGGATATCTCTTATTCTTTCCAAAAGTTCCTTCCAATAGCCTCCACCTCCCAGTTTCTTCAACCGCTCGTCATCAAGCATAAAGCCCTTTACCATATACTCCTTCAAACGCAGAGTTGCCCATTGGCGGAAACGGGTAGCAATGATGGAGCGGACACGATAACCGAGCGCGATTATCATGTCTAAATTGTAAAAGGTGGTCAGATACGATTTCCCATCGGCGGCAGTTGTTCGGAATTTCCGAACAACTGAATCTTCCTGCAATTCACCTTCTTCGAAAATGTGCCTGATATGCTCACTTATATTTGATTTGCTTGTCTGATAAAGTTCGCACATCTGAGCCTGCGTAAGCCACAGTGTCTCATCTTCGAGCTTCACATCTATCTTTGTCTGCCCGTCACTGGCAGTGTATATGATTACTTTGTTTTGTTCGTCCATGATATATGTTTTCCTTTTATAGATTCATAGTCGTTACAATCTATGAATTTCAATGCTAGAAGATTCAGTCATCGTTGTTGGCATTTATTTGAAAAAGACATTTCATCCGTACTATTTCGTATTTCTATATTCTTTGGCATAATTTAATTTATCACCTTGTCTCTAAAGTCTGTTGGCGAACTTTCGGTTTCAACTGACATACCCAGATGGTAATACAATGTGCCGAGAACGGCCTGCAGGGCTGGATTGATTGCTTTGACAAATCGTCACTTGCTCTCTTCCCTTACGGTCAGTCGGCAACCTTCCATTGCCACCCACAGGCGAGATGCAAGCAGATCCTCAAACTCTCACTGAAAATCAATCATATAATAAAATAACGGTACAACTATACAGTGATAAAAAACTAATTCTTGATTTGAGATTGAATTGATGCCATCGCATCATTATAATTGGTTTCGACAGCTCCAGATTTCAAGATGCCAGTCTCAAATAATCGCAAAAGAAAATCATTATATGATTCGTCGTGATTCCTGCCGGTCAAATATGTATATATTATTGGAGCCAATACAAGACTGCCATCAACGTATTGAGAGAATTCATCATAAACATTTTGAGGGTCACGTATTCCTAACCGATTGGAGATATACACCTCTGCCGCTACAACAAAAGCCTCGTTTCGACCTTCCCCGTGTTTTTGAGCTACCGATTCTTTGCTGCGATAAAAAGCATCACTATCAAGTTCTCCCAATTTTGCCATCAGTTCAGGTGAAAGATAAAGATTATGCAGGTTCTCGTGAATATATATATTCATGAAATTTAATCTCAACTGCTTTTCGATTTCCGGGTCAAGAATTAGCGGAGTGCAGCAAAAAGATTCATCAGAAAGATTGAAAGCATTATCAATATCCAAAACGTATATCTTGGATTGCGTATCAGGTAGAGCTTGTGGAAAGAAAAAATGCGTAAGACTGTCGTTTATTGCTTCCAGCAAATCGTGATTCAAACTATAATTGTCAATATGGGACTTCAATGTGGGATAGATTGTTTCATTCCAATACTCCGAGTATCCGCTATCGACTAATCGCTGCATGACATAAGCCAGTTGAGGCTGAACAGACAGGATGCCTTTTGCCCACTTAATATCACAAGCCAAACTATCCAGATGCTGAATTGTGAAAAGGCATTTAGAAATATCATCTTTATCTCCGCCTATTTCAGAATAAAGATTACAAAGTTTAGATGCAGAGCAATTTGAATTAATCTCTGCAACATTTGCGATAAAGTCAGGATCCACACATAGTTCAGCAAACCGCGAATCGTCTTTGAGATGGTCTATATACTGAGGCGAGCACAATAAGTCAAAACATTTAGAGGTGTTGAATACCTCGCCGAAAGAATTAACTCCCGGAAGTAAAACGAATAGTATAAAGAATATATAAATCCTTGTTTTAGACATTACAATATCTTTTATTTTCATGTGCAAATATAGATAAAACATGCGTTCATTCGAGTGCTCCGGGGTCGAGTAGATATATTCTCGCTTTACGGCCCGCCAGCTCCGATACTACACAAGGCACAGTACTCCTTCCGCCCCTTTTACCCCAGCACCACGTCAAGCACCATCATCAGAGCGAATCCGAGGGCAAATCCTATGGTACCAATATTTGAATGCTTTCCCTGGGAATAATCCGGAATCAGTTCCTCCACCACCACATACAGCATTGCACCGGCAGCGAAAGCCAGCATGTACGGCATAATTCCCAGAATGGAAGTAGCCAGAAGAAGGACCAAAGCACCACCGACGGGTTCCACTATTCCACTCAATGCTCCAATGCCAAAAGCTCTCCAACGACCGTTTCCTTCAGCCCTCAGAGGCATCGAAATAATAGCACCTTCAGGAACATTCTGAATGGCGATACCCAAAGACAGCGCCATAGCTCCGGCAATATTGAAATCTGCAGCCAATGCGCCTGCAATAGCTACGCCTACCGCCATACCTTCCGGGAAGTTGTGGATCGTCACGGCCATGACCAGTTTCGACGTACGGGACAAGCGGCTCTTCGGCCCCTCCGTGCTGCCGGACGGGTGAATATGCGGGGTGATGTAATCAATGAGCAGCAGGAACGCGAATCCGGCCAGCAGGCCAATTGTCGGCGGTACAACTGCAGTTGCTCCCTCCCCCATCTCAATGGCCGGAATAATCAGCGACCACACGGACGCCGCCACCATCACCCCGGAAGCGAACCCCAGGAGCACTTTCTGCAGCATCACCGGCATATCCCGTTTCATAAAGAACACGAACGCCGAGCCCAGGACGGTTCCCAGGAACGGTATCATCAACACAGCAAGTACAGGGTTCATTTTTTCATCTTTTTTCTCAACGCCTCATAGTATTCGTGACGCTTGGGATTCTCCGGGAACCACCCTTTGACAACTCTCTCTTCCTGCTGATGCATTTCGAGAATGCCCCAGAAGCAGGAGAAGGCGAAGCCTCCGAGAATGGTAGAAACAGTCTGATTGGGAACAAACAAAGAGGAGGTCGCAACCAAAAGGCCCACAAGCAGCCAGATCCACCAACTCCTCTTGCCCATATAATACTCCATCTTGATAACCGCCGGATGGCAGATACCGATGCTAAAAAATACGGCAGCGCCGACTATGATTCCACTAAAGTGCATTTAAAGTAAGGTTTTATCTCTGATTCTGCTCCCTTGAGCATTGCCTCAGGTTTGAAATAGACAACCGGAACAACAAGAATCTTTTCCATAGGTGCGAAATTAAAAAATAATCCGTAAGCACGCAATAGTTGTTTATCAAATGCCCGGCATCAATATCACACCCCACATGCAATACAACGAAGACAAGCAGATAAAGATTAATGTTCCATTCCTATGAGACTAAAAAGTCTTGATAGACTTAGAGGTCACCCTCTTTTAAGTCTAATCACCTCCTCGCGGGGGCTGTTTCGCGCACTGAAGATGCGTCCGGTGCGGCAGGAGGCTGCTTTTGGCACGGCACGCCTCTGAAAATGCGTCGCGTACCCCAGGAGGCTGTCCACAGTCTGTAGAGTCGGCTGTTCTGCGGGCCTTTGAAGATGCGTTGCGTACCAGAGGAGGCTGTTTTTGGCACCGAATATCTCTTCCGTACCGTAGAAGCCTGTTTTGAGCACCGAAGCCTTCTGA